>Ga0208162_1000147_pt1 | contig 38351 bp, 54 predicted proteins | sample CB_VirMetaG_4_FD_184539 | JGI IMG/M metagenome (GOLD analysis project Ga0208162, IMG submission 184539) | Freshwater to marine saline gradient viral communities from Chesapeake Bay - CB_1508_1M Viral MetaG (SPAdes) (version 4) | ecosystem: Environmental > Aquatic > Marine > Coastal | place: USA... | reverse complement strand
TTCCCGCAGTTAAGCGCTCTGTGATAGCTTCGACTACATTCCACGTTTGAAGTGGCGGAATAGAGCGTCTTGCTAATGTATTGCCTGCATCTGCTGTACCACCCGACTCAACCGCATGAACCGTTACCAAGCGGTTAGTTGTCGTTGATGAGTTATAAAAACTTAGCTTGCTAACAACTGAAACCGTCCCAGTTGGAACAGCTGAAACGATATCAACAGCGCTCGTTGCTAGTTGTGTATTGTGTGCGTAGTTTCGTTCTGTGCGTGACATTTTTAAAACCTATAGCTTAGTGTTGTCAACAATTAAAATAGGGCAGCTCATCGTTACATGGCCTGAACCTGTGGACGTGTTCGCCGTAAAAAATACATCTGTTTTTTCAGGCAAAGGCGAATAAGATAGCTCGATAGCAACGGTGGATTGGTAAATGCTTGTCACATTAGTCTTTAATGTTGGCGTTGGTGTCGTCGGGTTTCTTGTGTTCCAAAAGAAATCATTGTCTCGGCCTTTTGGTGAACTGAAATAAATTTCACCGACCCCGAAAACAGTGTACCCCGCTGGAACCGTGTATAACCCCATCTGCCTGACTTGAGCATCACTGTCAAAAGTAGCGACAATTTCAGCCTGATTATTAGGAACGCCGTTCGTGTGATTATTGGCGTTAGCAACGTAAACATCCCCCGCCGTCGGGGTTGAGTCGAGCGTATAGATCTCGTTTACCCGTAGGCCGGTTCCAATTGTTACAAGCGTGTGACCCTGCAGTGTAACCAGACTCGTTTGCTCTTCGTAATTAGCGTCAAGCCATACTATTCTAACGTCCTGAGTATCGGTATTATCCGAGCTACTTAAATATAACGTTGCGGCTGTATCGTTGAAAGTGTAAGCCCCACCATGACGCCAGATTAATGTCTCGGTTGTTGAGATATCCCCAAACGCAGGGATAAAAGCGATTCTATGACCATCAATTTTACCCTTTGCAACTTCTAATAAAAATTCGGTGCTACCAAAATAACTCATACTATGGCCCACTCCCCCGCCTCGGCGGAATATACTAATTGCATAGTATCATACTTGGACGGTATTAGTATTGATGTCTTGCCGTTTATATCACCGTTCACAGTCACCGATCCATCGCGCCTACTGATTTTAACAGATTCCCCGTCATGCGGGTTAGCGTTGAGCGTGACCGTTGCTGCTGCTGTATTGAAGCATAGAACAACCTCAGGTCCGGTCGTTGTAAGCGCTGCCCCACCTGCTGCTAGATTGTTAAAGCGTACAGGCTCAAGAATCGGAGCGCCCTGTATCTCTGGCGATTCTTGCTCTTGAATGTGTCCAATTATCTCGCTGGGTTCCTGAACGCGGTAGCTGTTAACAATTTCAGCCACTTGGTCAATAGCGCTTTGATAACTAGCGGAGCTATTAAGATCCCCAAAATTACCCTGATCAATAAGGTCATTACCGCCCCCAGTTCTTTTCCATAGGTCATGTAAAAAACGTATCAAGTACTCAAAAAAAGCTCTGGTTTCAGCATCTTTTAAAAGCCCCCTAGGTATCGGGTGTAGAAACGGATCAACTCTAGCCATCACCAACCACCTGGACGAATATCGATAGCCGCGCTATGAACAGATATAAAAACAGGATCGCTCACACGAAACCTCACCATAATCTCATAAGCGCTCGACATATTGAACCACTCGACTTTAATGCGCCCCTCGCTCATCCGGCCTATATCAATCCATGACTCGTTCGTCCAGCTCTTGCCGCCATCGTAACTAGCTTCAAACATGATCTGCGGGTCAACGCCTTGGCCTGATATCAAACCAACACCAACTTCCATAATCAATTGAAAGCGGTTCATCATGATGCGTTGGCCGGTCGGATCAACAATCGGCGCACTCACTCGCTCACGGATCATTGGGAGGCCGTTACTGGTGTAAGTATCTAGGTCTAGTTCTCGAACGTCGCCACCGCTAGCAATTAGATGTTTACCGTAACAGAACGCGTAAGAAGTGCCAATGTAATTTGATTGATCGGCACCCGTTGATAACTGGAACCAAGCGTTACCCGCTTCACTGTAACACCACGTTTGTCCTTCAGTCGGGAAGTTGAGCACGTAAAAATACTGCCCCTCGAACGCTAATGTATAGCCTCTTGCGTCACTAGTTGTTGTGAAGTTTTCAAACGTGTTTGCAATGGCGTTGGGTGTAATCTTCTGCGCTTGATATGCACTGACTCGGTAAACGGATTTATCGAAACCGAAAAAATACATAAATTCAGCGCTGGCAGCGACGGAATACACCGCACCGATGGCAATGTTCATCGTACCGCCTTGGATGCGGTCAAACGGGGGGTTGCCTGTGCCGCTGTTGTACCAAGCCTCTGTGTTGTTTCGATCACCAAACAAGTATAAGCGTTCGTTGAACGTGTAAACCCGCACAGTATCATCCGGTGCGCTCTCAGCCGTTGCTACGTTCAGCGCGTCGATGTTATCGGGGTCGCCGACATTGGAAACCTGAAACTGCCCACCGCTAGAATCGTTGATCATTTGTTGATTGAGATACGCTACGGAGTTGCCAGGCGTTAAATCTGGATCTGTTATTTCTGCCAGCGTCGAACCGTCGTAAATATAATCGCGCGAACCTGTGGCGATCCGCATAGAATTACCATCATCGGCAAAAACGCAAGGATTAGAACCTAGAATTGTACCGATTGACGTTTTCACGCCGTTCGACTCAATTCTATAAAGCGTGCCGCCCGTAACTTTATAAAGCTGATCACTAAAAACATGTAACCCGCGATCAATGCCGCTGTTATTAGATGAAAACGCCTTATCCCCAGGCCAACACGTTAAGGCTTTTTGTGCTCGACCGCTTGGTGTGAACTCGGGTATTAGGTTCATGGTCACTTGAGAGGATAGCGAACGGCTTCGATGCTGGTATGACTGGCCTACAACATCAACAGGAATAGTTTTGAATGTCATACAACAACACCGTCATACTCTATAGTTGGGGCTGGACCGTGACGACCTAACGAGTCGGCATTGTTTGCGCCGCGTATCGAATTAATGAACTTACCATAATAATATTCAGCCATATCAGGCATAACAGCCCATTGATGCAAAGCCCATAATGCGCCGAACAGATACATGTTAGGGAAGTTTATTAGAATATCGTTAGTGGTAGCGGCATCACTTAAACCTATAAGTTTGCCGAAATACTTAACCTCAACGTTATAAACAGCGTCACAAGGCCGATTAAATTCAATCTGATCGGTTACTGTAAAGCATGTGGGTGTGCCGCTTGCGCTATCTTTTGCAAGCACCTCTGGCGGCAAATAAGTTAATTCATATTGCTGGGCATCTGTTGATTTATCGTCAATAAGTATTGAGCGCATCGATTGATAACCGCTAGGCAATGCCAGTACACCGCTATCAACAACAGTATCTTGATTGCTGGTTTGCTCAATATCTCTAATCTGCAAAGGCTCAATAGAGTTAGCGTAAAATTCTTGCTCTGCTTGCTGGATAAAATCCGCCAAGCGGTCGGGTGTCAAATCATTTCGGTGGGATTGGTCGATAATCTTTGCTTTCAGATTATCAAAAGTATCTAAAGCCATTTAACACCTCTTAAAAAGAAACCAGCGCCTATTCAGCGCTGGGTTTTTCTACTTTTGGAGCTTCCTTTTTAACTGTTTTCGCTCGCGACTTTTGAACTGGCTCCATCCATGAACCTAGTTCTTTTTTGGAGCCTATCGAAAATTGGTCACCCTCTTTTCTGATAAGCCCCGCATAAAAGCCAAGTCGATTAGCTTTAACTAACATTAGCTAATGCTATAGCCGGTAGCGTAATCGTTTGTGGCATCGATCATGCTTAGCGGTTGCAAGTAAGCGCTAACAGTAACACTTGGAGTTGTGCCCGCAAGCGTATAGCGCACACCAATATAGCGCTCGCTCTCGCTCAAGTCAGTGGGCGGAATTGGTATGATAACCTTATATCCAACTACCAACAAGTCAGCATCTTGAGCTGGTGCAGTAGGTGTACCAGACTCATACACTCGGCGGCCAATCAACTGGCGTCCGGTAGTTTGGGCGGCATCAGAAGCATACTCAACCTCAAAAGTGTAGTCTTCGTCACCTGTGGTCTGATCGGCTGCTACGCCGATATTGAAAACAACAGCCATAGGCTCGCCGTTGCCAATGGAACGATCAACGCTAAGGTCAATCACGTTTGTACCTACCGCCGTAGCTGTAAGCGCTTGGTCATCTGAAAATTGTAATTGTCCGTCAAGAATCATGATTTTCCCCTTAAGATACTGCGGCTTCGGTTTCGGTCAACTGGTCAACTATGCGAACCGGAACGCCCAAGAATCGCATCATTTGAATTTCACGCCCAAATTGATCTAATGCGCTTTCAATGGAAAGTGCGGAATTAGATTTTTCAAGAGCGATTATCTTCAGGTGAGATGCTACTGTGCGGTTAACGTAGAACGCTAAGTTGACGCCGGCTGTTGAAGGTAAACGGTCAATGGCGCGGCTCATCAACTTGATAATGCTGGTAGAAGCTGAAAGCGCTTGTGTTCCAGTTAAACCGATAAGATCACTAATATCAACATTAGGAATACGAACAGCATAGCGCCAGTCTTTAACAACTAGACCATTACACCACTTGTAGCTGTCGATGTAAGCCTCAAAGCGGTCGTTACTAGAATCAAATGCCCAGTCTAGGCCATGATCCTTGTGGATGATTCCCGCTGCAGAGCCTTTAGGGAATACGCCAAAGCAAGACTTGGCACCCCAGCCAACCAGCCATATTGAGCTGTTATCAGAACCAGAACCGCCAGCGCTGAGAATGTTTTGAGCGTTGGTTGCTGAAAGGTCATTGTAACGGTTAGCAAATCCAACGAATTCCTCAGGATTAGCCGCTGAACCGTAGAAAAGCGTTTGTGCCATTTGTTGGCTCATCGCCTCAAGGAAAGGAACCGATTCAGACAAACGGAATTGACCAAGATCGCCTTCAAGCTTAGCGATAGTTTCATCAACTTCTGAAAGCGCTACCAGCTCCGCGCACTGCTCAACAATTTGTGCAGTTGTAGATTTTGACTTAGGGATCCCTTGGTTGGTAAGCCTGTAGTAAGTAGTTGGTAAACCTGTACGGATAGTGGTTTGCTCACCGGTAGGCAAATTACCCTCTTTGTAAAGCATATCCTCAAGAATCATATTCGACTCTGAAAGCGTTTCGATGATGGCAGACGTTTTGCCATCTGGATCGCGCCGCTTGGCCCAATCGTTTAACGTCAATAGATTACCTGCTAGAGTAGCCATTTTTTACGAACTCCCGTAAAACAATTCAACGATAGATTTAGGTTTTTTCTGACCTGGAGACTTTCGAGAAACAACTTTTTTAGCTGGTTTCTTCTTAGGTTTTAACGATGCTTGCTGCTTATTCTTGCCTGCATCAATCAAAGCCCTAATCATCCGATGATCAGTAATTTGTGATAGCGTTTCGCTAGTATGGCCAATGCTTTCCGCGTACTTCATTGCCGCATCAACATCAGCCTTTTGCTGGGCCGCTCCAGTTTTCGGATCATGCCAAGCCTTCATACTTTGAAACAAGATTTTGCCTTCTTGCGTCTGAAGATCCGCATTAGCTTTAGCTTTCGCAGCTTTTGCTTCTTTAATCTTCTTCTGCTTATCAGCTATTTGTCGCTGGCGCAGCAAGTATTCGCTTGTGTCGCCATCCTCTAATAACTGAGCAAGTTCCGCTTCATCGCTATCAATTGAAGATTCAAACCCCGCAATCACGTCCGTAAGCTTTGAGACTAATTCACCCACTTGTTTACGTTCGGCCGCTAGCGCTTGCGTCTTCTTGGTATAGTCGGATTGTCTTAATTCCCCGCTTTCCAGTTCTGCGATTCGTTCAGCGGTATACTCTTTACCATCTATAATAAAGGTATCGCCTTCCTCTTCGCCTTCCTCTTCAGCTTCGCCCAACTCTTCGCCAGGAATATCGGCGGCTTCATCTTCGTCAATTGCTTCTGGTTGCTCGGTTTCGAGTTCTTCAGCGTTCGACTCGGGTACCTCTTGGCTAGGTTCTAAAAGATTATCTAGCATCTTTTTCTCTCATTTCGAGTTCATGTTCTGCAAATTTTCCGTCGGAAAGTATTTGCTCTAACTTATCTGAGAGCTTGTTAAAAGCTTGTAATTCTCTTACAAGCTCCACTAACTCATCATTATTGCCTAAAATTTCTTGACTTTCAAGTTTAGCAATTATATCGCCCTTAATCGATAACTTTGCAACGCCCCATGAGTGACTATTCAGGATCGTTTCGGCTTCTCGGCCATGCAAAGCTGCTGATTCTAGTTCTTTATCGCTCATATACTAACACTCGGTTTAACGTTGGTTTTGGTGTCAAAGGTATCTAACCTTGAATCATTCGTCAGAAGCGGGTTAGTTGGAATTGCTAAAAGCGTACTACTTTCAGTAGCTGTTAATCCGCTCACACCTGTTTCCGCTATGAAAATTTGGTTGCGCCACACTATATCGACACCCCCACCACCTGAAGTAGCTGGATTTTTAACAGGGTAATTTCCATCTTCTCTAAATATGCGAACATTATCATTTTGCCAAATATTTGTGCTAGTAGCGTTGTCAATAAAGACATTCAACAATGAGCTATTTATTCTTAAGTTGGCCTGGTCTAATGCTGTTAAAACACCAAAAAATTCAGCAATACCTTGGGCCGTTGTTTCATTGTAAACCCACCAACTGTAAAAATCTTTGCCATTAAAGTTGCTAGCAACCGTAATATCAACCTCATCATCAGCATAATCAGCTGAGAATTGCGTGATCGTAGAGCCATCTATACCGTAAGAGTTATAAACCTCGTTATCAGTTTGCGAATCCAAAAATGTAACGCCTGCTGATGTAATAAGGGCCGTAGATTCTAATTCGTTTTTTGCACTGGTTCCACTTTGGTACGTGACTCTTAGGCGTATTGTATCGCCTGATAACGCATCTTGCCCTGCCCCTAATATCACTGAAAGCGACAATCCAGAACCTCCAGAAACTAACCCGTTAGCAATTTCATTAGTTTGAGTTACGTTATATAGTTGGTATCTAGAGCCATCAATAATATTCGGGGCCGTAACAAGGCCTGTTTCTGTGTCGTCCACTGTTATATTTGGCCCGTTATTTACAACTGTCGTGCCTGGCAATACCTTGACAGTAACAGCACCGCCAGAACTATTGCTAACTGTAAGCGTTCCGCTGAATGTAGAGTTTTGTAAGTTATATGTGCCTGATGTAGCAAAATCTATAGATATGCTGCTAAACGAACCATTAATTATTGAGCCGTTTGCAAGAGTCAAAGTACCTGTAGTATTAATTGTGCCGGCGAATGCACTAGCTTTAATCGTAATAGTTGAACCGGCAATTGAGAAAGCACTTCCCGATGTTGCGTCAATCGTTACGTTATAGCTACCCGCATCTATAGTTGAGCCTGAACGCGATATTCCAGTTACTACATTTATATTAGCTAGTGTATTACGAAAAGATTCGAATCTATCATAAAATTTTTGAGAATTTTCTAATGTGGTGTAAGCATCCACTGTGGCTTTATTAGTTTCGGTAATAGAACCATTATCAAGCAAAAAAATGCTTGATGATACTGGCCCGCTTGAAAAATCTATCGCAGGTACGGAAGATGTCAATTTACCGTAAAGGCCGACCGTTAACGTCTTTTCTTGCAAATCATCTTGGTCAGGTGGCGATATATAGGAGGATGTAAAAGTTGTTTTACGTCCAACAAAAACATTTACTTGTTGGTCTATCGTACTTGCAGCAGAGCTACTAGAAAGCTCCACACTATCCGAATCATTATCATTTGTTAATTTTAATATGGCTCCCGAAAAGGGAGAGCCGCTAGAATCTTTTATAATTAGCTGAAACCGCCTTGTCGCAATAACTCTACCACTCCCGTAAATCAAATAATCTGTAGTCCAGTCAAAAAAACTAGGTGTCACCATGTCCTGGTAAATAGTTGTCCTGAACCCGTCAGCATCTGCGTCAGCCCAAAAATGGTTGCTACCTAAAGCTTGACCATCTATTTGCAAGTTTGGCTGATACTCAATAATCGTTACATTATCCTTAAACACTTCTACTTTCTGAACCAAACCTGTGCCGATAGGTGTATTGTCAGGGGATGTAGCCACTAAATTTTCAACAATAGGCGATAATACTAATATCGCAGAATTTATTGATCTCACATTAACAATTGAGCCCGTATCAACCTCAATCCTAAAGTGCGAAGATGTATTTGCAGTTAAATCTACTGTTATTCTATCAATGTTCCATGTTGTTGATGAATCTATATTGGCTGCTGAAATCGGTGACAGACTCAAATCTGCGCGGGTAGCTGAATACGCCCTAAAAACAACGTCTTTCCAGTTGATCACGCCCCCAGCGCCCGAATTAATTGTTTTCATAGCGTTGCCACCATAGTTGACTAAAAAGCCTTTCGTGACTTGGTTGTTTGATGTTACTCCGCTAGTCCAATTTGCGTTGGCCCCTTTGCGTATGATATATCCGCTACCAAAGGTGTACGTCCATCCTGAATCATCGTAATAGCCATCAATAATTAAATCGGCATCAATGTTAATCTGAAACGATCCAGAAGAAGACACGCCCGCCAATCCAGCATTTATTAAATCTTGAGGTGTGTCCCTGTTCGAGCTTGAAGCGCCGGTTTGAGTAATGACGCTCCCTGATTTTGAAAAACTCATAGTTTACACCTTCCCTATAGTTGTTGATTTACCAGTTAACTTGCCGCTCGTATAAGAAAGGGTTGTTGTCACTGTCCAGGTTTGCGATAAATAATCAAACACGTGTGTTATCGTTTTTAGCAAATCATCCACGTCATAGCCTAATGTTTTTGAGTTGTTGGTAATTTCGGCCGTATCAACAAACGTCACACCTGTTAATAGCTCACCCGTATAGATGTAGGTGGCGTCCGAAGCATCAGCCACCATAATCACCAACCTATCAGATTGTGATACCGACAGCGCTTGCCCACCCCCGCCAACAGTCTGAATAGTGGAGCCGCCAGCCAAACCCCACTCACCCCATGAGCCATCGGGGTTTTCAAACCGATAGCGTTTGCCTTTGATTTCATGACGCGGCATGGGGCCGGTCTTCCCGTCCTGACCGTCTTTTCCGTCTTCGCCGTTTAGACCATCTTTGCCGCGCAAGCCATCGACACCATCACGGCCATTCTTGCCGTCTTTACCATCACGCCCTGGCAGGCCTCTCGCCCCTGGATCACCTTTATCCCCCTTAGGCCCCTTATCACCTTTAACTTTTTGAGAGTCCACCAAAGAAATAAGGCGCATATCTAAAGCGCTATCTTGCTCCGCTTGCTTTTGCTTTCTAACAGAAACTAACTTTAACTTCTGCCTAGCAGTCAAACCCATTAAATAGCCCTCTGGATCTCTTCATCTGTCAGCTCGGGAAATTCTTTTCTTGCTTGCTGTATAGCTAACGCTCTACGCTGCATTTCATCAAGTACCGGCGTTTCAGGTTGCACCTTCTCTTTAGCTGCAAGCTCGTTGTATTTGAATTCAAGATCCGCAAGCTTTTGAGCGTTCTCTGCTTTTAATTCCTCATTAAATTGTCGCTGGTCTTCCATTATCTTAGCAATTTCAGTTTCTTGCTTTGCTTCCGCTTCGATTAGTTTAGCTTGCGCTCTAGTCGCTTCGGCCTCTGCCAACGGATTAGCTGATTGCTGTATTATCTGTTGCATTTGCATGTTCTGCATTTGCAGTTGCTCAACCTGATATTGCAATAAATCTTCTGGAATCTCTGGGTTATTAAAGTAATCATCAACATTCGCCAGATTCATAGCGCTAACCATTTTCTTAGCGATGTTATAAACCTTCACTTGATCCGATAGCGGTGAGCCTTGTGCGGCTAGCTGTTGGTGCAACATAAATAGCGCTTGCATGTTACCAAGGACCGTATCTTCATCACCTGCACCTAAACCTATTTCAGGTACTACGGGTTGATCATGGAGCCATAGCGCGGGATTGACTGACAGCGGCTTACCTAGCACCTCAATCTCAGTCTCGTTGTCCTGAAAGTGCGTAACCATCCACAGCATACCTTCGAACAACTTTCTATAACCTGTTTCGATAAAATTACGCTGCACAAGCTCAACTTTAGCCTGCCCTGCATCTCTAATACCCTCGAATCGTGTAGCCGTTTCTTTGTGTAGTTTATCGGCGTCAAGTGACTGATTGGCCATTAATGAGCCAGTACGCTGAGCTCGCCTGGAGTCAACGTACTGCATCAGTATTAGATTCTTATCACCAACATACGGCGTAGGCAAAGGCGCAACATGCTCTAATGGATTGCCATCGCCTTTCGTTCGAACTACTCCGCCAATACGATTAGTAAGCAGGTCATCCATGTTTACATTACGGTTTGCCGCCATGCGTGAACTGTTAACCTGATACATGTTCATCATGGTTTGGCGTAATAGCGCGGTTTGCTGATCTTGTATTTCCATGACCGGATCAGCACGACTTAATCCAATCATTTGCCCTGGCAATGGAATAGCGCACAATACAGCGTAAGGTACGTGATCGAACGGCTCAACCTCTAGCACGTCACGTCCAACGCGCTTAATCTCGACACGTTCCGCAATACCGTCTCCATCCATATCAACACGCAAATAGCGGGTTTCAAGTTTGCAGAGTTGGCCCGTCCAGTCGTAGTTATTGCCATCAGCGTTGCCGCCCTGATCAACTAGCCGCTGATCGCGTTCGTCATTATCAGATCCTGAGACAATCGCCAAGTCTTTAACTAGCTCTTCACTATAACCCATAGCAATCAAGTCTGATTTTGTCACATAGTCATCATGACCGATAAGCTCCGCATCATCTTCGCAGGTAGCGCCTTTAGTGATTACAAACCGCTCGGGATCAACATAGCGCACAAAGTATTTGCCGCGCGTTTTCGTGATCTTTGCCCGTACGTCCTTCAATCCGTCTTTTTCTTTTCGCTTCAACTCTTTAAAATCAACATCGGCACCGTTGTTTTCTTCTATCTGTAAAGACGTTTTTATGATCTCGAATTCTTCTTCACTCAACCCTTCCCACTCGCGGTGTGAAACTGCCTCTTCCTCTTCGTAACCGTAATTAACTGCTGAATAGCGGTATATCTCAGCGCCTTTGATCCATGACAGTTGAGTTCGGTATGAGTCGGGCTGCTTGCGTATCAAAAAGTTGATATATTCAGTCTTTTCCTTCGCTTCTGCTTTCTCACGCTCAGTATTACCCTTTGTGAACTTCATTATGTTGTTATGACCAAGAAATGTCCGAACATGTGAGGGCATATCGGATTCAATCACGTCATAAACATCACTCGATTTAACTTTTGACTGCCCCTTGACTTCGTTGCCCATCGGCTTTAAGGCGTAGTAATCAAATGCCTTTTTATGTATAGCGTTCAATGAATCACTAGCATGAATCGAATTCGACTCCGCTTGATCCAGGTATGTTTGCAATTCATCGTGATTCATTGGCATTAGATGAAACCTCTATCATCATATTCTAGTTCGCCCCAGTCATCTTGTGGGGCTGGGCATATCATCGTCATCATTATAGCATCCGCCATATTGGGGCTGGCAATGCCCTCTTTTTTCATGTCTTGTTTGTTCATAATCTGAATAAGCCCGTTAGCGTTGGGCTTCGTAGGGATTCTACATAACTCTGATCTTAGCCGATCTATATCAGAAATGCCATCGGTGTCAAGGCTTATCATTTCGTCGGGGTCGATGTACTCGCCTTTTGTTACTGCCCTGTACGTGTTGAAAAAGCGTGTTGCCAAGTCGTTATAATACCGCGCTCGATTGTTCTTGAATGTCTCTGCATAAGTTTTTTCCTGGTAGACCTTCTCGCCGTCGTCTTGACCGATACCACTTAGAGAACCCCTAAATCCACGCACCTCGCACTTTTTGCCATTGAACGCAACATCGACTTGACGCTTGAGACCTGTGCCCATACCATCCAAATCCCAGGTAAAAAGATCCGCGCCTAGCTTTATAGCTTCACCGGTTGCCCAGTCGCAACCTTCGTCAATCTCTCCTGAATCCCTACAATTAACCGCCTTAATAATAGAACCATGGCGACAAGCAAAGCCATGGGCATCGCCACCATCGTCGCAAGGATCGTAAGCACACACAATAGCGCCATTAGGCTTAATCGCTGGAAGTTTCTTATGAGCGTCGATAGCGCTATCGAACCATTCTGCTTTAATAATTGAGTCCTCAACTTCGTCATTAAAATCCCCCTCCCAAATCCAGCGATACTTTGCGCGGCTTAGGTTTTCATAGTCCCACTTTCTGAGCGCTTCCTGTTCTTCGTTCCACCAAGGATTGTCACGCCAGTTACATTTAATAATCAGGTGTAAATCATCAACATAAATGCCATCGCGGTCTAATTGTTTTTTATACGGATTGATAAAACGCTGGCTAAACGGATCTGCGCTCGATTGAGGGTTAGCTGTGAAAATACACTTAGCGCCAGGGTTACGTATAATTGTGGGCAGGAGTTTGTCCAGTGAGTTCTGACTTGCTCGGTGGGCTTCTTCGAACCATGAATACTTGTAACCTTGCGCCGATTGCATGGAATCAGGGTTACGGTTTGCGCCCTTGTAATTGGTTCTAGCGCCGCCAGGCGCTATGATCTTATTCTCTTGAATATCCCATCCTTCGAGTTTTAAGCGCTCTTGGATTGAGTCTTTAAATACTCGGTGTACTGAGTCAGCAACACTATCTTGGAATTCCCGCAAGCAATAAACGTCGGCGTTTTCTGTGTCCATCTTGATTGTGAGAATGTCACCAACTCCGATGGATTTACCGCTACCGCGGCCACCTACAATAACAACAATCTGCTGCTTAGCAGTAAAAACCGGCGCTAGCTTTTTATTTATCTTTACTTGAGGCATTGATTAAAGGGTTATCGTCGGCGTTAACAAATTCTATCGTGTATTTGTTGTCAGTTTTCACCGCCCCACCGTCCGGACCTGCTAGCGTTTGATCCTGTTTGTCGTGGTAGCCGTGTTTGCCTAAAAGCAGCTTAACTAAGTTAGCGTTATAGTCGCCAACCATGCCGCGATTCCAAGCTACAATCTCCTGCTCTTGGTTGATTTTATCTAATATGTGCGAAAACTGTTTATCTTCATGCCTTGCCCAATCATAAATTGACCGCCTAGGCCGATCAATATACGAACATAAACCAACTACGGACGGGAAAACGTGGCCCGCCTCCTGCCATTTCCCATCAGCATATTCCCACGCCTTTTTTTCTAGCGCCTTACTCCATGTTGTCGGTCTGCCTGCTGGCATTAGATCACCACCGTTAGTACGTTTTTAATAACAGAAAAAATCACAGACATAAGTTTTATACTCCTATACCATCATTGTAAACTAAACGCAAGACAAAAAAAAGCCGGAGATTCAGATAACCGGCTATAGGAAAGTACAACAACAATGGAGGATATTCAGATAGTATGGAACACCTCACGTAGCACGTCAATTTTTTTCATAAATTCTTTTAGCGTGCCGTTATTCTGTACAACGATGTCGCACATATCCGGCGTCACAGTCATGCCCTGTTCCAGCGGTAGCCGCTCGCTAGCGTCCACGAATACGCTAACATCGAACACTCCCGCCGCTTTCATCGCATTAAACTCGCATTGATCACGGCAACCCGCGTAAATGTTGCAGTACCCGAACACCAGCCTACCGAACCGCGCTTTATCCTTATGATTGAACTCTGCAATGGTTCGTTGCCACCTGGCGCGTTGGTTGCGTCGATCCTCGTGACACTCCCTCATAGTGTCGTACTCCATAAGACCCCATGAGGGCCATACAATCGACTCCATGGCGATTTTTGTAGAGTCGGTATAGGGTAGCCCTAGGTGTCGGGCTAACGTCGTTTTACCGTGGCCACCGTGGCCGCATATTAGTATTTTCATAAATCACCTCGCAAAACCCTATAAACTAAAACAAAGAAGATTAATACTAACCAATCGCCCATCATCATTCGAACACCCCCTTAACCATCGGTAAAAGACCTCGCTCACGCGCCTGCTGGTACTGAGTCTGTCGATCTTCTCGGAATTCTGCGTAAGTAGCGCACTCACGCGCCATATTAAAGATATGCTCAACGCGTCTTTGTTCGCGCTGAATTTTTGTTTCTTCTGGTGCCGGTACTTCAGTGGGCGGCTCATGAGACAGAATCCAAATCCTGTTCTGCTCATCGATGAACTGTGGTTTCTTGCCGTTCAACCTGCAATTAAGATTTTGCTTAGATAATCCGAGCAAGCGCCCTGCTTGCTCGTAGGTATGTTCTGCTAGAAGTGTATCTAGCGGTTTAAGTTTAAGGTTCATTGTTGTCTCCAGTGTTACGCCCCACCGTTGCGATAGGGTTTTAGTTGTTATGCGTGCTCGCCTTCTTTAAAGGCTGAATCGGTAATTTGTTTGAGGAGTTCAGCGTAGCGGCCTAGTTCGCCAACATCCGCCCAGTTGATTTCGTCGGGGTGAGCGTTGAAGTGATTGTCACTAAGCGCCTGCAATCTTTTTAAAGCGTTATCAATTTCAACTTTACGACCCATAAATTCTTTGAATGCTTTATCGTTGTTCATCGTTGCTATCCTCGTTGTTGTGTTGCGCCCCGTCGTAACGGGGCTGATTGTTATTCGCTAAGAATTTTTTCTGTGATTTCTTTTCTCAAAGCCCTAATCGCTTTCTTATCTTCAACTGTTTTTAAGCGATCCGAGCATCCGATTTCTTTTTCCAGTTCATCAATATGCTGATCAATCGCGTGCCATACGGCCATTTTGCTTAGTGGGGCCTGCATTAATGCGGCGTGCTCTTTTGCTGTTTTTGCAATTACTTCTAAGTTAATAGCCATCTTTATCATCCTCGTTGCTTCGTTGTTGTGTTTCGATGATTAGAATTATAATGATTTATCTTTTCTTGTAAAGCTTTTCGTTTATAAAATACAAGAATATTAAAAATATTTTTTTAAAATACAGGATGCAGCCCGCGCCATTCCTAAAAATACAAAAATATGGCCCTATAAGAGATATTATTAATATCTTTTTATATATATCTCTCTTAGGGGTCTCTTGATCACTTTTTGATCTATAGGTATTTCTATATTTGTTTATTTTTATATTTGTAATTTAATTTTTCTGTATTTTTGTATTTTAAAACAAAAAACGATACATGCCGCGCCGTACGTGGCCTGCAAAAAAACGCGTTTTCATATTTTAAAACTCATATTCATATTTTAAACCAGCGGATAGTTTCCCCGCGCTTACTTTTTACACTATCCCCCTGGATTAACCCTTGGTTTTGTAAGTGTTCTAACGCTTTTTTGATCTCTGGCTCCTTGAATTTTTTGTTGCGGCACCTGTTTACAATTACACCAGTGGTTAACTGTGCGCCCTCTTTTTTGTCGAGTTGGTCAAGTATTCGGCGGCAAAGCGCTTCATCGTTCTCCTCTATTTCCTCAGCAATGTTCGCAGCTGCAAGGTTCATCTTCTCTTTGATATCACGATCAACCAGCGCATAGGCCCATTTAACATGTTCAATTGTGCGTAAACCCTCAGCCACTGCGAGCACAAACGATACTTTGAGAGTTAATTCAAAAGCTCGGGTATAGATGGATTCCAGGCCCACGCTTTTAGCGTTTTTAGCTTGTTTATGAAAAGTGCGCTTAACTCCCTGGAGCAATTTCTTGGCGCTGTCTGCCGTGGGTATCTGTTTCCGTGGCGCTAGGTTCTCTAGTCGTTTATCGTCGCTCGTACCGCTCGCAGCGAGGCCCATTAGTATCATTTTCAAATCGTCGGGAAGCTCGGTGGCACCCGTAAACGACTCGTCGTAATCCGGAACGGTTTCCTTTTCACGAAAAATCAGCGACCGGGTAAAAAAACCCTGCTTTACATTGTGGCCACTGACCAAGTGGTTGAAAGTCTCGGGGGTGGTGTAGCCTGTAATCGAAACAAACGGGTACATGATTCCATTGTTGTGTTTAAGCGATTCACGGACGCGCCCGAGTGACTCGATAACCTCCTGGCTCCCGCCTTCGTTTTCGTCGATAAGTTTTTGTTGGCCTGCTATCTCTGAGTTGAGTTTTTTAAGCGCCTCTTCTATAACTTCTTGCTCAACGCCAAAACGCCCGTCGCTGGCGCTAAACGCGCTCATGAGGTTTTTAGTGATCCCTTGCATATAGTCCGCGCTGTTTTTGCCCGTGACTTTCGTAAGCTCCAGACCGATTTCATCAATCAGATAGATCACGAGCTGATTGCGTAGCATTGAGCGCACAATCGCCTGCTCACTCTTAAAGTTACCGCCTGCAGTTGCCCGTATATACCCGATGGAAGTCATGGCCTTAGCGACGCTGTTCATCATTTCCTGTTTTCCAGCTCCTGATCCTGCAACGCAAAAACAAAATAGATTGCCGTAGACCGGCCTTAAATCATCGCTAGTATATGTAAGGCTGGCGGCATTACTCACGATAGCTAAAGCACTGGCGCAAGCTAGCGAATCGGTGCGCTTGTCTGAGTTGCTACGCACCCACTCCGCTACTCGACCCACGAAACCTGGGGGCCGGTTCAGGTCTATTTCGCTGCAATCACTAAGCATGCTTTCATCTTTAGGTATCACGGCTTCAAACGTGACCGGCAGCCTGTACCCAGCCTGCTCCGCGTAGTACACAAGCGTGCCGAGCGTTGCGGGGTTCGCGCTTTTTCCGAACGAATGCCAATGGCGCTCTAGTTTGTCGGGGCCGGGATATTTTGACCCCTTGGCGCTCCAATCGAGCCACTGACTAAACCCTGTGCCGCCTGAGGCGTGGTGTACTGACATGCCGATTTTAACCCAAGTATCATAATCGCAGTCTGGATCTAGGTAGTTGAGCATTTCTGCAATTTCTGAGTCTGAAACATCGACCGGAGATCCATTAACAGTGGCTCGGTGACTCTCTTTTTTTCTGAGCAAGTCAATCAGTAGCGCAGGAGGATCGGAAACGTCGCTAGGCGCGCCTTTTTCGATTTCATAAGTGTTGCCGCTAACATGGAGCGAATCCGCCCCTACGACGAAACCTGAACTTTTGAAGTCAATGCCTGGGTAACCGTTTAGCTTAGACACAAGCGCGTCACCGTTTGGGCGGGTGTAGTAGATGTGCCAGCCGCCGCCGCCGGTATAGACCACGAACCCCGATTCTGCTTTGAAGTCGAGTCCGGTGTCTTTACATAGCTTTTCGTATGATTCAGCGCCGCCGTTCCTGGGGTCGATATCAATCACGAGCCATTTATCAAGGAGCACGCCGAAACCTGTATCAAAATCGCCCTTCATTTCCATGCAATCTAATTGCTCCTGTGACCAATCAGGAGTGCATTGCCAGCGCCTTATTTTTGGGTGTTTATACAGCGCATTACAATCAGGGTTTTCGCACGTACAAAGGCCGTTTTTTACAGTGTGCAAGCCGAAAATTTTAAAACCGGCCTCTAAGTAATCTTGATAGGTATCAATCATTTATTATTCTCCAGGTATTTACTAAGTTTTTCCGCCGTCGCCGCGTTTGGCGTGCTGTTTGTTTTTGTGATGCGCCAGAGCGTTTGATAGCTCACGCCGGTTCGCTCTGATATTACTGTTAAGTTTCTATCTTCTAATCGTTTTCGTATCTCTTTTAATGTGAGCATGATTAACATTCCTGAAAATATTTTCTCGTTTGTGTTGACAATAATAACAAAACCCCGCTATATTTCAAACCGCGTAGAGAAAAAAGAGAAAACAAAGGAGACAGAAATGTCATTATTAAGCTCTATCTCAAAGCCCGCAGACCGGGCACCTGTCGTCACCATCTGCGGTGATAGCGGGACGGGTAAAACAACGCTCGCCGCGACCTTTCCGAAAGCCATAGTTATTCGTGCGGAAGATGGCTTGCAAGCTATTCCAATGGATATGCGCCCCGATGCTTTTCCAGTGGTGCGAACTGTCGATAATTTGTGGGACCAACTGGCGACACTGATCCAAGAAACACATGAATATCGCACCGTTATTGTTGATAGCGTAACAGCGCTAGAGCGGCTGTTCATTCAGCACGTTATAGACTCGGATCCGAAGGCCCCAAAAAGTATCAACCAAGCTATGGGCGGCTATGGCGCTGGATTGTCTGCGGTTGCCACATTACACCAGAGAGTCAGGAAAGCGTGCGGAGCGCTCAACGATAAAGGTATGGCAGTAGTGTTCGTGGCGCACGCTGACACTGAAACAATAGAGCTGCCCGACTCGGATCCATACAGCCGTTACAGTTTACGACTTGGTAAAAAAAGCGTAGCGCCTTATGTCGATGATAGTGACGTGGTGGGCTTCCTGAAACTGGAAACGTTTACCAAGGGGGATGGCGAACGCAAGAAAGCCATATCAACCGGGGGCAGAGTCTTAGTAACCTATGCCACGGCAGCTAATGTCAGTAAAAACCGTTATGGAATAACTAAGGATTTACCCGTAGAAATTAATAAAAACCCACTAATCAAATTTTTTAACCGAGGAGCTAAATAATGTCATTCTGGAACTTATCAGACAACACGCAAATAACGAACGAAGAAAAAGCTGGAACCTTTGATAGCAGTGGCGGAGATTTTGAACTTATTCCAGCTGGCACGCAATTGAAGGCCTGCATTGATGATGCGGCCTGGGAAGATTATGAAAGCGATTTCTTCATAAATCTAACGTGGTCAGTGCTTGAAGGCGAATTCGAAAATCGAAAAGTCTTTCAGAAAGTGCGCGTTCGTGATAACGACCCTAAAAAACGCGACAAAGCGCTCCGTATGCTTGCGGCCATTGACGCAAACGCTGGGGGAAAATTGATGGCATCCGGTGCAGAGCCGGACGATAACGCACTGCAGGCGGCACTGGTTAATAAGCCGATGATTATAAAAGTAGATATCTGGGAATATAACGACCGCAAGGGCAATTGGGTTCAAAAAGTTGCGCCGATAGCTTCCACGCTTGATCTTGACAAAGGGATGCCATTCTAATGACTTTATCCGCTGAACGTAAAGGGCGGGTTACAGGATCACAGGCGGGGGCCATACTCGGTCTCTGCCCCTGGAAAACCCGTGAGCAAGTAATAAGAGATTGGATCTATGGATCCAGCTTTGAAGGTAACGCTGCAACCGATTATGGCAAGTTCCACGAAGAACACGCCTTCGCGGATCTGCAATTGATGCAGCCCGACGCACGCCTTAGCAATGATGAATTTGTTATTGATCCACATCTTAAATGGCTTGGCTGCACCCCCGATGGCTATATCGATAGCAAGGACGCGGTCATTGAGATTAAATGCCCGTTTGGTTTGCGGGATGATGAAAACCCGCTGTTCAAAAGCATACACGACCAACCGCATTATTACGCTCAGGTTCAAATTGAAATGCTATGTACTGAGCGAAGCAAGTGCTATTTTTTTCAATGGAACAGGTTCGCATCACAGCTAGAGATTGTAGATTTTGACCCCGACTGGGGAAAAGAAAATCTTCCAAAGCTTTACGACTTCTTGAACGAAGTTGCAGAGCGACGATTAAATCTCAACGATGATGAATTGCTGGCAGCCGAATACAGGCGCTTAAAGCAAGCGCACGACGATGCAAAAGCGGCGCTTGAAGAGCATAAGGAAAAGCTGATCAAGATCGCCAATGGCGTAAAGCGTAGCTTCGGTGATGTGTCTGTTTATCCGGTCGAGCGTAAAGGCTCGGTTAGCTATTCGAAAATAGTTAAGGATCATTTGCCGGATCTTGATACCACGGCTTACATGGGCAAGCCTTCGACAAGCTGGGTGGTTAAGTGAATGGATATGGATAACTTAGATTTAGATGGTATGGATTCCTTAGCCATGCTAGAAGCTAAGCGAGAGGCGTTAATAGGTATTTTAAACTATTTAAAAGGCATTCCATTGGCTTCTCTATATGTGGCAGGTGAAATCTATGATTACGAAGAGTTAATTGAAGCTGCGGAGAATGAGTTTTATGAGTGATCAGCGAGAAATGAGAAAGCATTACAAATACTGTGTAGATTTGAAGGAAGAGCTTTTAAGGTCTTTGGATCAAATATTAGACGCTAGCAGGCCGGAATTAGCACCGGGCTATATGGTAATTAACGAAAAAATACGAGCGCTTGATAGCACTATCCGAGCGTTTGAGAAATCAACTATGAGAGTGGTGAAATAATTATGAGTGAACTTGAAGATATCTCATTCAGCTTAGACCTATGCGTGCTAGCAATCGAGAGTGCTAAAAATGACATTACCGATGCTAGCTACAAAGCTCGTAACGGTCGGTTTATTCAGGTTAATCCAGTGGCTGTAAAAAGCTTAGTTGAGGATGTAACTATTGGCCCGGTACTCATCAACACTAAAAACATCAAATATGTATGGGAAGGGGATCATGTACACCTTGGCGCGGATAATACGGGCTGCACGATTGAGATGGATTGCGGCGCAAAGTTTAGGTTAAGGGATGAAATTAATTATATCAATAATTTATTGATGGGACTCGATTAAGTGAATCATTGGGATAAAGCGGATTTCCGCCGGTCAAACATGCAAGCAAGCTACAGGCATATTTCAAGGCACGAATATCTTATTCGTGCTCATGAATTTGCAAGCAAAAAAAATAGAAAATTTGACAAAGAAACTGTTATAGCTATCCGCGAAAACCGGCAAGGGCTAACAGATAAACAGCAAGCGGAAAAGTACAACGTACACCCGCATACAATTTATAAAATACGGCATAGGATGACTTATGCAAACATATAACGATTTTTTAACAACAAAAGAGTTTAAGCCAGTTTCAAGCGGCTTTAATCCTGATCTGTCAGGTTATGCGCTCAAGGACTTTCAAAGTGATATAGTTCGTTGGGGCTGCAATCGTGGAAAGGCTGCGGTTTTTGCAGATACTGGTTTAGGTAAAACTTATATGCAATTATCATGGGCGGAGCAAGTCACGATAAAAACACAAAAGCCGGTCTTAGTTTTGGCGCCGTTGGCGGTTTCTGAGCAAACTATCAACGAAGGCGCGAAATTTAATATAAAAGTTGAAAAGCTACAAGGCGATGTATTCGGCCCTGGCATTTATATCATTAATTATGAGCAATTAAAAAATATAGACTGCTCTCAATTTGTCGGCGTTGTGTTAGATGAATCCAGCATCTTGAAAGGTTTTGATGGCAAGATGCGTCGCATGATTACAGACTCATTTAAAAGCACGCCATATCGTTTAAGCTGTACTGCTACACCATCGCCTAATGATTTAATGGAGTTCGGAACGCAGGCGGAATTTTTAGGCATTATGACGCATGAAGAAATGTTAGCTATGTTTTTTATACATGATGGCGGCGATACTTCAAAGTGGCGTTTGAAAGGTCATGGGCGTGATAAGTTTTATGAATGGCTTTCAACATGGTCTGTTGTAATTCGCAACCCTGGCGATTATGGCTACGATTCTACTGGCTACGACTTGCCGCATGTTGTGATCCATGAGCACGTTATTGAGTCTGGTTTAACGGATGGCCTGCTCCCTTGGATCGCTCAATCATTAACTGAGCGCAATCAAGCACGCAGGCATACGGTTGAAGCACGATGCAAAAAGTCCGCCGAAATTGCTAACAGTATTGATGGCCAATGCTTGATATGGTGCCACCTTAACGATGAGAGCGCGATGTTAAAAGAGCTGATCAATGATTCAGTTGAAGTTATGGGGTCACAAAAACCCGAACATAAAACCGCTGCGCTGCTAGGCTTTTCAGATTGTAGCGTTCAAAAGCTAATTACTAAGCCTAAAATTGCAGGATTCGGAATGAACTGGCAAAAGTGCAATCACATGATTTTCACTGGATTGTCAGATTCATTTGAGCAATACTATCAGGCCGTTCGACGCTGTTGGCGTTTCGGTCAAACGCAACAAGTACACATTCACATTGTAAGCGCTGATAGCGAAGGCGCTGTTGTTGCAAACATTAAGAAAAAAGAACAGCAACACAACGCAATTGCAAAAGAAATGATTGCGAACGTAAAAGAGTTTACAGCCAAGCAGCTAGGCAAGGCTTATCAAGAAAAAACAGCATATAAACCCAAAACAGCAATGGAGTTACCAACGTGGATATAATCAATCAAGCAATCGACAATGACAATAAATACGCTTTATACAATGCTGACTGTGTTGAGGTCGTTAGCAACTTAAAAGATAACAGTATAGACTTTTCAATATTCAGCCCGCCGTTTGCATCGTTATACACTTACTCAAACAGTGATAGGGATATGGGTAATTGCGGGTCGGATGATGAATTTTTTGGCCAGTTTTCTTTTTTAGTTGAGCAGCTTTATAGAGTGCTGCAACCGGGGAGATTAATTGCGATCCATTGCATGAACTTAACGGCTTCAAAAGGGCGCGAGGGATATATCGGTATTCGAGATTTTCGCGGCGATTTAATCCGAAAGTTTCAAGAATACGGCTTCATTTATCATTCTGAAGTTTGCATCTGGAAAGATCCAGTGGTTGCAATGCAACGCACTAAAGCGCTTGGCTTGCTTCATAAAACAATTAAAAAAGATTCTTCAATGTCGCGCCAGGGGTTACCTGATTACCTTGTTGTCATGCGTAAGCCAGGCGTCAATGAAAAACCAATAAGCGGCGAATTTACTCATTTTGTCGGTGATGAGTTATTAAATAATTTCATAGATCATGAACGCGACGATGGCCGAGTGGCTCAAGTGCCCGACAAAGAAAAGGGCGCAACTAGCATCGATGTATGGCAGCGATACGCTAGCCCCGTTTGGCATGATATTAACCAAACTAATACTTTAAACTTTAAAGAAGGACGCGCAAGCGATGACGAGAGGCATATTTGCCCATTACAGTTAGATGTTGTCGAGCGCGCTATGCAGTTATGGAGCATGCCAGGTGATACCGTGTTGACTCCATTTCTAGGCATTGGCACCGAAGCTTATACCGCCGTTAAAATGGGCCGAAAGGCGATAGGCGTAGAGCTTAAAACTTCGTATTTCAATCTTGCGTGCCGCAACCTGGAGCAAGCAACCAAGCATCAATATGATATGTTTGCGGAGTGATAAAAAATGGCTAAAAGCAAAAAACCAAGAAAGAAAAGCACGAACTATAAAAAAGTTCAGCGTATTTTGAAAGGCGTAATTATGAGTTGGTCGGTTGAAGATCCGCTTAAGCATGAAGCTCAAATCGTTGACACTAAAATCAATCATCGAAACTCATATTACAAATTGATGATTTCGCACATAACTAAAGACATTAAAGCAGCTATTGATAAATACGCATTTAAATATAAAGTGGCTATAGAATGCGAATTTAAAGACGCGCAAGGAAAGCAATATTTCAGGGGTGCGGATCTTGTTATAAGCGGTTTTTTAGCGAATGCAGATGGCCATTATCAGCAAGCTATTGAAGAGATATTTGAAGTCGCGAACATGGATCACTATATTACAACTAACGTTACCGCTGAGATCATCGGCGCTGGCGAGATAAAGGAAGAGGATTTTGCATCGTGACACTTAGAGACTATCAACTAGAAGCTTTTGACAAGGCGAAGGCATGGCTATCAACAACAAACGAACCAGCGGTAATTGAGGCCGCTACCGGTAGCGGCAAAAGCCATATAATTGCAGCCGTGGCTGAATGGGCGGAAGGCCGCACGCTCTGCATTCAGCCATCGAAAGAGCTTGTTTTCCAAAACTATCAGAAATTCTTAGCAACCGGCGAACCTGCAAGCCTGTATTGCGCTGCGCTAAAACAAAAGAGCTTAAAGCATCGCGTTGTTTTTGGATCACCCCAAAGCATTAGTAACGCTATAAAAAAGTTTAAACAATTTGAAACGGTGATCATTGACGAATGCCATGGGATCACGTCAACCATTAAAGGCATTATTTCACAGATAGCGCCTAAACGGGTGCTAGGGCTTACGGCTACGCCGTATCGCCTTGGAAGTGGCTATATATACCAATACGACGAAAACGGCGATCCGGTACCCGAACACGAAACCAGAGACCCTTATTTTAATTCTCTACTGTATAAAGTGACTGCCCGCGACTTATTGAACCGTGGGTTTTTAACGCCCGTTATATCAGGCGACCATGTGGAAGGCTATCACACAACTCATTTGCAGCTAGACAAAAAAGGCAACTTTGATAATAAAGAATTAGCACTAGCAACGGAAATGCAACAGCGCAAAACATCATTCATCATTCAAGATGTGATTGCAAAAACAGTGGATTCCTTGGGCGTTATGATTTTCGCAACCAGCATCAAACACGCGGAAGAAATATTAATACAGTTACCCGTCGGAAGCGCTTTAGTAACGGGAAAAACAAAACCGAAAGAGCGAGAATTTATTATTAGCGAATTCAAAGCGCTTAGAATTAAATATCTCGTCAATGTTGCTGTATTGACTACGGGTTTTGATGCGCCCCACGTTGACGCTGTTGTTCTTATGCGCCCCACTGAGAGCGTCGGTTTGCTGCAACAAATTATCGGGCGTGGCATGCGTTTGAGCGAGGGCAAAAATGAATGTTTATTTTTAGATTACGCTGAAAACGTCGAACGCCATTGTCCGGATGGCGATGTTTTTAACCCGAAAATAAAAGCGTACAGCGCCCCCGGCGAACCGTCATTAATTGATGCTGAGTGCCCTGTATGCCAAACCATAAACCAATTCAGCGCACGCAAAAATGAAGAAGAATTTGCGATTAATGACTATGGCTATTTTGTGGATTTAATGGGCGAAGAAATAAAGGGTGATTTTGGCCCTATTCCGGCGCATTACGGTAGGCGTTGTTATGGCCAGCCCGTTATCGGTCAACGCTGTAATTATCGGTGGACGTTTAAAACTTGCCCGGATTGCGAAGCGGAGAACGATATAGCGGCAAGACACTGTATTGAGTGTAAAGCTGAGCTGGTAGATCCTAACGAAAAGTTGCGCTTGGAATTTGCTAGGATTAAAACAGATCCCTATTCAGTTTCAACCGACCCAGTTTTTCGTTGGAAGGTATCGAAGCATGTTAGCAATGCGGGCAATGATACGGTTCGAATTGACTGGGTTACAGGTTATCGAGCATTTACAGCATGGTATCAACCGAAACAAAAGCGCTTATGGGATGATTTGTGCGTTGCAGTTTACGGGCGTGTTGCGCCCGATGTGGATAAATTTATTGGAGCGTTAGAAAATTATGGCAAACGACCAACAACAATCACCACAGCAAAAGACAAGCAAAGCGGTTTTTTTAGGGTTTACGGACACAACAGGCCAGAAGACATTGATCCCAGTTTACGGGGGTGAATATCGAGGAAAATGCCCGTTAGAAAGCGCTGAACAGATCACGGTTATTAATTATATCCGTGACACATGCCCGAACGTGATCCACCCTCGCAACGAAGGGAAACGGCACCACAAACAAACAACTAAACAAAAAGCGGAAGGGTTAACCACTGGTGCTAGTGATATAATTATCCCTGGATCTCCTGCTTTTGTTTGCGAGCTAAAACGGAAGGACAAAACCAAAAGCAAAGTTAGCCCCGAGCAAGTCGATTACTTGGCGGAAAGTATGAAGCTGGGCGCGTTCTGCTGTATCGCTTACGGGTATGAGGCCGCAATAGAGGCATTTAATGAATGGTTAGACCTAGTGACCAACTTCAACAATGTATAGACGGAAAAAGGCCGCCTAGCCCGGCCTTTAAATTCTGGTGCTATCGTAAAGCGCTGGAATTGCGACGAATGCCAAAAAAGAAACAAGCTGAGCTTTTAAAACAAGCACCGAAACATATCAAGATGGAGGTTTATAAATGGCTAAACACTGGAACACGCACCTACCAACGCCGGGGGTGAATCTAATCGTCAAGGTCAACGGCAAGAAATTGAGAGCAATACGCCCTGGTTATATAAGCGATAGACGCAACCACGACCAGGGATACCGCACCCACAAGGGCGAGGTTATCAATAATGTGGAGGGCTGGGTTTATGAATAAAAACATCTAGGAAGAGAACCCGCACAATTTGAGCTTTGCCAGGGATGGCCAGAGGCTTGGCGGGGTTGTTTAATTATAGCAACTTTTTATATGTCTTACTAAACCATTCTATTTTATTCATTTCAACGCTCCAGTAATTCTCGGTTTTCGTAGATGTTACCGATGACCTCTAGATCAACGTGAGCTAAATCCGCTAACCCGCTGCCACAAGATGAGCCACGGACTCTATCGGACACGGCATGTAATACATAGAACCATCCCATATAATCAGGTCTATCATCATATACAATCACACCGACATAATTTAAAAGCTCATCATTATAAAATGGGTACAGATTGGCTGTAAAAATATCACCTTCATAAATATCCACACCGTTTTTATCTTGCAGGCCAGTAAATTGACAGAGCTGCCACTTTAGCAACCTACTTGGCAAATGGTGAGGCACATCAATATCTATCGCATTACCGTTAGAGTACATATTGAAATCATACTCAAACCGTTTTCCTGTCCACGCTCTAAACTTTATTTCTCTATTCATTTTAAAAAATCCTCCAGTTTCTTCATCGTCACATATCTTGGCTGCTTAACTTCACCATGTACATACTTGTAAACAGTGTTGTAATGCAGCCCCGTCGCCGGCGCTACTTTACGTAAATTGTATGGTTTAAGCTTCTCGCGTATTTCGTCTAGCGTCATAATATTTCTACTCTTTTATGTAAATATGTTTACACGATATCAAAATGGCACTATATTTACAACACCAACAACAAAACGAGGTGATGAAATGAACCCAACTATTTTAATATTCGCGATGCGGCACGCGCTGCCGCGAACCAGTAGCGCGCCCACCATGGTGGTGCGTGAGATCAAAAAACAATGGCAGAACCTGAGCTATTCAGATCGGGTTCTGATAGAAAGCGAAATTAGAAACACTCGTTTAAGTGAAATCGGAGACGTAAAATCATGGGCAGACCTACTCAAGTGGATCGCCAGCACTGGCAACCAGATTGTATAGTGTTTTTTAAACGCCCGATTTATCGGGCAATGATCGCGGCCACGGTCGCTAATGAAATAATTGAGAGGATGATTGATAATGCTAAAGATAAAAAAGCTTCACAGTGATTCGATAGTGCCGACGCTAGGTAGCGAAGGTGCTGCGGGTTTTGATTTGTATTATCGCGGTTACGAGGTGCGTATATTTCCAGGGCTCATGGAAGTCATGGGCACAGGCATAGCGCTAGATATACCAAAAGGCAAGGTCGGGATTATAAAACCCCGTAGCGGCCTAGCGATGCATGGTATTGATGTGCTAGGTGGCGTAATTGACAGCGACTACCGAGGCGAGGTCAAGGTTATTCTAACCAACCACGGCACAGGGCCAATGCTATTCAATCCTGGCGACCGTATAGCCCAACTCGTCATAGTAGACCACTATAACGAATTTGAAGTTGTAGGAAGCCTAGACGATACAGAGCGCGGTAGCGGTGGATTTGGGAGTACTGGGAAATGACTCTTAATGAAAAAATAATGGGCGCAATGATTGTTGTGCTCATGGTCACAATAGCCATGCTCGCACTGTCTAGTTGCTCAGATTCAATAAAGGTAATTATGTATGATTACTATATAGCAGAATGCCAAAAAGAACACGAGAAACCATGTGAGATACACGCGAGGATAGTGGAATGATATCGATAGCACAAGAAGCCCTGGCGCAACTCAATTTTACGCCTGAAGCCGACCCGAGACACGAAGAGGTTCTAGCGTATGCGAGGCGGTGTAAGTCATACGCCGAATTTAACGAACATATAGCGTTCAGCGATAAAATGCGAAGATACGGATTAACCCAGGCCGTGAAGGATATAACGGGGTTCCGCCCGATGTGGTTAGAATCTGAAGAAAAAGAGCTGGTGGAGCTGCGCGAAGTTAAGGGTCTAACGTTCAAGGAAATAGGGCAGAAAATAAACCGGAGGCCCAGCGCTGTACAGGCAAAGTACAGGCGCTTAACCAATACTAATCAGTAAAATCAAATGGGAAAGATTGATGAAAGTAGAAGGTTTAAAATGAAAAAAATTATCAGTTTTATTATTGTAATTTTCACATTCAACACATCAGCGCTTGCTAGCCATTTTTGCGACGGCTTTGAAGCGGGGTTTGCGGTCGGTTACAAGAAAGTAAAAGGTGGATATGCGTTTGCTGGGTTGCCACCAATATGCCCGATACAACCCATAAAAGGTTACGGGGAATGGGATTTGAGTGATTTTGAGCACGGTTTTAGTGTGGGCGTATCAAAGGGTATGCTTAAAGCTTATAGGGGGTGGTAAAATGAGCAAGAAAATCCATCACCAAAAATGGCGCCCTGGCGAGTTAGTGATTTTTCGTAAAATCCCAGAGCGACTGCCAACAAAAGAGTACCGCAATTTAAGAAAAACACGGGAGAAGGCTAATTCGTCAATTGCTCGGATGATGCTTGATTAGCAATTAAGGCTTTGCGCTCGGCCTCACGCTCCTTCATGATTTCGATCTCAAGGCGCGTTTTACGCGCCTTCATGATTTCGATCTCAAGGCGCGTTTTACTTATTTCTAAAGCGCTTTTTCGGATTTTTTGAACGTGAAAAAATATCAGTAACGAGCTTAAAAGAATGCCAACAAGAGATGCAAGCTTTCCAATATCATCGGGTATCACGTCGAACCAAGTTCCGGCACCGGCCGAAACAGTCCCCGCTCCGGTCACCACTCCTACCTTTATGTTCGTCGCGTATTGAATCGCTTGCTCTTTTATACTCACAGTTCAACCTCACTTTAATAGTTATAACGACGCCATGCGCTAGCATGATAATCATGAACATCCCACCGGCCGCCCAAGTGGCGTACTCTATAAATACCTCCATTGCCGCCCCCGCTTCTTGTTGTCATTAATGCCGCTACAATATATAAAGCAGCCATAAACATGTTATAGGCGGCGGGTTCACAATAAAAAAACCATATAAAAGCGCCAAATATGTTTAGGCCAATTGATGATAATGCGACAATCTGAATAAAATGTCTACGATTTACGAGAAGCAAAATAAGATAGTCAAACAGGACGGCGGAGAAATAATAGACATACCCTTCACTATTCGCGAATAAGAAATTGTGCGCAGTAGCGAAAACCGCAAACAACGTTACATAAAAATTTTTGCAGCAAATACCCGCAAAAAATAGAAGGAATATGTAAATATCAATCATTTATAACGCGGTTTAGATTTCGGCTTGCTGGATGGTTTTGCTTTTGGCTTTCTCATCTTACCCTTACCGCCCGCTATTTTAATCATTTCGTCCTACCTTTCACTTTTTCAAAAGTACGTAATCCAGATAATCCCAACATTGCTAGCACCAACTCCATAAGCACGTCGAGCGGTAACTCTGGCCCTTTATCACCAGTGCACCATTGTAGCATGGGGTTTATCACGAATGGAAATAAAAGACCTAGCGAACATATCCAACCGATAGCAGGACGCCATCCAGCAACAAAGACCGAACGATGTTGGGCCTCGACCTTATTCAGCTCAACTTGCAACTTTGCAGGTTCCTGCATCGCTTTCAGTTTCAGAAGCTCTGCCGCTGCTCGCTCTTCGTCGCTAGTGACTAAGTTATCGATACCTTTGAACACTGCCTCAATTGGTTGTACTGCTGTATCACCTAGCAGTTTAGAAAACCATCCCATCTAATACCTCCAAGTCGTTACCAAAATAAACATCCGCGGCATAGCCTTACCTATCTTTTTCCAGCTCATTTAAACAACTCCGGTTTACCTTTGCCACGAATGTTTTCAATCGTAACGTGATCATAGAAAATATATCCTGGTAACCTACTAGCACCAGGGTGCCTTGGGTATCTGTTGTCGGAATAATACCAACGGCCATCCACTGGCACCGCTAAAACCGCATGGTCAAACAGCTTGTAGCGTGGGCATACTTCAGTAGCACAACGCACAATAACAGAATCAACATCATCCTCTAACAGTCGATTCATAATCGTTAGACAAGCATCTTCACAGTCACCATAGAACGGCCCTTCATCACCACGTAATATCTCCCAATCTTCTAACTTACCAAGCCGCTCAACGTCCGGCATCCATACGAAACCCCGTTGATTGTAGAACCAGTCGTGTGCTTCAATTAATGCTTCCCTGGACATAACGCTGTACCTTGGTTTTTAGATTGCTCGCATACAGATGGCAACGGTATTGGTGAATCGTTACCGGATAGTTGGGGCTGCATAGCGCAACCGCTTAGCATGCTAATATAAATGATCGAACATCGAAGCATGGACATGCTTTTGTCACTCCTGCCAAGTCTCTATGACCTAGTACCTCATGAATGTTATGGCGCATGTAAATACCGTTTATTGTATCATTGAGCGCTTTATACTGTGCTGCTGTGTAGTTGCAATCTGGCTTACCATCTTCATTGATACCACCAACTAGACAGATGGCTATTGAATCCTGGTTATGGCCTCTAGCATGAGCACCTGCAACCTTTTCAGAACGCCCCTTCTCAACCATGCCATCACGGGCTATAACCCAATGGTAACCGATGTCCGACCAACCTCGATCTATATGCCAGCGCCTAATTTCTTCCACACCTATGTCCATACTCGGTTTAGTAGCCGAGCAATGGACTATAATTCTGTTTATTTGTCTCATATTAAACAGATCCATTAATATTAGGAAGTTGGGATAGAATATCTACACTATAAAAAACATTCCAGTCCTGTGATAGTGCAGAAGAATTAACAATTACTAGTCCAGATGAATTGACCGTAGGGTTCATCGATGTAAATTGACCTGATTTAGTTGTTATAGTTGCGATAGATGTAACCACATTGAAATCATTTGAGCTTGCATCATCATAAGTGATAATGAATGTTTCTGTCCCCCCATGGTTTCGGTCGATAGAAAGGTAATTGATGTTGATAATGTAAGAGCCAGGGCCGTCTAGATTAAAAGAGAATCCTGGATTAGTGGTTATACCGATGTTTAGGCTATTTCTAAATCCTCCTAACCTATGCCTGTGCGCCCTGTAATTAGCTTTTAATGCGCGATTCTGTTGACCGCCTGAAGTAGTCTGATTCTCAAAGCGTGTCACACTAATTCTAGAGTCGTCTACACTGTTATCCTGGATTAAATAGGTATTGGTTGACGGTGCCCCAACTGTACTATCTGCCACGTACAGCACTCGGCCTATTTCAACCACGTCAGAGCTTTGACCGGAATAAATCAAACAATCTGCATCGCCGAAACCACTAATATCCCGTTGCCACGCAAAAATGCTCTCAATATTAATGTTTTTGTCAGCATTTGAACCGTTTCTAAAAATCCGGTTCCAAACTCCTTCGACATATACGACACCTATATCAACACTAATTAATGTCCCTGCGAAGTTGATAAACGCTTGATTAGTAGGAGTTGCGCCATTGGGTACGCCTTCCAAAACTATTGACGGAATTGATATTGATTTACCATCTTCAAATTTACATACATCTCCGTTAAATCTATTTTGAGATATAAACGCGTTTTTACTGTTGAAAGTGTGGAAATTGTTAATGTAATACGCGCCACCGAAATAGCCATTTTTATTCCAGAATATACAGTCCTCCTGGTTAATCATGAAGACACCAAATCCTGCACCAGCATCACCATTATCATAGTGGCCATAAAAGCCGGAGGCAGCCCCATGGAAAAATACTCTTTTATAGTTTCTCCACATCCCATCCGGTGTGGTAATCCCGCCACCATTTGGCGACCATAACATGCAGTCCGACACTTCAACAACATCAATGCTGGTCGTTACTCCATTGGTGATATCTATAATGTATTGGGCTGCATCAGTATAGATGACACTGTTTGAGATACCTTGCCCTTTAATTTTCACATTACCGTTTCGATTCTGGAATGATTCAGCAGCGGTAAGGGTGGTAGGGGTTAATCGCGCTGAAGTGTAGTATCCGCCTGCACTTAATACGAACTCCTTATGCTGAGAAACAGCATAATCTAAACTGGCCTCCAATGCAGTCTGATTGTCAGTCGATGCGGCAATGATTGTCGCAATGGTTCCTGAATCTGTTGTGGCTGCCAGAGCTGCGACATCAAGATCGGCAAAACCGCCAAACATTTCAGGGTTAACAACTTCCACATCCTTACGCTTCCATCTCGCCCCGCCGCTAGTAACAATAACAGTCCCATTGTTATCTGCCGTAGTGCTATCTGTTTGATCATAATAGAACGCACCACCGCCGATGCCCTCAGTTGTGTGACCTAAAATCCAAACCTGCTCTTCATCAACAACAGGCTCATAAGCTCGTAACGCTGCCACGTCATCGAGCACGCGATTATCTAAATAAGTGGCAATTGATATCGTTGAAGCATTTGTGCCTTCGGGAGTGTAATCAATCCCGCCAGCCTCTCCAGTCGAAAATTTAACGTTATCAATAACAAAAAAGGCGCTACCGGTTGCGTTGTTGTCTGCATCGGTGGCGTTGGTATAGCACGCTATTTTATAATTGCGATCAATGTGCGGAATAAAAGGATCGTCCGAACCATTAACAGCTAACCCATTAGCATCGAGCTTACACTTATCTAATGTCGTACCACCCGTTGAATCCGTCGCCATGCTCGCGGGGGTGGTTGTACCCTCGTCGTAAAATTTAAGGTAATAGTCAGCCGCCGCCACGCCTGCCGCATTCTTGGCTAACTGGATAGCCAGCCCATTAATAGGAACCCATGTAGCCATTTATCTATTTTCCTCTTGTGCGATTGCTCCGGTGGCCGCTGCCGCTCCAGCTAAGCCAGTAGTGGTTTTAACTATGGAACCCTCTATCGGTTTTTGTGCTCTGGCTCTCGTTGATAATCGCCCTGCAGCATCAACATCAAACAAGCCCCAAACCTGTCCAAAAAGCGGCAAGTCGGTAATTTTCTTTTCTAAGCCTAAAATTGCTTTCGCGGAAGGGCCAAAGCCTTGTTGAGTCATTTTTCTTGGCTCTCTAAATTTCGCCACTTTCTCAATATCTTTTAAGAATTTAACCTCGTCGGGCGTAAAGATAACATTTAATTTCAAATCACCAATACCGTTTATAGCTTTTTGTATCTTGTCACGGCTTAGTGACCGAAACCCGTTAGCGTCCTCTGGGCCAATAAAAGATTTTTCTTTTATTTTCTGCAATACCTCGGCTTTTAAATCATTCCAGGCTGCCTCGCCATGCGATTCTGTAGTGATATAATCTTTTAATTGTTCAAGATCTGTTGACCGCCATCCTTTACCAAAAACAACCCTGTCAGTGAATAACTCTGGATTTACAGAGTCTCTATTTTCAAGCATATCTCTAACTAAGTTGGCTTTGCGCTTATCAAACTTCGATATCTTTGCGCGCTTAAGTTCATCCTCAAAGTTAAATTTTGCTTTTCGTGCTTCTTGGAATAAATCTTCACCCGCTGCCCTAAATACATCATCATCTAGGGCGTCTTTCATTTCTTTGAGCACGTTATTCGCTATATCACCGCCCGATCTGCTCTCATCATATAGCGAATTTATTAGCTGTCTAATCTGAGTTTCTGTTTCTTCAACGCCAATCCTGCCGGTTGGGTTAAGGTTATCATCCACTAAACCTCTAGCTTGTAAGGTTTCAGCAATAGCGCGAACATTCCCACCCGACCGCTGGTTTAATGGTGCAAGCTCTCGTATTTTTTTGCCCAAAGACTCAAAACGCACGACTTGATCACCTGGCGCGGCCTCTCTTGCTTCTTTGTACAGCCTGCCAATCTCGTTATCCAGCACGCTAGCTTTACGCAATACTGATTCTGTAACACTCGACACAGGCAAGTCCGGGCGGCCTGCTGTTTCCTCAATCGCATCATTAAATCTGGTCGTTAAAACTCTATCTTGCGCTGCTATACGTTCCTCAAGCCTTCCGCTTGATTTCATTGCCTGTTGCTGCAATGAGAAATCATCGACAGATCTAGTTATTTGCGCACGTGTTGGTGCAGCTTCGCCTCTCAATCCCTGCGACTCAAGAAATGCTTTTCGCGCTGCTTTTTCTGGGTCTAACGATTCCAAGCGCATTTCCCTAACTGATTCTGACACAAGATCATCAAAGCTGATTCCTTCGGCGTCTAAAACTCGCTGTAATTCTGGAGTAGGCGCGCCTTGAGGCGTAACGAGCGCACCTTGTGGGCCTCTACCAGTTATCCGCCTAACGAGCCTACCGCTAGCGCGACCAATGTAAGGCAAGCCCAGCTCAAGAGCACCCGCGACAGTGCCACCAAGACCCGCTGAGAGAATTTGTGTTCCGACATCTTGACCTGTTCCTCTTGCAATTATACCGCCCTCGGCTGCGCCTAAACCTGCTGTTGCACCAACTCTAGCGGCTGCCCCTGGAATTGCCGCAGCACCAACACCCAACGGTAAGAACGGGGCGGCTTGGCCCAAGACTTCGCCTGGTGGTGTAGCCACCCTTTCAACTTGGCTTAGCCGTTCAAATGCGGCCACCTCATCACTAGTGGCTTGATCAACAAGCCCCAGTCCTCTACCAATATCCGTCACGCCCTTGCCCAAACCAATCGCAAAAGCTTCCAATGGTGAAATGCTTTCTATTAGCTCTCGTTGCTCTGGACTCATGGCAGACAATAATTGTTCACGCCTTTCCTGAGCTTGCCTAACAGGCTGTCTAACTCTTTGCGCGGTTGGCTGCTGCGCCTGTTGTTGAACTGGTTGCTCACTAATAGGTTGCTGTGCCGGTTCACGCCTAGCCCTTGCTTGATCTATTAAGCTGCCGCTCCCGACTGGCTGAGGCTCTTGTCTCGGTTGTTGCTCTCGCTTGGCTCTCGCTTCATCTAGCAGGCTCATTCAGAAACCCCTAATTCTGCTTTAATATCTTCTATATTCATGCCGTGCAAAACACCTTCCGCATAAATTTCAGCAATGGTTATGTCTCTATCCAAAACATCCGATCTTACTTTTTTGCGCCATTCCTTGTTGATGCCTTTAGTGTTTGAGTTATCACTAATAAAGTCTGATTTGAATTGGTTATACGCCGCATCAAAACGCGCCATTTTTGAAGCACCACGTAAAAATGAAGCAATTTGAGAAGCTGGCGCATTTTCAGGCGGCACACCTTTGAACGCCTCGACAACATCTCTGTCCGTGGCCGGCCCGGGTGGTAAATTCTTCAACCCTTCGCTCAGCCTCACTTGGTTGAACCGCCTACGCAACTCAGTAACATCATCTTGAGCACCAAGAAGGCGTTTAAACAATTCGCTGGTACTAGAAACCACGCCTCCCGCTAACCTGAATTCTTCAACCTGATTGGCTAAAATATCGAATTCGGTCGCTGACTTTGACGAATTGATGGCGGCATCTTGCGAATCCAACAAAGCCTTTTCAACAGTGGCAGATAGCTTTTGTTGCTGCCTCCGCTCTGATTGCTGTCTCAACATCAATTCTTGCTGTTTTAGTATATTGGTTTTTCTGTCCTGTAGTTGCTTCAATCTATCACCAGCATCGGGCGATATCCCTAATTTAATTCTAGCGGCTTCCTGGACTTGTGGGTCATCACTACCCAGCATTCCCGACATGAATTCGAATTCCCGAACCTCTGCAGGTGTGGTTTTTACTTTCGCCGCAGCCGGATCTTCTAGCAACCCCTCAGCCACAGCCGCATCAATAACGCCTTGGCCTAGCGTCTTTAAATCCTTGATGGCTTCTGCATCATTAGATCGAAGCGTTTCTATAGCTTGAGCATGCGCTGACATTTCCTCGGGCGTTTGGCCTGCTGCTATCTTTTGATCATATATGGCCTGTAATTGATCCGCCGCCGCGTTGAAATTGCCCGCAGAAACATCACCTTTGACCTGAAGGTAACTAGACCCTAAACCTTTTAAATCCCTTTTTCGTGTTTCTTCTTGCGCCTCAGCCGCACCCGTCGCCACTTGTTGAGCCAATAAATTTGATTGATTCTGCAAAATAGCTTGGCGTATTGGCGCTTCCTCTTCTTGCTGCCGAATCTTTGCGAATATTCCAGCCGCCTCTAATCCTGACCGAAGCCGCCCACCCACATCTGCTTGCGGCGCTATATTTCTTAAAATTATGCTAGGATCTAAAGCCATTTACGCCACCTTGATTGGTCTGTATTTTTCTGTAACAAATAATTTTCCGTCCGATTCCATGACGTGTGAAGCGTCAATGCGCTGAATATCTTGCGCCATCTTCCCATGATAAACACTATCCGGATCGGCTTTGTATTTAAATTCGTAAACTGTCAAGCCATCATCATCGACGCGCACCGGCCTAATAATATCTTTTTGGGTTTCGTCGCTCATGAAACCAAGTAGTGCGCCACCACCAGCGCCAATTCCAGAACCTAGAAGGCCTGCGCTACCCGCTGCGGCACCTAATCCTGCGCCCGTCAACTGCCCGAACATTTGAGCTTGTGATCCACCCAACAAATTACCTTGCTGAGTTGCTCCAGCCGCTTGCACGTTACCGATTTGTGTTAATAGATTGCCAACGTTTGCAGCGCTCGCTTGCGTCGCCGTGGCTTGCTGTGAAGCGACGTTAGCCCCAAGTGTACCGACGTTAAATAGCTGCCCAAAACGTTGCGCCTGGGTGCCTAGTTGCGCTTGTTGTTGCGCTATCTGGTTAGCAATGTCTTGTTGCTGGAACTGGCTACCGAGCTGCAATAGGTTGCGTTGAAGTAAATCGGTGGTTTCACCCGCCCCGACTTTCCCGCGAGCTGCTTGAGAAGCCATTAAACGTTGCTCTTGCTCGGCTGCCAATGCTCGAAAGAATGGATTTTGTAAGACTCTGGAAGGGTCGGTTTGAAGCTGAAAATCCTGTTGCGGTAGGATCTCGCCCATGATGCCCGTCAGCGCCTCTTCACCTACGGCGCGAAACGGTTCTTGTATTTCTAGTATGCGCTCAAGCGCTTGCTCTTGCTGCTCAATCGCTGCCTGGCCTTGTCGCTCTTGAGCTTCTTGCCCTGCTGCTACCGCTTGGCGTTGCGCCTTAACGCCCGTTATTTCTCTGACTTTTCCCACTTCGCACTCCAACAATTATCACTTTTCGTCATCTCGAAACCCACTTTTAGGCCGAAATCTTTAACGTTCGGATAGTCGTCAGGTATCAATGCTCGCAGCTTGTTGAACCCGTTATCTACACACCATTGTAGACATTTCTTGGCAAAAATAACAGCCCATAACCTACGGTGCTTCGGTATAACCTGAAAATGACACGTTTCGCCATCTTCATCGATAATAAAAACCCCGATAGGATCCCCAGCAAAGTAGCCCACTAGATAAATTTCGTTCTCAGTATCTAGCTCGGGTGGTAACTCGTCGCCAGGGTCTGCGATACACTCCCAGATTCCAGGGGTTTCAAGAATTTCTTTTATTTCGTCGTAGTCGTGACTACGTTTTAACTTTATATGATTAATCACGCACTAAAGTCCGCGCCTGAACAATTTGCATTAACATCCGTACCAGCGTCTTGTGTTGCTTGCATCTTCATTCCCGCAGTTAAGCGCTCTGTGATAGCTTCGACTACATTCCACGTTTGAAGTGGCGGAATAGAGCGTCTTGCTAATGTATTGCCTGCATCTGCTGTACCACCCGACTCAACCGCATGAACCGTTACAAGCCGGTTGGTTGTCGTTGATGAATTGTAAAAGCTTAACTTGCTAACAACTGATACCGTACCCGTTGGCACAGCAGGAACAATATCCACAGCGCTCGTTGCTAGTTGTGTATTGTGTGCGTAGTTGCGTTCTGTGCGTGACATAAAAAAACCTATAACTTTGTATTATCGACAATTAAAATAGGGCCGCGCATCGTTACATGGCCTGAACCTGTGGACGTGTTAGCCGTAAAAAATACATCTGTTTTTTCAGGCAAAGGCGAATAAGATAGCCCGATAGCAACGGTGGATTGGTAAATGCTTGTTACATTAGTCTTTAATGTTGGCGTTGGTGTCGTCGGGTTTCTTGTGTTCCAGAAGAAATCATTGTCTCGGCCTTTTGGTGAACTGAAATAAATTTCACCGACCCCGAAAACAGTGTACCCCGCTGGAACCGTGTATAACCCCATCTGCCTAACTTGAGCGTCACTGTCAAAAGTAGCGACAATTTCAGCCTGATTATTAGGAACTCCGTTCGTGTGATTATTGGCGTTAGCAACGTAAACATCCCCCGCCGTTGAGGTTGAGTCGAGCGTATA
>Ga0208162_1000146_pt1 | contig 38365 bp, 21 predicted proteins | sample CB_VirMetaG_4_FD_184539 | JGI IMG/M metagenome (GOLD analysis project Ga0208162, IMG submission 184539) | Freshwater to marine saline gradient viral communities from Chesapeake Bay - CB_1508_1M Viral MetaG (SPAdes) (version 4) | ecosystem: Environmental > Aquatic > Marine > Coastal | place: USA... | reverse complement strand
TTCATAGATATCCATGAAAGATGTAGGATAACCAGCAATTGTAATCTGTGCACCTACACAACCGTAAGACATTCTACAGAATTCGTAATAGTTGTCAGGCTTGTGCCACTCCAAATGTTTGAATTTACTAGCACCGGCACTACCAGCACCACCTTTGTGCAATATGCCCCACCAAGGAATGGTTACAGTGTAACCCGGAGTAGCACTGCTAAACATTCCCGGTCTGTATGGCAAACTTCTGCGAGTCAGTGACGAAGAAGTAGTCTCTTGTACACCTAATGGGTTGTAAAGTCCAAGTGTAGGCATGTTTGTGAAATGACTGCCGGAATCAGGTTCGATGTCGAGAATAACTTCGTTGATTATTACTTCACACCCTCTAACATCGGCCATTATTGCCTCAGCCAAGATAAGCGTGTGTGCTCCGTTTGTACTGATATCTTGCTCAATTGCAATCACTGTGTTTACCTGTTGCCCTGTCAATTCCACTACCGAGCCATCAGGTGTATCTGCTGCAGGTCCGTTTGCATGGAAGCCCTTGAGTTGTTGCTTGAAGACGTTAGGCTGTATTACAATTTGATAAGCCCCTACCTCCATCGGATCGGGGAAATGGTTGTTGAGTGTGTATGTGCCAGCCGCTTCTAACACTAATTCGTGCCCACCAGCAGCATTCTTTGTACCTGCATCTCCTACAGATGCAGCGATACCGTAGCCTTCGTACTTGACTTTGGTTTCAGTCAACAGTGTAAATCCTCCACCGTGTATATCGGATGGAGAGAATGCAGCAGTTGGGCCGGAGAAATAGATGTAAGGGTCTCGACCCGGTTCATGTGTAGTTGTAGTTGCAGTACCGCTAGTTCTAGTTGCTTCATTTGTACCAACTAAACTGTCTATTGCAGGTGCGTTATTGGATGTCCTACAACTTTGATTCAGTTGATACAGCCTCTGATAAGCAGGGTGAGCGTAATGACCCGGCAGCAAAGCCATAGTTGGATTGACATAGTGATGGCCCATTCTTGGAATAGGCATAGGTGTCATCTTAGGCTTAGTTAGATTATCATGGGCAGTAGAGAACGGCTTAACCATGGCACCGGTATTTGCGGGTAAATTAGTGTAAAGGGTGTGCCAATCTGTAATTTTCATATCAGGACTTGCACCACTGTATTCACTGTGGTCACGGAGTCTGCGAGATGCAAATATGCGAGTGCTACCTGCAGGCATGTAGTAAGAAGGAACAACCTTCAAACCAGTCTTACCTGTAACAAATTCTACAAAGTCAGGAGAGTATACTACTCCTGTAAAGGTACTACCTGAAACACCTGTGTAAGAAGCAATCACTCCCTTGTCAGTATTAGGGTCGTAAACTCTGAGGAAATATCTACCGCCACTCTGCTCTGATGTATCTAACCAAGTAGCAGATTCAGGAGCACTACCAACTGTAATGACGGAACCACTGTAACTAGAATATGTCAATTCATCAACATCATCTCTGTGAGTCATACTCACGCCCATTTTTGTTACATGGAAATACAAACTCCTGTCGTGCGGCTCATAAGAAGTAGAGAGTGGTTTGTTACCTGTGTGGTCTTGCCAGCCTTCTGAAGTAGATGCAGGGAAATTCAACCTATGTTCATTCTTATCAATATCAACATCAACTAAGTCTTGGCTCAAGTGCTCCCACCCATTGTTTTCCCAAGTAGGCCAAAGGCGGGGACCTGCATATGTATTATCGAACATATCCGTGATATGTTGTATTGGTTGTGCTGGATGTTGTAAACCACCTGAACCAATAGTCTCATTCTGATAGGCTTGGATGCGATCGAATCCGGGCCTCACAATGACATTGCCGGGTATTTCGTCAGGATTAGGTAACCTAATCTTCATGTTAGGAGAGACACCTGTACCTGCAAGGGCTGGTGCTAAACCTTGTATTTCTCTGTCACTGACATGTCTAAAGTCCATGATGACTGTGCCTAGCGGAGAGCCACCCTCTAGCCTGTGCTCTTGACCTGTATCGTCAACAACAGTCATGCTTTGGAACTGTAACTCCTCGTTTGGAATCATTAGTGCGTTCTTAATTTCTATTGGGTGTTGTTCTGCTAGTTGTGGGTGAGACAGTTCCTGAGCCTGTATTACAGGGAACATGGCGGAGTTAGTAGATTCAAAACTAAACCTGACGTTGCCCAGCACCTTCTCTCCGACTAACTTGTAATCACTGCCGTCTTTGCGCTTTACCCAAGGTACAGCACCTAGTCCTCTTGCATTAGCAGCAGGCATAGTCAGGCTACCACCATCCATTCGTTTCCAAACGATGTGTTCAGCCGAAAAGTTACGAGCAGCACTTCGCTTTTCATAGTAACCAAATAGACCGGGATGAGGCATAGCGGTGACTGCTGCTGAAGGATTCAAGTAATCGTCTAGTCCGCTATTACCTATACATTCCACACCGTATGTACCAAAATCCTCATGGAAGTTTGAGCCTTTAATTATACTCTCATCCCAAAACAAATCACCAGTTGGATGCAGACAAGGGTTTGCTTGTACCATATCACCTGACTGTATAGTGCGATGCCATTCAGCGTCAGTAGGTGCGCTGCCGGAAGCAGGATAATCTGAGTTGTCAAAAGGCCTTGTGAAGCCGGTGTGCATTTGTGCTTCTACACGAGGGCCAGCGTTAGCATAAGCAACATACCTAGACTTATTGTGGACTTTGTCAGTGTCCCATTGAATAGTACCGGCATGTAGAATGTTACCATTTTCCTTTGCCATTAACCAATCGCCTGAACATAGAATGCCATCTCTGTCTGCTTTGGCAATCAGTGGTAATTCACTTTCATTAGTTATTGCAATCAAATGCCTCGATGATAATCCGTTTACACAGGCTTCTGAGAAAGTAGCGGTAGCAACATCGCCCGTACCTACAGGGGCTGAAGATGCAAGGCATGTTTCTGCTGCGCCATACGGATTGAAGCCGAGGAACGGATGCCAAGCACCAAGTCCAGCAGGGTAAACTCCTGAACCTATTTGAGTACCGGTGTATGAATTGAGATAGGAATATGCTTCGCCAGCCCACCCTACTGCGCCAACTGGCTTAGTTCTATCAATTGCATCAATCAAGCCGTTGTAATGCACTTGGCACATGTGGTCTCTTGAAGTAACACTACTGTCGTTATTGTGTCTGTGTGTTCCTGCCTTTGTCCAAACATATGCTTTGTAATTACTATCAATAGTAATATCTGCCCCTGTAACAGGACTGGTGACGTTGGTGTTACCAGTAGTATCATCGATTGTTACTCTAGCATCATCGCTAGCACCGGGTTGAATAATAATTACTTCTTCGCCGGGAACATACCCTGAACCCGGATTGTTTATTGTTACACCAGTTACTTGTCCCGAACCATTGACTGTGATATCGACTGTCAAACCATTACCGTTCTGTGAGCCACCGGAGCCATCAGTGACTACATTACTTGCCGCTGTATATCCACCTGTTCCTGCTGGACTGATGATTGAAATTGCAGAGACAGAGGTAGTTGTGGGTCCTTTGCCTAATGTAAAGGTAGTGTTAGGTGAACTAATTGTTTGACTGACATAGGGTGCGAACCCTGCTTCACTACCGCTAAATCTGAGCCAACCATAATCAGGTAAAGTAGTAGCCGTGCTTGTTACTCTAACGCTGGCAGCAGTACCACCTGACTCCGCAGTATACTGATTTACTGCAAGTTCTACCCAACCGTATCTATCCTGCTTGTGTGCGTTTTGCATAGAAGGCAGGAATGTACCACCAATTGCTTTTAGTGGATCTTTACCGGGGAATGTGTTGATAGATGCGCTAATTACTGCACCTAATTCTTCTGCATTCTGTACACGGGTAGCGTCTATCAAAACTATGTTAGCATCACTCAGTTGGCTATCCTCAGAGCCACTTCCATAGGCCGCTAGATAGGCCTCGGCTAACAAACCACATGGTCTAAACGCAGACACATTGTGTTTGTTAGCACTACCTGTAGCAAGCCTACCTGTCTCAATAGGATGTTTAGGATTGAGATTGATATGGTTATCGAGGAAGTGTCCTCCGGGATGGTAACCACCATCCATGTGCCAAATCGCAAATGCCTTTTTGGTAGTGGGGTAAGTGCTACTTTCCAAATGGTTACCATTAATATCAGTAAAAGGATAGTTGAAAGGATGAGCAGATGGTGCAGTCAAGCCGCTAGGATATTGTAAGTCTGTACCTTCGTAATAAAATGCCTTATCGTAAGTCTGAAGCATTTCTCCAGTACCGCTAGCGAGAACACTAGGGAGTCCTTTAGTTGGTTCCCAATTCATATCGTAATTAAAGCCTCTAACTTTGTTCTTTTGGAAAAATGACGTTCGTGGCAAGTGTGCAGATGCAGCCAATGTTCGATTAAATCCGCTTGAAGTATCATGCCCATTCGCTAATTGATTTGGTAAGAATGACGGAGAGTCACCTGTTGTATAAATTGGAACGGCACTGTACCCGTTCCCTGTAGTGACTATGTTCGATCCTTGTGGTTCAAATGCAGCGGTGTTGTGAGGGAATGCTTGGCCGGGACCAAACACCATGTACACAGTTTGGTCCAAAGTGTCACCTTCTGCACTATATCTTGCATGAGGGTGAGCAAATCTGAGTATGATTGGGCTAGGTATGTTAGTTGAAACTGTGTTTGTTAAATCAGTGTAAGTAATACCAGTGGCCTTAGTGTTAGCACCTTTTGCCATATCAAACGTCAAAATACCATCTTGGTTGAACATCGGTGGATTGTTTTTCCCTTTGTGGTCATCTAAGTAGGGTGTACCGGGGAACATTGCTAACATAGCGTTAGTGTCAAGTAAAGCATAGGAACCAGCGATTTCTCCAACATTTTGTAGACCAGCAGAACCTGTTGGGCCACCAGCGTATGGGTGAGTGTAGAATTCACCGTAATCATTTTGCGTACCGTCATTGATGTCCATTACTACTCCACTAAAACCACCACCAAAGTAAAGTGGTACCCAGTGGTCAGGACTATCTCTACCGCCTCTGAAGTAAAGGAATGGACTAGACATTTTACTACCGGCTCTACGAATGCCATCCGTTTTCATACCGTTTTTGACATCTCCATTCCGCATGAGAATTTCAGTGCCGGAAATAGTAGAGTTATTGAAATTGGTACTAGTGCCTGTAGCGGCAGAATAATCTAATTTTATTTCTGCATCAGAGCCACCCCTGTGACTTTTTACTTCTGCATATTCATTAGAACCTAACCAAAGAGTAAACCGCTCGCCCCAACTTTCTGCGTTATCCGAACCGGGTACACAAATAGAGTACATGTAAGTATTACTTGCTAAAACCAAATGAGCACTCGAAATTGAACTTAAAGTAATCATAGGACTATCTACCTTTGGAATTATGTGGTCACCGGCAACACTAGTGTAGTTTTCACCACGAAGGTTTCTTTGCCATGTAGATGTATCAACAGGGTTATTTTGGCTGTCGACTAGTATAGGTGTGGCTGTGTTAGCGTTAGTCCCCTTATATCGAGTAGTGATGTGCAAAACCGTGTAAGGTATGTAGCCCACGTCTAATCTAGTGCCATCGTCCCTTTCCGAATCACTAAGTCCACCAGTGTGCTTACTAGAAACGACAGCATCACTGCTCGCACCTTCTAGTAGTCCCCAATCTCTACCTCTGCTGACTTCAAACAGTTTGCTGAGAGGAATTTGACTCTTAGTACTAGTTTTGATTCTAATAGCAGTAGGGCTTACTCCCCATTCACGTAACGTGCGACCATCGGGTGCAAACATATCAGTGCAGTCGAAACTAGTTGCCTCTACACTTTGGTCACTAGGATCGCTCATGGTTAGGGCGTATTCTACTGCTGCAGCAATCACCTCATCAGTGAGAACACTAGTGAAATTTAGTCTTGGACTGATTAGTAAACCTTCACTTCCAGTTATAGCACGACCACCTGTACAGCCATAGAAGTAGTGTTTGTTAGATGCTCCAGTATCACCATCTTTGTCAAAATGAGAACGACTTGTATAATGAATAGTTATACCTTGGTCTCCTAATGGACTACCACTAGCATCATCTGTAAGTTGTATCATACCTGATTCGGGGAACCCTAAGTAACCAAGTATGTCAGGATGAGACAGTGTACCAGCCGTATCATAAGGAGCAGTAAATACTATGTCGAGAGTTTGCCCGGTTCCAATGGGTTTGTTAGCATTGACATGAATTCCTACAGCAGGTGATGGGTAGTTATTCCAAAGATTACCTTTGAAGGATTGAAGAGTACCGCCAGTTTTCTCGCCGCATACTTCTCCTTTACCTATCATGTGTTTACCGATTGTAAAGCCACCTTGTGCTACATCTTTGTCATCAAAGTAGATTACTACTTCTTCATCAAATGTAGGAGGAACCATGGTCAAGTCATTGCCAAATGGCTGACCGCATTCTTTGTACACCATTCGGACAGTGTGGTTGTTACCTGTGTGGTCAGTAAATCGAATACCATACAGGTTGCCGTCGCCTATGTTTGTAGGCTTCATTTGGTCTTCAGGTATATAGCCAGTGGTGCTACTAGTAGCGTTGAAAATGGTGGTACCCAGCATAGGCGTTGTTACATTAGCAGCATTCCCATAAATCGCTTCAAACCGAGCATCCCCATCTCTACCAACTCCCCATTTACCTGTATTAGGTGCCCAGCCGGGAATACCAGCCTGTGTAAGGCCACCGAAATTAATACGGGCTTTTGCAGAAGTTCCAACTCTGAGTCCATCTACGAGTGTAGAAGATGGACTCTTTGTCTCAAACGATTCGTTGATAACTGTGTTTGAGTTTCTTCCCGATGCGTTTTCTCGGAATGTATCTGCTTTCTGCGTAGATCCAGCGACGGTTTCAGGCCCAAGACTCAAATTGTTTTCAAAAGAGTCTAGGGTCTCTTCAGGGGGTATGAATTCTTTGAGCGTAGTAATAGGTGCAAATGGCCTACCGAATCTGTTGATAGGCATAGGTGCAGGGTGCATGTTTTCTCCTGTCATTTCGTCAGGCTGGCACCAATAGTTCCTAAATCTACCACCGTGACCTATTAGGTACTGTGGGCGATAAGGACTCTGCGCACGACTATTGTCTAACCAAACACAGAAATTCCTGCCTTGTGCACCCGGAACGGTAGAGTGAATGACAATGGAAAATCCTTCCTTGCCGTTGGAATCTAACATAACTCTACCTAAGTGAGCACGTACATAACCCATGTGCGTCCCTTTGTCATGGCTAGAGAATCCTTTCTTAACATCCCAAAATGGTGCTGGGTCGTGAGTAGAACCAGTGCTTTTACCCAAGTGCTGCTCTGCTGTCTTTTTGATATGAGTTCTACCGTTCTTAGCACCTGCTTGGTTGATTAGTCTGACAACTTCAAGAGCAGCAGACTCTATGTTAGTTACACCATCTTTCAAAGCGACTTCGCCCAAATCAACAGTCAATCTGCGAACGAAATCCATTTGTGTCCAATGGTCTAAATGCTGTAGACGGGTTTCTTCATGCCCACTCAAATCTAACGCTGAAGAACGAATACCCTTCAGTGCAAGGAACGCAGGTATAGCACGAGTTCCATCAGGAGTATCGAAGAAAGTAGATACTTCTCTTGAGTCTTTATCAATTTGCTCATGTAATAGACCAGCATCATTTGAGTTAATTACTGCGTCATTAGTTCTAGGCATTCCGTTATTTGTGGCGTATTTAGAGCCTACATCCGGTGCATGCGGTGAGAGGATTGTACCCGTACTAGCGTTCCATGTGCTCTTGTGTGAATATGCAGCCTCAATAAACTGAGACTTAGTAGTTGAAGTAAGGTACTTGTTTTGACTTGGGAAACCGGAGGCTACATCTAATTGAGAGCCGGAATCTGCGTCACTATGAGAAATAGCACCTGCAGTAGTACTAGGTTCAGTTCCTATCTTGATTGCATCTGCGCTACTTTGTACTTGCATCCATAAGTCTTGGAATGCGATGAATTCACGGTCATGCGCTACATCATAAAGCAGGACACGGGCATGCTCATCAGATGACTGGTACGGATCTATGTAGGCAACTGTAGGTGCTAAATCAGCGGACAAACCTAGTGCTTCATAGTTCAACTCAATTGTTTTATTGACGTGCTGTACGAAGTTTTCTGCAGTTTCAATACAAGTATTACCAATCAAAAAGTTCTCCAACGGTGTACTGCTTCTAGGGTTTGCATTCATTGCACCTTGCCCACCGTTGAATCCTGTCCACACTTTACCTTCGTTTAGCGTACCTCTACTTTTACAGAATAGACCCTCAATCGAATGAGGATTAGTATAGTGCATGTTCATCCAAACTGTGTCACCATCACGCAAACCTCCCGGTGCGTAAGGATAAGCCCAACTTCTATTCAAGAATGCCTTTTCATTTACTTCAGGATATATTGTAGTCGGACTTGCATGCATGTCAACTAGTACGACTTCATCACCCTCAGATGGAGTGAAGGCTGTATCTCTTTGGTTGAGAGTGATTGTTGTGTTAGTTCTTGATTCGTAATGTGCATAACTGACAGTGCCACTTGCATTCCTGTATGCTAATCGGTACCGATAGCCTGCGTAACCTTCTACCCCTTCTCTATCTTCAGGGAAAAGACTAGCATCTTTTAGATTCAGCACATTTGTACTTGTATTTAAAGCCAAAACTACACCTTTCGCCCTACCACTTTGAATTCTGTCAAGGTGAGGATTGACACGAGGTCCTGCTCTAAATTCAACCGCACTGACGTATTGCTTCATACCATAATCTACGTTGCCACCTTGTGTCATTACGTTCGACCTATCATAGTAGAATGAACGCCTACCCTCATATCCGGCACTCTCTAGTAATGGGTTGTCTGCGATAGGGCTGTAATTCATGTCTTGGTAACCCGGACCCGGAGTTAACTGTACACCCACTGCGAACTCTTTGACGAAGTTTTTACTCATTGCAAAATTACCACCAGCAGTTGCCGCTGACGCTGCTGTGATTGTATTATTAGTTGTATCTCTATCAATGTAAAGCACCCACTCTCCGCTTGGCAAAAATGCCCTTCGGTAACGAGCACTACCATCTATACCTGCAACAGTGACAGGGCCAGCAGTAGGAATAGGGAATATGCTTGCATCTTCAACATGAATCAAAATTGGAGCACTTGTATCAGTAAAAGGAGCAGTAATCTTAGTGCCTAATCTGTGACTGTTAGAAGAAACAGTGTAGGAAAATGCACCGAATATCTCAGGGTCTTGTGGTGAAATGGCATCGTGTCTTCTGCCAACAGGATTGGGTGCCCAATTGCTAGCAGTGTGTGTTGCGTCTACATGCAACTTCATGCTGTTGTCAGGGCCGGGGAATATACCCTCTGCCTCATTTTTGAAGAACTGGTCAGGGAATAATGGAATCTCGACTAGTGCACGAGTACTTGCATATTGAGTACCTAATTGGTAATCGTGCTGAACAGTATCTAGTGTTTGGAAAAGCCTATCGTTAATAGTTGTTCCATCATTACACAGTGATTCTTCTAGGAATTTGTCATCCACATGAAGATTACCTCCAACTATATTGGTCGAACCAACCGCTGTGACCCAATCAGAGAATGTATCTGATTCGCTACCGTCAGCGAGCATGAACACGCCGTTACCTCTTTGGCTACCGGAAGGGAAAGTAAACTTGTTACCAGTCTTAGATGTATATTCTGCAGAGGCAAAACGAATAGGTTCGTTTACATCTGACCTACTTAACTCAAGATACACCCTACCTACCTTCGGGAAACAATACGTACCCCAAGACTGTAGGTCTGACGCACGATTGTTTAATGGAGAGACCGTTATAGTTCTAGCACTTGTATCAACAGCAATGCCACTCGTCACACAATCGCGCCTTGTGCTCCAAGCAAGTCTAGCGGTAGGACTTGGATCCCAAGTCTCTTTGGTATTGATTGCACCTTGTCCGGGGCCACCCAATGTAACTGTAACCACAGGTGCACCGGGCATGATTTCCTTGACTATGTGAGAATCAGGTGCACCGTCGCCCTTTGCACTAACGCTTGCACTCGCAATATCAGATACAAGTCCGTAGGCCAGCATACTAGAAGTTCCATCAGGCTCATCACCAAACGATAGTACTCTGCCTCTTGAAACAAGATATTCGATAGAAATCGAGTTAGGTGTAGATGCATCCGACCTCAACTTTGCTAACTGAGAGAAACGCCTGCGGTCACTCGGCTGTACTGTAAGAACTACCTTTTTACCTAAAACTTGGTGTTCAATAATGTCAAAGATTTCGTAAACTCCTGTAGACTGATTTGTTGTACCGGTTCCTAAAACAATAGGACCGATAAACAATTCTTCGTTATCTTGCAGAGCAACTGCTGTTCCACCACTACCTGATATGCGGATAGTAGTCTCAGTTACTGTGTGATTAATTGTGCCGACCTTAGTTCCGTCCGCTTTGTAGACTATGTCCCCATCGACAAACACTGTCCTAGCATCTACACCGTCTACGGTTAGTGCAGTAGTAGTACTAGCCGCATAACCTCCGTTATTGTTAATTAGTAAGCCAGTCCTAAGTCTATGGCTAGTTGGCAATTGCCTAGTCATATCCTCAACTTCTTCTAAATTACTGGAGTTGTAACTACGAGAAACAATGACCTTACTAAACTGAGAAGACTTAGTTGATAGATTAGAATCAGCCAATGCTATACTTTGAGGGGTTTTAGCAGGGGTGTCTGTTGAAGTCAATGGTAGATAGTTTTCAGGACAGAGTGTGAAGTCCAACTTTGGTTCTGCGACTGTACCCTCTTCGGTATCTCCCTCTAAGTCACCTTCAGTGAATCCAAAGTTTTCAGGCATATCTATTTCAATTCTACCTCCGGGTGAATGTATGTCTAAGTCTCCTGCGTCTAATGCAGTATGGATAAGATCGAGAATGGAGGTAGTACCAGTAACAACCGTACTCACGTCGGGTACAGTTTTCGTTACCATTAATGACGGACCATTCATTCTTAATTTTACTATAGCACCAGTAGTGTCAGCAGACTGGAATGCTGAATCTGTAGCCGAACTAAATGTGATTTTCTTAGTAGTGTGGTCTAATGTAGCAGTAATTGAAGGGTCTGTAGTTGCAGGAGTGCTACCTATAAGGAAATTGGCTGCGGACAAAACGGCTCCGTCTTTGCCAAAAGATTTGATACTTTCCAACTTGATAACTGTAGATGTACTGGTAAAGGATGAGTCTATCCTAGACGCAGCAGCAACGGAAAAATTCTCAGAATTATGAGAAACAGCATTGTAATGGACTTGTATAAATGGAGCGTAGTTATAAGTTGAAAGTGAAGGTAAATCTAGTATAGCAATCCTTGACTCATCGGACGAAACTAAATGCCTAGCAGCCTCCACCGAATCATTTAGAGTAGCATTGCCACCTACACTCTTCAAACTAAATAGACTTGAATCAAATCTAACACCACCTATACCAATCATGCCTCTTTGCGTATCAGAGATATCGCTCATGCCGTTTTCTACTACTTGGCTTACCTTTGTGCTAAAGGTCACGTTAGTTAATGGGTTGCTAATATGTGAATCGTAAGCAGATATCTTTGAGTTGACGGGAACTGTGTCTTTGATATCTGAGTACTGAGAGTCGAAAGATGCAGAAATTACATCAGCCGATGCATCTAATTTTTTGTCTACTACTAAATCCGAAACTGGTGGCAAAGTACCCATGAAAGGATGACTCTTGACATGATTGAGAGTATGTCTACCCGAATGACCTATGTAAAACCCGTCGCCGGGATTAGCAGAGGATGCTGAAAACTTGTTGTAACTATCAGAGTCGATCGACATGCTCATTGAAAACATAATGCCGTGGTTTTCAAAATCACTTTCATCAATGCACACTTGGCCCTGCCTGTGAGAAAATTGAGTACCACTACCTTGTGGCTGGAAGTCGTTACCATTTCCACCATCTACTATGCAGTCTCCCGTAACGACAACAAATATACCTGCGTCGTGTGCTTGTAGTGCCCCTCTTCTCCCATTAGAAGTTGCACCAAAATCGAGATGAATTGATTCAACTGTTACTGTACCTGCACTGCCATCGATCGCCATCAATCGGAGGCGTTCAGGTGCCTTTGCAGTAGGCTTACCAGTTGTTGGGTTGTAACCTAAAGGATTAACTATGATGTTGTAAGGTACTTTTGGAATGGTAATGTCGCTAGTAGATGTTGCGGCATATTTCTTTACAGTGTAAGAACCCTGTGAATTCCATGGTGCAGTTGTAGTAAAGTCAATACTTTCTGTTACACCATCTCCTGCTAATTCTTTCGCTAGTGCTTTAGCAGCGTTTGTTCCTATATTGATTGTAGAACTAGCACTAGTCGATGCTGAAATCGATGGAGTAACAACTTGCGTGGCTATTGGCTCAATCGGCTCTTCAAACCTCCAAAGTGCTATTGTATCATCACTTTTCATAGGAGCATAAGCAACTTTACCTGAAGGCTTGACACCTCTTGAGAGATGAATTGCTTCTATTGTTCCTCGGTATTCACCACCTTTACCTCCAAGAAACATGTTTGAGGGATTTAGTACAACCTGTTGCACTTCATCAAAGGCCTTGGAAACCACTAGGTCACCATTAATATGCATGGTTAATCTTCTACCTGTGAAGGTAACTGTAACATTCAGTAATTCTCTATGACCATCGTTCAAAGCAGTGGGGTCATTTAAATCAGCATCTATGTACACATATGAATTATGAGCATTCAAATGAGGAGTTGGGAACAACACACCATCCCAATAAGCCAAATCTCCATTAGGACTGTGTACAGGCTTTGCACTATTCAAAGAATAAACACTAGTAGTACCAGCGGCTACATTTTCTAAATTTATTTCAAAGGTTGCAGGTGCAGGACTGGATGGTGTACCTACACTCAATCGCATGACATTTTCGTATTCATACACAATGCCACCGCAGTCAGGTACTATCCAAGTTTCTAAAGTAAACGAACGTAATACGTTAGGTAAAGTCTTGAGGCCTCCATCATTCTTGCCGTGTACGATGTTAAGATTCGGGGGAACCAATACACCATCAGTTATGCCGTTGAAAAGTAAAGCGTGTCCGGGGTCAATCAGTATAGTCATTTTCACACCCCTATTACAAAGTCAGACGCTAATAATCTCAAATTGAATGCGTAGTAGTTGTTGCCAGCATCATAGCGTACATGTAGTTTTTCAGGAATAATCCTCATTCCACCTTCGTTTCCGTGAGGGTCAGAAAGTAATGTTAGAAATGTATCACCAACAAAGTTTGTAACAAATGACCCAAGAGCCAAAAGTGCATCACCAAATTCAGCAATGTTAGCAAGCAAACCCGAACCCCGATCTGGTAAAGGGTCACCGCCTAAATCTCCCGGTAGTAAGCCCGGTATCATTGTACGTGACGCTGGGATAGTATTACCGGAGGAACCTTTTGCTTCAGGGTCTTGCTCTCCAAAAGTCAAGAAGAAATTTCTTGCAGTTGGCGTTACTGCATCGCTTTGTATCAAACTATCATAAGGTATTTGTATGCCTCTGATTAAATCCCTATTCTTTTTAGCATTTGATACTAGTCCAATCAAATCCTGCACTTTATCACCTGCAGACTTTGAATTTACACTTACAGAGTAGGTACTGTAATTGTCAGTAAAGAACTCTATTTGTGCCAACTCGCTTCCAATGTCATAATTTTGAGAGTTAAGTACCTGACTACAAGGCTCTAAAACAGACAGCAACGTATTGTTCAAAGGTTCAACTTTTTGCTTGACTTTTAGCATAGGGCCTGAGACAGATACTTCAAAGGCATCTGATACTGCTGAACCTGACGCTCCATCAAAGTCTCCGATTTCCATTGCATCTGAGGTCAACTCTAACGCTTTCTTTACGATTAACGCAAGTGTTTCTGCAGGATTACCATTTACAGAATGTGTGCTTATTCCTCCTACTGGTACCTTTATGATTACGTCCTTGCCATTACTAGTAGAAGACCTTACACCATTGACTGTACTAGGTATATGCTTTCCTTGTTGAGTTACGGATGGATAAGAGCCAGTGGTCCCTTCGTTTTGATAATCTGTATGGGCCATATCATCTGAAAATTGTAATTGTACTGCTATCGGTTTTGGCCTAGCAGGAGCAAAGCCAGCATTATTCGTCCTGCTGACAGTATCTATACGCCAAAAATTAGGGTACAGTTCGATTACTTTTTGGTCAAGTACCCTTTCAATTGGTGCACTAGCACCACCTAAAACCATATAATAATCGACATAATCATAAACAGGTTGAGCGAAACTATCTAATTCGATTTCCTTTATTCTCAATTTCGTTACATCTGCATTAGTTTTAACGCCTACTACACTACCTACTATCTGTCCTTTAGTCGTGTATAGAGTCGTAGAATAGGAATGTAAGTCAGTGTTATCTGCCAAGGTAACAAGAGTGCCGTTTGCAAAACTCAAAATGTCACCACTAATACCAGTAATTGTACCAACAAATGTACCGTTAGACAGGTGTATTCTCTCCCCTACTTTAAACCCGCTACCAGCATCAACCTGTATACTAGTCGAGCCAGCAGCATAAGAACTAGCAGAGGGATGGTCTACAGAATTTCTGTCAGAACTGTTATCGAGTGTAGAAGTTAATACACGGAGAGCAAAATCTTCGCTGTCGATGTCGTAAATGTCTATGTCACCTGTGGTGGATGATGTTGACTTAGCAAAGTCTTCTTTGAATCTAGTCACTATGTAAACGTCATTATTACCGTATATTGACAATAACGATTCATTGTTTGCTAAGTTAGAAGTAGGCATAGCAGATGCAAAATTGAAAACTATATCTCCCCCACTTATTTTAGACTTAGTTGTACCCACATCGATACTAGCACTAGTATCATCTTGGAACACACCCCCTATGTCTATCGCAATACTAGGTATGTTTGTATCAATTGCTATTCTCCCTACAATGTTGTTAGGTGTCGGAAAGGCGGAAGCATTACGATCTACAGAGATATCTAGGGATTGTGCCTCCAATGGTATCTCCATCAAGTTATCCGGCCCAACAATTAATCGTATAGGTAAAGCCATTTCATTCCCTCAAATTATTATATTAGCCGCTACGAATTTTAAAGCAAACTCGTAGGCTTTCATTTCTGCATCTCTATGTACATGGAAGTCTGTGATTATGCCGTGTATGCCATTACGCCTGCTGTCATCATGCTCAGGTGCGTAATCCTTTGATGCATGAGTATCGTTACTTACAGCCATCTTCTCAAATGTTGGTGCATCGTCAGTCATGACCCAGTGATTTCTTTGTGCAACTTGCTCATCTAAACTACTGTTGCCCTTTGTGACATTGGTGTTGTAAGGTATTTGGATAGCGTATATGTAATCCCCTCTATTTCTTTCACCATAAAATGTCTGTGTGGCAAGACTGGCGACATCTAAAATAAAATTACCTAGACTATTGTTTGACTTTGTCACATCAAAACTATTGCTATTACCAAGTATACCCAAGATGTCCTGCACTTTATCACCAGCGGACTTAACCCTCTTGCCTGCCCTGCCTCCTGTAAAGCCCTGCACTGTGGGTAAAGTGCCGACTCCAAAGTTGTGACGAATTTGGTTGTTGACAGTGCCAAGTGATGTAGCATGGACTTGAGTTATCTCTAATCTTGTTTCAAAACCATCTCCGCTTTTCTTGATAGCAGTTGTAAATACACTATCTATTGCTACATCACCCACCGCATTGACTGGTCGCTGACTTATTTCTAAACCGGGTTGAGTAAGTAAATTGGATAATAGATATGTGATATATTCGTCTGCTCTTTTTCCCGGTGGATGAATACTTGGATGAGTAGGTATTTGCGAATTGCCCTCGGTTCTAGTTTCTCCGTCTTCATAATTAGGGAAGTCCACGTAAGTTACAGTTTGACCGTGAGCAGTGAACTCTGCGAATGCGTTTTCTATAGGAAGAACTAGTACCGGACCTCCGTAAAGCGAAGACTCATACTCAGGACCAAAGACTGGTGCTAAGTGTATTTCGTCGTTCGCATTTAAAGTGGAACCTAACCCGCTAACTATTTCACAGTTAATCGTAGATGCAGTAAGTGCAGTCACTTTCACTAATAAATCACCAGTTGTAGCATCACTTCTTATTGCACCAGTTGATGGGTCTTTAAATTTCAAGTTTGTAGGTGAAGTGCTATTGGTAAGTTCAATCCACTCTCTAGGATCGTCAGTCGTGGTGATTTCAAAATTGACTTTAGCCCCATCATAATCGGTGGAACCAACGTAAACACCTTGCATTGGTCTTACTTTATTCACAAAACCATAAGGCTCTAATTTAGATGGAACTCTTTTAGCATCAAAGACTACTTTGACAGAGTCTGCATCTTCTCTAAAACTGAAAAATTTGTAAGGGTGCTCCCCTTCAAAAATGCCATTTATTGGTATGTTGTATTTGCTTGAAAGATAGCCTTCAACTTGTTCTCTTTCAAAGTTAGCAAGCACTCTATCATAAACTATGATTTCGTAAATGTTACCCGTTAAGAAATCACCACTACTACCTGACCCTATTTGTGTAGCATCGTCATCAACTATATCGTAGTCATCCCCAGTATCGGTATCTTCTAATTCGCCCCTATTATACAATTCAGTATGGTATGTACCATCGCCTTGCCTATCAGCAGTGTGGGCGTGTAGTTGTGGAACACCTGCTACAAGCACTGTTGTTGAATCTGATACTTCGTCGCTACCTGAATTGTAAAGTGCTAATCTAATCTTATTGTTACTACCAAATCTATAACGAATAGTCCAACCTTTATTAGAACCTTCTCTAGTGTTAATCACGTATTGCTCTGAGTCAGCGTTGCGGTCTGTACTATTTGCTACAATGAATACAGTTTTACTTTGAGGGTGCAGTGCAGCGTTGTAGGCTACATCGAACCTAGACGAGCCATCAAAGTAAACGTAAGGTTGTCCTCCAGCACCGTGTTGTTTGTATATAGGTGAACCTGATTTGTTTGCAGTTACACTAGAAATAGAATCTACCCAAGTGTTTACAGTAGCACCGTGCTCTAAAACTCCGCCTACCATATTAGTAGCAGACAAATCACTTGCACTAAATCTGACACTAAGACCCGATGTAATGGGTAACCCACCTGTCGCCGTTTGATTTTGTTCTACCCAGTATGCAACTGGAAAGGACATGTATTTGCCGTGCCATTTTAACCAATCCGTTCTTCTTCTTCTTGGAGCAACGTGTATGCTAGTAGGTCTACCGCCAAGGCCTCTTTTATTACCAACGCCCCTTGCCTGTTGTTTACCACCACTGTTGGCTTCAGCATAGGCTGCTGCAGCCTCTTGGTCAAATAGCGTTTGGGTATGATTCAAATCAACTACGGCCTTTGCTTGAGAAGAGGCCTCTTGTCCTTCGTCATCGGTAAACACACCCTGTATCTCAAAACCTACAACTGCTTGGTTCAAATCAATCGCCATTTTCTTTGCATCAGCCAAAGGTATACCAAAGGCAGACTGTTGTCTTTCTACAACCATGTCTATGCTAGTCGCATCTAGGGAGATGGTGTTACCATTTTCCTGTACTAGTCGCACAGGCACTCTCTCCCCGTCAGCCATTTTCAACCACTCCTACTAAATCCGCTTTGATTGAGTGGACCACCCATTTTAGATCGTAATTCCTTTTGAACCATAGCACTGATTTCTTTAGCCAGTGCCTTCTTATCACTTCTATCAGTTACACCGCTGACATCTATGCGGAGGTTTACAGTGATGTCGCCCGGTGTTTCTTGAGTAGCACCTAAACCTGCTTGGGTTCTTTCTGTGGAAGGACTTGTCAGTTGGCTGAAGCCTTCTGTTTTACTAGTCTGTCTGAGCGATTCTCTCAGGTCGTTACTATGTGCTTTAGTCATCGCCATAGAATTAGTGAACTTGTCCATCTGTTCCTGCAAAGCCCTCATGTTTTTCTGCGCCTCTTCGGTATAATCTTTGAAGTTCTCCATCGCTTCTACGCTTCTAGGATCGATATTGCCGTCTACCATTATATCTCCTCCAATGGTGGCACAACGTCATACCCCAAGTAAACTGCGTTTGCTGAAGCCTCTGATTCGTCATTAGAGGCCTGCGCCCAGTATAGTAACTGTTTGGCATCTGTTACGCTAAGATTTCTCACTTCGTTCAGCCCCATGTTATAGTGTGTCATCAGAAGGTATTCCATCCCTTCTCGTTGGTACCGAAGTCGGTTGGCAACGGACCTGCCGTTGATGAAGTGTTTGATTTGTCCGACTTCGGCTCCCGAAAAAGTAACCATTCCATCACCTCACTAGGTTCAGGAAGTATAGAGGCAAGTGCCTTTCCTTCTTCAGGAGTCAGTCTTTCCACGTCAAAGTAATCGTCATAAAATAACCAATTCCTGAAAGCATGTCGCCAGTAATCAGAAAAGTCCATGGTGCCACTCATCAGCAAAGGGGCCGCTGCTTGAACATCGAAAAATGTCAAGGGCTTTGCTGATATCTCATGAAGTAATCCGTTTATTTCAATTTCAATACTATTCTTCTTCTCCTGCGACATACTTACTCACTGCGTCCTCGGATGCAGCCTGTTCGGGGGCATCCTGTGAAGCAAGGTGGGCGAACGGATTATCGCTGGCTCTCCCTGCTTCAGGGTCGAAGAGGTAGTCTCCTCCCTCTTCTTCTTCGTCCATAACATCGATTTCAATACGAGGATGAAGGGCTTTCCAAAACTTCATCGGCATATTCTCAACTCAACAATGGTATAACGTATCTTGACTGATTACCTTGACGTTTCTCGGCTCCAGCCTAATTTTGGAATGCAATAGTCCCATTCCATCAGGTACGGGAACAGGTACTTCAGTAATAACATAATCGTCTATGAGGATTCTAAGTGATTGAGCATTGCTACCGCCACCACTAACAATTGGCTTCGTGAAATGCAAATGAATTAGGTTACCCGTTTCACCAACCGTCCCACCAGTTTCAAGGTGACTACGCAATCGATGAAGCAGGGTAGCATCAGTCAAAATTACGTCTATTTCCATCTCAAACTCTTCACGACCTTCACGAATGATTGATGCGTTTCTAGTGCCACCATACGGTACTTGCTTTGTAGATAGGTTGTTTGTATCAAGTGTTTCAGCAATGGGGTTGCTCTGTATAGTGTGGAAGAGTTCTACTCCAGTCTTTCCTCTTAACTCAAACGCACTGACCATGCCGAGACTGGAGCCGAATGCCTCTACGCTGCCGTTGTAAAACATAAACGGCTTTTCAGAGCCACTTGCAATACCTGATGCCTTTCTCGATGCATCGTCAGTTGCAGTGTTTTGGAACATTCTGTGTGCAATGTATCTGTCACCCTTGTTCGATGTCTCCAGTCTACCAGTGTCGGTGTAAGTAGAAAGGGCATCGAATATACATCTGTATCTTAATTCAGCGTCTACAGTAGATGACAATTCGTATTCTACAACTTTACATCCTCTAAAGATGCGTGTCAGTTGTTTGCTATCATTAGCACCGCCCGGTGCGTTCGATGTCTGCTCTGTACTGTACGACCCAACATCTCGATTGCGAATGCTATGCTCTAAACAGAATGATGGAATGGTGTCACTTGAGAATAGTAAACGCCTAACAGGATTTGTTATGTCTTTTGTTGTCGCAATACTTGGGCCTGTCGAATCATACTTTCTTAGTAAAACCTCATCGTTACTGTGCTCAAACTGCCAAGGGTCATCAACAAAGACCCTGTGCCCACTAGCCAAAGGCTCTATTGCCGCAATCCTGCGACACTCACTAGTCTCTGTCCACTCAAAGTGATGGGCATCCGATCCTAAACTACTAGCACTAGCAGGAGGCCAATAGTCTGTAGTCGCTATGTCAGGAGTCTTGTAAGTGACTGTCGGTGTCCGAGTGGTGTCTTTGATGAGAATGTAATCACCCACTGCCGCTGTAGCAGAGCCAAACGCTAGGCTATCTAAATCGATGAAAGTCTGACCGGGGGCAACGGTGTAAGTCAAACTGGTTTTAGAAGTATGACCCGTTGGATTAGAGCCACAGTTGTAAGCGTCTACCACTTCTCTCCCAAGACTATAGTACAGCCAGCGTGGACTATGTAATGGCATTTCAAGTACACCGCCCATGTGGTGAACCTTACCCGTTTGCTGCACTGCAACCTGCCTACCTAAACCTACAACGTGATACTTGTGTATGTCTACAGTCATATCAGGTAAAGTCATGAATGATGACAGCCCTATGAATTGGTCGATTAAACTAACTTCAGCAGATGCAGCAGCACTAGCATCGATAGCCGTAGTTACTCCAACGGTAGGCATACCGAGAGAGTGGACAAAGATAACGTCAGTATCAAAACTATTAACAGTCCCTCCGAGGTTCATTGCAGGTACTATCTTAATTTTAGTTACACCCGATTCAAAGGTATGGTCTACAATGCTGAATATCTTACCACTGACTGCCTCATAATAATGAGCAGAGAAATTGCCAGTGTCACCATGAAATGTCATTTTAGTACCAATTAACATACCTATTGGTACACTTAACACACCCGCTGCTGTATTAGAACCTATTGAGCCTGCAGCACCTGCAGCAGTTGCAAATGTAATTACAGTGTGGTCTGCACCATCAGTTGCTGACCAAGTTAGAGGCTCATTGTGCTCAATGTAAAGCCCAGTTTCATGACCCATCGTTGCCTCAGAGACATCTCCCTTGTAGTGTGCTGCGAACCCTCCCATCTAATCACCTCATGGAATCAATTCAGCCAGTATCACTACCTCGACTTGGAAGGTATGTCTAAACAAACGCTTGGTTCTGTCACTAAGATCGGTGCGAGTTTTGATGATTAATCTATCGTAATTAACACCGTCACCCTTGCGCTTAGTATGAATTAAACGACGGAATTCATCTTCCATTTTCCTAAGTCTAGTTCTACTGACTGCAGTTCTTATGTCAACCGTGATGTTTACTCTTGTTGTAACAAAGTTGTAAAACAAATCGGGTTGCTCTTCACTGTGTGCAGTTTCGTAACATAGCACAAAGTCGCTACGCTGTAAATCCAAACGCTTACCACGCTCAGGACTATGGTCAGCGATATCAATGATGACAGGTTTGATGTTTTCTGTGTTAGCCCTGTTCCAATCACCTAGTACGGTGATAATAGAGTCCAACGGCTCAGTGTATTCTGCCGTCATTCAAACACCACTATCTCCTTATATCTACTTAGAATAGCCTTGGCTTGATTACGGAATATCTGAATCTTTGCACCAAGGTCTACGTTTTGAGAGCCTTCAGGTATCAGCACTGAACGGTCATCCGACATGAGCAAGTCAGATGCAACCATCTTTGTAGCCGCTTCTTCAATAGCCTTCTCTACATAACGCTCCCCATAGATATAAGCGACTTTGATAGCGTTCCATTCAAAGTACGGATAAGAGTTGTTGAAGTAGATGATACCCATTTCGTAGTCAATCCACCAGTCTTTCAAACGACCTTGGTCACCTCCTAAGTCAGAGAATGCCCCAATATCTGATTGAAGTAGCCTTTGGAAAACAGTTGTACCTGATGAGCCTAGTGTTGTCAAAGGAGTACCTATCACATTTACACAGCCTGTAAAAGAAGTATCAGTCTTGCCAGTGTATCTTAAAATGGCTACAGAATCTCCTGAGCCTACCATCAACACACCACCGTTGGCAAAGCCACTGGTTGACGCTACATTTACAGTATCGCTAGATACACTGGTTGATGTTGTGCTAGCCTCGGTCACTTGAGATATCGTCAAGTTTGTCAAGTCTGTAGAAGCAATGCTAACTGTTTCTCCACCCTTAGTTTGACGCAGACTTGTAATCTTGACTTTGCCATTACCATAGTCAGAGTTTGCTGTAGCAAGTATCTCATTGTGAACTGCTATGTTACTAGTTGAACCTTCTAATGTAAAGGCTGGACTAAACTCTACAGCCGCTTTGTTTACTCTGTCCTCTTTGTTGATTAAGTCAGCGAGATTCTGAGCAGTACTAACTTTATCGAAGTCTGCTCTCCATTTGCTTGTTGAGTTGTCACCGTTGTGTTCAGCAAGAGTAGCAACACTGCCGTTTGCCATACCTATACAAATAGAGTCGCCTTTCAAACCAGCCTCATTTACTATCTCAAGTCTAGCCTCAGAGCCACACAAATCCCTGTAGTCATCACCCTGCCATACTTCAAGCCTCAAAACCTGCTGTACATTTCTGAACAGCAGAGGAGATGTACCAACATAATCTGTATAGTACCGGCGGCGATACGGCTTGTAAGTATCGAAGTTGATATACTCAGCGTGAACCATCGTAGGTCGCCAAGCATTGTGAGTGTCATTGTCTATGCGATCTTGAGTGCGCTTGATGAACTCTTCAACGGTTGCTCTTGTCATTCCACGAGTCTTGCCGTTGGTAAATGAAGCCTGATTCTGTATGTAGGTATTAGCAGCAGTGGTAAAATTAGTGTGAGTGAATGAAGTACTTGTAACCAATTTTACTCCACTTGCTCCGCCGTTAGCGGTAGAATCAATAGTGAGTTCTACGCCTTTAGGGTCTAAATCACTGTATATGAGAACAGTATCATTAGCACTAAATCCAGTGTTTCTGAAGTCTCCACCAGTAACAAATACGCCATCACTAACTGAATTAGCACTGGCTAGGACTGCTTCTTGAGGACCAATGCCAAGTAAATCTGCTACCTTTTGAGCAGTGGTATAGACGATTGCTTCAGGGTCAAGAGGTCGTGTTTCTGCCTCACCGGGAGAGAATATAACTGGCATCTTTCATTCCCCTCACCAAAGCCACGCTATAACTCTTCAATAACCCTGCCGCCAAATACGGTCTTTGATACTCTTCAGCAAGTCGTCACCAACAGTTGCATCGAAGCGACGCATTGACTCGGACTTTTGCATCATTCTTGCGAGAACTTCCTGCTGTATCTCTTCTAAACTTTTACCTGCGAGAGATTGTATAAATGCAGGGTCTGTCAAACCTAATTGCTGTATCATTGCTGCGAGTTGTTCTTGATTTATACCAGCCGGTGCTGCCGTAACCTGAGTACCGGGCGACGGTGCTTGTGGTTGTTGTGGAGTAGTCGCAAACGGTGTAGGTTGCGGTGCCTCACCTATAACTTCAGGCTGCTCCCCTGCAGTAGTGTCCATAGGCACTACTTGTTGTTCTTGAGGGAATACATTTACAGGACCTCCTTGTTGTTGCATGGCTGAAAGTGGATTCGGTGGCTCTCCTGCAAAGGCAGACTCCCCCGGTGCAGGCGGCGCAGGCGGTGCTGCAGGAGGCGGTGTTGGCGCAGGTTCAGGTTCAGGTGTTGGCGCAGGTGCCGCTGCTGGTTGTAAGTCTTCTATGCTAAGAGCACCACTAGCAACTGCTTGCATCATATCTATCTTGTCACGCTGACTTGCTCTTTGATACTCAGGGATTTGGCCCAGTGCTTGTACCCTTGGATCTGATAGGAGGGCTTGTATTTGTTCAGGCCCCATAGTTTGTGCCATGTTACTTGTGAGGTCTTTGTCCATACCGAGAAGCCTTGCTTTGCTATCTGTCTCAGCCCCTGTTCTCCTAGACAGTGGTTCCGCCTCCCCTGCTCTAACGGCAGCGTCTAGTGAACGCTTTGGACCGGTTTCGTCAAGACGCTTATCTCTTCCACGAATGTCTTTTTGTCCTGCCTCTGATTCATCTTCACGTTTTTTAGGCATTTGTAAGAAACCAGTTTCGTCATTAGGTCGTGCTAATTCAAGGGCTGCTCTACTAGCCTGCCCCATACCTTCACGACTTCTCATTTCGCCGGACAATCGAGCAGCAGCAGGCATTTCGCCAAACTCTTCTTGAGTAATTCCGAGGTCTCGCTGCGCCCCTAACTCTCTAGCGACTATGTCAATTTCTTGCTCACGGTTTTCTAGTTCTCTTGAAACTTCATCAAGAATATCTCCGTGAGTTCTTTGTGCCCCACCAGCCTGACCTACACGAGTTGGCGGTGCTCTCTGACCAAAGTCGACACGGGTTCTTGTTTGGTCGCCCATACCTGTGAATGTTGTCTTTTCTTTACCGTAACCTTTGATGTCTTCCATGATGCGTCGAACTACTTCAGATTCAGAAGGCTTGATGCCCATCGCTAAGGCTGAGTTTTCAGCCTCCCTTAGTCTATCTTCCAACTCATCTAAAGTAGGTTTATCACCAGTTTCTGCTTTTGCAGCATTGATAGACTGTAATAGTTCGGCTGCCCTTCTAGTATCACCTTGCTCTAAGGCTATCTGTCTATCCATCTGCATTTGCTCTATGTCAAATCCTCTTTCCTTCTTTGGAACATCAGGATTCATGTCAAGCGTCGGTAGAGGTGCATCACTACCTATTCGTATAGGCTTAGCCCCACCAGCACCTTCATTGAAAGCCTGCATTTGATTGTAGATTTCCCTAAACTTGATTTCGACTGGTCGCTTGAGTTCTTGGGTTGCTGCGTTTAACTCATCGGCTCTACCAGTAAGTTCATCTGCATGAGCATACAAATCACCTATGTCTGTACCTTCAATATAATTTGGTGGATATCCATATTTGCTTTGTAATTGGAATTGGATGCGGTTCATCATTTGCCTTATCGGAGCATCATTTCCTAAGAAGGATGCCATATCTGCTTCTTCTTTGGCTGTTGCACCAGCAAAGATTAGTGCTTGGGCTTCTCTCATTTCGTCAGCAGACTTGCCACCAAATCCGATACCCTTCATTGCGTCAAGCATACCCGATTTGCCAAGAGCGTAATTTTCAGCAGCCGTTTGAATAGCCCTCTCTGTCATCCCGTGTTCCTTTTGGCGAATTGCGTTTTGCCTTCTTTCGTAGATTTCTCTTCGCTTTTCAGGGTCTTTGCTTGCTAGATAATTTTCTGCGTCTGTTCTTTCTTCTAGCAATTTCTGCAACTTTTTATTCTCTATTTCAGGGTCAAAGTCTGCAATCAATTCAGGTCTATCGGCAGGCATGAATGTAGCATAATTGCCACCTAATACCTCTCTAGCACCTTCAGGAGTAGTAATGTGTTGTGCGAGGAAACGTGCGATTGATTCTTTCATCAATCTATCTAACTGCCTTCTCTGAGTGGTATCAGTTCTTCCTCTAAACTTTCTAGCGTCAGCACTTCTACCTACTTGGTCTTCTGCAAGCATTTTACCTTCTTGGAAAGCCTCTCTGTATGAGGGCACCTCAAGACCAAGTGCTTCTGCCTCTGCAACAAAGGTTGGGTCATGTTTGAAATCCCAGTGAACTAGCATTTGTTCTTCATCTTTAGGAGATAGTGGTGGTAGACCTGATTCTTTTCTTTTCTCATTGGTTTCATCTATATTGTGACGAAGAGTCGGCCCAATCCTGTCAAGTATCATCTGCATATCTCTAAGAGACTTAGCACTTAAATCACGACCTACGCCCCTACCACCTGCAGATCTAGCACCTGTAGTTGGTCTACCGAGCATTTGGTCTAGGAAAAATTGTCTAGCAGGTACAGGTGCAGCAATATCAGAAGCGATATCAAATCCTTGAGATGTCATTGTAATCCTACCGCCTAAGCCAGCAGGGACGTTTCTCATTATACCGCTACTACCTTTTGGTAACTCACGGGAAGATAACAGACTTTGTCTTTCTTGCTCTAGCCTTTCTATCTGTTCTCTAACTTCGGGATTATCTTCAGGATTCTGCGCCATCAATCCACCTGTCATAGTTCGACCTTCGGATTTAATACCTCTAAGTTGTTCATCGATTTCTTGAATCCTATTGTTTGTTTCTTCATCCACAGGCAATTGTTCCTTGACCTTTTCATCCTGTGCAATCATTTGGAAGTATACATTCAAAGCATCCTTAGCCTCGTCTATCTTGGCTTGGTCGCCTGTTTCTTGACCTTCACGCAAAAGCATCTGAGCCTTTATTCGCTCTTCATTGAACATAGCGTGTACAGGGTCGATGTTACCTTTACCGTCACCTGCAATGATGTAAGGCTCGTTCAACATAGACTCAAGTCTGTCAATTTTTTTGTCTCTACTTGTCGCCCTAGTTGCCTCTGTTTCCATAGCCTGTCCGCCCATTCTTCGAGCCATTTCGTTTAAATTAACAGGCCTTGACATTACATCTTCACGAGATTCAGGTGGGAAAACCTTCGCCTCTTCCTCTATAGCAGAATCCAAGACAGCGACTAACTTATCATTACCTTGGTCTAGTGCATCTCTTCGCTGCTGTTGATATCCATAGATAGCAACTAAAGCGTCATCCCTTGCTTGCTTATCTCCTCTTTGTTCGACAGCGACCTCTCTTGCTGTCTCTGTACGAGGTAACACGCCAACTTCTCTTGTCCTACCTTCATCATCAAGTCTCATTTCAGCAGTAGGTGTCCTACCTACTATCATGCCCTCTAAGATGTCTTGATAATTATTCTCTAAGAGTTCTCTATATCTAGGATCGACATCACCTTCAAGTCGCTCTTTCCCTGCCTTTTCACTAGGCACAGGGATGCCCTGCTCTCTAGCCATGCGCTTAACTTCGTTAAGTGCTCTAGTTTGTAGTAAATTGAAATCAAGACCCTTCGCTTCTGCTGCTTCTTGTGCACGACCTTCTACGCCGACTAAAGTTTGTCTTCTTCGACTTAGTTCAGGTTCGTCTTTTACGGCAACAGGTTTTCTTTTAGAAGGGTCACCTATGCCCAACGCTTCATCAGCAGCAGATGATGTTGATATAAACGGCTTAACTTCTTCTGTCGGTTTTTCTTCAGGTAAATCAATACCTAATTCTTTTGCTGCTTCCGGTACACCTATTCCGGGTCTAGGTTGCTCTTCTTCTTGGTCTTCATCTCTTACGTTTTCAAGAAGACTTTGTTCGTATCTTTTGTTATTTTCAAGTATGCTTTCTACCCTTTGCTTTTCATCGTCATCGAGTTCTGCATAGACTAAGTCATTTATTTCATTCTTAATAGATGTAACTTTACTAGTGTCACCTGCTGCTTCTGCGTCTACGATTTCTCTGTTCAAATCCCTACCGGACCTGTTTTTCTCACGCATTATTACTAAGGATTCTAAACTAGCCTTTTTCTTACTACCATCTTTAGCAGTATAAGTCCTTCTAAAGGTTGGTAATTTCTTCATAGAAAGAGGGATGGGTAGGTCACGTCTGTCACCTTTACCTTCAAAGGATGCTGCTGCTGCTGCCTGCCTCTCGGCCTCAGTGTCGGCTCTCGACTTAACTAAAACATCACCCATGAAATCATTCCTCCCTTTGTCCTAAGTTATATTCCATTTGGCGACCACAGGTACTGCACTTGTCTACCCACATGAAGTAGAGCATGCCGCAGTTTTTGCAACGTGTGCCGGACCCGATGTTAAGGACATCACCGGCCTTCTTATTACGATTACGTTGCTTCTTGGTTATACCTTGAAGCGGCTTATCTTCATTGAATACGGTACCGGCCCCGTAGGACTCGGCTAACCGTATTCCTCGTTTTTGAAGGCGTTCGATGTCGTCTAAACCAAGAGTGTTATGTGACTCCATGCCAATCCCACTCAGGCCTTGTAAATGATTACCAAATAAGCATTTCCTAAGACGTTGAGCATTTCAAGGCCAGCGATCGTATCTGCTGTGTTAGCATCAGTTACTGCGTCAAACCCTGCATCGAGTAGCGTCTGTATTGCAGATGCACCTGAAAAGTCACCGGGTGGTAGTGGACCTACCACCTTAGACTTCAAGCCACCTAGACTTGCACTTCCCATAACTGGTCACCTCAAGAGCGGCGACCAATTGCTAAGAAAGTACCTGCTTCCCCTATTGCTATCAATGCTGTATCGGTAGAGTCAGGGTCGGTTATATCTGCAACAGCAGAACCGATGCGTATAGTAGTGCCGTCAATTCTTGCTTTAGGTGCAAAAACTACATTTTGAGTGCCACCAGTTCCACCACCTGTATCTCCAATCGCTTCAAAAGCATGTACGCCTGAAGGGTTTACACCTGCAAAGTCAATACTAGCAAGTAGACTAGACAAATCTATTGCTGCGTCACCTGCTTCATAACTACCTGTTACTATCATTCTGTCACCGAAATATGTCGGTCTTGGATCTATTGTTACTGCCATTATTCTTCATCTCCTATAATTGTTTCTTCAACTGCCTCTTCTGCCACTGGCTCTTCGACAACTGCTGGCTCAGGCTCAGGTGCCGGAGGATTTAGTGTTTCCTCCACAAGTCCGAGTAGTTTCGCTTTTGTAGCGTAACCACCGAACTCTGCACCCTTAGCCTTGAGCCATGCGCTGATGTCTTTCTTAGTCCAGCCTGCGTCAGGTATTCCGTCATCGCCTTCGTCTGTTGTAACTGCTGCGTCACCCTCTACTTTGAAAGCAGTAGGGTTAGTACAGATTGCAACCCTGTGTTGGTCTAGCCAACTTTGGCTAACCTCTACAGGTATTCTGCGTTCCCAGTACTCCCCGTTATCGGGTCGCCTGCGCCAAACTGCAGAGCCGATGTATGTCACTGTAGGCAAGTTGAATCACCTCAACGGACTAGCATCATTAGAGTAACCGACTCAGTAGTTCCCGATGTGTTCTTGAGAACAAGTGGGGTTCTCTTGTGAACCGCTGCGTCGTCATTCATTTGAACAGTTGCATTAGCCGCAATAGTTAGACTTGTTGCTCCAACAGCAGTTAATGTTCCTACTATTGCACCCTCTGAATTAAGAATAAAGTCACCAACACTAAATTGTGTTGTTGCATCAGTTCCGTCAACAGCGGTTGTTGACTCGCTTGTCAAAAAGTTTGAACCGTCATTAATTAGAACTCCACTTGCTGCGTGTTGAGATAGACCCGGTGCAGCATTGGTTTCTGCCCACTGGCAAGAGGTGTGCATAATTTCTGTGCACTCTCCTGAAAGAGTCAATGTTTCATCGTTAACCATTGTACTAATATGTACAACCAATAGTCGTGGGTTCTGTATTTTTGAACCATCAGCGTTGTTAGCGACAAAGCCAGTTAGTGAACCCGGATAAGAGCCACCACTGTTGCCGTTCAGCCATTCTGTCTTGTCTTGGTCTACTCCGCCTTGTAGTGGCATATCGAGTAATACATCGATTCCTGCGCTGCTACTAGTGGTGTAGGTAATTCCTCTGTGTGTTGTTGTTGCCATAATTTTTCATCTCCTATTATTAAATCCTCAATAGAACCTCACTGTAGGTCACGGATTGAACCTTGACCTCCAAAGAAAGTAGTCCAAACTTCACCCATTGTGCGGTAAAGTCCTTCCTGTCCTAGTCTGTTGATTGCGAATGGATCGCCAGTTTCGATACCGGACTCAAAGTATTGAGTTGGTTTCGCAGTACTGTAGTACATGTAGTCGGTGTCAAGCATGTAGATTCTGCTGATGCCGTCTTTTGCTACATCCTTAGATGGGATGATTGGTACACCGTTGTAGGTTGCGACAATAAATCCTGCCTCAACACCCGGTACACCCTTAACGCCGTTGTATGTTGGTACAACACGCTTCTCTTCCATGAATCTCTGTTGAGCCTGCAATAGTTGCTGGATTCTCATTAGAGTGTCATATCCTGTTAGCATAACCTTTGGATTACCACCACGCTCCCAAACAAGTCTGAAAATCTCGTCTAGGTGGTCTAATGATAGAGTTCTGTTAGCAGAGCCGCTGTCAGCAGAATCTTCAGCAAAGGACCAAGTGTTTGCACTTCGGTCAATACTGTAAATATCTTCGTCACCAGCATCGTAGTGAGTGCCGGATGTCATGCTGTTGTTACCAGTAGTAATTCTGTCAAGTGATTCAAGGTCGTTACCTGCTGCAGTTGTAACATCTTCCAATAGCATTTGGTTGATGTGCTCAGCGTGGTGCTTACCCATCTCTTCCTTTAGGACAGAGCGAATGTCGCCAAGTCCGTCATCCTTGTCATTCAAGAAGATTGCAACCTCGGACATATCGAATGAGTGTGCGATAGTCTTAGGCTTTGCTGCAACATTTTGGAATGTAGGCTTGGTGGTGTCAGGCAGTGTGCCGTTCTCTGCAATACCGCCGCCGACTGCTGTCGAAGGCTTTGCAGTTACGACTCTCCATCCACTGCGGTCCCAAGGCTTCTTAGGAAGGATAGAGAATGCGTTAAACTCTTGGTTCAACTGTGACCATACTTTGCGTCCGTAGATTGCTTGGTAGGTACCAGCGGTTGTGCTTAGCATTGGAGCGTCTGCCTTGAGAAGTTCGCTACCGGAGTAACCGAATCCCATGTTAGTGCCTGCTCCATAGTAGTAGCGTTCCATGTCTTGTACTGTGCGTGTATAATTTCGTGCCATTAATCATTCCTCCATTTAGTTCCAAACACTTCCTGCGAGACTGTGTACTTCGTCCCACGACATGTTTGCTAGTTCCTCTGTAGATGGTATTTCTACTGTGGAGTGGTTTGTTGATTTGCGGATTTCCGCAGTTGTTGAAGAACCGATGTTATCGATTCTTTCACTTAGTTGTGAAATTGCTTTCTCGATAGTTGCGAGAGGGCCACGAGCGTCAAACTCTGCTGCTGCACGAGTCTGTGCTTCTGATGTTAGTTCTTTCTGCAAACGCTCTGAGAACACATCGTTCAAGTTGTTCTTGAACTGTTGCTCTAGTGCTGCTGCCTTAAAGACCTCATATGCTTCTTCAATCTCAGATGGGGAAACATTGTCAGGGCTTAGGTAAGACTTAGCGACTTCGCCGCCTCCACCTAGTCCTGCACGGGAAATTGCATTTGTTGATGGTGAGCCATTTTCTGTTGCACGGCCTTTTACTTGACCTGCAAAGTAGTCTGCTCCATCGCCAATTTGCTCAGGGGTACTACCAAGGTTAGCCTTGTTAATACCGTCAAAGTGTGCACGAGCAGCACCAGTGTCTACACCAGCGGACTTCAAAGTGTTCTCCATCCAGTCTAGGTATTCACTAGTAATGACATCGCTGTACTCTGACTTTTCCATGTCATCCTTGTACATTTTGTCTTTCTTTTCTTCGTCTTTCTTATCGTCTTTGTCTGCCATTTTGTCGTCCTCGGCTAATTTTAGGTCTTCAGGTTTCCTTGGTCTATCTATATCCCTATCGTCATCATCGTCTTCGTCACGGTCTTCAGATGCTTCTTCCATGGTTTCTTCTCTATCTTCGTCGTCGTCGATATCGATGTAATCAGGTTTCTTATCCATCATACCCTTTTGTTCATCTTCTTTGTCCATGTCATCCAACTGCTTAGATAAACGATCGATTACGGATGCCAATTCACCCAATGCGTCTACTTCGTTTGTCATAGTAGTGTCCTCCTTCAGAATTCTAAAGGATGCTTCGGGGTTAATCCCCTTCTCACAAATAGTAACTTCATGTAGTTCTAACTTGGAAATCTCAGTATAGTTTCCATGCTTTGCATCGGACTTATTAATGCGCTTGAACGCCTGTCCTCCAATGCTGAACCCAGTTAGGTTACCCTTGCGAATCTCATTGGCTACTTCACGAGCCTTCTCAATGTCATCTCTAAGTTTGATGACAACGAACATCCCAGCGTCATCGACACCGGACTTCCATAGTCTACCATCTGAGTCTGTATAAGATGGTATAACACTTCCAACTTGTATGTTGGAGTGTGCGAGTTGTACATTGCGGAAACCGTCTGCCTTCATGAACTTACCAAAGGCATCTCTAAGTGCTCCACGGGTAATCAGGTCACCCTGCTTGTCTACCATCTCTACGGATGCGTAGCCAGCAATAATCAAGTCGTTTGAAGACTTTAGAAGGGAAATGCTAGATGAGTGCACGGGGGTAGAAGCCCTGAGTGCCGCAGCATTTGCCATGCCCTAAGATACTACGCTCATACTATTTAATAAGATACGAAGGTCGCCTTGTCCTTATCTATAGACAAAAGGCCACCTTCATCCTCGCCATCAGGCTCTATGTAACCCATTTTCTTATCTTCAGCACGACGCTTGTTATCACGCTCGACATCTCTAGCGTCATGGTCAGGCAGAGTACTAGAACCTACTATACTTGTAGGACCGCTTGGTGATTCTATAGGTGTAGCATAATCTATACCGAGACCCATAGCACCTGTACTAGAATCTCCTACAGCACCAACCCCTGACTTCAACATCGAAGATGCTAAGGCTAAACTCTTTGCTAATAGCCTCTTGACTTTCTTTCTGTGCTCTATTGCATCGTCTACTTCACTTTCCCAAAAGTTAGTGTTAGCAACTTTCTTTGGAGGTATCAAAGGTTTGCCATCGTTTTTAGATTCATGGACTTCTGCTTTCGACTCTTCATCTAATAGAGATAAATCTGCTTTGAGCATAACCCCTGCTACCGGAGACCAAAATGGCCTTTGGCTTTCTGATAGTCTAATCAGCCAACCATTGTCAGCCTTTGGATTGAACATAAACCATTCACCATCGATTGAAGCAGCACGGTAACTAACGTCACCTGCTGCCATCTTGATTACAATTCTGTCCCCATCTCTATCTATTTCATGAGGCCACATCATAGGTTCGGACTTTGTAAACATTGAAAGTGTTTCTACACTAGAAACTCCTTCTCCTTCTGCTTCGCCTTTGATTTCATTACTGTTCACTGTATAGATGTCAGCACCTTCGACATTTTCAGTTACAGAGACACTGTCGACATTTACTGTCACTATATCTCCAACCTCATACTTATCTTTGGATTGGAATGATGTACCTACATCCATGTAAGTATCACCTTCATATTCTGCAGCACGATCTCCTAGAGAGTCTTCATGAGTAATAGGGCCAGTACCTAATCGATATGTGTAAGATGATGTACCCTTTCTGTCCAATACCATTAAATTAACATCTTGTCCTTCATCATACAGAACCCACTTTGGATGTCTACTTTCACCTTTCATGTAAGTGGAATTGGCATCTCTCAAAACCAAACGCTTGTGCTCTTTCATCAAATCTTTGACGATTGCCTCTAAGCCAACATCGTCTGTCAACCTGAGATTGTGTGCCGCTGGCATCAACACGTTTTCTGTGCTTTCCATAGTGCCTCTTAGAATCTTGATACGCTCTTGCAAAGGCATATCATGTACATCGCTGCCATCATAATCAACAATATCTATGACATTATACTCCTTGTCTGCAAGGACAACGTCTACAATAAAGTCCTTCTTGGTTATCTTGGAGAAGTTTTTCTTGGTGTCATCATCAAGATCGAAATCGCCCCTGACTGTAATTTTGTCATCCTTCTTCTCTACGAATGCTCTCGGACCTTCAGGCATAGCAGATACAATCCAGTCTCCGCTAAATCCACGCAGATGTTCTAAGTCCTCTAACTTGAATATGCGATGCATCGGTTGAAGGATTGGATATTCACCATCTTTCTTGAGCATAATGTCAGGATTAGAGAGTGACGCAAGCAACAATGTAGCGTCTTCTTGCTTTCTTACCATCTTCCTGTAGCCTCCTTCAATTCCAAATTCTTCACCATATTCCTCTCCTCTATCCATGTGTCCGCCCCACATCGCCTCATACTCATGGCCTACTTGCTTATACATAGGTCTTGTTAAGGTTCTACCCACATAATAGTAAGGCTCGACTTCTTCAAAGCGAACTAGTTCATTGCGAGAATTGTAAACGGGTTTGATATTTGAAACCAAACCAATGTTAGAACCGTTAGAGCCGTGGTGCCCAAAATAATTGAATGTGCCTTTCCCGTCGATATTACCTTTGGGTGTGATTGGTGTTAACTCAGTCCAGCCTCTATCGGTGTTATGGTCATAATGATTCTGCAGAGTTTTGTACTTTCCACCAGTATCTTCAGAGTGCAGTCTTCTTTCCATAGCCCTAATAAAAATACTAAGATTACCTAGATACAAAGGAATGTTATTTGGGTCTCCGAATGATAGCCCCTGTGAATCAATCCACTTATTTCTTTCATCTTCTGCTATGTTTGTTATCGCTTCAAAGTCTGCTTGCTTAACAGCCTGCTTGTTGCCTTCTCGGCCTTTATTATAACTGAAGCCTCCACGTCTACCACGCTCATATCTTCCACGTTCTTGTTCTAAACGAAGACCTTCTAAACCCGAAGCACCGTCTATTCGATTATTTATCATCTCAAACAATTCATTTATGTCATGTCGAGGATTACTATCAAGCCATTTAAGTGTCTTTTTGTGTTCGCTTCTTTTTTTCCTTTCTTCTGCGAGCAATGGCTCAAGTTCAGTGAGTCTTTGTTCTAACGCTGCTCTTTGCTCAAAGTTTCTAACATGTTGTGGGTTTTGCCTTTTGTCAAGTTGCCACTCTATACTTTCCTTTTCATCTCTGTGAGCCTTTAGTCTCTCTCTATTTTCGTTAAAATACTGCTCTAATTTGCTTAAAGTGGCAGTGTAGTTACTTACCTTGCCTTTCGCAGGTGTGTTGTCATCTTGATCTCGCCTAAGTATATCTGTGACTAACTTATCCCCATAGTGATTCATCAACTCATCGTCAAAGTCAACAGTATGGGTAGCCTGTGGAAACAAAGGAGAATGTTTTTCTCCAGTGATTACACCAGTCGACATGCCTCTCTTATTCTTTAACCAAATGTTTCTGTCGTGATGTTCTATTTCACCTACATGCTTGATGTTAGTATTAGAGTGTATACGAGTACCATCTATTGTATTACCAAACTTACCTCGATTGCGAAGTATGTCTATGTGTTTCTTGTCTACTTGTCCTGCCGGTGCCTTTAGATTAACCTGATGTGCCTTGAATCTATTTGCATCTGCCTCCGGGTTTCTTGAAAACATAGTAGGGTGTTTCTTTATTTCTTGGCCTGCCCTTGTGATACCGGTTAAAGCAGGGGTACCTACTGACAGTGCAAAAGAGGGTATGCTCTCACTTCCAACTTTATCAGCCGCTTCAACTCGCATTTGCATAAATCTAGGCATACCTTGATAGTAACCGTAACTAAGAGACCTTGTAGATTGATTGACCGGTACACGTTTGTAACCCTTTATGTTTGGATGTGGAATAAAGTTCGTAGTTCCCTCTTCACCTCTATCAAATGATTTCTTATGTTGAAGGACTTCTTGCACATCGAAGTATGGTCTTACAACAATATGTTGTTGCTGTTGACCCATAAACCCTAGAGCCTTATGAGCACCACCTATTGACTTTGCATTATCACTGTCTTTCTTAGCAGGTCCCTTTGGGTGTATGAAGTTGTCTTCATCTTCAGGATGGTTCATGTCGAATAGCAAATTATCGTCACCATGTTGAAATATGTGCGCCATAACTAACGCTGCGTTGTTAGGCTCTAATCCATGACCTGCTATACCATGATGCATCTGAGTCCAAAAATGAGTTAGGCTTCTTGGGTCATTATTCATCCAAGGCTGCATCTCATCACGATGCACATAAGGGTGCAATAATCCAGCAGAGTTTCTTCTTAAGTTAGCACCAGTGTACATACTTTGGTTTGTCTTCTCTATACCCGCTAATATCTGCTTAATAGTAATAGGGTTTATCTCATAAGCAGGGTCATATTTCAAACCCGAAGGGTTGTCTTTGTTAAGATAGGGGTAGAGTTCTCCTCCGTCTTCATCATAGTGTAAACCAGCCAAAAGACCGTTGTATGTTAGATTTTCTTTAGATACAGATTCGTGCCACCTACCTCTTGACAAATTGTTGTGACCTATTTTTTTGACAGTGAACTTCTTATCTTTTGAACTGTATTCAGGTAAATCGTAATTGCGACTAAACTGAAGCAGTGCCTTTCTTCTAGCAGTGGCTTCATCATCTTGAGGGTACAGTTCCATTGCGTACTTAGTAAGGCCATCTATAAGTCCAGCGTTGTCATCAAATATACCTAAACCACTGAGTACACTCATGTGAAATCTTTCTAACTCATCGGGACGAAGTGATTTGAACACAGCATCAGGTGCTGTTCTGTAATCTTCAGGCATATTTTCTAAAACACCATGTTGATTATCTGCACCTATTTCATCAGGAGATATCAATTTTCTAAACAGAGGTAATGCTCTTTTGTACAGGTTGGTTATCATCCTGCCGAATGGCATGCCTTGTGCACCATAAGATCCGTTATGGTCTCTATCGGATTCTGCACCTTGGTCTATACCACCTAGTTCCAAAATTCTGTCATACAACATTTTTCTTTTGTACGCTGGTAAATGGGCAGTTCCGAATAAAACATCTTTCAATGATGGAACATCCCCATCCAAATATCTATTTTCCAACATGTGCCTTACATTTTCGTCGTTAGGATGAGGGTTATCTTCATGGTGTTTTATCGTAGGCTCGTGGCGATCTATTGGGAAGTTGTCAAATATGCCCTCAGTAAATACAGTTTTTTGAGTAGGATTTTCTACACCCCAATTGTATTTGTTTTGTAATCGCCTATTGTTATAATCTGCTGGAGATAAGCCACCGTAAGCATCACTAGGAGCATAATAGTTGAAATTGTGGGCAATGTACTTGGGGACTTTCTTTGTTTCACCATTGTGAAACGTATGCTCAACTTCTTCAAACATATGTTGCAGGTGAGGGTTTTCTTGCACAGGTCCTTGAATATCCATGGTCCTTGCAAACTCAGGAAGATATTGTAACTGACCTTGATACATGTCTTCTTCAAACACATTTGGATTACCCAGTCCTCCCGATTCAGCAGACAATTGACCACCAACGAAGACACCCCCAGTAACAGAGTCAGGATTTTCTTGCTTCGCAATATCAAGCAACCAAGATTCAAAAACAGGTGGCTGATAATAAAGGTCAGCCTTTGTTACAAGATGATGTGCTTCAAGATACTCAGATGCTGCCTCTGAAAAACCAATGCCATCAAACAGAGACTTAGCAAAAGTTTCTCTACGAATATCGAGAATATCTAAAGGAGTCTCAATCAAGCCATCACCCGCCGCTCAGTTTATGCGGCGAGATAACTCTTCGATGCTCTTTTTGATTTGCTGGTCTTGGTACTTCTGTATGTTACCGCCAGCGGATTTTAGAACTGGACCTTCGCCACCTGTGAAGTTTTCAAGTGCACCTGTTGTGCTGAATGCAGTAGGATAGTAAGGCGAAGCCCTTGTTGTAACATCGCTGTTCTCCATAGTAGCACCCTTGTTTTTGACATCTTCTACTTCTATCAAATGGTTGTTAGTAGAGAAGTATTGGTTCTTGACATTGTCTTTACCAGCGGATTGAGTTCTAAACTCATAACCCTGCTCAGAGCCTTCCTTAGCAGAATACTCAGGTTGACTACTTCTTTCTGACTTTGCCTTTTCAACTTTGTCAGCCAACTCGTTAGCCTTCTGCAGAAGGTTTACGAATTCTTCATCTCTAGGTTCAAATCTTGGTTTCATTATAATCACTCCATTCCCATATTGTTGCCAGTAGATCCTGCACTCTTAGCAGATTCTGCCAGTGCGTGAATTTCTGACCATTCCATTTGATGGAATTCCTCATTAGTGCTAGGCATATCGATATCTACGCCTTTGATTACCATATCGTCCCCCATAGGTCTGAAATCATCCTGTGGGATTCCAGTAGGAGTTTCTGTTCTAGCCATAACAAACCCTGCTTTTCTTAGCATATTCATAGGGTCTGCTATTGCTTTTCGCAAATTGAGGTTTTCTTGCTTCAGTGTTCTCAAATCGCTATCCATATTTTCCATCTTACTGATGAGTGCCCCCATCAGTTTCTCCGCTGTGTTCTCTCCCTCACTCATGACGCTCAACTCAAAGTGTACGGTTGTTCAACTGTCGCTTGATGCTACCGATTCTGCTTGTACGAATAGTACCCGGCAGGACACTGTTAGATGCTTTGTGCACCTTTTCAACAGAATTGAATTTCATGACTGGTACGCCACCTGCAAAGATATCATTAACTCCTACAGCAGCAGTGTCTTGCTTTTTGATTGCATTCTCTACATCATGAGACAGATAATCTGCATACTTTGTAATTTCATTAATGTGCGAACGTGCACCCATTGCATCTTGCTCATCTAACGCCTTGTAAAAAGCATCAATGTGAGTACGCATTTTTCTAGCCATAGGGTCAAGTTTTAACAAGTCCATACAAAACGCCACCACTTCACTTACCTTTAACCTTCTCATGCCCCTCTTGGATTTCTAGCATTTGCTATACTCTGACTAGCCTGCTGAACTCCACCGGCTTGAGGACCTCTTTGTTGAACACTAGAAAACGGTGCACCTGCCCCCATGCTAGTTCTATTTTGAGGGCTTGCAGGTCCTCTAT
>Ga0208162_1000144_pt1 | contig 38413 bp, 42 predicted proteins | sample CB_VirMetaG_4_FD_184539 | JGI IMG/M metagenome (GOLD analysis project Ga0208162, IMG submission 184539) | Freshwater to marine saline gradient viral communities from Chesapeake Bay - CB_1508_1M Viral MetaG (SPAdes) (version 4) | ecosystem: Environmental > Aquatic > Marine > Coastal | place: USA... | reverse complement strand
GGCCAGCCCTCGAGGCCGACGATGTGCTGGGGATCCTGGCCAAGAGCCACAGCGTGCCCTCGCCCAAGATCGTGGTCTCCGACGACAAGGATCTGGAGACCATCCCCTGCAAGCTGTTCAAGCCGGGCAAGCCTGATCTGGGGGTGCAGACGATCACCTACAAGTCAGCTCGCCGGAAGCACCTGCTCCAGACGCTGACTGGAGACAGCACCGATGGCTACCCCGGACTGCCGGGGTGCGGACCCAAGACCGCCGAGAAGCTGCTGGACGCCGGCACCTGGGACGAGGTGGTCAGCGCCTACGAAGCCAAGGGGCTCAACGAGACCGAGGCGCTGCTCCAGGCCCGCATGGCCAAGATCCTGACCCCTGCCCTCTACGACCAGAACACACACGAGGTGACCCTGTGGGACCCGAAGAAGCACAAGTAGAGAAGACGGCGGTCGATGAGCTGCTGGAGTTCCATCTGGCCTTCTGCTACCGGGCGTACCAGATCTGCGCCAAGAAGAACCACGACTACGCCGGCGCGGAGGGCATGAGCCCTTGGAGGAACTTCGAGACCTGTGAGCAGCTAGGGCTGGCGCGCACTGAGGTCGGCTTCCTGATCCGCATGAGCGACAAGCTCAACCGGCTGGTGACCTTCGTGCGCGACGGCCGTCTGGCGGTGGACAACGAGGGGGCCATGGACGCCCTGCTGGACATCATCAACTACAGCATCCTGCTGGCGGCCTACATGCAGAAGCGGGAGGCGACCGATGGCGAGTGAGGGCCTCGGTGTGAAAGTGACCACCAAGCCCGTGGTCGATTCCCCTACGGAGTCCAAGTTCCCTGCCGTACCAAAACCCCTACTGGAGCGGTTGGACGAGCTGTTTCCCGACGAATGCCCCAGCTTGGATTCTGGAGAGCGCCAGATCTGGTTCGCGGTCGGGCAACGAAGCGTTGTCGCGCTCCTCAAAGCTGAGTACGAGCAGCAGACCAAAGAGTCTCAGACCTAGTGTCCTCATCCCAGGGGGTCGCCTTTACGCACGGAGGTGACCCCCACCTTCTTCCTCACAGACCATGTGTATCTCCAGCCCGAAGATGCCGAAGGTGCCGGATCCTCCCGCTGCACCGCCGCCGGCCCCTCAGCCGACAGCCGCCCAGCTTCAGCCCTCTGATGCACTGAAGTCCCGCATGCCTTCCTTCGGGGGCGACAGCCGCTCGATGATGAGCCGCCTCCGCATCCCGCTGAAATACTGATGCACTTCTACGGATCAGCGGCCAGCACCTACGAGAGGTACGCAGCGGAGCGCGAAAGCTTCCTTGACCGCGCTCGTGCGGTGGCTGCGCTGACGATCCCCCACCTGATGGTGGAGCAGGGCTACCGAGGCACCACTGATCTGCCTACGCCCTACCAGGGCATCGGTGCCCAAGCTGTGGCCTCCCTGAGCTCGAAGCTCCTGATGGCGCTGTTCCCGCCGAACACGCCGTTCTTCAAGCTCCAGGTCGATCCGTACAAGCTCGACGAGGTGACCGGCGATCCCGCTGTTCGCACCGAGGTCGAGACCACGCTCAACAAGATCGAGCAAGCCGTCATGGCGGAAGTCGAGGCTGAGGGCTACAGGCCGGCGCTGTTCGAGGCCATCAAGCAGCTCGTCATCGCCGGCAACGCCCTCGTCTACCTTCCGCCTGACGGCGGCATGCGGGTCTACAAGCTGGACCGCTACGTCCTCAAGCGTGACCCCAGCGGTCGCATGATGAAGATCCTGCTCAAGGAGCAGATCGCGCCGGCGGCTCTGCCTGACGAGCTCCGGGCGCTCATCCCTGACGCCAAGGGGCCTGAGGACACCGTGGATGTGTACACCTGCATCCACCGGATCGACGACAAGCGGTTCGAGGTGTACCAAGAGGTGGCTGGCGAAGTGGTCGAATCGACCATGGGTGAGTACACCGAGGACACCCTGCCCTACCTCGCGCTCCGCATGGACGAGGTGACCGGGGAGAGCTACGCCTACGGCTACGCCACCCAGTACCTAGGCGACCTCAAGTCCCTCGAGGGCCTCTCGCAGGGCCTCGTGGAGGCGGCTGCCATGGCCTCCAAGTGCCTCTGGCTGGTGGACCCTGCGTCCCCCACCAGGGCGCGCACGCTGGCCGACAGCCCCAACGGAGCCATCCGCGAGGGGCGTGAGCAGGATGTCTCCATGGTGACCATGGGGAACAAGGCTGCCGACATGCGGATCGCCTTCGAGGCCGCCGGCCAGATCCGTGATCGCCTCGGCATGGCCTTCCTCATGTCCACCGGGCTCCAGCGCAAAGGTGAGCGCGTGACGGCGACTGAGTGGCGGGTGCTGTCTGAGGAGCTTGAGAGCGTCCTCAGCGGCTCCTACGCGGCCCTCAGCGCCAGCATGCAGCTCCCGCTCGTGACGCTGATCATGGACCGCATGACCCGTGAGCGGCGGCTGCCAAAGCTGCCGAAGGACATCGTTCACCCCAGCATCGTGACAGGAGTCGAGGCGCTGGGGCGAGGGGCTGACCTGATGAGGCTGGACCAGTTCATCGCTGGAGCCATGCAGCAGGTCGGACCCGAAGTACTGGCGCAGTTCATGAACATGGGTGACTACCTCGCCCGCCGCGCCACTGCTCTGGGATTGGTCACCGATGGGTTGATCAAGTCGCAGGAGCAGATCGAGGCCGAGCGCCAGCAGATGATGCAAGCGCAGATGGTCAACCAACTCGGCCCGGACGCCATGAAGCTCGCGGCCCAAGCATCACAACAGGAGCAGCAAACCGATGGGTGAAACCCACAGCGTCAGCATCAGCAGCGACGGTCCCTCTGGACCCGAAGCCCCCAACGCGCCGGCCACCGAGGCCACCAGCAACAGCGAGGGCTTCGTCAACCTGCCGACCGACCCGCAACCGACAGAAGAGCAGGTCGCGCCTGAGCGCCCTGAATGGCTGGATGACAAGTTCGAGTCGCCTGAGGACCTCGCGCGTGCCTACGCGGAGCTCCAGTCCCACATGGGTCAGCAGGAGGCAGAAGCCCCTGAGGTTGAAGACAGCGCCCCTGAAGTTGGCGTCGGCACTCAAGCCCTCGAGCCCTTCGCTGAGGAGTTCTACTCCACTGGAGCACTCTCTGAGGAGAGCTTCACGCAGCTTGAGGGTATGGGTCTCAGCCGCGATCTGGTCCAGGCATTCATGGAGGGACAGCAGGCCGTCCAAGCTGCCGAGGTCAACCAGATCTTCGCTCAGGTCGGTGGTGAAGAAGCGTATGGCGAGGCTCTGGCCTGGGCGGCGCAGAACATGAGCCCCGAGGAGATCGTGGCCTACAACGAGCAGGTGGAGAGTGGAGACCTCACCACGGCGACCGTTGCCGTTCGCGGCCTCATGGCTCAGTACCGCCAAGGCTCCCCCGCCGGCACTCGCGCCAACCTGCTCCCCAGCGAGCCCGTTGGCCCTGGTGGCCTCGCGCCCTACGAGTCCGTTGCTCAACTCATGACCGACATGAGGAGCAAGGAGTACAAGACCGATCCCGCCTTCCGCGCCCGCGTGCAGGACAGGCTCTCCCGTTCCAACGTAATGTGATGCACGCTGCCCGCCTCTGGCCCGTTCTCCTCGTCCTCCTTCCTTCCTGCATCGGCGCCCAGCTCGCTGAGACCGAGGGGCGCATCGTTGAGGCTCTCCAAGAGTCGCAGGTGGCCACCTTGGATGCCTACGCTGACCACAGCGACGGCACCATCACCGCAGAGGAGCTCGATGAGGAGCTTGAGGACATCCGCGAGGAGCGGGACCAGACGGTGGCAGATGCGTGGGGTGAGCTCGAGGACCATGTGAAGGCCGAGGTCGAGCGTGTGCAGATGACCGCCAAGGCTGCCGCTGGTGGGATCCTTGGCGGTGGCCACCTTGTGGACCTACTGGCTGCCGTTGGCGCATCGATCGCCGGCGGTGCCTACACGACCAACCGCATGCGCGACAGCAAGCGCCGCATGCGCGGTGAGCCTGTAGGCCAACAGACGAACGCCTGACATCGAGCATCGATGTCTGTCCCGGCCCGCTTCGGCGGACAACCGGCTGCTCCAGGCGATGGAGTAGGTGTCAGGAGTACCGGGGTCCTACGGACCAACAACCACTTCTGATAGACAACTGATACAGGAGACCAGCAATGGCTGCTTCCGATATCTCACGGCTGGGTCAGGACCTGGCCACTGGCGATGCCAACGCCAACTTCCTCAAGGTCTGGGCCGGTGAGATCCTCGCCACCTTCCAAGAGGCCAACAAGTTCATGCCTCTCACCATGTCGCGAACGATCTCGACTGGTAAGAGCGCCACGTTCCCCGTCATCGGGACCGCCGCTGCCAAGTGGCACACCCCCGGTGAGTCCGTGATCACTGATGCTGACGCGGACAGCGCCGCGTACCTCAGCAAGATCAAGGTCACCGAGCGCGAGATCTTCATCGATGACTGCCTCGTGTCGAGCGTCCTCGTTGACGACCTTGATGCGATGAAGTCGCACTGGGACTACCGCAGCGAGTACTCGTCCGCCATCGGGCGTGCGCTCGCCAAGGAGGCCGATGAGCACATCCTTGCGACGATCTACGCCGGTGCATCGGCATCGGCCAACATCCCTGGTGTGACCGCTGCCGGTAAGGTGATCACGGAGTCCGATGCCGCGACCAACGTGGACAACCTGATCGACTACTGCTTCGATATCGCGCAGACGTTCGACGAGAACGATGTGCCGATGGAAGAGCGGTATCTCGCTGTCGCGCCTTCGACGTACTACCTGCTGGCTGACAAGACGGACCTCGTCAACCGTGACTTCACTGCGGGCAACGGCGACTTCGCTGACGGCACCGTGATGAAGGTGGCGGGCCTGACGATCGTCAAGACCAACAACTTCGGGTCTGGGGATCTGTCTTCGACCGCAGACAGCGGTGCCAAGAACAACGTGTTCACCAACGGCTACAACGGCAACTGGACGAACGTCGTCGCTCTCGGCTTCCACCGCAGCGCCGTTGGCACCGTGAAGATGGCGGACCTGTCCGTGGCGACCGAGTACCAGCTTGAGCGCCTGAGCACGCTGATGCTCGCCAAGTACGCGATGGGGCACAACTACCTCCGCCCGGAGGCGTGCGCGCTCATCCGCACCAGCGCCTGACGTTCATGGGGTGGCCTCTGGCCACTCTGTGTGATGCTTCTGGCCGGGGGTCCATTCGTGGGCTCCCGGCCTTTCCCCACCACTAGAGCATGAGCAACTTCACGACCGAGCTTGAGGCCGTCAACACGATGCTGTCGGCAGTCGGCAGCCAGCCAGTCAGCAGCCTGGATGCTGGAGCTGAAGTCGCCATCGCCAAGAACATCCTGCGGGAGACGCGCCGAGAGGTGCTCTCGCGGGGCTGGTCCTTCAACTACGAGACCGAGGTCAAGCTGACCCCCGTGGGCGACCAAGTCGTGCTCGCGGAGACGGTGCTGCGGATCGATGGATCCACTGGCCACAACAGCAACCTCGACCTAGTCCAGAGAGGCACGCTCCTCTACGACCGCAAGGGCCACACCTACACGATCACTGACACCGTGACCGTGGACATCATCTACAACCTTGAGTGGACTCAGCTCCCCGAGGTGGCTCGTCGCTACATCATGATCCGCTCTGCGCGGGTCTTCGCTGATCGTGTGGTGGGCTACGGCCCCCAGCACAACTTCACGCTGGCGGACGAGTACCAAGCTCTGACGGACCTCAAGGACGCCGAGGGTGACACTGCTGATCACAACTACCTCACCGGGAACAACGATGTGTACCGCGTGGTGGCCCGACAGAGCGTGAGCCGCAAGATCCGCTACTGATGGGGCTGATCACGCACTCCACCGACAGCATGGTCGGGGGTGTCAGCCAGCAACCGCCGACGCGGCGCTTCGCCTCCCAGGCTGAGGTGCAGGAGAACGCCCTTGGCACCATCATCGAGGGGCTCCGCAAGAGGCCGCCTACGGAGCATGTGGGTGAGCTCGCAGCAGCCTTCACTGGCGCTGTCGCCTACCACACGATCAACCGTGACGCCACCGAGCGGTACGTCGTGGCGGCTCAGGACAAGCGGCTGAAGGTCTATGACCTCGCTGATGGGTCCGTCAACACCGTCTACGACATCAACGGCGATGTGGCCACCTTTGGGGCCGGCGGTGACTTCGACTACCTAGCCACCACGGACCCCGTCAACGACCTCGAGTTCCTGACGATTGCCGATGCCACCATCATCGTCAACAAGGCCATCCAGCCGAAGATGGACGCGGCGACCACGCCCGACCGTGGCTTTGAGGCGCTGGCGTTCGTCAAGCAGGGCAACTACAGCACCGACTACGAGCTGACGGTGGACACACGCACTGTCACGGTCACGACAGGAGACAGCACCAACGCAGCCAATGAGCCAGGGATCCAGACGAACTACATCGCGTCCCTTCTGGCTGACGCCCTCACCTCCGGTTCGGTTGTGGGTGCAAATGGCGTTACTGTTGCTACTAGCGGCGCTGCTCTGGGTACTGCGGACTACGACATCGCCCGCGAAGGCAGCACCATCTGGATCAAGCGGGACAACGGCGCGGACTTCGACATCAGCAGTGATGACTCCGTTGCCAGCTCAGTCCTCGCGGTAATCAAGGACTCGGTGCAGACGTTCTCCGTACTGCCCACGGTTGCCCCCAACGGGTTCACAATCAAGATCGACGGAGTGCCTGACCAGGGCACCGTGGGCGCCACTGCCTACTACGTCCAGTTCGAGACCACGGACACCAGCGCCGATGCGTTCGGTGACGGCGTCTGGGAGGAAGCCGTGGCGGGAGGCATCGAGTTCAAGCCGAACTACGCCTTCATGCCGCACCTGCTGGTGCGTCTGAGCAACGGTGACTTCCTGTTCACCCAGGTGAGCGGTGCTGCCCTCGGTGGCTCCATCGGCACCACTGCGCCCTACACCGCACCGAAGTGGGGCGAGGTGGCCGCTGGTGACCTTTACAGCAACCCGCTGCCCGTCTTCATGGACACCAGCAGCGGCTCCGAGGCTGACGCCATCAGGGGCATCGCGTTCCACAAGGACCGTCTGGTCATCATGGCCGGCGAGACCGTGGTGATGTCCGAGGTCGGGCAGTACTTCAACTTCTTCCGCACTACGGTCACCACGCTGCTGGACTCCGCACGCATCTCCGTTGCGGCCTCGAGCACCAAGGTCAACCTGCTGAACTACGCGGTGCCGCTGCGGGGCAACCTCGTGCTGTTCTCGTCTGCTGCACAGTTCCTGCTCCAGGGTGGGCAGGACGGCACCATCACGCCCACCAACGTGTCCATCGCAGAGGTGAGCGCATTCGAGAGCACCGAAGGTGTGCTGCCGGCGCTGTCCGAGCAGAGCATCTTTGCCGTGGGCACCAGAGGCGCCAACACGCAGGTGCGCGAGCTGTACGACGCGAGCTCCAACCGCCCCTCGCTGGATGCCGTTGACATCACGGGGCAGGTGCCCAGCTACATCGTCGGCGCTACGGAGCAGATGGTGGCCTCCCCCACCGAGGACTGCTTGGTGCTGCGAGCGGCTGCCTCGGACACGCTGTACATCTACAAGTGGTTCATCAACGGCGGCGAGCGTGCTCAGTCGGCCTGGTCGAAGTTCATCATCGGCGGCACTGGTGTCGAGGTGCTCAACGTGGACTGGGTGGACCAGTACCTCTACCTCGTGACCCGACGCGGCTCCGAGACCTGCTTGGAGCGCATGGACTTCGAGCCGTTCCTGACGGACACCGGGGAGACCTACAGGGTGCATCTGGACCGCAGGGTCACCGAGGGCAGCACTGGCGTGTCCTCCAGTTACGACGCCGGCACCAACGCCACCACGTTCACCTTGCCCTACGACCTGGGCACGGCCGTGACGATGCAGGTGGTCACCCGCACCTCCGGGGGCACCCTCGGTGGCCAGAACCTCCCGGTGACGGCGACTGGCGCTGACACGGTGACCGTCAGCGGCGACAAGACCAGCACCCCGGTCTACATCGGGGAGCAGTACACGCTGAAGTACGAGTTCTCCGAGCTCCACCTGCAGCGAGGCAAGAACACCTACAGCGCCGAGCCGATCACCGCTGCGAGCCACAGGGTCCGCTACGGGCGTCTGAACTACGGCGAGACCGCGTTCTTCAGCGTCAAGGTGACGGCCAAGGGTGGCACCCCGGACACCTACGTCTTCAACGGCAACCTGCTGAACGAGCCTGAGACGCAGTTGGGTGCCATTGGCCTGTACGACGGGCACTTCCAGTTCCCGGTGATGGCTGACCACGACAGGGTCACCATCGAGCTGGAGAACGACAGCCCGTTGCCCTCGAGGTTCCTCTCCTGCGAATGGGAGTCCTTCTACCACTCCCGTGTGGGCATGAGGTCGCGCTTCTGATGGCGCTGGTCCGGCTGTCACAGGAGTCGGACATCGAGGATCTTGAGGGGCGGATGCGGGCCGCTGACCTCGTGGAGCTCAAGGCCCATGGCGTCAAAGCGCGCTCCGCTCTGCGTGCTGGGCTGGTGATGTCGAAGCCCTGCTTCAGCATCGAGCACAAGGGTCGATGCATCGGCATGTTCGGTGTCACCCCTGAGCCCGTTGATCCGCAGACGGGCCTGGTGTGGCTACTGGGCTCCGACGAGATCCAAGACATCAGCCGTCAGTTCCTGCGTGAGAGCCGGGATTGGCTTGAGCGCATCGGCAGCCAGTACGAGCTGCTGACCAACGTCGTCCACGAGGACAACCACTTGCACCACAAGTGGCTTCGGTTCCTTGGTTTCACCTTCATCCGTAGGGAGAAGCCGTTCATCGAGTTCGCGAGGATTCCCTGATGTGCATACCCCAGCTAGCAGCATCCGCAGCCGGAATGAAACTGTCGGGGGCGGCCTTGACCATGGCGAACATGCAGTTCGCGATGAGCGCGTTGACCATCGGTGCTCAGTACATCGGCCAGCAGCAGCAAGCGAAGGCCATGGAGGAGTACCAAGACCTCAAGATGGAGCGGACGCAGGCCGCTGCTGCTGATGCTGCACGGTTCAAGTACCAAGGCCTGCTGGAGCGCCAGAACCAAGTGCGGGAGCAAGCAGCCCTCGATGTGCAAGATGCACTGACGCGCACCGCAGAAGCTCAGGCCAGCGCCCGTGTGGCTGCGGCAGCCGGCGGTGTCGCGGGTGGATCCGTTGACGAGGGCATTGGCCAGTTCAGCCGTGAATACGAGGACTGGGCTTCCCGACGCATGACCAACCTTCAGTGGGAGGAAGATCAGATCTACGCCAGCATGCAGTCCGTCAGGGCTCAACAGGAAGGCCGAGTCAACCAAGCGATGGGTCAGCCGATCCAAGACCCGAGCCTCCTCGGCGCCCTTGGCCAGTTGGGTGCTGCGGGTATGAACGCAGCCGGCTTCTGGGGGACTCAGGTCTGATGAGGCCCCAAGTTCGACTCAACCTTGGGCAGCAGCGCCTGGCGCCCCGAGCTGCGCCGGTGGACACCTACGCACCGCCGGCCGTCGAGATGCCCGAGGGGGCTGTTGGCAACGACTGGCTCGAAGCCGCCAAGGCCCTCGCTCCGCTGACGAAGTCGATGACCGACTTTGTGCAGGGGATCGAGAAGGACCGCCGCGAGCAGTCGCCTGAGGAAGCCAAGCAGATCATCGAGGCCTTCAACGGTGACCTGAGCTTCCTCAAGGACATGCCGACGATGTCCCGCGAGGATGTCTCCAAGTACCTCAAGAGCATGCCCACGGAGTTCCCGGGGCTGAAAGAGGAGTACGCCGGCCGTGCGGACTTCGTGCTCTACGCCCAGGCTCTGGCTGGCTCACGCTACGTCCGCGAGGCACAGACCATCGAAGGACCCAACGGCACCATGGTGACCGTTGGCGAGGCTCTCAACAGCCGCCTCGAGGAAGCCATGCAGCCCGGTGTCGATGCTGCTGCTATCCGCAAGGAGGTGCGAGAGAAGTTCCTTGAGAGCATCGGCACCCCGCAGAGCGAAGCCTGGAACATGGCGCTGCTGGATGGGCTGACGCCGCTAGAGCGCAGTTGGGACCAGCGTGTCCGTGAGGGCAAGGCCGCTAACGTCGCTTGGCAAGCGGACCAAGACTTCAAGGAAACCCTCAGCAGCAAGCTGTTCGACCTTGAGGTCCACATGGCTCACCCGGCCACCCCGGATGACGCCTTGCCCAACGAGACTCCTGACGAGGCCACGCGGCGCCAAGAGCGCAACGCCACCAAGAAGGCCCGGCACGATGAGCAAGCGAAGCTGCTGTCGGACGCTGTCAAGAACGTCTACGCCCAGGCAGGCAAGGTCGGTGACCGGAAGCGGAACACGAACACCCTGAGCGCCATCGAGATGATGCTGCGTCAGGTGGCTGCTGATGACGATGACGGCCTGGAGCTCGCTGAGGCCATCTCGATGCTTCAGGAGGTCGAGTACGCCGATGGGCAGGTCTTCGGTGACAGCAAGGTCTTCCGCGAGGGCCTGAGCAAGATCGAGCTGGAGATCCGTCGCGAGCAAGCGGCACTGGAGACCTCGAAGGACAAGACCGAGCCGTCTGACACGCAGGTCATGAGCATCGCGGCGCATGACATCGTGCTGCCGTTCCTTCGTGAGCAGGGCGCTGATACCCCTGAGGCCGCGCGTCAGCTTGCAGAGCAGAAGCGTGCTGAGGTGGAGAAGCTGCTGAAGGACAGCGGACTCGACCCCCGTCTAGCCACAACGGTGTTCGATGACGCCACCACGTTCTACACGCGGGCCTACAGCGGTGACCCTGCGCCCAACACCGAAGCCGCAAGGAGCGCGAAGAGGCGGTTCGAGGAACTTCTGGGCACTGGGCAGCTCACGCAAGCAGAGGCTGTGCTGATCGGCCACCAAGACGACCTTGGTTCAGGTGCTGCGGACATGCTTGAGCAGCTCAACGAGGCCAAGGAGGCCTTCCGCACCCAAGGCTGGTTCGACCGACAGGTCACCAACCTAGGCAAGTCGCTGTTCCCTGAGAGCGAGCGCAAGACCGTGCGGGCGTCTGCTCAGACAGAGGTGGACGACATCCTGCTTCAAGCGGAGCAGGAGCTGGAGTCCGCTGTGCTGGAGCTCCCGCTGCTTGAGCGAGAGAAGGGGATCGTCGCGCTTCGACAGCAGGTCACCAAGAAGTACCAAGAGCGAGCCCAGGCGCTGATCGAGGACGCCAGTGTCGCCAACAACCCTGACCAGCTCATCGCGTTCAACGATCTGGACCAACTGCTCCAGAACCTGGCGATGCGTGAACTCGACATCCAAGGCGATCCCTTGGACGAGGACGGCGATGGTCGGCCTGACCGGTTCGTGCTGTCCGTCGTGGACCAGATCGCTGTGGATGAACTGGTGAGCAACATGACCTTCGCCGCACGAGATCAGGCTCGCAGGATCAGCGGCATGGACTGGGGCGGCATCAGTGCCCAAGAGAAAGTCCAAGCGATCCGCAGGGCCCTGATCAGTGGCAACCCTGAGATGGGCATCAAGGGCTACGGGTCTTGGATCAGCCCAGTGCTGCAAGGGCGCTCTACCTCTTCCGCGCCGGCGCCGGTCAACATTGGGATGAGCCAGAGAATGATCACGGCTCCTGTGGCGACTCAGTCAGCGGAGTTCGGTGCGGTGGCGCCGTTCCTTTCTCCGTTGGTAGGGAACTTCAGCACTATCCGAGTTCAAGGACCGGCTCAAGCAGACGCCTTGCGAGACCTACTTGGGATTTCCACCGGCTACCTCGGTGGCGATGCTCCCTTCTTCGGACCAATGTCACGAGGACCTATCGCTAGTTTCCGCGACCGCTCTGACCCAGAGGTCCGCGCTTCTATTGCTAAAGACAACCCTCGTTTCGCATCAGGCCTAGAACGGTACAGCAAGTTCTACCCCAGCCAAGGCCGACAGATGCGGCTCTACCTTGCTGGAATCGTTGATGGCATGCCGCTGCCTGACGAGGGCGTCAGCGGTGACGACGGGTTCGACCAGATTGGTCAAGGTCTCAAGCCTCTGCTGAAGCACTCCTCAGAAAGCGTGGTGCCGTACTTGAGAGAAGCCGTCTCCGCGACAGGGCTTTCGTTCGCTGAGGTTCGAGCTGGCCGCATCGCTGAAAGCAGCATGACGCTGGCTCGGCTCTTCCCGAAAGACAGCCTCTTGGCTTCTGGCGTTCACATCGGGCCTTTCACACCGAGCAAGTTCGATGCAGAGGTTGCTGCGTTTGAGAACCCCGAGACCAGGGAATCCAGCAACTACGCAAAGGCTCTCAGGAAACTGGGCGTTGACCTTGACGCAGAGTTGATTGGCAACGACCGCGACGGGAACCCGTTCCCGGCAGGTCTGACGCAGGGTGAGTTCGTCATGGGCCGCATCAAGTCTCGGTACGACCGCCTCTACCGCGCCAACCTGCCAGAACTGGACCTCAAGGCAATGGACATCCCCCTGCATGAGTTGGGGCGTATGCAGGTGAACGAGGTGCCGACTGTGTCAGCGCGTGCGGAGCTCGGCTTCACAATCATTGAGGGTCTAGAAAAGGTGTCTGACGTTCCTCTAGAGGACCTTGACCCCGACATCCACGGCCCGCTGATTCAGCACGTCGTTCGCAACTCCCGCGCGCTCTACAGCACCAACGCCACCACCTCGGAGAATGACTGATGGTTGATCCGCTGAGTTCGTCGCCTCTGGGCAATGACTACTTCGCACGATTCGATCAGCCCCTAGCCTCTGGCGACCCGCTGGTTCCGCAAGCGCAGCCCGAGGATGACATGAGCTTCCTTGAGGCCGTTGCAGATGTGGCGCGAGCTCCGCTGGCGGGCATTGCTAGTGCAGCCGAGGGGCTGGTTGAGGTCGGCAACATTCTGCCCGGCCTTGATTACGACTATGAGTTCAACAGGGGCATCTTCGCGGACAGCGAGACCATGGTCGGCGGGTTCCTCCAGGGCACCACGCAGTTCCTAACGGGCTTCATTCCAGTCGGTGGTGCTCTCAGCCGCGTTGGCGCTGGCGCAAGCAAGGCCCGTAAGATCGCTCAGGCCACCCGCGTCCGCCGGCTAGAGCAGGGCGTGTCGGCGTCTGCCAAGGTCAAGGCCTCGCAGATCCTTGAGCGTGCAGCTCGCATGTCTGGCAAGACCAGCCAGTACCGGCGCAGCATGTATGGCAAGTCCATGGCCCAAGGTGCCTTGGCGGACTTCCTCGTATTCAGTGAGGACGAGGCGCGCCTGAGCAACATGCTCCAAGAGATCCCGGGGCTGGAGGAGAACCTCCTGCTGGAGTTCCTTGCCCAGGATGACGAAGACTCGGCGCTCACCTCGCGGCTCAAGGCAGTCTTCGAGGGCGCCGGACTTGGCCTTGCCGTCGAAGGCTTGGTCAACGTCCTGCGGGGCATCGGGCGGCGGTCCAAGATCGTCCAGCGCGCCAAGGGAGAAGAAGAGGCACGTCGGCTCCTTGAGGCCAACGAGGCCTTCATCGAGGAGTCAGCAGAGGACGCTCTTGTTGGACGCCAAGCCGCACAAGAGGCCGAGGCCCCCATCGTTGCCGATGAGCCCTCTGCGCTTGACGAAGCCGTTGGCGCAGAAGCTGATGTCGTCGAGACGCAGCCCATCGACCCCAGGGTCCAAGAGCTCGAATCAGCCGCTGGTGCCTTCGAGGCGAAGCTGGTGGAGAAGTACGGTGGCCTCGAGTTCGCCAAGCCGCGTGATCGTGCAAAGCTCCGCAAGATGCGCCATGAGGCAGAGGACGTTGCAAGGGGCGAGCCTCTGTCCAACGTCGAGCTGCTGGAGCGCAAGGCCAAGGACTACGAAGAGGAACTGATCGTCCGGCGTGGCAGCGTCGAGAAGGCGACCAAAGGCGAGCGCGCGTACCTCACGGGGCTCCAGAACAAGGCCAAGCGCCGTGGTGCATCGGAGGGTCTGGCCATTGACCAGCCGACGCCCTTCGGAGAGGAAAGCTACCGCCAGAGGCGCCCGGAGACCCAGAGGGTCGCAGAGAGCGCACAGGAGGCTGTGGCCTACGGTGGCGTCGGTCCCGACAGGGCTGCTGAGATCATCCGCGCTGCTGACGAGGCCTTTGAGTCTGGTGAGGATCTGCTGGACACACGCCACCAGAAGATCCCTGGCGTCATGAACCTGGCCATGCTGGGGTCTGACGCGAACCGTGGGTTCCTCCAGAGCTACCTCAACGACTTCGAGATCCGCAACGGAGTCGATGAGTTCGGCAAGCCTCTGCCCAAGGAGCAGATCGGTAAGAACCCCACGGCCAACCGACCGCGAGGCCGAGGTGCTCAGAAGAGCTTCCTAGAGGCGCAGGCTGAGGAGTCGAGCGTCGTCTTCTTGGAGCGTGCGCTGGGTCGTTCGCCGCAGGAGATTACGGCTGCGCTAGAGCGCATGGCTGTCGGGCAGCGGGAAATCTCGACGATGTACGCGGCTGCCGGCAAGTACATCGACAACTACATCAGCGACATGGACATGCTGCGTTTGGCAGCCAAGGGTCAGGACGTTGTGCTGCCCAATGGTCGCAAGATGACCAACGCGGACTTCCTGAACTCGCAGAACCTCAAGAGCCAAGACGCCGCTGCCATCGCGTACCAAGAGGCCGAGGAAGCTCTTGGTGAACTGCTGCGCTCCTTCGGCAGCGTGCGCCGAGAGGGCGGTCGGAACCTACGCGCCATGGGTCAGCGATCGGCAGCCGTGGCCACGCCTGAGTTCATCGAGGCGAGGCTCAAGGCCATGGGTGGGCGCGAGCGCATCCTGAACAACGCCGAAGCCTTGGCGATGATGCGGAAGGAGCTGGGCACATCTGCGATGGTCCAGAAGCTTCTGCACTTCGACAAGAAGCAGCGGTTCTACGCGATGATGAACGAGGTGTTCGTCAACAACATCCTGTCGGCACCTCGGACCCTGTCGACGAACTTGTTCGGCAACATGGGCACGGCGATCTACGGGCCGCTGGAGACCCTTGTGGGAGCCGCTGTCTCCAAGGGTGCGCGCCAGATCATGGGACGCGATGCGACCCTGGTGGCCAAGGAGATGCAGCGGGCCACCGACGAGCTGATGCAGCTTGCGGAGCAGTTCGGCACCGCGTGGGCCTACGGGCGCAAGGCGTGGCGCCAGAAGGACTACATCCTCGATGCGGGCCAAGGCACGCTGGATCTGCCGGAGTTCATGCAGACGGCCGTCAACTCGCAGAACTTCGGCTACGTCATCGGCAAGGAGCTCGACCCAAGCAAGGGTCTGGGGCTCGCTGTCGAGAAGTTCGGCAACGTGATCCGGACGCCCTCGAGGGCGCTGATGGCCACCGACGAGTTCTTCAAGCAGTGGCAGTACAGGTCATCGGTGTCCGCGGACCTGATGTTCGAGGGGCGCATCAAGAAGCAAGAAGGTGAGATCGACGACATCGACCTCTTCGTCGAGCGCGAGCTCCGGGCGATGACCCGCCGAGGCCAAGCGTTCACTCAGCGGAACCTCCAGGCTCAGGCCATGCGTATCTACCGGCCTGACATGGACCGCTACAAGAACGCGACGTTCCCGCTGGATGCCCTTCAGGCCGACCGTGACGCCTGGGTCAAGAAGCAGATGCAGTCCAAGGACGGGGTGGACCGTGGAGAGATCGCACAGCGTGCCTTGGAGAAGGCGCGGGAGCGGACGTTCACCAACGACCTCGACCCGGACGGTGGCTTCCTCAGCAGCGTCGGTATCACGGCGCAGCGCCTGGGAACCAAGCACCCGTGGTTCCGCCTCTTCGTGCCGTTCATCAGGACTCCGATGAACATCCTGCTGTACGCCAGCCGGCGCACGGCCCTCCCCGGTGTAAACAAGGATCTGTACGGCGCTGCGGAGTACATGTACCGCACCCGACTGGGCTCCAAGAACCTCGACGCCGTCAAGACCAAGATGGCCCAGCAGCTTGCCAGCAAGGACGCCCGCGTCCAGGCAGACGCCATGGGTCGGATGATGTCCGCTCTTGGCTTCAGCTCGCTGGCCCTGGGTATGGTGGCCTCCAACCGGATCACCGGAGCGGGACCGAAGGACAAGCGCCAGCGGGACCTTCTGGCTCAGACGGGGTGGCAGCCGTACTCCATCAAGGTCGGTGACACTTACGTCAGCTACCAGAAGCTGGACCCCTTCGCGACCATGCTGGGCATCTTCGCGGACATCGGTGACGCTGGTCGCTATGCGCCGCCTGAGGAGCAGGGCGAACTGGCCAAGCTGATGATGGGTGCTGTCGCTTCTGTGGCGAACAACATCCAGAGCAAGTCGTACCTCCAGGGTCTGGTGCAAGCCAGCGGCATCCTTACGGACCCCGATGTCACCGTCAGCAAGACCACGGGCCGACTGGCCTCTGCGTTCATGGTGCCGGCGTTTGTGGCAGCGGGGCGCGACCTGACGGACCCGCAGCTACGAGAGGTGCGTGGTCCTCTGGATCAGATCATCTCGCGCATCCCGTTCCTGAGCGACAGCCTCGACCCGCAGCGAAACATCCTCGGTGAGCCGGTGGACAAGAAGACCTTCGGCGGAGCAGGGCGCACGGCCGCCGATCTGTCGAACATCTTCCTCCCGACGATGATCAACACCACGACGGACGATGTGGTGAGCCAGGAGCTGGCCGATCTGGCGTACCCCTTCGACAACCCTTCGCGGTTCAAGTACTCCGAAGACCTGTCGACCATCACCAACGACAAGGGCCAGTCGGCCTACGACCGTTGGATGGAACTGACGGGCTCCGTGAAGATCGGCTACGGGCAGAGGCGCAACCTCCGCAGTGCCATGCGCCGGCTGATTCAGTCGAACTACTACCAGCAGTTGCCCACCGAGGGCGTGTCTGAACTGGATGTGGACTCCCCGCGTGTGCAGGAGATCCAGAACCTCCTCAACAGGTACAGGTCAGCAGCCCTTCGCCAGATGCTGACGGAGTTCCCCGAGCTCGAGCGCACTTCGCGGGCACAGCGGCTGGCGAAGATTGCATCCCGACGAGGCCAAAGCCCTGAAGCCATCCGCAACCAACTGTTCCCCCTGGAGTGACCCATGCCCCTGAGCTACTCGACCTACACAGGTGACGCGAGCACGACGAGCTTCGCGATCACCTTTGACTACCTACCGGAAACGGTAGTGGTCAGCGCCACGCCTGCGGGCATCCTCGTGTACCTCGATGATGTGAAGCAGACGAGCGGCTACAGCCTCGTCGGCACCAACATCGTCTTCGGTGCGGCCCCGGGATCCGGTGTGGACATCCGCATCGTTCGCTCCACTCCGCGAGGCAAGAGCGACCGCCTGGTGGACTACGAGGACAGCACCACGCTCACCAGTGCCCTGCTGGACACCTCGGCCCTCCAGCTCCTGTACATCGCCCAGGAGGCGTTTGAGCAGTCGACCAGCGGTGGTGGCGCTACGCCTCTCTACCTCCCCTACTCGACCACGCTGGGTGCTTGGGATGCAGAGAGCCAGAAGGTGTCGAGGGTAGCCACGCCTGTTGCGGGCACCGATGCGGTCAACAAGACCTACGCGGACGATGGCTTCCTGCCCTACGACACCAGCGCCGGCACCTACGACGCAGCGCGATCGGGGGCGAACAAGAAGATCGACGGCGTCGAGGATCCCCAGGGCAACCAGCAGGCCGCGACCAAGAAGTACGTCGATGACATCGCGGAGTTCGGTGTCGCTGGTGTGCCTCAGTCCTTCAAGTTCACCGCAAATGGATCGACCAACACCTTCACGCTGTCGAACCTCCCTTACGCCGTGCCGGAAATGCTGGTTGTCGGGCTCGACGGTGTGCTCCAGCTTCCCGGTGACGACTACTCAGTGGTCCGGGGTGCGGTGAACTCGCAGCTCGTCTTTGACAACTACACGCCGACGAGTGGCCAGGTCATCAACGTGCTGAACTTCGGCAGGGCTCGCTTCATCGACAGCGCCCTGCTCCAGGATGACAGCATCGCAACCTCGATGATCCAAGACTCGGCTGTCACGACTGCGAAGGTCGCTGACACCGCTGTCACCACTGCGAAGCTGGCGGACACCGGGGTGACCACGGCAAAGCTCGCGGATGCCAACGTCACCACGGAGAAGATCGCAGATGCGAACGTGACGACGGCGAAGCTGGCCGACGATGCGGTCACCGAGGCCAAGATCGCAGACGACTCCGTGGACTTCGCACGGCTGAAGAAAACGGGGTTCCTGAGCGGTGGCCACGGGAACAACACCCCGGTGTTCTTGCAGGTGATCGTCGGTGAAGAGGACCTCACCGCTAGTACCTTGGGTACAGCGGACATCTCGGACTTCAACGAGTCCATCACATCGTTCAGTGTCTCTGACTTTGGTGCCGCAACGTCCAATGTGAACATGGGCAACGGGCGGCTCGTCAACCTAGCCACGCCTACTGCGGACAGCGACGCTGCGACGAAGGCATACGTCGATATCAACACGCAGTCGGCCATGAAAGGCGAGCTGGTGACCGACATCACGCTGGGATCGGCTGCCGGCACGTTTGATGTCGAGGGCTGGTTCGATGACAGCAAGTACCTCTACTACGAGGTCCACTGCATCGGCTTCAGGATCTCAGACAACAACGGGTTCATCGGCATTCGGACAAAGAACTCGTCCGGGTCTTACCCAGGCGATGCCGACGGCTACTACACGGTGAGCAACTACGGAAACCCCGTTCCAACAGCGGCGAACGGACAGTTGACACCGCAACTTGGAAACAAGACCTCCAGCGGTGAGGGATACGCCAACTTCGTGCTGCGGCTTCCTGACAACAACTCCTTGGTTCCCTCGTTCAAGACGATCGAGACTCGAGGCACGAGCACGAACCGCTTCTTCCAGTTCGGCATCACCGACGGGCCTCAAAGGTTCGAGGATGCGGTCATCGTCCGACACAGCACAGGGACAATCCAAGGGCTCAGATTCCGGTGCATCGACAGCCTAGGTGACTCTAGCACCTCTGGCACCATCCGCGCCGGTGCCCGTGTACTTGTCTACGGCTACGAGGGCCTCTCCTGATGGTTACGAAGATGCGAGTGGCCGGGGTCGAGTTCCCCGGCATGTTGGTCCCGATCGGTTCCATCTTGGCCTACAGCGGCGCTGCTGCGCCCACTGGCTGGGTGCTGTGCGACGGGGCCGCGATCAGCCGAACGACCTACGCCACGTTGTTCGCCAACATCGGCACCAACTTCGGCGCAGGTGACGGCTCAACGACCTTCAACGTGCCCGACCTCCGTGGGCGCGTCATCGTGGGCAAAGACGACATGGGTGGAGCTGCGGCCTCGCGTGTCACCACTGGAGGCGAGGGTCTCAACGGAGCCAGCTTGGCTGCTGCGGGCCAGAGGATCGTCGAGTCCGACGCCACAAAGGATCACGGTGTGGTCTTCAACTTCATCATCCGCGCGACCTCGACTGACTGATGACTACACAGGACGACCTCTTGCTCGCCATAGGGCGCCTCGAGGGGAAGGTGGACAGCATCCTCGCGACCATGCGGGTCCACCAGGATCAGCTCGACAAGCTAGACAGGCGAGTGCGCTCGCTGGAGGGCGGTCGAGCTTGGGCGATGGGCATGGCTGCGGCCGTGTCTGTCATCACCACCTTCGGCATCAAACTCTTCAGCATGTGACATGGCTCTCGTAACAGCAAGCATCCTCGCCGCCCGAGGGCTCACGACGGACACAAACGGCACCACGATCATCGCGCAGAGAAAGCGTGACGAGACTGGAGCCATGCAAGCGAAGTGTACCGCCGGGTCTGGAACAGTCGCTCTCCAAGGGCGTCTGTCGGACCAGTTCAGCTTCATGGACCTGACCGATGGTGGCTCAGAGTTCGTGCTCTCCGCAGGAGACGAGAAGATCTTCGCGGACCTCCCGATCCTTCCCCAAATAAGAGCCAGGGTCACAAGCGTTGACGCCAGCGGCTTGGGTACAGGCTTCTACATCTACGTCATGCAGTGAACCATGAGCAAAGTCCACATCCTCCTAGATACTGACGCCGCGTCCGGTGATGTGACCGGGACGCAAGTCAACTGCCAGCACCTCTACGACGAGGCCGGCGCAGTCCAGTACCGAATCACGGCTGGCTCCTGCACCGAGGTTGAGCTCCAGGGTCGCCTGCACCCTGACCTCGACTTCGTCGAGATCGCTACCTCTGGCGCCCTCAACGTCTCCACCACCGCTGAGGTGCTTCAGACCGGGGTCGCCGTCATGCCGCAGATGCGCGCTGTGCTGAAAGGCGGCACGGGTGCATCGGTCATCGTGGGCTTCATGGAGTGAACCATGGCTAAACCTGGCTTGTACGAAAACATCGCCCGAAAGAGGAAGCGCATCGCAGCCGGCAGCGGCGAGCGCATGCGGAAACCGGGTGCCCCTGGTGCCCCTACTGCCGAAGCCTTCCGTGACTCGGAGAAGACCGTGAAGAAGAAGCGCAAGAAGAAGGGCAAGAAGTCCGCCATGAAGCGTCGGGGCCTTGCCATCGCCAACGAGCAGATGCGCCGAGGCCGCACCGGGTACTGATGGACCTGAACAAGATCCTCGAGTCCCTGCACGGGGCTCTTGCCCAAGACCTCTTGGAGAAGGTCCAGAGCGGCGAGGCGACCGCTGCTGACCTCTCGGTGGCGCGTCAGTTCCTGAAGGACAACGGCATCGACAGCTTGGCCTTCGCTGACGCCCCCATCACCAACCTCGCCGCCGTCCTTCCGTTCGAAACCCCTGATGAGCCTGTGGCTCAGGCTGAGTAGCTATGCCGCGTCGAGTCCCGCCCTCCCGCACCCCTGCCGCCAAGACGCCCAGCGTCTCCAAGACCACCCGTGATGACCAGAAGAGCCGGCGCTCCCGTGCGCGTGCAGCGAGCACCAGAGCCCGCCGGCCGTCGACGAAGCCCAAGCGCGGCAAGCGATCCGAGCTGAAGATCAAGATCAAAGAGATCAAGTGACCCAGGTAGACCAGCGCCTCCACGGTCCTTCGGGGTTCAAGAACTTCCTGTACCTCGCCTGGGCGGCGCTGGGGCTGCCTGAGCCCACCAAGGTCCAATACGACATCGCGGAGTACCTCGCCGGCGGACCTCGGCGCACCGTGATCCAGGCGTTCCGTGGGGTGGGCAAGAGCTACATCACGAGCGCCTATGTGGTCTGGCGGCTGCTGCTGGACCCCTCGCTGAACTTCCTCGTCATCAGCGCCTCGAAGAACCGCTCTGACGACTTCAGCACCTTCACTCTCAGGCTCATCGAGGAGATGGGTGTCCTGACGGCGCACATGCGCCCCAGGGAGAACCAGAGGAACTCGAAGGTGGCCTTCGATGTCGGGCCGGCACCTCCGTCCCACAGCCCCTCGGTGACCTCCAAGGGCGTCTACTCCAGCATCACCGGAGCCCGCGCCAGCGAGATCATCTGCGACGACGTGGCCTCTTGGGCCAACAGCCAGACCCAGATGATGAGGGACAAGCTGGCGGCTGCCACGCAGGAGTACGAGGCGATCCTGAAGCCGGGCGGGCGGATCATCTACCTCGGCACCCCGCAGACGGAGCAGGACATCCTGCGGGAGCTGCCGGCCCGTGGATTCGAGACTCGCATCTGGCCCGCTAGGATCCCCTCTGAGCGACAGAAGGTCGGGTACGGCCCCATGCTCGCGCCGATGATCCAAAGCCTTCAGGGGGCCGCAGGGGAGCCCACAGACCCTGCTAGGTTCGACAGCGAGGATTTGATGGAGCGGGAGCTCGCCTACGGGCGCTCCATGTTCAACCTCCAGTTCATGCTCGACCAGAGCATGTCGGATCTGGACCGCTACCCGCTGCGGATCAACGACCTCCAGGTGGTCGACCTCGACAGCGACAAGTGCTTCGAGAAGTACATCTGGTGCAACGACCCGGACAAGGTCATCAACGACCTCCCCTGCGTCGGCTTCAACGGCGACCGCTACCACAGGCCAATGGCCACCGATGGCGAGCTGGTGCCCTACGAGACCAAGGTCATGGCCGTGGACCCGTCAGGCAAAGGCTCCGACGAGACCGCAGTGGCCGTCACGGCCTCCTATGCGGGACAGGCGTTCGTCCTGTGCTGCAAGGGCATCAAGGGTGGCTTCGGTGACGAGGTGCTCGAAGAGATCGCCCGCACAGCCAAGCAGTACAAGGTCAACCGGATCATCGTCGAGGAGAACCTCGGCCAGGGCATGTTCAAAAGCCTGCTCCAGCCCGTGCTGGCCAAGGTGGGCTACCCCTGCTCAGTGGATCTGGTGCGGCACCACATCCAGAAAGAGAGACGCATCTGCGACACGATCGAGCCCCTGAGCTCCTCTCGCCGGCTGCTGATCGACAGGTCCGTCATCCAGAACGACTACGACAGCGTCCAGAGCATGCCGGCCGACCAACAGCGGTCCTACATGCTGATGCACCAGTTCTCCCGCATCACCAGAGACCGAGGTGCCCTGAGGCACGACGACCGCCTAGACGCCCTCGCCATGGCTCTTGGGTTCCATGCCGACGCCATGGCCAGAGACAGAGACAGGGAGATGGCCGAGATCCGTGCTGAAAGACACGCCAAGGTGCTCGAGGAGTTCCTGAACCCTGGTGCCAAGGGGTACACCCTCGGACACCGACCAAGACAATCCACATGGCTTTCCTGAGTTGCCCTTGCCCCTTCTGTGGCCATGGGCGGACTGAGGTCCATGAGGCCCTCTGGGACGACCACTACAAGACCGTCAGAAGGATCCGTTTGTGCCCAAACTGCCACTACCGATGGTCCACCGTAGAGATCGACCACGACCAAGCTCAGGCCCTTGAACGGAAGTCTCTTCCCTCATGGAGGGAGGATAACCCAGAGGGTGAACAAAAGCCCCTTAGGTGACCTAAGCCTCTCTTATGCCACCAATGGATGAATGATGCCCCTACTGCCATTCTCGGGAGAGGTGGTGGTGGCGGTATCGGTCACCATTGCCACTTAAGTACCCAAGCCCCAAAAGACCCATGCACATCGACACCGAGGCTCTCGCAGCCTTGGCCGGCCTGGAGCCGATGCCGAGACAGCCTCTCGCCATCAACCCTTGCCCGGAGGGCTACCAGCTCAAGGTCGTAGGCGGAAGCCTCATGTGTGTGCTGGAGGGGGCAGACGAGCTCGACCTCAGCCAAGCCTTCGCTGCCCGTAGGCGCAGAAGCGTCATGAGGGCCATCCAGTCCATCAGGCAGCCTCAGGCCGCTGGGCCGCCCCAGTCACCCGGAGGTACACCCTGATGGGCGATTGGCTCGTGGTGTACTGGTGCGACATCGTCGGCGTTGAGGACCCTTGGATCACTGGTGCCGAGGCCGCTGCCCTTGAGCCGGCCCGGATGATCACCGCAGGGTGGCTGGTGAAGGACACCGAGGACTTCCTGGTGATTGCAAGCACCCTCGAGGACGCAGAGGACGGGCATCTGGGCAACGTGAACTGCATTCCCAAAGGGGTCATCCGCAAGATCGAGACAGCTCAGGGAGGCAACTGATGGCTGTGGAGTACAGAGGCGAAAGGTTCAGCGGCTACAACAAGCCCAAGCGCACCCCTGGACACAAGACCAAGAGTCACGCGGTGCTCGCCAAGGTGGGAACGACGGTGAAGCTGATTCGCTTTGGCCAGCAGGGGGTCAGTGGCTCGCCCAAGGGCAGCAAGCGCAACAAGGCCTTCAAGGCCCGCCACGCCAAGAACATCGCCAAGGGGAAGATGTCAGCGGCCTACTGGGCCAACAGGACCAAGTGGTGACCTGCGGGTACTTGGTGCAAAAATGTGAGCGCCAGTACACAACGTTTGGTTTAGTCGGCCCCCCCGGGCCCCGGGGGTATTCCCTCGAGGGTTAACGGTGTTAACCTCGCGATCGGGGGGCGGGGGGTGTCCTCGATTCCAGCTCGCTGGGGCCGGATCGCGCCTAGCGTATGCCACAGGGCCGATCGGGGTTCGATCCCGAATCCAACACGCGCCCGATTCGAGCTCCTGAGGCCTCGGGGGGGCGCCTCGGGGCCTCGGGGCAATGGATCCCGCATCGGTGGGATATACCCTGTGCGTTTTCTCGGGGTTTGTGGGATCCCGCAATCCCGATCGACCGACTAACCTACTGCAGCCTCTGCGCACTTCGGCGCCGGGGCCCCCGATGGACCCTCCACTAAACAGGAGATCCCCGTGAAAGACTCTGAGAAGAATCGATGCCCCGAGAAGGCCCGTAAACGCGCCGGCGCCGATGCCCGATGCGCGCTCCGCAAGCTGCAGCTCCTGCAGCGCCTCACCGATGCCATGGCCGATGGCCCCGAGGCTAACCCTGAGGAAGCTATCGCGGCCCTGCGCGCGATCGGTGAGGCCCTCGGCCTCGGGGGTGACCGATGATCCCCTCAATAGAGCGGATGGTCTCCCGCGCGCTCCTGCGCCGATACGTGGGGGAATACATCTTCTGCCCCGTCGATCATGGCGCGGGTGAATGCGGCCGGGCCCTGGATATCACCGATGCGATCCTCGTGATCCATGAGAAGCCGGACCCCGAGGATCCGCAGGTGATCCATGAGGAGCCGATCCTACTGTCGTGCCCCGGCTGCTACGGGCGGATGCTCGAATCGATCGGGGGCAAGCTTCACCCGAGCCTCAGGGTCATCGATGGCGCGGAGCTGCTCGGGGGTGACCGATGATCCAGGGCCTCATGATCGGCGCGGGGATCCTCTTCGCCCTCATCCTCTTCGCCGGGGCCCTTGCGCCCCTATGGTTCCGAGGCCCCGAGTAGCCTCAGGATCCCCAGCTCACCCGCGCCCCCGATGGTCTCAGGATCATCGGGGGCGCTTCTGTTTAAGGGCCGCAGGAGCGCGCCTCAGGGCCTCGGGGCACCGATGCGGCCCTGAGGCCATCCGATGCCCCCGATGGATCCTGCGGCGCCTCAGGGCCCCAAACGAGCGGCGCCCCCGAGGAACCATAGTCCTCGAGGGCGCCACGCTAGTCGCGGGGGATCGATAGTAGTGCCCCAATGATGAGAAGGGCCGCGGCCGCGACGACCCCTGAGATAAACAGGGTCACGATTGCGCCCCCGATGCGATCCGCTGCAGGAGCGGCCGAAGTTTGCAATCGGCGCAGACCGATGCATCGTCCCCCGAGGATTGCGCGACATGGGGCGGGATATCGGAGCGCATGATCCACGTTTGGATCATCGGGCCCGTTTTCTCGTTTGAGCTGGGGTCATCGAGGCCCGTTGCAATGGCCACGATAGGCGCCCCATCGATTCGAGAAGGGCCTTCATAAAGGATGATCCCCGAGACCCGCGCAGGGTTCCAATCGGCGCGCGGGGCATTTGACGGCCGGGGCCCCGTCGATCCTGCAGCTCCGTTGCACAATCCGCAGGTTTGGCAATCGGTGCGCTTCCCTGCCTCATCCGATGCGGGGCACAGAACCTCAGGGAAGTCCTCGAGGGTCTCAGGTTCGCCTTCCTGGATCACTCGGAAGGTACGGAACCCGCGCCGGCGCGCCTCCCGCGCCTCGGATTCCGAATCCACCGATGCCATGAGGAGCGATCGGAGCGCAGGGTATCGCTTCCATTGATGCGAATAACCAGTGTGTCGCCCGATCCCGCTCCATCGGCGCAGGATCCGCAGGGGAAGGGCCGCAGGATCCCCATAGGATCCCCATCGGATCCCGCGCGCCTCGATTGCGCGCCTCAGGAGCGCCGCAGATTGTCCGTAGGCCGTTCGGTCGGGATCATGATCAAGGGTCCGATATGCATCGGAACCCTTCGCCCACGTCGCCCAAACGGAACGGGGCCCTTGGAACGTTCGAACGTAGCAAACCTCGGGGTTTGCACCATGAGCTGAGATACGGACGGATTGCCGCCCGTCGATCGCCTGTTTAGTGGCCATCGGGGTCTCCTGTTTAGTGGAGGGATGGAATCCTCAGGGCCCGATGCCCCGAGGTGACACTAGCCTAGTCGGATGGCGGGGTTTGTGGGATCCACGAAACCCGCAGAATATTCGGGCGCCTCAGCTCCCCGGCGCAGGGCCTCGGGGGGGCAAGGGCCGCAGGGTATCGGCGCCCGAGGCGTCCTCGAGGACCCCGAAGGGCCGGGGAGGCAGACGCTGGACCTCTGTTAGTCGCCAGCATCTGTTGGCGTTAGTCGCCACAGGTCACGCGAGAAATCCGGGTTTCGGTCTCTTGTGAACCCCAGGCCCGGCCGATAGGGTCCAGCGGTCGGCAATCGTGCCGGCCCTACTAAACAAGGACCGAGATGACTGAGACCTTCTACACCGTCGAGATTCCCCACCAGCGCCGCGCTGAGGTCACCGAGTGGCCGTCGAAGCAGGACGCGGTGATCTACTACCTGAACCTCTGGTGGGCGAACTCGCCGCACTACGACTTGGAGCCCACGACCGAGGCTGAGGTCTTCGAGTGGGCCGGCCAGGACCTCCACAGCTTCCGCACCTGCGACTCCCTTGAGGAGCTCCACAAGTGGGCCACGGCCTTCCGAGGCCACCAGTGGATTACCGTGCGGGCGCAGGTGGAGACCCTGTGCGAGGAGGTGCAGTCGTGAGCAAGAGCACACCGATGACCCTGGGCGAGCTGGCTGCGAAGGCGTGGCCGAAGTTCTACGCCAAGAGCAAGCACCCTGCCCCCCACCGCAGCACCATGAACAAGGTGCTCTCGGGGTTCGGTGAGGACCGTCTGGTCCACCGCATCACCGCCGGCATGATTGAGGATCAGGCTGATGCCTGGGTGGCCGAGGGCACCTCGGAGAAGACGGTGAACCGTCGCCTCGCCATGCTTAGTCGCTGGCTGACCTGGGCGCAGCGGCGCGAATGGATCCAGCGGGTGCCAGCGATCACCAAGTTCCGCGAGGACGCCGGCCGCATGAGGTGGCAGACGCGCGAGGAGGAGTTCCAGATGATGCGTCTGCTGCGGGAGCAGGGGCGCGAGGACCTCGCTGACCTTGTGGCTGTGCTCGCGGACACCGGGTGCCGCAGGGGCGAGCTCCTGGGGCTGGAGTGGGAGAACGTCGAGGAGGGCTGGATCCGCCTCTGGGAGACCAAGGGTGGAACGGCGCGCTCGATCCCGCTGACCCGACGCGCTCGTGAGATCATCAATGGTCGCCGTGTGGCGGACGCTGTGGGCCCCTTCGCGTCGATCAAACCTCGGCACCTTGAGGACCACTGGAACCGGGCGCGGAAGGAGATGGGCCTGTCGGACGACAAGGGGTTTACCCCCCACTGCCTCAGGCACGGGTGCGCCTCCAGGCTGGTCCAGGCCGGCGTGCCGATCCTCACGGTCAAGGAGCTGCTGGGGCACAGCAGCCTGGAGACCACGCTGATCTACGCGCACCTCGCGCCCAAGAACCTGGAGGACGCAATGAAGCTCCTCGAGGTTGATCGATAGTCGCGGTCGCGGGTAACTTCCGACCGCTGTCGGAAGGGAGGCTTGGCCCACCTCGTTGTTTAGCCGGCCGGCAGCAGCCGGGGGAGATGGGCTCCCTCGGCGCCTTCTCGGTGCCCTGGTCGAATCTGCGGGATTCCGCAGAAAGGTGGCATGAGATGGGGTGGCCCGCCGATAGCTTCTCAGTATGAAGCATCACCCGTCTGCTGCGGAGGGTGCTGCGGGCACAACGGGACGTACATTATCCGAAGTCCTAGACGCCTGTAGCCGCCCCTCGAGGCCCAAACTGAAGTATCGGTGCCATGCCCCCTACTGCTGGGGCGCGGCCGACTACCTGATCCCGCAGGGGCAGACGCCTCGAACCGCTGATCGCGCGCTTCAGCTCTGCGTTGATTGCTTTAGCGCCTACGTCAAACGCCTCAGGACATCAATCGTCCTGCCTGGCGAGACGTGCGAATGGCGGGCGACCCTTGAGTCGGCTGAGAACATCTTCGACGGTAGCCACGACTGGCGCCGCGACCTCCTGCGGAACAAGTGCGCGCACCGCTCCTGCGAGGCCGCACGCAAGGCGAAAGAGTCCGACCTCGCCTCCCCTAACGAGGAGTCGGCATGAGGCACCGCGACTTCCACCGCGCGTGCCTGGAGTTCGACTGGGGCTGGCGCGCCAGCGTGGACCCTCAGGTCTGCGCCGAGGGTGCCCAGCGCGAGCACGAGCTGCGGACGATCGCCGCTGAGACCAAGGCGCTGAGGGAGATTCTCGCCAAGGCCGAGGCCCAGTACTGGCAGCGGGAGATCTCCAAGGTGCGGGAGGTCCACCCGTGAGCGACGAGATGCTGGTCGCTGATGCGATCGTCTACACGGCGCTGATGATCTGGTCGTGGGTCAAGTGCCTGGCTATTGGGGCAGTGATTGTCCTGCCGTTGCTGCTCGCGTGGAGCTGCCTCGTGCTGGCGAAGGCGGCAGACGAGGCCAAGGCCCGAACCAGGCAGCGTGAGCGCGACTGGTGATGTGGATCTTCGTCCCGCAGGTCTGTCGATCTGCTCAGGAATCGGTGGCCTGGACCTCGCCGCCGGCGTGGTCTTTGGAGCTCGCGGAGTGTGTTTCGTGGAGAGGGAAGCTGCGTGCCTCGAGCTCCTGGCTTCGCGCATGGAAGAGGGGTGGCTGGATCCAGCGCCTGTTTGGACGGATGTGCGCTCCTTCGATGGCCGCCCGTGGCGTGGCCGAGTGGATCTCGTCACTGCCGGCTACCCATGCCAGCCGTTCAGCGATGCCGGCAAAGGTCTCGCTGAGTCAGACCCGCGCCACCTCTGGCCTGACATCCGGCGCATCATCCGAGAGTCGGGTGCAGCTCTTGTTGTTCTCGAAAACGTCGAAGGACACCTGCGGCGAGGATTCGACACCGTTCTCGATGACCTTGACGGCCTCGGGTTCGATGCGGAATGGGGCGTGTATTCCGCAGCCCAAGCAGGAGCTCCTCACCGCCGGCACAGGCTCTTCGTTCTGGCCTACTGCCGTCGCCGGGGACTCGAAGTCCTGCGGCGCTGCGGGGTACTCGACCGCCTCCGGTCGGCATCACGGGACAACTCTGACGGACGCCGCGCGGCAATGGAAAGAGCCTGGGGGTCAGCCGTGGTTGGACGTTCAGAGTGGCCCCCTGGACCGGACGAATCCTGGGACGGTGTCTTCCCGGTTTATTGGCCGGCAGTTGAACGCGGACTTTGTGGAGTGGCTGATGGGTTTCCCGGCAGGGTGGACCGTCTGCGAGCACTCGGAAACGCTGTCTGCCCAGCGCAGGCAGTTGTGGCACTGCGGGATCTCTGCGGGAGGCTCGTCTGATGCGCGTTGAGCTGACCGTGTGCGGTTTCTTTGACGCCGCTCATCGCATGCCGTCGCACTCGATGAGGACCCGGCATCGCATCCACGGCCACACCTACCACGTTCAGGTCACGCTGAACAACGTCTCGCAGGTCTTCGACGTAGACACTGAGAGGGCGCGACTGAAGTCGCTGCTGATGGAGTTCGACCATCGGCAGATCGCGGAGTCTTCCGACGACGTAGTCGATGGCCACGACGCGCTGGTCCTTGGCGAGCCCGTGACGATGGAGGCGCTGGCTCGAAGGCTGGCCGCGCGATACGAGCAGGGAGCACCGAAGGGCCTTGTGCGCCGAGTGCGCGTGAGCTCGCAACCTGATGCATACGCAGAGGTGGTCTTGTGATCGCACACAGTCGCTATCAGGTGAAGGAGATCTTCTACACCTTGCAGGGCGAAGGGCGACACGCCGGCCGAGCCGCTGTCTTCTGCCGTTTCAGCAACTGCAACCTCTGGTCGGGCCTCGAGGGAGATCGTGCAACGGCGGTCTGCCAGTTCTGCGACACCGACTTCGTGGGCCACACTTGGATGAGCGACGGCGGTGCATACCTCCAATGCGCTGCGCTTGCTGATCAGATCGAAGCCGCGTGGCCGAAAGGCGGATCGATGCGAGCTCGACCGCTTGTGGTGTTCACAGGCGGCGAGCCCCTGCTCCAGCTCGACGAGGCTCTTATCGAAGCCATGCACCTGCGCGGCTTTGAGGTGCATGTCGAGACCAACGGGACCATCAAGGCACCGAAGGGCATTGACTGGTTGACCGTCAGCCCAAAGGCCGGCACCCGGCAGCGCGTCAAGCACGCGGACGAGGTCAAGCTTGCCTTCCCCCAGAGCGGACTGTCGCCTGCCGACATCAACGCGCCGAGCTCGACGCGCCTTTCGTTGCAGCCGATTGACGGCGAGAGGCTGACTGAGAACACGGCCTTGGCTGTCGAGTACTGCCTGGCACACCCGGAGTGGCACCTGTCTGTGCAGACGCACAAGGCGGTGGGCCTCCGATGATGGTCATGCCGTCGAACAACTGCAAAGCAGAGGTCCACTATTGGCAGGGGGCCTACGGGGGCCTTGGCCACCTTTACGCGCCTGGCGGGCAGCGTGGCCCTTACCCCCACCTCCCCTACGCGCTCGACAACGGCGCCTACGGTGCCTTCAAGAACGACCGACCCTTTGACTGGGAGGCGTTTGATGCGCTGATCACCTGGGCTCAGACAAAGGACACGCAGCCTCTGTGGATCGTCGTGCCTGATGTCGTAGGCAGCGCCGACGAGACCCTTGCGATGTGGTGCGAGCGAGCTGCGCCGTTGCGCCAACGGACCGGCTGGCACCTCGCACTAGCGTGCCAGGACGGGATGACTCCGGAGTCTGTGGCAAGCCTTGAGGTCGCACCGGATGTGCTCTTCATCGGCGGATCGACACCGTGGAAGTGGGAATCGCTGCCCGGCTGGTGCGCCTCTCACCCGCGCGTTCACGTTGGCCGAGTCAACAGCCCGATGCGGCTTGCTCAGTGCCTTGAACTTGGCGTCGAGTCAGTGGATGGCACTGGCTGGTTCCGCGGTGACCCGAAGCAGACTGGTGGTCTGCACGACTTCCTGAAGAGGCAAGCTGCGGGAGGCTCTGCCAATGGGTAGCCAAGCTGACCTCGAGGCACAGATGGCGCGCCTCGGCCAGGAGCGATACGAGTCGCGCCGCAAGAAGGCCGAGGAGCACCACCTCGAAACCACTACGCCGGCGGGGCAGTGGCTGCTTCAGAACGCAGTCGGCCTCCTGTCAGACGAGCTGGAGTCTTGGATGAAGCTCGCCAAGAGCCGGCCGGGGATGAACCACCGTGCGGTCCAGTACCTGGAGCTCCTCCCCTGCGACCTCACGGCTGCACTGGTGGCGCGGACGATCCTCGACGCGGTGAGCCACCGCAAGACGTTCACCCGCTGCGCGATGCAGGTCGCCGGCATGATCGAGGACGAGGTGCGCTACATCACGCTGGCGGACACTGATCCTCAGGTGTGGTCGAGGCTTAAGGCCCGTGTTCAGGAGTACATGGGCTATCAGGTCAAGCGCCGGAACGTCGTCGCCACGATGAACCGGATGCAGCACTCGTTCCAGCGGTGGCCCAACGCGGACAAGATGCAGGTGGGCACCGTGTGCATCGAGCTCCTGTGCAAGGCAACCGGCTTGGTCGAAGTCGTCAACAGGCGCACGATCTTCAACAAGACTCGCAGCGAGGTCTGCGCGACCGACAAGACCCTCCGGTGGCTGGAGGAGTCGCACGCCCGCAACCAGCTTCTGACGCCGATCTACCTCCCGTGCGTCGAGCCCCCCCACGACTGGCGCACGCCCTTCCAGGGTGGCTTCCACACCAACGTGCTGCACCGGCGCGCACTGGTGAAGTCTTGGGACCGTCGCTACCTCGACGAGCTCGAGCACGCCGAGATGCCTCAGCTCTACGAGGCGGTGAACACGATTCAGCGCACGCCCTTCCGCGTGAACGCCTGGGTCCTCGATGTCCTGAAGGACTTCTGGAACAACAACCGCACCGTCGCCGGCCTCCCCACCAAGGAGAGCCTTGACATCCCGCCGAAGCCGGCGGACATCGACACCAACAAGGACGCGCGCAAGGCGTGGCGCCGGGAGGCCGCTGGTGTCTACGACGCCAACGCTCGCACCTTGGCCACGCGCCTGATGATGACGAAGGTGCTCCAGCTCGCAGACGACTACCGCGACAAGCGCATGTACTTCGTCGCGCAGTTGGACTGGCGCTCCCGGTGCTACGCCACGAGCTTCCACCTGCATCCTCAGGGACCGGACTACGTCAAGGCGTGCCTCCGGTTCGCTGAGGGGAAGCCGCTGTCCCACCCCACGCACGTTCGGTGGCTGAAGATCCACGGTGCGAACTGCTGGGGCATGTCGAAGCAGTCGTTCGACGAGCGGGTCCAGTGGATTGACAGCAACGCCGCGATGATCTGCGCGATCGGTGCTGACCCCTACGCCAACCAAGAGTGGCAGGAGGCCGACGAGCCGTGGCAGTTCCTGGCCTTCTGCCGGGAGTACTTCGAGTGGAAGCAGCAGGGCGACAGCTTCGTCTCCACGCTGCCCATCGCGCTCGATGCCACGCAGTCGGGCGTGCAGATCCTGTCGCTTGCACTGCGGGATCCTGTCGGCGCACAGGCCACCAACGTCACCCCCAGCGAGCAGCCGCAGGATCTGTATCAGCGGGTGGCTGACAAGGTGACCGAGCTCCTCGAGGCCGAGGACACCGAGATCGCGCGCATGTGGCTGGAGTTCGGCATGGACCGGGCTGGAGCGAAGCGCATCTGCATGACCCGCGTCTACAACGCGCAGCTCTTCAGCGGCATGGGCTACGTCCGCGAGTGGGCGGTGAAGAAGGCGGGCACCGAGAAGTTCCTGCCGGTCACCAACGACTTCCGCGCGTGCCTGTACTTGGCCAAGAAGATCTGGGAGGCGATGGACCAAGTGATCGCCGGCGCCCAACAGGCCATGGACTGGTTCGGGAAGGTCGCCCGCATCTGCGTGGAGCACGAGCTGCCGGTGCGGTGGACCACGGCCATCGGCTACCCGGTGAAGCAGGACTACCGCAAGTACAGGTCGCGGTCGATCAAGACCAAGATCGGTGACACGGTGCGCCAGCACAAGATCCGCGAGGAGACCGACAAGATCGACGGGCGCAAGATGGTCAACGGCCTTGCGCCCAACTGGGTCCACAGCGTCGATGCGGCGCTGATGTTCAAGACCATCCTCAAGTCAAAGCACTGCGGGGTGAAGAGCTTCGCCGTTGTGCATGACAGCTTCGCCACGGTGGCTGCTGATGCAGAGGCGTTGAGCCTCAGCATTCGAGAGGCTGCTGCGGACATCTTCAGCCGCGACCTGCTGGCTGAGTTCAAGGCCGAGGTGGAGGCGTTCCTTCCGCCCGGCGTCGTTCTTCCTGAGATCCCTGAGTACGGCGATCTCGACCCCGCGTGCGTGCGGGACTCACTCTACTTCTTCAACTAGACACTGATGGCAGACCTCCGAAGGGGCCTGGGCGACTTCGTCACAGGCCAAGGCAAACTGGTTGCTCCTCTCTACCTCAACGAGCCGGACACCAAGTTCACTCCTGAACAGGAGAAGCAAAAGTACAAGGCGTCGATCCTGCTGACTGGTGATGCAGCAGCAGAGTTCCTCGCGGCCGTCGAGGCCAAGTTCGAGGAGTGGATCAACGTCGTCAAGACGGCCACCGGCAAGAAGCCGCGCAAGGTCAAGAAGAACATCCAGTGGCTGACGGCCGACACGGAGAGGTGGGATGACATCGGTGAGAGCGCGAGCAAGATGCTCGACTCCCTCGAGCCCGGTGACGCGATCTTCAAGACGAGCACCAAGGCGTACCGCGCTCAGAGGGACGGCACGTTCCAGGCTGCTGGTCCGAAGATCTTCGACGCTCAGGGTCAGTACCTGACCGAGGTGCCGCCGATTGGCTTCGGCACCCAGGCCAAGCTGGCTGGGTCGTTCTACGGCTACACCGCCAGCGGCGTGGCGAACATGACGCTGCTCCTGAGCGCGGTGCAGATCATCGAGCTCCGTGAGCCGGGCGCCGGCGGTGGCGGTCAAGCCGCGTCGGACTTTGGCTTCGCCCCCACCGAGGGCTTCGTCGCTGAGTCGATGACGCCGGCTGCGTCTGACTACGACTTCTGATGGAGTTGATTGTCCCGGTCAATCCGATCCCTGCGCCTCGCCCCCGAGTCACGCGCAAGGGCTGGACGTACTACCCGCCCAAGTACAAGGCGTGGCGCGAGACCGTGGACGCAGTCCTACCGGATCTGCTGGTGGCGGCAGGGATCACCTCCCCCCTCGTCGGCCCCTTGTCCGTCACCAGCAGGTTCATCTGTACCCGCCCGAAGACGACGAAGCTCACCCACCCCAAGGGTGACATCGACAACTTCGAGAAGGGTTGGTTCGACCGTTGCACGTTCAACCAGCTCTGGGCGGATGACTCACAGATCGTCCACAGCCACTCCAGCAAGTTGTGGGCAGAGCCAGGCGAAGAGGGCCGCATCGAGATGGAGGTTGTCGCGTGCTGGGAGTAGAGGATCAGTCGGGCTTCGTCGCCCATGAACCCTGCCCGAACTGTGGTTCGTCTGATGCGCTGGCGCGCTACGACGACGGCCATGGCTACTGCTTCTCCTGCCAGTCGTACTTCCCTGGCGACAACGAGGCAGCGGTCGAGCACGAGCCCATGCCCGATGGGTTCCTGAAGCACCAGCCGGCACCGCTGCAAGGCCGAGGCATCAAGGCCAGCACCTGCCGCATGGCGGGCTACGGGGTGGCAGAGGTCAACGGCGCCACGGTGCAGGTGGCGGACTACCGCAACGAGAAGGGTGACCTGATCGCGCAGAAGGTGAAGACCGCCGACAAGCGGTTCAGCATCATCGGCAGCGGTGGGCAACTGAGTTGCTGGCAGCTCCACCGATTCAAGCCTGGGGGCAAGCGCATCGTCATCTTCGAGGGCGAGACCGACTGCCTGAAGTGGCTGGACATCTTCCCCCGCTACCCAGCGGTGTCCTTGCCCTCCGGTGCAGCCGGTGGAGCCAAGGCTGTCGCCCGCGACATCGCCTTCTTTGAGACCTTCGAGGAGGTGCTGGTGTGCATGGACCGTGACGACGCGGGCCAGAAGGCAGCGGAGGAGATCGCCAGCCTGTTCACCCCTGGCCGCTGCCGGCTGATGCTGGTGCCCGAGGGCGCGAACGATGTCTGTGACGCTTGCAACAAGGGGCTGCAAGAGGAACTGGTCCAGGCGTTCTGGGAGGCCAAGCCCTACCGGCCGGATGGCATCGTGGCGGGGGACGATCTACTGGAGGCGATCCTTGAGGACCGTGGCGCCGAGAGCCTCGCGCCTTACCCGTGGGCAGGCATGAACGACATGCTGCACGGGATCCGTGCCGGCGAGCTCGTGACCATTTGCGCCGGCACCGGCGTGGGCAAGTCCCAGTTCTGCCGCAGCCTCGCTGTCCACCTGATCCGCTCCGGTCTGCGCGTTGGCTACATCGCGCTGGAGGAGGGATTGGCGCGCACCGGGCTGTCGCTGCTGGGCCTCTTCATGGAGAAGGCGCTGCACCTCGACCGCAGCGATGTCTCCGACGAGGAGATCAAGGAGGTGTTCGACCGCGAGCTGCGCGACCGCCTCTTCGTCTACAACCACTTCGGCTCCATGAGCAGCGAGAACCTCTTGGCTCGCTGCCGCTACCTGCGGGTGGCCGAGCGAGTGGACGTTCTGTTCATCGATCACTTGTCGATCCTGGTGTCAGGCTGGGGCGACGGTGACGAGAGGCGCCTGATTGACAACGTCATGACGGCGCTCCGAAGTCAGGTCTGTGAAGCCACGGGTGTTGGGATGGTCTTGGTATCCCACTTGCGTCGCGTTGATGGCCGCAGCGCGGAAAGGGGGGGCGAGATCGAGCTATCTCATCTCCGTGGCTCACAGGCCATTTCACAGCTCAGTGATGCGTGCGTTGCACTGAGCCGCGACACCATGGGTGAGGACTCAAACCTCACGACCGTGCGAGTCCTGAAGAACAGGTTCAGCGGGGAACTTGGTGTCGCAACCCATCTGCGGTGGGACCCGGTGACAGGCCGGCACACCGAGGTGGAGCCCGAGTTTGAACCCAAGCAAGACAACGAGACCGAGGTGCCCTTCTAGTGCGTGACCCTCAGCAGATCCTGTTCTTCGATCTGGAGACCGATGGCCTGGAGCCGACCGTCATCCACTGCATCTGCACCATCGATGGCGAAGGCGAGCAGAGGCGCTACAGCCACGAGGCTGGCAACCTTCGCAACGGCCTCGATGCGCTGTCGAAGGCCAAGGTGCTTGTCGGGCACAACATCATTGCCTACGACCTCCAGGCTCTGTTCGCGTGCCATCCTGAGTTTGAGACCGATGCAGAACTGCGGGACACCCTGATCTGCGCTCGCCTCGCATGGCCGCACATTCGGGACATCGACTGGAAGCGGCAGAAGCTCCCGCGCGAGCTGATCGGATCGCACTCCCTGAAGGCATGGGGCCTGCGCCTTGGGTTCCCGAAGTACGACTACGGGGACGACATGGAGAACCCATGGGCCAAGTGGAGCCAGGAGATGGAGGACTACTGCATGCGGGATGTCGAGGTGACGTACCGCCTGTATCAGGAGTTTGAGAAGCAGGAGGTGCCCGAGGAAGCCATCGAGCTTGAGCATCAGACGCACGACATGATGCTGGCTGCGACTGACCGTGGCTGGTACTTCGATCGCAAGGAGGCCGACAAGCTCTACTGCCGGCTGCTGGCCTCGAAGGATCAACTGGAGGCGGAGCTCCAAGACCTGTTTCCGCCGAAGGAGATCCAGCTCAAGACCAAGACGAAGCTGGTGCCCTTCAACCCCGGCAGCCGCACGCAGATCGCAGAGCGGTTCCAGGCTCGCGGCTGGGAGCCGAAGGAGTTCACCAGCGAAGGTCGCCCGAAGATCAGCGAGACGATCCTCGAGGAACTTCAGACGGAGTACGCGGAGGCCGGTGCGCTGAAGGACTTTCTGCTGGTGCAGAAGCGTCTGGGCCAACTGGCCGAGGGGCAGAACTCGTGGCTGGGCCTGGTGCAGGACGACGACCGCATCCACGGCAAGTTCATCACCTGCGGTGCCACCATCAGCCACCGCATGGCGCACCACTCCCCCAACATCAGCCAGTGCCCCAACCTTGGCAGCACCTACGGCAAGGAGATGCGGGCGCTGTGGACGGTGCCGACGGGGTACAAGCTGGTGGGCACTGACCTCGCCGGCGCGGAGCTCAGGCTCCTCGCGCACGCGATGGCGTACTGGGACAACGGTCGCTTCGCTCGCATGTGCGAGGACGGGGATCCGCATCAGGAGAACGCGGACAAGCTGGGCATCAGCAGGCCTCAAGCCAAGGTCGTGCAGTTCGCACTGATCTACGGCGGTGGCGACCAGATGCTGGGCGAGGCCGTTGGTGGCTCACGGCGCGACGGTGCCGAGGTGCGCTACCGCTTCTACAAGGCGCACCCTGCGTTCCAAAAGCTGGTCGAGACCATGCAGGAGCGGGCCAAGACGAAGAAGTACTTGGTCGCCCTGGACGGTCGGAAGCTGTACCCGCGCTCGCAGCACTCGGTGCTGAACCTGTGGATCCAGAACGCGACGGTGACTGTGGCGAAGAAGGCTGCGCTGCTGCACTGCGAGATGCTGAACAGCGAGGGCGTGACTCATCAGCTCGACTACCACCTGCTCGCGCACCTGCACGACGAGTGGCAGATCGAGGTCGTTGAGAAGCACGCGGACACAGTGGCAGAGCTGGCTCCTTCTGCGATCCGGGCGGCGGGTCAGTCTTACTCCCTCAACGTCCGTCTGGACGGGGACACCTCTATTGGGCGGAACTGGGCAGAAACGCACTGAGGCACTACGCATCTACCTAGCGGGGTACATCGACGGAGAGGGCTGCTTGTCGTTCAGGGACGGCCGGCTCGCGGTCTCTGTCGATTCGATCTACCCCTACACGCTCCGGGTCTTCAAGAGCCTGTATGGGGGCCACATCCAAAAGCGGTCAGACCGCCGACGGCCTAACAACCGGACCTCCTACAAGTGGCGCGTCTACAGCGAGAGGGCTGTGGTGCTGCTTGAGGATGTGCTGCCCTTCCTGAGAGAGAAGAAGCCTCAGGCGCTTTTGTGCCTGGCGCTGCGAGGAACACCCCCCGGCCCTACGCGACAGGGGCTGGAGGCTCAACTCAAGTCGCTGAAGTACGTCGAATATGATGAGGAAGAGGAAGAAGAAGAACACCCTGCTGATTGATGCAGACATCCTCGTCCACCGGGCCTCTGTCCGGTGCGAGCAGGAGATCTGCTGGGATCCCGACGACGAGATCTGGTCTCTGCACGCTGACCTCAAGGAGGCCAAGGCAGATCTCCAGCGGGACATCGAGCACCTTGAGGAGCTCCTCGGCAGCGTCCGCACCATCCTCGCCTTCAGTGCGCGGAAGACCTTCCGGCACGCGCTGAACAGCAGCTACAAGGCAGCGAGGAAGAAGGGCCGCAAGCCCGTGGTCTTCCGCCAGCTCCGCTCCTGGGCCAAGACCAAGTGGGAGACGATCGAGTGGCCAGCCCTCGAGGCCGACGATGTGCTGGGGATCCTGGCCAAGAGCCACAGCGTGCCCTCGCCCAAGATCGTGGTCTCCGACGACAAGGATCTGGAGACCATCCCCTGCAAGCTGTTCAAGCCGGG
>Ga0208162_1000142_pt1 | contig 38616 bp, 88 predicted proteins | sample CB_VirMetaG_4_FD_184539 | JGI IMG/M metagenome (GOLD analysis project Ga0208162, IMG submission 184539) | Freshwater to marine saline gradient viral communities from Chesapeake Bay - CB_1508_1M Viral MetaG (SPAdes) (version 4) | ecosystem: Environmental > Aquatic > Marine > Coastal | place: USA... | reverse complement strand
ACTTTATGGAGAGAATTCAGTTTCTTATTTCTGACTCTAGAATTGATACGTTCTGTCTGGACGTTGCCCATGGGCATCACATACTAGTCGAACGTGCTCTAAAATCAATAAGGGACAAGTGGGGAAGTTCTATTAATATTATTGCTGGTAACGTCGCTACGCCGAAAGCATATAAGGACCTCTCCGACTGGGGCGCTGATGCAGTCCGTGTTGGTATCGGAGGTGGTTCGATATGCTCAACCAGAATTCAGACAGGACACGGAGTGCCAACGTTTGAATCGGTCTTGACCTGTAGTTATGAGGACGGGGCGACCATTATTGCTGACGGTGGCATCAAGACAGCAGGAGATGCTGTGAAAGCACTCGCTGCAGGGGCAGACTTTGTTATGCTTGGTTCAATGCTGGCGGGAACAGATGAAGCGTGCGGTAGCATATTCGAAGCACCAGACGGAAAGAAATACAAAGTCTATAGAGGTATGGCATCTAAGGAAGCACAAAGAGAATGGCGAGGAAAAGCGAGGTCTTTAGAAGGCATATCTACGACTATACCATACAAAGGACCAGTTAAAGACGTTGTTAATGATTTGTTACAGAATATCAGGTCCGGTCTTTCCTACACTGGTGCCAGAAACATTACACAACTTCAGGCAAAGGCAGAGTTTATCACTCAGTCGGCAGCGTCCCAGGTGGAGAGCAGCACCCACATCTTGAGGTCGAAATGAGTTACTACCAGTATGGCAAGGGAGAGAAGAGCATTATGTTTGCGGACACGGATGCTCGCCACGCAGAACTAAGACTAAAACTAAGAAGAGACGGTATTAGTCAGGTTGATTTTTTTAAAGCGATGATTACGGGTTATATAACCAATGACCCAAACATAGTGATGTACATCACAAGAGTAAAACAGGAGAAAGGTAAAATTGGAAAAAAGAAAATTGCTAGACAAAATGAAGACATCAAACAAGGAAATCAGACCCTTCAAGATTTTGGGATTACCGAGAGGGACATTGACTTTGTCTTTGATTTGATTGAAAGCGGAGACGATGAAGTATAATGAGTACACTACCAGAATGCGCAGAGAAGTGCAAAGAACTAAATGTCTCTTGCCCAAACAAGGACTGTAGAATGTGGATAGAACATGAAAAAGAAAAGAATTGTTGCTTAGTATCGATACAAGAGAAACAAATAAAAACAGCGGGTAAGTCCCTAACTTTGCACGAAGTCGGAGAGAGGTTGGGAATAAACTATTTGAAGGTGAGGCAGATAGAGTTATCCGCTTTAAGAAAACTTTCTAATAAGGTGGAAGCAAGGAACCTTTTTAGTGAGATAAATGAATAATTTAATATACTTTTAGGAAAAAATATTCCTATTTATTACTGTTAACACAAAATCTATTTTGTTAAAAGGAGAATGACATGTCAAATAACAAAAAGAAGGCGCTCTTAAATGAGACCACAACTAGAAGATTCTGGAAACTAGCAGGACTTCAACCAATCCACGAGAAAGCATATGTTTTCGGAGAGGAAGAGGAAATCGAAGAAGGTATGTCCCGCGCTAAAGAAGACGACAAAGAAGAAGTCGAAGAAGCACGCGGTAAGTCGAACCCTGTTGGCGGCACATTGCCTGACGGTACAAAAGGGTTTGGACCAGTCTACAAATACGAACCCAAAGATGATGATGAAGCATCGGAAAAAGTTGGCGATGCAACAGTTACACCTGTCAAGGTACGTAAGATGAATGAGGAAGAAGTCGAAAACATCGAAGAGATGGGAATGGACAGAGCAGCAGAAGATGAACCAGAGATGGAGATGGGTGCTGAGGAAGGTCCAGAAGACGGTCAGGATGTAGAAGTTGATGTACCAGAGGGTGACGTCGCTTCTCTTAGAACTGCTCGTGATATTCTTGACCAGATTCTTTCCGCTGTTGATGGCGCTGATGCAGAACCAGAGATGGAAGACGAACCAGAGATGGACGCTGAAGAACCAGCAATGGATGACGAGGAACCCGCACTTCAGGAAATCGACCAAGAGGAACTTGAAGAAGTCGCAGAAAGAATTGCTAGTCGTGTAGCAAAGCGCATCGCAGAATCTCTCAAAAGAAAGTAAAATTTTACTTGACCTACCGGAAAGGACTTGTTAATCTAATAACATGAAGACCGAACTTATATACGCATTCTTTTGGTTTGCCACGGGTGCGTTCCTACATCACGCAATATTTATATTTCGCTCGAAGGAAGAAAGAGAGCAGTTTTATTTTGACCATATCAAGAATATGAACGCTCTTTCTTCTGTGTTTTTGGACCAACTCAAGAATATTGTAGACATAAAGAAGTCTGTGATGAAGGAGATGGGTTTGGACGATGAGATGGTTGAAGAACAGTGCAAGGTTGAAAAAACATTTGTAAAAAACTGGAAAATACTATATGCTACTACAATATTGTCAAACATACCAAAAGACATTGTGTCAAAAATAGTTGAGAGGAGTCATCATGATTGATGTAGTTTGCTGGAAAGAAACCAAAAGAGACGACAATTCTATTGCATGTCGTCTACAAATACATTATACTGACCAGAGAAGAATAAAAACAGTGTTGAAAGAGTTAAAAGAATGGAGAGAAGCAGGAAGTGGTTTCAACCCGAAGAAGAGAGAGTCTTTGCTTATTTTTACGAGAGACTTTCAGAATGACAACAAGTGGAGAAACTTTCTGAAAAGTTTCCCATTCAAGATTACGGAAAAAACACCAACAGGAAAGGAAAAAGTATACAATGCCAAAAAAACCATCTAAGAAGCAAAAAGCAGAAGAGCAACCATTAGAAGAGTTTGTAGATATTGCCGTTGAGCAAGAGGGAAAGCAACCAATATACATTATTAATAACTTGGGTCCTGAGAGTAAGGTCGACAAGGATGACATTAGAGCAATTAATTGTTATGGCGACATAACGGAGAGAATGGGTTCTGAGGTCGTTCAGGCAATGCTTTACTTCAATCATTCAAGATTTGATGTTATTGAAGATGCAGAAGGTAATGCACATGAGATTGTAAGACCATTTAGGATGTATATCTCCACCCACGGTGGTATAGTCTCTGACATGTTCTCTATTCTCGACGTGATGGATATGATTAAGGAAGACTGTGTTATTGAAACAGTCGGTCTCGGCAAGGTAATGTCAGCAGGTGTCTTGATACTTGCAAACGGAACCAAGGGCAAGAGAAAGATTGGCAAGAACTGCAGGGTAATGCTTCACAGTGTTATCAGCGGACATCACGGTTCTTTCCCCAATGTGGAGAATGAAATGCGTGAGACAAAGGCACTGCAAGATATGTATTTTGACTATCTCTGCTCATGCACCAAGTTGACTAGGAAGAAGATTAAAAAGTTACTTTTAAACAACGTTGATGTCTATTTATCTGCAGAGGAAGCAATCGAATATGGCATTGCTGATGAGTTTCTATGAGTGATTTAGACCTTTTAGTTGAAATGTTTGCCAAGGTGGGTAAAATCACAGAGCAAGATGAAATTAAAAAAGAAAAGGGCAAAGAATACACTATATCTGCGCCAAGTTTTGTGGTGGATGCTGGTTGGTTGAATTCTAAATCATCAATGAATGCACCAGCGTTGAAGAGGTTGATTCAAGAGATGGAGAGAACCGGTATCAACAGGCAATATTCACTGCAAAACTTTGCTGCTTTTATTAAAGCACTTAATGAAGCGAACAACTTAGAGGGTGATGAAGACGTCGGCAAAAAGTTGGCAAAGTTAAATATTATAAGAGTCATTCACAATCTTGCTAGGACTGACAGTGGTCGTCAATCTGCAGCGGGATTTAGTTTTGAAAATTTTCTTGCAATTTTTTACAAAGACGGTACTGTGATTGCTCCGCAGAGAGGAAAAGGACCAGATAATATAGCGGATGTTAGTTTCGGTTCCGATGGTCAAGCGTCTATCAAGTTCTTGTCTAGTGGGGGTAATCCGACCATTGCTGGTTCGATTCCAAATCTTCTTGATACCATTGAGAAGCATGGTTACATCGATTACATAGTGGGACTGAAGAGTGAAAACAAAGTAGAGTTCAAGCATACTAGGATAACAGGTAAAGACCTGGTGGAGCAATCTCCTGGTGGAGAAGCACCAACTCCAGATGAAATATTGCAAGATATACTGACACCAGAGCAGCAAGAAGAGTTTGCTAAACTTGGACCTACTCAACAAAAAAACTACATGAAAGACATCAAGGGTAGGGTTGATTTCAAGAAACTCTCTGGAAAGTCTGGTAAACTTGTCCAACAGTGGATGAGGTACAATGAGAGAGTTCGCTCCGGTGCAGAAAATGCAAGAAAACCCAAAGAAACCCAGATGAACTTTAGTTTAAATCAATTGAAGTTTAGGGACATAGGGACCTTAAACACTGAAGGCGCTCTTGAGAAAGTCAATATCATACTTGAATCCTTAAACAAGGAGTTTAACGACCTTCTGTCTAACCTTCAAGAACTCTCAAGAAGGGTGAACGAACTCACTTACTCTGGCGAGTCAGAAAGAAAGTCCAAAGCAACCAAAGCAGCAGAGAAAGCAGGCGACACAAAGAAATCTGCAGAAGAAATCAAATAAACACTTGACACCTAGCATATACTTGTTTATAATATAATCATTACAAAGTGAGGTTAAATGAAACACTATTCTGATGGTAAGGACCTACATCGTTTGATGCTAGATGGGGTTAACATACTTGCCGATAATGTAGCATCAACATATGGACCCAAGGGTCGTAACGTAATTTTAAGGAAGAAAGATGGTAAACCAATCATCACAAAAGATGGAGTCACTGTTGCGAGATTTGTATCTCTTGAAGACCCGTTCCAGGATGCAGCAGTTGAGATTGTTAAACAAGCATCAGAGAAAACAAACTCCGATGCGGGAGATGGCACAACAACATCAACAATCTTAGCGAGAGCAATCTTTGCCAAGTCTCTTGAACTTATCGAAAGAGGTCTTAGTCCAGTCGAGGTAAAGCGAGGTCTGGACAAGGTTTGCGACTTGGTATGTGAGAAGGTCGAGGAAAAGTCTCGCCCTATCTCTAGTGTAGAAGATGTAGCATTCGTTGCCAAGATTTCTGCAAACAACGACCAAGTGATTGGAGATTTAATCTCCACTGCTGTGGACAAGGTTGGTAAGGGCGGTTCCGTAACGATTGAGGACGGTCGCTCAACAGAGACAACACTAGACCTTGTGGAAGGTTTTAGGTTTCAGTCTGGGTTCTTGTCGAACTATTTCGTTACAGACGAGAGAAGAAATGTTTGTAGATACGACAATGCTTTGATTTTCTTGTGTGATGCACAAGTCGACCAAGTGCAAACTATCCTGCCTGTCTTGGAGATTGCAGCAAGAGAACAGAAACCAGTTGTTCTTGTTTGTGATGATGTGGAGGGTCAAGCACTCTCTGCACTCGTTATGAACTCTGCACGAGGTTCCATGAAGGTTGCTGCTGTTAAGTCTCCCAAGTATGGAGAAGAACGAAGAGCAACAATGCAGGACCTTGCTATCGCAACGGGTGCAAAATATTTTAGAACCATGATGGGCGACCAAGTTAAGGATGTTACTATTAACGACCTTGGCACTTGTCACAACATTGAGATTTCTAAGTATGGCACAATCATTGTTGGGGGTGGTGGAGATACGGACGAGTTGTCGCAGCGAATCGAAGACCTGAAGCAGCAGGTCAAGGATGCAGAGTCTCTGGTGGATGCAGAACAGGTTCAAGAACGAGTGACAAGGTTGTCTAGTGGTGTTGCGATTGTGCGAGTAGGTGCAGCAACAGAGATTGAAATGATTGAAAAGAAGCACCGCATTGAGGATGCCCTAGAAGCAGTCAGGTCAGCACAACAAGAGGGTATCGTTCCAGGTGGTGGATTGACTCTCTATCGTATCTCGCAAACAATCTTAGACGATATTAGAAATATTGAACTTACGGAAGACCAGAAGTTTGCAGCAGAGATTTTCTATGATGTTCTTCGTTCTCCAATGAAGACGATGGCAGAGAATGCTGGGTATGATTTTGAGGACATAGACTCTAAATTATCTAATGAAAGCGACGATACAGGGTTCAATTTTCTTTTAGGTATTCCAGCAGATATGTACCGTGAGGGCATCATCGACCCAGCGAAGGTTACGAAGAATGCACTAAGAAATGCTGTCTCTGCTGCTGGTACATTGCTGACAACTAATTTTGCAATTATCGAAGAATCAGGGAAGACTCCGAACTAGTTATAGAGTAAGTTACGGAGGATTGTGAGATGCCAGACCTTTCAAGAGAATTAATCGTGGAATTGACAAGAAAGTTAGATAAGTTATGTATGACAATGGAGACGGTTCGTGAGAGGCAAGATGAGATGATTGAGAATGTTTCTAAAATAAAAGAAGCAGTCTATAATCCAGACGAGGGTCTTTATGCTAGAATCAGGGCACTTGAATCTTGGAAAGATACATCCTCCAAAGTAACTTGGACCTTGTTTACCGCAGTTATTGGTCTCGCAAGTGCATTAGTGATTAAACTTTTTTAAAAAAAAAGGAGAGAAATGAAAGTTAAAGTTTCGTATACAGTTGATTTTGAAGAAATTCCAACCGTTATAAGAGAGATTGTCGATAAGTCTCAGGACCTTCAGGCAGAGATGGCAGAGTTGTCATCAGGATTGAGGGTTGGCGACCTTGGATTAAGGTCTCTCAAAGATATTAATAGAATCAAAGCAATTTGCAATAGTTTGCTGGAGAGTTACTCAGATTGTGAGTCTATTTTGACTGGTTATCTAAGTGCTGCACTCTCTCCACCACAACAACAGGGAGAAGTAGAAAATGTTGACTCTTGAAGTTATAAAGCGAGGATTGCCTCCAAACTTTGATTACACAACAGAACCGATGGTGCTAAATCCAAGTAGTATCGTATCTATTTCGCCAGCAGTACATCACTCTTCGCTTATTCGAGAAGTGAATGGTCGCACCATCAATCAGAACGAGATTTGTGAAATAGAGTATAATGTTGGAGAAAGGTCAGAAAAGGTCTTGGTAATGGGAAGTTACATCGAGGTCCTGCAAAACACTAGAAGTAGAAAGAGAGAACTTTTGAATGGGTAGGTCGAGTTATTATTTGGTGTTCGGACTGTCAAACTGCCCCTTTTGCAAGGAGGCAGACAACCTTCTTGGTTCATTGGGGTATGACTACGAGTACTTTACACTTGATAACGACCCAGAATACCTCCTAGAGATGAAAGAATTCTATAAACACAGAACAGTTCCGATTGTTCTTAAAGTCGGAGACGACTCTATTGTTCGCTTCATTGGCGGATGTGATGATTTGAAGAGAGAATTAAATGATTAAATGTGACTTGATGGAAATAACCGAGCATGAACTTATATCCGACGGAAAGAAAACGAAGTTCGGCAGATATCATGGTTCTATGTTCTGGAATATTCCAGGGTTTGGAAGTAAAAAGTGGGTTGTTGCTGCGAGAATCAAGGTAGAGGACGCGGTTAACGACCTAACAGAGCAAGAAATTATTGAAGGGTGCATTGCCTACTTGAATACCCCGCCACCAAGAAAGAAGTTCCAAAGAAGGATTAAGAAACCAAAGTATGGTTCTCTAGAACTTTATAAAGCGAACTTCATCGAGGTAGGTGGTAGTTGTTATATTAGTGCTCTTTTGGTAACCGACCAGAGGAACAGTAAATATTTCTGGGGTAAGGGCATTGTCACAGCAAAGTAACATAGAATACAAGTTCAAGATGCAATCAATGATTGGTTGGATTGAGATGTCTTCTCGATTTAGAGCAATATCACAAGAACTGTTAGCGACAAAAGAAGTGGACTTCTCCGAAGAAACTATCGTAGAACTTGGAAAACTAGGTGTTAATTCGTATATCTTCTTTGACTACCTGCAAGACTTGTCAAAATACGTACAGGAAGACGAGGAGGGTTACTTGGATTTGCACGATAAGGAAGTGGAAAACATCTGGAAGTGTTTACTTTCCCTGAGTACCTCGAAGAAGCAATTAATGAAATCATCTATAAGTTTGGAACTGCATTAATGAATATATACATAGGGATATTTATAGTCGTAATAGCACAGGTTGCGGGTTGGTTTCAACTGAACGCACAGTACCTCTCTTCGTGGTGGGCAAACAAACCAATAATGACAGCAGTCGTCATAGGTATTCCCTGTTCTATTGCTTTTTGGTATTCTTGGAAACTCATCGTAGATGAAACGGGTTCGGCGTGGACTGCTAGGTTTATCGGTTCGTCAGCAGGACTTATCGTCTTTCCTGTTTTAACATGGTTCTTATTGGGGGAATCGATGTTCACGCCGAAGACTATGATTTGCTTTGCCTTGGCGTTAACAATAATTTTAGTTCAACTTTTTTATTGACAAACAGTAGTATGTGTTTATACTATAGGTATGACCAAGTTGCCGGAAGGGACTTGGGCATCGGAGTAACTTGCTTAATAAGGAGGAAATAACAATGAATGCAATTACTACATATCGACCTGGACTTTTAGGTCACAAAGTTATTAATGAGGTTTTTGACAACTTCTTCAATGACTTTCCTACCCATCTCAGGGCATCCACACAGGGTTATCCCGTTGCCGACATTTATCGAGACGATGATGGTTCCACTGTGTTGGAGTTTGCTTTAGCAGGGTTCAAGAAGAAAGAACTCTCTATTGACATACAACCTGATAAGCGAAGCATTACCATCACTGGTCAAGTTGATGAGGATAATGAAAAGAGACAAAGGATTGCTCGTAGGAACTTTACGAGAACCTATGTGAATTATGACGACAACCTTGACCTTGCCGGTGCGAAAGCGTCGTTTGAGAATGGTTTACTTTCAGTTAGAGTTCCACAAAGACCGGAGGTCAAATCCCTGTCGATAGAAATACAGTAACTGGAGGGGCATTTGCCCCTCCTTTCTTTTCTTTATTTACTATTTACTATACCTAAAAGGACAGACTATGAAAGAAATACAAGAATATTTTGACTCACTTATTCCAGAAAAAGCACAACGGTCTCGACAAACTGGAGTTTATCAGTTTTACCTGATGCTCGGATACAAGGCAGAATCGTCTGGTGAGCAGGGGTATAGAGGTCTGGAGGATATCGTTGCTGATATTCGTGCAATCCCGAGCGTGACTGTTGTTACCATCAAGGTGGCGAACGAGAAGATTTCAGAAACAGATTACGTTGCAGGACTTAAGATTAAGTTCATTCCTAGTCTGCCGGGCATCTTGAGGTCGCCTGAAGACGCAAAGTCCGCAATAATCAGAGCAATCAGACAGACCAAGGGAGTCAGGAAGTTGTTCAAAGTTTCACCTAGATTCGAAAAATCTTCGGTGTAGGGGAGTGAAAGGTCATTAAACTATCTGTCAAAGTCATCGAAACATTATCTTTAATTGTTTGGTCTCTGGTTTTTACTGGTGCGGTCTTCATGTGGAAAACATACGAAGATAACAAGAGGGATGGCGTTCATTCTGTGAACAAGCACTAATTAGTACGTGAAGTATAGAAAGATAAAAGTTGGTGACTTAGTGCATCATTCACTCTACAGAAGAGAGGAATGGTGTGCTTTGCTCCTTAAGATGCGCATTTTAGAGGAAGATGGTTTAGAAATGGCATATGTAAAGATGGTACCTGGCACGATGCAGTACGACTACTTTCAGAGAACTGGGAAAAACAACTCCGATGTTGGATGGGTATATAGCAAGTGGTTGTGGGTTTACCAAAGAGAGGATTGAATATGAACTTAAGAAATTTAAAACCTATATTTTATGAAAATAGTAGAGTACCAGTGTGGTTATCAAAGGTTGCGCCCATTAATGTGTGGGCAAACTCGTTTGCTATCTGGGTTTGGTGTAGGGGAAAGATGTCAGAAAAGACAAAGAGGCACGAAACTATCCATTTTCAGCAGCAACTCGAATGCCTTTTCGTATTCCAATGGATATTGTACGGGTTGCACTATTTAGTGCTATTCGCAAAGTACAAGGGAGATGGCAAAAAGGCATACCACAATATATGTTTCGAAAGAGAGGCATATGAGCACGATAAGGAGCACTTCTACTTGGATAACAGAAAGAGATATAATTGGATTAAGTATCTATGGAGACCAGAGAAATGATTATAAAGAACGGTTCTAGGGGAGAGGATGTAAAAGAACTCCAAAGAGCATTGAAAGCACTGGGTTATAATGTGGGAACTGTAGACGGTATCTTTGGACATGGAACTGAAATACAGGTAGAGAAGTTTCAGGAGTCAGTCGAGTTGCACCCAGACGGTATTGTTGGAAAGGGAACATTAAGAGAAATCAACGAAGCACTGGATGCAGCAGGACACTCGGAACTAAAGTTCGAGTTGGGAGACTACCCTGACCCAGAGGAGTCGAGTGTTAAGTTAAAGTGGGTAAAGGTTGAGGCAGACCAAGTGGACGGAAGTCAAGGTTATTCATACTTTCGTCTTAGGGAAGATGTTTCGGTTGCATACAATAAACTTAGGCACGAAGTCATTTCGCTTGGTGGAGTTATAACCTCCGCTGGAGCAAAGAGACCTCTGTCTGACAGCAAGAAGATGGCAAGTCGTTCTTCTAAATCTCTTCACTACACAGGTTTAGCGTTCGACATGGCGTTGGACTCTGGAATGAACAACCCAAAAAAGGAAAGGTTTGTTGTAGAAGAGGTTGGAGATAGAAACTGGAACGTTTGGTGTAGAACAACAGACGAGAGTGTTCCGGTTCGCAAGATAACTGCCTACACCTACAACAACACAAGAGTAGTCGTTGAGGACAGGTTCTTTTCTTTCACAGACTTGGCGAAGAAGCACGGGTTCGAGGGCATAAAGTGCAGACGTTCATTCAAGACCGGCGGCAGTTATCTTGGAGCAGAGTGGTGGCACTTCCAGTATGAGAAGGCGCTGGAACCAGGTGTGTCAACCTTTGGCGGAGAGTTGTTGAAGATTTACACACTTAAAGAGTGTCGTGATTTTGGACCATGGGAAGATGTAAAGCACTGTGTCTGGCAAGAAAGTTGGTGGTAAAGTGAAAAAGAGAAACCCATTCGCAGTTGCATTGCAGCAGCGGTTCGGTGGTGGTGTTAAACCTCACAAGAACAAAAAGAAGTATACAAGGAAAAAGAAACACAAGGAGAAAAATCATGACTGATATGAAAAACATTTTAAATGAATGGAGAGGATTCATTAACGAATCTGGGTTAAGCAGAATTTACAAACACATTATGGAGCACGACTGTGTTATTATCACTGCTTTCAGAGATGACTCTAACGATGACTCAAGATGTACTGATAAGGCAGTTATCGGTGGTGACAACATGGAGAGAAACAGGGACCTCAAGGCAACCTTGCTTGGTCTCGGATACGGTGTTACCAAGGTGGACGGTTCTTACATTGAGGACTTCAATACTCCTCTCGCCAAGGAAGTAAAAGAAGATAGTCTATTTTGTGTCAACTTAAATGATGACACCGACTTTGTTGACAGGTTGGCAGCACTCGGAGAGAAGTTTTGTCAGGACTCTATCATCGTGTTTCCCAAGGGAGGAAAAGGCGCTCACCTTATCGGCACAAACAATGCAGAGTTCCCAGGTTACGGAGAGAAAAGTATGACAGGAGACTTGTCTATGGGTCAAGAAGCGGAGTTTATGACCAGAATCAATAACAGACCTTTTACCACAAAAGAAGGCGTGGAACTCGAAACCTACAACCAACTACCACGTCTTCAGAGAATGGCAGTCAGAGCAATCCAAAAAAGAATTTTAGAAGAATAACTTGACATCCAACCAAACATCCCCTATAGTATATAAACAACAACAAGAAAGGACTACATTATGAACCTTGGATATGCTTGCATTAACATGAACTTGTCAACACTTCCAAAGTCCAAGCGTGTTACAACAAACCGCTCTATGGTCAAGAAGACGTTTCAAGAAAAGGGCATTGCTTATGCTTCAGAGTTGGGGTTACAGAACGCACAAGACCTTCTAAAAATCCTCCAGTGGAATGAGGAACATGGAATCAAATTCTTCCGATTGTCTTCAGACTTGTTTCCTTGGTCTTCGGAGTACAATCTAAAAGACTTGCCAGATTATGAAAATATTGCATGGTGGTTGGACCAAGCTGGTATGTATGCGTGGAAACATGGTCACCGTATTACAACTCATCCTGGTCCGTTCAATGTTCTTGGTTCCCCTAACGAAGAGACTGTTCGCAAGACTATCAAAGAGTTGGAGACTCATTCAGAAGTGTTTGACTTGATGGGGTTGGAACCTACGCCTTATGCGAAGATTAACATTCATGTCGGTGGTACATACGGTGGAGACTTTGCAGGCACGGCAGACCGTTGGTGCCGAAACTTTCTGAAGTTGTCTGCTAATTGCCAAAACCGTCTAACAGTCGAGAACGATGATAAGGCATCTATGTGGTCGACTCGTCATCTGTATGACTACATACACAAAACAATTCACATCCCTATCGTATTTGACTATCATCACCACAGGTTCTGCACTGGTGGTCAAACGGAAGGTGAAGCAGTTCAGTTGGCAGCGTCTACTTGGAATGGTGTTACGCCAGTTGTTCATCTATCCGAGTCTCGACGAGAAGAACAGGGAGACCCCAAGATTAGGGAGCAAGCACACTCTGACTACATCTACAAACCAGTTGATAACTATGGTGTCAACTATGATATGATGCTGGAGTGCAAGAAGAAAGAGTTGGGACTACTTAAGTATCGAGCGATTTTAGAGATGGAGGCGATTGCAAATGGTTCAGAAGAAGCGGCACATTGCTAAGGCACTGACCTGGAGACTGGTCGGCACAGTAGACACGTTCCTGTTGGCGTGGTTTCTCACTGGTAGTGTAGAACTTGGCGCAGCGTTTAGTGGAGTTGAGGTTATTACCAAAACAGCACTCTACTACTTGCATGAACGTGCGTGGTACAAGTGTAAGTGGGGCGTTGGTCAAGAATGAAAAGGGGCGACCTTGTAGAATATATACACTGGAAAGAAGATTCTCTATTGACACCAAGAATAAAAGTTGGTATGGTGCTAGAAGAACCAAACGAGGTCGGCAAGATGAGAGTCATATTTGGAACACAGAAAATGTGGGTTTGGTCTGGAGACTTGAGGATATTAAAAAGTGCTAATAGATGAAGTAGACTGGCAAGCAGTCGTCACATTGGAGAATAAAGAGTTGTATATTGCTCTAGTGCTAATTCTGCTTGTGCTTCAGTTATACTTGCTTTGGAGAACGAGACATTGAATCATCAGTATCGAGATAACATAAAGAAAGGAGACATGATAGTTACGGAGGTTGGGTCCGCCGTTATCATGAGGGAGACTCGCGCAAAGTGGTTCTATCTTTTTAGGAACAAAATCATTGGTGTGCGTAAGAGTCACTTCTGGGAGATGGTTGACCTTGGTAGGGTTAAAATACTGTACGCTTCTACAAAGAAGTATCGCACGAAGCAAAGGAGAATGAGAACATTGGACTTGAGAGGTGTACATTCTTATTCGGAGCAGATAGAGAAGTATGAGGAATTTGAATCATTCGTTAAACCTCCTTTTAATATCGCATTTGATAACAACATTGGGTTAAATGCAAACTATTTTATAAACGAAACCGAGAGACTAAATTGTGAGTATGAGATGGAAAAATTAACGGCAGGAGTGACTATGTTTAGGGTTTTTGAAAATGATTGAAGCAACCGTGTATCTATTACAAGACGATGGCATCAAGAGCAAGACAACAACTTTCCCATTTAAAACCGAGGCGACCTTAAAAAAACACTTGACTTCCATTTATGGTAGTGATACTATGGAGAGAGTTCAGTGGGACATTATTGAACCAGAGGAAGAAGAAGGCTTGGAAGAAATAGAAACCTCACAGGACGATGAGATTACAGGTTATTTGAGAAAACGACTGAAGAAAGGCAAAAGATAATGGCTTGGACAAAAGAAACTTTAATTGATAGTATGCTCCGAAAGAAGGGGCAAGCACTAAAGACTGAAAAGACTCTCCTAAAGACGAGACTCAAAAAGGGATACATTACCCAGCAAGAGTATAACGAGATTATTGAAGAGACAAAAGAATATTATAAAGAGTGGAAAGACTACAAGGAACCAAAAGTTAGACAACGACAGCAGGGGTTGAGATAGTGCTTTTAGCAGACGGATTTGAGGATGCTTTTATAGGTTCTGGTCGCTCTTGGCAAGCAGGAGGAGATGTTGCTATCTATAACAGGGAAACCTGCATCCAAATAATAATGAGAGACGGATGTTCCTACGAAGAAGCAGAAGAGTTTTTTGAATTCAATGTTGCTGGTTCTTATGTTGGGGAACAGACACCGATTTTTATAGATGTTCACGGAATTGATGAAATAGAAGGAGAGTAAAATGCCTTGCACATATTGTGGCAATCCAAAGCACGCTCGTAAAGAGTGCGAAGAAATTAACAATGACTTTCAGACTTACCTAAATGTAAGCATCGGGGTAAGGGAAGATTATGTAAGAGAACTAACAAAGAAGGGCATAGTTCCAGGTGCTGTTGTGAGAACCTACAACAGAACAGACAAATTTATGAACAAGTTTTCAGAAGTTGCCGTCGCTGGTTTGGGAAATGTGGATATGTTTGACTGCTACACCAAGGTAGGCAGGGATATCCGTCCCGTAAGTACTCCAAGTAGGGAGAGCATTATTCTTGACGATGACGACGAGCGAATGGTTCATCCACTCCAATGCTATGAGGTTATCCAAGAAAGCGAACAAGACTGGACTGCGACTTGGGTCACAACACCAGTTCTCACAGAAGATGAGTTCAAAGCAATGTTCAAAGGTAAGAAACGACACATTGGTTTTGAGAAAACACTTTACAATTGTGCCGTCACGAGGTATACTGATGGTGCAGAATCAATAGAAGCAATGGTTGCTAGACTACAAAAAGAAGCAGAGGAGGAAAAAAGAAAAATGAGTAATGTAATCAATGGTGAATCAATTTATGTTGTAACAGCAACATCAACTTCGGATGACTACAAGAGGGTTCATTCAAGTTCAGAAACAAAGACAGCAACAAGTTATGAGACAGCACAAGCACTTGCTGCTCAAATGTATTTAGAACAAGCAGAGGATAGTGATATCTTTTATTTCCACAAGGATTTGCTCCAAGAATTGTCCAACGCCCTATCAGATACGAATGATGTTGCCGCAACAACTTATAAGTTCTTTGACCGACACGAAGAAACTTTGTTTGAGGGCGAGTATGTTCCAATGACATTCTACATCAACATTGAGGAGCAGAAAACAGAAGTGGCAGACACCTCTACTATCCAAGAGACAGTTCAGGATTTGGTAGAGAGATTCATAGAGGAATAAGGAAGTGAAACCACCTGAGTTAAAGATATTCACTGGTCCAATGTTCGGCGGCAAGACAACAAGAATGCTTGCAACACTGGAGAGATACAGATACCAGAACAGAAAAGTAATACTTTTCAAACCTTGCATGGACGACAGGTATTCTGAAAACAAGGTGGTCACTCACAAGGGGCAGGAGCACACTTCAGTTTTGGTAAAGTCGGGGTCAGAAATACTTGAACAAGCAAGAGAAGCAGATGTTGTAGCAGTTGATGAACTGTTTATGATTCCTGAGTCTGCTGCTGCTTGTCTGGAGTTGTACAAGATGGGTAAGACTGTGTTAGTATCGACACTACAACTATCCTCCCATCCAGATGGATACAACTCGTTTAGGGAGGTCAAGGACCTGATGCCTTGGGCGACTAAAATTGAAGTGTGCCCTGCCGTATGCTCAGAGTGCGATAGGGATGCCTACTATACCAAGAGACTAGAGGGCAAACAAGATAGCGACATACTTGTCGGAGGAGCAGAGTCTTATCAACCAGTGTGTTGGAAACACTCTGTTATCAATAAGGTGGAGATATGAAGAAAGAGAGGGTGAATCATCCTGAACACTACAACAAGGGAGGTATTGAGGTAATAGAGTTCATTGAATCTTGGGACCTCGGATTCAGTGAGGGGAATGTAGTAAAGTATGTCACTAGGCATAAGCACAAAGAGAATCCAATCGAAGATTTAAAAAAAGCAAAATGGTATTTGCAAAGAATGATTGATAACTTAGAGAAAAAGGAGAAATAGTTATGGCAAAGAAGACAATCGCAAAGTCAGGAAGAGGAGTTCAGGTTCACTACAAGGGAACGTTCAAGGACGGAACGACATTCGACAGTTCCTATGAGAGAGGAGAACCGATTAGTTTTACGGTTGGAGCAGGAGAGATGATTCCAGGTTTCGACAGTGCAGTTGATGGCATGAAGGTGGGACAAAAGAAGACTGTAACCCTTTCGCCGGACCAAGCATACGGACCCCATAATCCAGATGGTGTGCAAGAAGTCAACAAGGAGCACTTCCCAGAGGACTTCAAGTTCGAAACTGGTGTCGTCATTGAGGGTCAGGTTGGAACACAACCAGTTCGTGGAATAATTAACTCTGTTAATGAGGAGACGGTTACTGTCGATTTTAACCACCCAATGGCAGGCAAGGACTTGAACTTTGACATAGAACTGGTAAAAGTCGTATAAAATACCTATTTAGGGTATGGACAGAGAATATAAATTGGGAGAAAAGGTTTACCTCAGAGATTATCCTTGGGGTAGACCTTTGTCCATTTATGGCAAAATAGTCGGATACTTGAACGAAGACACGTATAATGTATTGTTATCTAACGGTCTCAACGCTGGGAATATAAGACCGTTTAAAGAATGGAGTTTAATAAGAGAACAATGTCCTATGTCAGCACAGAAACAAGAACAGGTAGAGGATTCAAGTGGAGAAGCAGATACACAGACTCCTTTGGAAACGTTCTTTCGGAAATAAAAGGGTACACTATAGACAACTTAGACACCAAAGACATCTCTGATGCCAGCAATGTGTTTGAGGAAATTTTCATTCAAATTAGAAAAGAACTTGAGAAATGCAATGCAATAAGCGCGGAAAGTCTCAATGCTTGTCATCAGGTTGCTAGACGCTTGTCGAAGGGTTACAAGAAAATTGAGGACTAGAATCAAACAAAAAGAATTAAGCAAGGGTATGCTTGTTCGCCTCAAGCACGAAACGTGGTCAGACTTTGTTGACACTGATGCAGTTGGCATGGTGACTTCTTGGAATGGTAAGGAGGTTAGGGTTGTTTTCACCAGCGGCAAAAGGGAGAACCACTGGATTTGGAATCTTGTGAGGTTTAATGAAAAAAGGTGATTTAGTAAGGTATCGTAGGTTCAAACTAGGAGAAGGCAGACTGGGAATGGAGAAGTATGAGTGGGATGGTCCAGGGTTCTTGCTTGAACTTGACGTGCTGATGAAGACAGCGACAGTTATCACCAAAGAGGGCGTAACAGAGAAGTTTAGGTCCTCACATGTCCAGAAGTTAGGTAAAAGAGGAGTAAACCCAGCAGAACAACCATAGTTAGTAATGGAGGTTTTGTTATGTGGTTTTGGAATATAGTAAAAATAAATGCTTTTCTTGACATTTTTAGTGTAGTATGTATAATAGTATTAGCACTAAAAGTTCACTCTTTAGAAAAAAGGATTACGAAATGACAGACATCAAGCAGGGCGAAGCGGTTTTGTTTATTGAAGATTATAATCTATTTGATACAAACGTAAACGGTTATGAGGCAATGTTTTACAGATACTCAACAATTGAAGGTAAGTGTCTGGTTTACGTCCCAGAGGTTGAGGAGTGGGCAGAACCAGAACTAAACATACTTGAGGCAAAAAATACTGGACATGTACCAAAGAGATATGCTAATTTATGTAGGCGTATTGTCGAGTTGCGGATAACTGCTTAGAACTGGAGTTGGTCTTGAGAATTTTAGTTTTGTTATTGTTTATGTTACAGGGGTGTTTGATTGTCTTGGATGATGATTGCGACCCTCAGCATCCTGAGTATGAATACACAGAAACGGACTGCTATTATACCACCAGAAGAGTCAACGTGTGCAATCAATACTATTGCTGGAACGAAACAAGAGAAACTTATGTCTGTGATGAATACTACATTTGCAGAGATGGGGTCTGGAATAGATGAGCAACTTTAGAGACAGTAGAACTATAGAGCAAATTTCTTATTTGCTCGATGGCAAGAGAAAGTTCGTCAAGGCAACCAAGAACGGAACTTTTATACTCAATGCAGTGGAAGAAGGTCCTAGTGGAAGAAGGGTTGTGAGAAGAGAACTTACTGCTAAGGAGTTTGTGATGCACCCGCGAGTTATAAACTCAGACCCTGTTTTGACAATGAAAGACGGAGAAAAGGTAAGGGTCTTTGTGGGTGGTTCTTCTGTTTATTTGCCCGCTATAGTCGATGGTATGCTCGAAAGAAATGATAGGTTTGAGATTATGAGGAGAAAGTTCATTAAACAAAAAGAACAGAGACAAAAAGAAAGAGAAAAACAAAAGATAGATACAGACGAATACGATAATCCATTTTTGGGTTATTGGGGCGATGACTATGACGATTAGGCAAGAATTTGACAAGGGTGACTTAGTAAGATTGGTGGGACCAATCGGCGCAGCGGGAGAAGTTGGACTTGTTTTTAAGAGCAAGAGAATAACAGAACTTCCAGAAGATTGGAACTATCAGTGGCATAGGGACGAATACAGATGCTTAGTTAGACTCACAACAGGCGAGTCCGAGTGGGTTCGAGCAAAGTTCCTCAGAATAATGATTAGGGCAAAAAGGGACAACAACCTCTCGCCCACAAATTTAAGGGATGCGAAATGAGTGCTTCTTTTATTTTATTGGTTACTCTCTCCGCAGCGGCAAATCTGTTCGTTGTTTACAAATTATTTGAGATAGAGGACTACCTCAAGAGGAGAGACAGAGACGACCCTCAAAATGCTCCGACAGAGATTATCCCAGTCAGAAAGAGAAGGAAGTGAGAGTCGGAACACCATAAAAATGAATATAAGGGTAATCTTTTACTTGACAAACAAAAAATAAATATGTTAAAATAATGAAAATGCCTCAGTAGCTCAGTGGATAGAGCAACGGACTTCTAATCCGTCGGTCGTAGGTTCGACTCCTACCTGGGGCGCATTTCTTTTCTTGAAAGGATAAATAATGAGTTGGTTTTATATTATGTGGATTGGTGGAGCAGTTGTTTTTGCGGTATCTCTTTACGGTACTTTAAGAGCATTGAATCAGGTTATCAACTTGAACGCTGTTCGAATCAACGAAAATAGGCAAAGATTAGAGCAGTTGGAAGAGAAACTGCTCAAAGAAGAGGAAGAGGTATGTTAGACTTTTTTATGACTATTATTTCAGTTGCTGGAGGATTATTCCTCGGAACTATGTTGGTTGATTGGTACAGAAAGCACTCAAGATGACATCACTAAAAACACCACTAAGATATCCAGGTGGCAAGTCAAGGGCGATAAAGAAACTAAGTCCAGACATACCCGAGCACTTTGAGGAGTTCAGGGAACCGTTCCTTGGTGGCGGGTCAATGGCACTGCATGTAACCCAGACTAGACCTGACGTTAGAGTTTGGGTTAATGATGCCTATTTTAACTTGTTTAACTTTTGGAACCAATTGAAGAACAAGGGCGACCAACTTCATGAAGAGTTGGTTAGGATTAAGCAACCCATTGAGTATGTCTCTAAACCGCTTAGAAAAAAGAAAGTAGATAAATCACAATGGGACAAGTCTATTCTCGATAACATTGAAAGTCATCGTGCCCTGTTCAACAAGGCAAGAGAAGAAATAAATGGTCGAGCGGATAACTTGACAAAGGCAGTCTACTTCTTTATACTAAACAAGTGTAGTTTCTCGGGACTTGGAGAGAGTAGTTCTTTCTCTGAACAGGCATCAGAACAGAACTTTAGTATGACAGGTATAAACAAACTACCAGAGTATTCTAAACTCATTAAGAACTGGTGGATAACAAACCTTGATTACAGGGATGTAATGAATGCGAGCGGCGACAACTGTTTTGTCTTTCTCGACCCTCCTTATGATATTAAGGATGACTTATACGGAAAGAACGGAGATATGCACTCAGGTTTCAATCATATGAGATTCTACGAAGATGTGGTTAGGTGTCCACACGATTGGATGATTACATATAATTCAAATGAAGTTTTAAGAAAAAGGTTCTCAGATTATTATTTTAATGATTGGGACTTGACATATACAATGCGTTCTAGTAAAACATATACAGAAGCGCAAAAGGATAGAAAAGAATTGCTAATAACAAACTATGAAAGGAATAGCAATGATTGACCTCAAGAAAGAAGTTAATTGGAATAAAGTTTTTGGTGTCATCAATTCTGTTAGCACGCTGACTCGCAATCAAACTAGACCTCTGCGTACTGAGATTGTTGAGATGGCGATTGATAAGTACAGCAATGGCAAATTAAAGTACGTTGGCGATTCTGCTGATGGTATGGACTTCGAGGGGTCTGATGGGTTGCGTTACGAGTGCAAGATGCAAGGCACAATTTTTCAACCAACTACTCCACATACTGCAAAGGTTATCTTGAAGAACCACAGAGGTAAGAACCTTGGTACACCAGATAAAACATTTGATAGAATGATTTTTATTGACACTGGTAAAAATAAAGTTGGTGTTGTCAACTTTGAAGATTTGACAATGTTCAACAAAGATGCTAATGTTGAATGCAGAGTTGACGACCAGAGCGTTGTTGAATTTGTTGCCGATGGAGTAACTGCTGATAAAAGTTATGATGGTCTAGATATGGAAAAAGTTATCTTTGAAGCAATCCAAAAGAGTATGAAGTGATAATAGAGAACAAAGAAGGGTTAGAGTTTTTGAGAGCGATGGACAAGAGTTCAGCGGACCTCGTGTTGACTGACCCCCCATACATCACATCCAGAGAGAGTGGCATGGATAAGTGGGTTGACCTTGTTGAGAGACAGAATCAACCCGATGCAGCGAATTTGAAAACTGAAGAGCAGTGGGAGAAGTTCAAGCAAAGAAAGAATTGGGAAAAATTCTTTGCTAACAGCGATGTTGTTGACAGGTTTGCCGCTATGCACAGAATGAAAGGCGATTACCTAAAATATGGTTCAATCTATGGAACGAAGTATGCAGTCCAAACCGATTTTGGAAAATGGGATAGTGAGTTTGATTTAGAGACTCTTGACTCTTTTATTAGACAATTTTACAGAGTATTGAAAACAGGCGGCACTTGTATTGTCTTTTTTGACATTTGGAAGTTGTCAGACTTAAAGTCTATGCTTGAAGGCGCAGGGTTTAAGCAGTTGCGATTTATCGAGTGGATTAAAAGCAATCCACAACCGAGAAACAGTAATGTTAATTACCTTACGAACTGTAGAGAGGTCGCTATCACTGCTGTTAAAGGAGGAAAACCTACGTTTAATAGCAAATATGATAAGGGAATTTACGAATACCCCCTTTATTCAGGTAAGGACAGGTTTCATCCTACGCAAAAGAGTTTGAAATTGTTTGAAGAACTAGTTTGCAAGCACTCTAACGCTGGCGATTTGGTAGTTGACCCATTCTTGGGGTCAGGCACTACTGCTGCTGCATGCAAGTTGCACGATAGAAGATTTAGTGGTTGTGAGGTTGATGAAACTTTTTTTAAGAAAACTCTTGCAAGATTAGAAAAGTTGTGATAGAGTTGTAACATAATCAAGTTTTAGGAGCGCATAGGGCGTTCCCGTTCGCGGCAGTTTGTGTCGCAATTGCAGGGGGTTGGACCCCCAAACTATGAGGTGTTTACGATGAATGTAAACCAATTTTATAAGGAACTAATGAAAGACAGTTCCTGGGCAGTGAGAAATGTCCAAACAATAAATGTTGACTGGATTGAGAATATCAATCAAGTCATTTCCCAAGTCCGACAAGGAGGGATTGTCCCTTCTCACGTTCGTGATTTGACTGATTCAATTCTTGAGTTGGGTCAGCGTATACCAATCTCTGTAGAGATTGTTGGTGAGCGGGACGATGGCACTACCATCTACCGTTTGATTGACGGTGAACACCGTCTTAAAGCACTTGCTGTCTTGGCGAAGCAGCACAAGGACAGACCTGATTTTGAGTTTGTCAATGCCGAAATAAAAGAGTTTTCTTCTGATGCGGAGAGAACTTTTTATAAGGTGAAGTGTAATGGTCACGATACCTTGCCTGCAAAGGCAAATACCGAGGCAGACGCAACTATCATCATGTCGCAGTTAACTGCGGGAACGCTTGAGGGTTTACCCGAGCAACTGAAGGGGCATACTCCTGAAGAATTGTACAAGCGAGCACCCGAGGCATACTATGACGTGCTGGTGAAATCTATTAAGGATACTTACGAGTGGACGACCAAAAAGGCAGAATCTGCTGTTAAGAAGTTCCTTAATAAACTTCCAGGTAAACTGGAAAATTATACATCCGATACGTTGACGCAAAAGTTTAATTCTTTTGCTGATGGGCATTGGTCTGTGGCGGAGCGAAAGGGCAAGAAGATTACCTTTCGTGGTAGGGATGTATTTAAGTTAGGAACCACACAACACGTTTTTCCTAACATCACGGGTAACACATTCCGATGCAAGACTGCTGATACTACAAAAGAGGCAGTTGTTGTGGTGTGGGATAACGATACCATTGGAAAGGACTTCACTCAGGTAGATACCAATCGCCGTGAGATGATTCAAAAAATGAACGAGGCAAACTCATCTGAGATGCTCCGTCAGGGTAAGAAGTTGGTTGATAGAATCTTTCTAGCACCTCAGAAACTAAACATCGATGATTCCGAGGATTTCATTGAGCGTGGATTCTATGAGGTCGAGAAGGACTCTAACGGCAATTTCATCACTGGTTTTCCTACCACTGGTTGGGATATCGCTGCGCCAGCATCCGAGTGTTGATTCGGTGGGCATCCTTGGACCCCCTTCGGGGGGTCCGTTTTTTTAAGCATTTAAAGTAATTCAAGGTTATCTACAATGAAGAACAAGAGATTAAACTGGTCCAAAGAAGGCGTTTGGGAAGAGACTGGTGAAGTTATTGCAGAGTATATGAGAAACAACAGTATACCACTACATAGTGTTATTGCGTGTGAAGTTAAACTTCCCAATCGACGCCTTGGGGAAGCGGTCGCTAAAAACCTGTATGCCAGAACTGGCAATGTTAGATACCTCTCTAAGGGTAATACCATTGCAGGCACAATAGCATATCTGGGTGATGAGAAAATGAGAGACTTCGTATCTACTAACAGTCCTTCATACACCACGAGAAGATTGAGACTTATACAAAATATTTCTTTTTGTTTGTAATGACTAAAGGTGATGCAGTGAACCAAGGACAAAAGGCAAATCAGACTGGTAGAAGTTTTGAAGATAAGGTTAAACAACTTGTAAGTGAGTACGGGTTTGAATCCACACAGAAGAAATATGAGTCAAAGTATTCTACTAGGTCAAAGACAGATGTTTATTTGCCAGAGATTGATACTGTAATTGAATGCAAGTATCAGGGAGTGAGTGGCACAGCAGACCAAAAGGGTATTACAGAGATTGCAAACGCTATTTACACCTTGAACGCTAAGAGGTACATTTATGTCGTTGGCGGACCTCATTGGGATACAGACAGGGGCAACAAGATGTATTCTTTCTGCAAAGAGTTTGTAGACGACCAAAAGGACTTGAACCAATTACAGGAGATATTGGTGATGAAGTACAGCGAGTTCAAAGATTGGATTTCAAAACATCAAAAATAATTCTTGACAAATAAATAAAACATTTATATAATACTTTCACAACTTAAATGAAAGGACATGATTATGTCAGTACATTCTAATGTGCCAAAGATTGCTAAACTTATCACATCTGAGATTAAAACTATCGAGGATAAGAAAACAAAGTGGGCATCGTTTAAGAGAGAGAACGCTCAGAAGTTCAAAGAACTACTACACCTTGAGCACACTGACATGGAGAACCCAGGTGAGTTGCTAGGGTTTGACATTGATGAGGAGCGACAACTTATTCTTTTAAACTATACGGGACAGGCACACAATGTACTGCACGAAGTAGACAGAGGTTGGTCCCAACCCCTGCGCGATATGCGCGGTATGATTTACGATTTTAGTGTGGAGGAACCAGTTCTCGTTAGTCGAGGGTTTGAAAAGTTCTTTAACTTCAGTGAGTTGCCAGAAAACACTTACGAGGCACTTACTGATAAGTTTGGAACAAGCAGTTTCCTTGCCAGAGAGAAGGCAGACGGACATATGATTGAGTATTTTGTCCATAACGGTGAACTGTGTTCCTCCACAAGAGGTAAATTTGGAACAGTTAGTGCGGAGATTGCAAACGATATGCTTTCTCTTTCGGACTTTCAACAGGTAGAAAAGACTGTAGGAAAGAAACTAATGACCGTTGTAGTAGAGTTGATTCATCCCTACACCAAGGTCTTTGTTGATTATGACAACGCGGAAACGCTATACCTGTTGAACGCTTATGACTCCGATGGCAACTCCCTTGATGTTGCAGAGTTGGAGTATATTTGTGAGTCAATGCCGCACCTCTTTATTTGTCCTGAGTCTCGTGAGATGACTCTGAATGAAATTGTTGATGAAGTTAGCAGTCGTTCAGTGTCAAATCACGAGGGTTGGGTCATGAACTTTAACGGACAACTCGTTAAGTTCAAATATATCAACTACATTGGCGAAATGGTCAAGAGTAAGTTGAGTTACAAGTACATCATGAACTGTATGATTAAGGGTCGTCTTGATAAGATGATGTTTATGTTGCCCGAAGAGATTCGAGATGTGGCATACAAGATGGTTGATGTTGTAAATGAAACAGTTGACAGTGCTCAAGTCGCAGGAGATTACAAGTTGCTGTACGAATTACACAACGAGAATGAAGGCGGCGTCAACTACTTTAGGACTGTTTGCAGGAACTTCTACAGGTTCGTGGCAGCGTGAGGATTGAGTCTCTACTGCTGATACTGTGTTATGCCTATACCCTATCAGCAGTAGTTCGTTTTGTTATATCAAGAAGTAAACCCTGTCCCGAACAGGAGAGAAAAAAGAGATTGGACAAACTGTATGGCAGAAAAAACACAGGTGACTAAAGATATTATAAAGTATCTTACCGAAGTCATAGAGGTGCCATCACAAGAGTTTTCGGGGTTTGCAGTTTGTCCTTTCTCGAAACCAGAAAGAACTAGAGGTAGATTGTTTATTGGAGTGTTTGACCCTGATGAGATGTCGTTTCCTGATTGCATGAAACAGATTATCTCTCAGGGTTATTCGTCCGCTGCTTTGGCGTTGTTTCAGGGAGACACCCCCGTTGTAATGAGCAAGAGCGAAACAGGTAAATTCTCCAAGTTTTTGAATGGAGTTATGAAAGATAATGGTATAAGTGATTACAAAAACATATGTATCAATCCTAATGACCAAGTAAGTATGGGAGAATACAACCCGAGGTCACTGTCTCCATACTTCCTGATAGTGGTTTCCAGAATTGATGATTTAGATAAAGGAAAAAAGTCATTGACAAAAACAAAATACTACGATAAAATGCCTGACAGATATAAAAGATTTCTTAATGTGGACCTGTAGCACAGTGGTTAGTGCGTCCGTCTCATAAACGGTTGGTCCTCGGTTCAAATCCGAGCAGGTCCACTACTTTTACTTTCTAAGGAGTGTTTATGTTAAAGAGATTTATTATGGAGAACTTGCCCAGCGACCAGTCACCAAGGGACTTGGACATACTGGTATCAAACATACAGTTTGACCTGCGTTCTAGTGGGCGAATCGTGGACTTGTTGGACATATTCAACGCTTTTAAGGAACTACATAACACTCAAGACCTATTTATGTTTAGCAATGGTACAGTTATTGCGACCAGAAAAGGATTGAAGTCTTATGATTAAGGGGGGTTGTGAATGCTATCAGATACGTGGTGCTACTATCTTGACCCCGACTCACTCCACAGGGTTTTGAAGGTCAACAAACCTATAACAAAAAGACAAGCAATTTTTATTTTGAAAAAAAGGTTGCAAATTCCAAAAATATATTTTATTATTAGTTGCAATCAAACGAAGGGAGACAATCAATGATTGAACGTATCCAAGAAGTTCTTGTCAATCTCGATAAGGCGCGAAGTGCAGGTGTTGTTAGCAATAGCAGAAGAGACTACTTCAAGGCATTCCTGTTAAGTATTAGGACTCAGGTCGCTTCAGGTAAAAAACTCTCAGCAGGACAAAATAAGTACCTCAACGATATAGAGAGACAATGCTCAGAAGAAGAGATAAAACTCGCAGACGAGTGGATACAGAACTACAGTGATGATTTGAGAGATGTCGCTATTATGTGTGCAGAGTATTATGAGAGCAATAGTGCGGGAGGCAACTACTTCAGGGACATCAGAAATAAGGTGCTAGAAAATCCTAAAGGTCACACCCTTAGTAAGAAAGAATTCAATGCAATGTGCGCGAACAAGTATGCAGTCAAAATCATCAACGAGATGAAAAGTGATAACAAGTTCAAGGTCGGACAGATTGTTGAAGTGCGCTCCACTAACAGACTTGACATGGCACCCTATGATGACAGAAGCACTAGGCAACGCGCCTATCAGGTGAGTAAAAAAGCAATGAGAGGCGAAAGAGTTTACGCAATGGTAATTGGAATTAACACAAAACCAATGTATCGTGCCGTGTCGGGTGGCAAGGTGTATTCGATAATAATACCGGGTTCGACACTCAAACTACTCGCCTGTGAAAAAGACCTCAAGAAAGCAAGGAGAACATAAGCAGTGTTTTTTAACGAAGGAAATAGGCACTTGATAAAAGAGGTAGAGGTCGGTAACTCGGTGCTTGTCCATCCAGACTCGGACTTGTCTGGCGGAGGGTGGGCAATAGTTATGAGTATCTCACTTAGGGACCGCGACGGGAAACCTGACGTAGTGGAAGTGGTTTACGCTAATGGACGGCGTGGACCTGCTGACGAGTTTATGATATCGAAGGTGATAAAATGATTCAGACAAGTAGTTTCGCTAAGTTATTGGAGATGGAGGTAGACATCATCAAGGAACTTATTACAAAGTATTCTGTTGAGGTGCTTAATGGTGATATAAGTTTTGAGAGGGCAGTCAAGGTGCTACATAAGAGCACTGGTATTTCTGAGACTGTCCTCGAACAGCGGGTGACAGAAGAGGTTCAAAGTCTTTGTCCCATATATTCAGGAGTTGTCCCGTGAAAGAGTTTCTACTGGTTGCTTTAGGGTTCATCTTAGGTGCCGCCATCGGCGTATCTGGTCTAGTACAAATAATCAACAAAGTATTGGAATTATTCAAGTTTTAATTTTTATTTGCATTTCCACTTTTATTGTAGTTTAATACAAACACATCGAAGGAGGCAAAATGAAAGTCGGTGATTTGATAAAACAAAAGGTTGACATTTACTTCTAAATGAGGTATAATTGTCTCAAATGAAGTTACCCCGCTTGTAACGGGTGGGACTGGAAACAGTCGGTTAGGTGGTCTGGTTGCCTAACACCTTTTTAGGAGAGAATAAAATGAACACTGATGATAGTAAAGAAGGATATATTCCGTGGAGTTGCGATGCCTGCGGCTCTCCTTGTAAAAAGAGTCTCGGACCAGAGGGGTATTGCGATACCTGTCGTCCGATTATGCTGAATGGCGGCAACACACCTGAAAGAGTTGAAGAACAGATAGAATGGCTGAAGAAAGTCGCAGAACAGAAAGAAATAAACAAGATGGTCGATGAAGTTGAATCTGCCGCTGTCAAAGCAGCACATAAAGTAATGGAACAACACGGCGAAGCATTTGAGAAACTTGCGGAGAATAAAATGAGCGGAGTTTTATCATGGCGGGAAAAGCAAGCTAACGAAATCAAAGAACTCAAAAAAGAAATCATTCGCTTGAAATCACTTAATCGCAGAGCAGCAGATGAGATTAGAAATTTAGATAACATTATTATTGATTTTGTTGAAGGTAATGCTTTTCCGCATAAGAACGAAGATGACCTATGGGCAGGCGAATCATCAATCAATCTTCTAAACCGATTGGATGGACGAACCAAAGGTGGTTATGTTGAGAACTATGAAGACCTTCTTTCAGAAATGAAAGCGATTGACGGAGAATAAAATGAAAATAAAAACCACACCAGAATATGGAGTATCCAGAACCAGAAAGAAATTTCTGTGGCTTCCCAAAAAATTCTACATCATTGAAAAAAGAGAGACAGGAAACAAAGAGGGAGCAACTCACATTACAAAATGCTGGGGGAAGACTGAAACCCTTTGGCTTGAAACAATTGAGATTGATGAAGAGTGGAAAGAGGGCGGGGCACCAGAGGGTGTTGATTATTGGCAAATGACAGAGTATCGAAGACTTAAATTTTGCTTTCAGAAATGAAAGCGATTGACGGAGAATAAAGAATGAAAGTAGGTGACTTGGTAAGAGCAAAGCACAAATACTCTAAAAACGAAATAGGGTTTGGGATAGTGCTTGAAGTAGAGGAAGGGTTTTATGGTAAGTCATACAGTGGTCACCTAGATGACCGCTTGACTATTTATTGGGCACATGGGGAGACGACTCAAGAGCCTTGCACGTATGTTGAGAAACTTGCGGAGAACAAAGAATGAAACAATGTCAGTTCATAAGAACCAACAATGAAGCAGGTTCTATTTTTGTTCCCATGCCTAACTCTTGGGAACGGCATCAGTGGTTGAAAGGTTATTTTGGAAAAGAGTGTTCTGTTGCTGGAAAAGAGTTGTGGAGCACCCTCACCAATAAATACGAAGTTATGGTTCTTACTGAAGAGAACGGAATGTTTCGTGAGGAAAATAAAGAATGAAAAAAGGTGATTTGGTAAGGTTTAAGTTCGATGGATACCATAAAGCATATGGTATCGGTTTTGTCACCAAAATTGAGTATGTATACGAAGATGGGGGTGTTGGTTATGCCTTGTTCAAGAATGAACGTCTGATGTTCAGATTCAGCGAAATGGAGTTGGTCAATGAAAAAAGGTGATTTGGTGTTGGACAGGGATGGAGATTGTGGGTGTGGTATTATCGTAGCAGAGGACAGAAGCGAGGGAATGTTCAAGGTCGTATGGACTAGTCACGGCAAAGAATGGTTGACCGAAATGTATCTTGAAGTTGTTGTAAGTTCTTAAAATCATTTAACTTTTCATTTTTATTTGCATTTCGTTTTAAGTTTTGGTCTAATACAAACATAACAAAGCGAGGCAAGATGAATATAAAAATCGGAGACTTGGTTCAACACTGCTTTTCAGAGCGCAAGGGTTTCGTATACAAGGAAGTATTCGACCCGTTATGTGCAACGACAATAAATAAAGTATTTGACATTCTGTGGACAGATGGTACAATGGGTCACAATGTTTGGAACTATGATTTGGAGGTTATCAATGAAAGTCGGTGATTCGGTTAGACCCAAGCACGACTTGTACAATAGAGGCATCGGGATTATTATCAAAGTCGAACCATCAGTAAAGTTTCCTAACGGACAAATCGCAGATGCTCGTTACTGGGTATTGTATGCCAAGGGTGTCAGAGAAGTAGCAATTGGATTAGCATTGGAGAAAGTATAATGGGATATCGGTCAGATGTTTATTTAAGAATTGCAGAACCCCTAGTTGAGGTGGTTGATGCCGCTCGCAAACTAGATGAAAATCTTGACAAGATGTTATCTAAGGGTGCAAAGCTATGTAAAGAAAAGACTGACTTTAATTGGGGATGGGTAAAGTGGTACGATTCCTACCCAGAGGTTCAAGCAGTTGAGAGTCTGTTGAGTATGCTACAGGAGGATGACTATGGGTTTATCAGGATAGGCGAAGAAGATGGGGATATTGACCGCCAAGGTTGTCCAAGCGATTATGATATGTATGTTCAAACAAGTGTTGATTGGTAGGTGAGTATGAAAAAGAGCAGTTTTATCGGCAAGGCAGTCAAGTATAAGTCTGGAGACAAAGTGGGAGTAGTTGTCGATGGGTATGAAGTCAACAACAAAGACTCGCCCTACACTGACGTATTCAAGGTAACGTACAGTGATGGAACTTCAGAGATGCTTATATTCCATGAGACTGATTTTCAATACGAACGTTGGCAGTTTATAAACTAGCGAAATCACTAGACTTTTCATTTTGTTTCAATTTTATTTGCGTTTTTGTTTTTGTTTTGGTTTAATGTATTTGTTCGTTGGGAACGCAACTTAAACTGCTAGTTACAATAGGAGATGAATCATGGCAGTAGATTTCAAAACTTTTGGTAAGATGGTCAAGTATGTTACCGCAGTTCGTAAACCAGTTCTACTTCGTGGTCGTCACGGTATCGGTAAGTCTACCGTTGTGTACCAGTACGCAACACACATTGGTATGCCTGTTGTTGAGCGACGTGCATCACAGATGACTGAGGGTGACTTGGTTGGTTTGCCTAGTATCAGCGGTAACTCTACCTCGTTCAATCCGCCAGACTGGTTCAAGACTGCGTGTGACAATCCCGTTGTATTGTTTCTCGACGAAGTTGACCGCGCTACGCTTGAGGTTCGTCAGGGCATCTTTGAGTTGACTGACTCTCGTAAACTTAACGGTCACGTCCTGCACGATGATACTGTTATCTTTGCAGCGGTCAACGGTGGTGAGCACGGGTCACAGTATCAGGTAGGCGAGATGGACCCTGCTGAACTTGACCGTTGGACTGTGTTTGATATTGAACCGTCTGTTGACGACTGGTTGAACTGGGCAAAGGATGCAGGTATCTCAGAGGAAGTTTGGAACTTCATCAATCAGAATCATGCTCACCTTGAGCACAAGGATGACTTTGAACCAAACAAGGTTTATCCATCACGTCGTTCTTGGGAGCGTCTTGATGAATGTTTGACTAAGGGTAACTTGTTCAGTGACCACGAAGCAATGTACCACTTGACATCAGCATTCGTGGGTTTTGAGGCAGCGGTGGCGTTCCGTGACTTCGTTGTGAATTTTGACAAGCAAGTTACTGTCGATGACATACTTGTCAGGGGTGATTTTTCCAAGATTCGTAACTTTGAAATCAATGACTACTCTGCACTTGTAAGCAAGTTTGAAGCAGAGGGAGTCCTAAGTAATACACTATCAGATGAGCAAATCAGGAACGTTGCTACGTTTATCATGATGACGGGTATGCCATCTGAGGTAGTTATGAAAATGTGGTCCCTGATAGCTGAGACAGGAGGTCAAGAACAGGCAAATCTTCAGAAAATCCATGAACTCGACGCAATCGGCGGTAGAACTTTCTCTGACTTTCTGGTCGAGATGTTGGGAGATGAGTAATAAAAATAAATTTGACTTTTGTTTCATGTTCAACTATCATCGTTTGTAGTTTAGAAAATAAATTGATATGAGGTACGAGATGACAGACCAAACCAACAACTTTGACTTGAACATGCACGTTGCACGTTTACTACTATCCGAACCGTTCTTTGCGGCGATTTCTCGACGTATCAACAAGCGGGCATCACTCGGTGTTCCTACCGCTGGCGTTGTCGTTAATCAAGAGACTGCACAGTTTGAAATGTTATACAATCCAAACTTCATGAGCAGTCTAACTGACCCAGAGCGACGTGCGGTACTTATTCACGAGTTCTATCACATTATTTTCAAGCACGTAACGGATAGACTTCCTGAAGGCGGTATGACTAAGGCATGGAATATCGCAGCGGACCTTGCAATCAACTCTCATATCAAAAACCTACCTCAAGGTGGTTGTATTCCAAAGCAGGGTAAGTTCGTAAACTTTCCCGAGGGTATGTCCGCAGAGTGGTACCTACCAAGGGTAGAGGAGTTGATGAAACAAGAGCAGAATCGCTCTCAGAGCGGCGAGAACGACAAACAGGGGCAGGAGCAAGGACAAGGGTCAGAAAGTCCGTCACAGGGCGATTCTGGTATGAATACGCTCGATGACCACAGTGGTTGGGGTAACACCACTCAAGAAATTAAGGATATTGCTAATGAGAGACTCAAAGATATTGTTAAACAGGCGTCCGATGAGGCATCACGCATTAATTCATGGGGGTCCGTGTCCTCCGATGTCAAAAAAGAGATTATTGAATCACTTAAAACCAAGGTTGACTGGCGTAAGGTATTGAGATTCTTTGTGAAAGCATCACAGCGTGCTAACAAGTCTAGCACGATTCGTCGTATCAACCGTCGTTATCCTTACATTCATTCGGGTCGAAAGTCTGAACGTGTTGCCAACATTGCTATCAGTATTGACCAGTCTGGTTCAGTAGATAACGAGATGCTTGCTATGTTCTTTGCAGAGTTGAACAAGTTGTCAGAAATTGCATCGTTTACGGTTATCCCGTTCGATACTGAGGTTGATGATAGCAAGGTTTATCAGTGGCGCAAGGGTGAGAACCGCAAGGTTGAGCGGGTATTGCATGGTGGTACTTGTTTTGATGCTCCAACTGAGTATGTTAACAAGCGTGACTTTGATGGTCACATTGTCCTTACGGATATGTGTGCCCCCAAACCCAAGTCTAGCAAGTGTCAGCGTATGTGGATGACTACTCAAGAATATGCTGGTCGCTACTTTGAAACCAAAGAACGTGTGGTCACAGTTGACTAAACTATCGTAATCATTGAACATTTCATTTTTATTTGCATTTCTATTTTTGTTTTGGTTTAATAGAAACATAACAACGACGGGAGGCAACATGAATCCAATTTGTATCAAGTGTCATGATGAGTACAATCCTAAACGATTTGCAATTGGTTACAGAACGTGTTTAGATTGTGGCGGCAAGGCAGCGAACATCGAGAAAGCACGTAAGGCAAAGTGTTCAGCACCTGCATACAATAAGGGTGCCTATCAGTATGTTGGTACAGTACAGGCAGCAAAGGGTATAGGTCGATGAAAGTCGGTGATTTGGTAAGACTAAGAACTGCTAGTGGTCATGGATTTATTATCGCTAAAGACACGAGCATCGGAAAACCAGTTGTTTATAGAGTTTTGACAAAGGGAAGTGTTTTCCCCTTCCGTCCCAGTCAACTGGAGGTTATCGTTGAAAAAAGGTGATTTGGTGAAATGGGTCGACCATGTTGGTTTTGTCTTGAAAGTCAGCAGTGAAGGTGGCACAATCAAGGTGCTACACGGTGGTACAACTAAGTGGTGGGTAACAAGTGGATGTGAGGTAATCAATGGCAGGTAAAGCAAGAATGAGATTTATTGCTAGGCAAAGCAATTTAAGACTTGATAGAGACACAGGACATTACAGGGGACAAACTGATTATGGTGTAGAGTGCATCTATTGTCACGAGTATTACCCTAATGTTAAACGACCCGAGTATGGTGGTCATGTATGTGGGAGTTGCAAGTAATGAGAAACGGGTTTACATTCAGGTATGACAATCAGGTGTGGTTAGTTATTGGCAAGGGTGCACACGATGGTTTTTACAGGTGCATCAATCCTCAAGGCAAGATAAGACAATTCAACAGACACGCAAGTCGTTGATTTTATTGACGTTTCACGATTTCGCGATTTTTTGTTGCGCTAAATTTTTATTTTGCTATGATTAGAAAGAATCAAACGAGAGGAGAAACAAAATGAATGTTTGGCGACCAAAGTCTGGTGAGTACGTACAGATTTGGGACAGTTATGCTGAGCGAACGAATGATAAAATAAAGATTGCCGACCACGGTAAGTTTGGGTATATTGTTCGTGAGAGCAAAAGCGGGGAAAGTTTCCTAGATGGACAGGGCAAAGAACGCTTTCTTGCTCAAATCATCGAGGGCGACGTGTTCAAGGTTATTGTGTTTGATGGTAGTACCAAAACCCTCCACGTCCATCGAGACAACTTGAGAGGAATTGGCAATGCCTAAGTATATTAATTTGGGTAGAGTATGACTTTATCAGGAAAGTAGAGGATGATGAATGTTAAGATGCAGTAATCAAAAGTGTGATAATCACAAACCAAATGTTGCAACGTACTTCAATTGGACAATGCCATATGTTCAGGTCACCCCAGACAGAACAGTCATTGACGATGTAAAAACAGAGATTGCTTATTGCTTCTCATGTCCAGAGTGTTCAGCGGATGCCGAAGATTATGACGTACAGGGAGGAATCAATGCTTAAAGTACATTACCCGTTGGGCACCTGCGGAACCAAGTTTGTTTTCAGGGATACAGAAACAAACAAGAAAGCACTTGCATCACTCAGCACAGCAAGGGGTATGCCAGAGATTCTAATATTTGAGTGCGATGGACTAGGGAATGTTACGAACTGGCAGGAACTATACGGGGAGCGTGGCAGAAACCTAACCCCATCGGACATATTCAAGGCAGTAGAAAGATATAACAATGGCGCAAGTTATTGGAATTATTGACGATTGTCGATTTTCCTTGCGGGATTTTTTTTCTTTGCTAGAATGTAGTTGTAACTTGGTCGAAAGGAAAAACAAATGAAACTAGTTCTAGCACTGATAACCTTGTCACTATTTGCTTGCGGTGACGGTGATACTTGCGGACCTCACAGCAAGGACTATACGCACTCAGTTCTTTATTGTGATGGCAGAGTCCAAAACATTGTTGTTGAGTGTGACCCGTTTGAGGAGATTGAGCGCCAGGCATGCGTACCAGATGAACAAGTTTGGGCGGGCACAGATAATTGTCAGGAAGTTTCAGAAGTAACATCAGTATGTTGCATCAACTATGTTTGTCGGAGGGACTAAGGATGAACAAACTAACCAAGGGAACGCTTGTGAGGTTATCCCGTAAAGGCAAGGATTGTCCAGACCTTAGAGCAATACCGAGGGATGACATCGGGTTGATTATTGGCACTAGAGTGGATAACGTACATGGGATTGTATACAAGGTAAAGTGGATGCAGGGACATTACCCTCACCATGACTGCTATCGTTCAGAGTTAAAGTTTGCAAGCAATAAACAAAGACAATTAAATCAGAAGAGGTTAAAGAATGTTACCTAAATCAAAACAGTTGGCAAGTGCTCTAAAGTTTGCCGTTCTTAACGAGTTAAGACATCAGGGAAGCAACAAGCATGAGGCACTCTTAACAGTGCTTGACCTTGTAGACGATAAGCAAGCGTTAAGAGAAGCGATGCACAGTGGTTTGGATGATTATTGTAACTACTTGAAATCAATGAAGAAATACGATTTCTAAAAATAAAGTTTGATTTCTAAAATCGGTTTTGATTTAATAGAAAGCGTCCAAAGGGGCACTAACAAAAACACCTTGAAAGGGTAAAGATATGATGAAAGTAAAGGTATACAACGGTACATTCGTAAAGACTTCAGGTGAGGACCGCACCATGTCATTTGTTCGCATTGGGGACTTGCCTCCCGAGTTCTTGGGCAGCAAGGTTAACAGTAATGCAAAGACCCGCAAGTATGCCGAAGGCATTGAATTGGTATGGGATATCGTAAGTAAAGACTTTCGCACGTTTAACCATAACACAATCGTTGGTACCTTGTCGGAACCGCAAGATATGGTAATCATTGATGAATAAAGAAAGTTGAAAAAACTTTTGACTTCTAAACCTTGATTTGTAATAATGTAAGCACAGTCAAGGAAAGGCGGAACAAATGTCAGAGTATAAAGAATTGAGCAAAGTTTTGGTGAGTGAGTTCAACAGTAGACTAACAGAGTCAGGGTGTTCAGGCAATCCCGAACCTGTTAGACAATTGTGGGAGGATGTGCAAGGCACTATACCATGGCAGCAATTGAGAATGGTGCTAGGTAAAAGCATGATTGAAAGAATCAATCGAGAGATACAGAATCATATGGTTCAGAAAGCACAAGAGTATTGGCAAAGACGAGAATCATCGAAGAACATAGAAAGTTAAAAAAGTATTGACTTTCATCAAACCATTTGCGATAATGTTAAAACAACGTCGAGGAAAGGAAATAAAAATGATTAAGACAACTAATGACCAAATCGCTTATTACTGGTCACGAGGCACTGCTGCTACCAATGGTACAGGAGCGTTCACTACCGATGGCAAGAACATCTACTCGTACCGCCTAATGATTGGCACAACAAATGAGCAAGGGGAGAAAATCTTATTTGATTGGACATCAGGTGCAATGGGGTTTCAATCACAGACAACATCTTGTCACGTAGGCAAAGCAAGACTTGCCGCTGATTGGATTCAGGTTAATGATGCTGAATTAGTAAGAGCATAAAAAAAGGTTATATAACACAGGGAGGATATAGGGAATGAAACCACGGGATAAAGACCGTAATGGGAATCGGTCCCCCACTCTTATATATAAAAAACACAGCAAGCACAGGAGCATAAATGCCTAGAAAAAAAACAAAACGTACAACGGTCAGCAGCGCATGGTCACGGGTTACGAGTAAGCGTAAGTAGTATATAAAAAAAACACACAGTGCATCCTTAGTGGTGCTCGGATTGTGTATGTATATTATGAGTAGTTTTTAGTGTTTATAGTGGGAAACGGTGTAGGGTAGTGTTATTGGGTGTATCTAGCGCCCACACGTGTTAACACACTAACTACCCCACCGTCAGGAAACTAACACAAAAAAGACACAAAGTTGCCCCTATGTGTGCGAATATACTTGACTTTTCCTAATTGGTCGTGCTATAATAATAGCATGATTGAATGGGATTATATAAAGGACAAGGACGAGGGAGAAACTTGGTTTACCGAATGGCACGACATAGGGCGACTAGTCCTGATAAAAAAAACACAGGACGGCGAGTATACGTTAATCGTGGGCACCACTAGGGATGCAGAGTATATAAAAAAAACAGATACGCTGCCCGATGCACAAGCGAAAGCAATCAGGTATATGATGCTCGTGCGTAATGGGGTGGACAAGGATAGACTTAAATGGAAAATATAGAGAAGTACTCCAGAGCATTAATCTGGTATAAGTATACCCTAACAGACCTTACTCTAGCTGTAGGGATGACTGTTCTATATATGTTTATAGTTTTTGGTGCACTCGCATATAGTTGAAATCATTAAAGAAATACGATTTATTGAAAAATAATTTGCTTTGTTTGTTTCGATTTGGTTTAATGGATTCAGAAGTTGAGGCGAAAAACAAAACAGAAAGGACAACGCCATGATTAACCCAATCCCTAAAAACGGTATGTTTGCTGCTCTTAGCGCTAACGATGTTGCTAACATCATCAATGGTATACCAGAGAAGTACCGAAGCGCAGCGTACCTTATCTACTTCGGTACTGTTAACATGTGCTCAGAGCATGTTGACGCCACCATTAAAGCATATACTCACTCTAGCTTTGCCGAAGGCGTTAAGAGTGCATTCCAACCGATTGTGCCTGCTCACAGGGACGCTAAAGAGTATCCAGTCGTAACTGACTGATATCATTAGGGTTTTACGATTTTTGAAAAAAGATTTGCTTTGTTGGTTTGGTTTTGGTTTAATGGTTTCAGTTGGCGAGGTTGACCAACACAAACAAACGAAAGGCATTTGCAATGACTAACACTACCTCTAAGAACAAACTGTTTGTTACCCTGAACACTAATGATGTTGTTAGCATCGTTGCTGGTCTACCAGCGGAATTCCAGAGCACTGCTCTCAGCGTCTTGACACGTTCTGAAGGCGTTAAGACTCCAGAGTTCTGGGTTCGTTTAGACCCTAATGTAAACTCACGTAATCATTAAGGAATTACGATTTATTAATTTTTTACTTGCGAACGTTTAAACCTTTAACTATAGTTTAGAAGTGGTCAAGGGGACCACAACTAATAACAACCTCGAAAGGGAAACATTATGAACAACCGATTCAAAGTAGCTGCAGCGGGTAACCGATTCGTAATCGTCGACACCGTTAAGAATGTAACAGTTAAGGATAGTCTATGTCATAACTTTCCAACCGCTAACGTGATTGCTAGGTCGATGAATAAAAACACCCGTATCATCGGGTAATCATTAGGGTTTTACGATTTATTAATTTTTATTTGACTTAGTAACCTCGATTTAGTACCTTATAAGAGTGGACAGGGGGTCCACACTTTAACAACTACCTTGAAAGGGTAACATTATGAGCAATTCAGGCAACGTAGCAAACTTCAGTGATATGACCGAGATGAACGACATCGAGGCACAGATGGCTGCACTCAAGGCACGTGCTGCTGAACTCAAGGCACGTAACAAGAACAAGATTTCGATGAAGGTATCGACTAAAGGCGCTATCTCTATCTACGGTCTACAACGAATGCCTGTTACTCTGTATGCTGAGCAGTGGGAGCGAATCATCGATATTTGCAAGTCTGGTGACCTCGGCACGTTCATTGCGGATAACGAGGCAACGTTAACCCGCAAGGGCAATGCCCCTAAGACCGAGGCAGCGCCAATCACTGCCAAGGCGCCGAAGCAAAAGGCATCTAAGAAGTCGGGCCCGACTGATGCTGACCTTGCCAAGATTGAGGCACTCAACAAACGAGTCGCCAAGATGCCTGCTAGTGATTTATTCGAAGATTAATAATTAAATAAAGTTTCATAAAGGGGTTGCACTAGTGACCCCTTTCCCCTATACTCTAAGAGTAGTCGATGGTGACTACCA
>Ga0208162_1000140_pt1 | contig 38675 bp, 51 predicted proteins | sample CB_VirMetaG_4_FD_184539 | JGI IMG/M metagenome (GOLD analysis project Ga0208162, IMG submission 184539) | Freshwater to marine saline gradient viral communities from Chesapeake Bay - CB_1508_1M Viral MetaG (SPAdes) (version 4) | ecosystem: Environmental > Aquatic > Marine > Coastal | place: USA... | reverse complement strand
GAGAAGTGGCTCAGCGCATGTGGGATCTGTTAGAAGAGAGTCACCCGGAGTTCAAAGCTACGATGAAGGCATTCAAGGACATGTTAGAGCGTGAGCGTTTGAAAGAGGTCGCGTTCTCTGTGCTGGATGAGTACTGGCTGATAGAGCCCGGTGACGATGTCGAAGACTTGAAGAGGTCTTTGCGTGAGCTTCTGGACGGTGAGAGATCGCTCTAGTGTCCTAAGTTCGCGTAGCAACTGTGCTGTGTAGGGTAGCCCCCTCTGATGTATATTTCGGAGGGGGCTTTTCTGTGCGGGTTATCTCCAGAGGTGCAAGCCGTGATACTTCGTAGTCTGTGGGACGGTAACTTCTTTGCGCTGGAGGGTAACATCTATCAGAAGACTAACGGGGTTCGTTACTCAGTAGATGGGATGGAGTACTGCTGCGTCCTCACAGTGTACGGACTTCAGCGTTGGTTACCCCAAAACACTGTCGTCGAACCTATAACGGTCATTATGACAGTTCAGAAGCGATCACAGCGTGATCAAGAGAACACCGGTAAAAAAGAATGAACGTGAAGTACCTGATTCTGGGTTCTGCGCTTTTTATCTTTGGTTCTGTGCTGGCCTGGTATGCTTCTAACCTGCAGTTCGTGTCTCCTTGGTGGAAAGATCGTCCTTTTTTGTCCATTCTTATTTTCAGTATGCCTACCGCCACTGTATATTACTTTGGTACAAGGTACGCTTACGAGGGTTTCGGGGATACTCTCTGGGGCGTGAGGTTTCTTAGCTACAGTCTTAGCTACCTGGTTTTCCCCTTTATGACTTTCTACTACTTGGGAGAACCCGTCTTCACACCGAAGACCTTGACCTGCATATTACTGTCTGTACTTATTCTGTACGTACAGGTAAAGATGTAGACAGTAACTGGCTATACGCAACGGAGATAACCCGGCATGTACAAGATTGCTTATCGAGAAGAGTTCGGTATCGAGGCAAAGCAAAGAAGCCTCACCAACAACAAAGCTTTGGCTAGGTACCGCAAGGCTGCGAAGAAGATGGCTCCTAAGATGAGCAACAAAGTCAAGCCCGAGAGCGCTAAACAACTGTTGGAGAATCAGAGGGGTATGCAGAAGAAAGCAGCCCACTCCGCAGAGCACAAGATCAAGGCTATTGTTCAAGAGCTTTTCAAGGCGTCCAATACCCACAAAGGCCAAGCAGAAAAGCTGCAAGCTATCTTACACTCCATGCAAGGTAAGATGGAGAAAAAGGCGACTTACGCAGAGCACAAGCAGATGATGGATGACGATTCCCGCATGCTGTGCAAAGTGCTTGACAGTACTGCCGCCCAAGCCATCGAGCTAAAAAAGAAGATCAGCATGGGTATGCTGTTGCCTTCTTGGGCAGAGTACAAGGTCTACAAGGCAGGCGACAGTATGAAGTCTGCCCTAAGCTCTACCTATAGCTTACGTGACCACATGGGGGGCATGCACTCGCCCATGCCCATGCACTCTACGCAGCCTGCCATGCTGCAAAAGCAGGCTTCTTTACTGCGCCGCAAATTTCTAAAAAAGAAACTAGCGCGTATCTAAACTACTCAGGCCTTGGAGGTATGCTGTGAGACGAACGACCAGAGCAGCCTTACACTTACTAGATTTGGAGTCAGGCTCCCTGTCTAAGGAAGCTGAAGACAAGAATCTAGTGCAGATTAAAAAAACAGGCTTTGAGATCCAGAACCCTATGGTGAAAAAGATCTTGAAGAAAAAAGCCTTGCCTATTACGGATAGGTTGTCCGTAAGTACGTTACCAAAACCGAGTAAAGGCCCTAAGTTCAAGGGCACTACTCAGGGCGTTAGCCTGAAGTACGAGTTCTAACCAGACCACCAACAAGGAAGGTGCATTGTGAGCGTAAGAGAGTTAAACGAGAAGATTGCTCGTGCTAAGTTGACGGCGCAAGAGAGAAAGCAAAGACGCCGTAATGTAGTCTTGGGCCTAACCGCAGGCGGCCTTGCCGCAGGTGTTGTCGGTGCGGGCATTGCTATACCTTTAGCACTTAGAGGTAGAGGGAAGAAAGCAGCCTCCACCGCCTTAACTAGGTACTCGGCAGGAGGGGCAATAGCTAAGATGCCGTCCGGTCCCGGTGGTTCTATGACCAAGTACTCGCCCGGTGGTTCGCTGGTTAAATCCTCACGTGGCGGTGCCGCGAGTGGCATGGGTGGTCCGGACATATCGCAGTACTACGATGCTATGGGCTCGGCTTTTAAGAAGCAGAAAGGTTATAGGCCCAAGCAATTGACCGGTGGTGTGAGTGGTCCGGACATGTCGCAGTACTACGATGCTATGGGTTCGGGTTTTAAGAAGCAGAAAACTGTTGCGGGGTTTAAGAAGCAGCAAGATCTCAAAGATATGGGCCTGACCGGGACTCGTCGGTCTTCGCGTACGTCCTACTATCCCCGTAATAAGAAAAGTCCTGCGCAGAGAGCGAGGAAAGCTCTTAAGGGCTAACCGAGTACCTACCGGAGAGTAGGCACTCGTTACACACATGATAGCCCACCTTAGCGGTGGGCAAACGCGTAGGGTAGACTCATGAGCAGAGTTGTAGTTACCGAAAGACTTATGCAGAAACTAGCCAGTGCTGCAGAGTCTGGTACAGAGAAGAAGCGTTCTAACTTACGACCCCTTGGGCTAGGTGCTCTTGGCGGTGCGGCTGTGGGTGCGGGCGTAGGTATACCCCTCGGACTAGCGTTCAGGAAGAAGCCGCCTACTCCTGCAGCTGGGGCTTTAGCAAGGACTGCAAGATCTACAGCAAGTAATGCAAAGCCTAAGTTGCTGACTGCGGGTATGGGCGCTGCGAATGCCCCCAATATAGGGGGTATGCCCCTTTCGGGTTGGAACGATTTGGGGATCGACCCAACTACCGTCAAGACCAAAAAAGAGGTTAAACAAGCTTTCCTACGCCGGATGCGCAAAATCCACCCTGACGTCAATAAGGCGACTGACGCTCATGAGAGGACCGTAAAACTTAACAGCATGTATGATGCTGTTAAAAAATCTATGTGGTTCGAAAAGCTGGCTTCCTTGCAGTCTTTCAATCGTTACCTAGCTACTCTTCGCAATCGCTAGCTTTTTCTCACCAGTCCCCACCAGTATGTCGGTGTAATTGCCAGGTTAGACAGATGCCAAAAGTCGTTTTACCCGGAAAGCTGAAGCAGAAGCTAGCGCAATACCAAAAAGACGTAAGCGTAAAAGGCTACTCTCGCGGAGGTCGCTGGGTCAGCCAGCACACGCGCAAAGCTGATAAAAAGCTTACTACTGACGGTGTTCTCATAAGTGCGGGGGTCGGGGGTGCTGGCTCGGCTTTACTAGGGCTGCGGGGGAGAGGTGTTGTTCACAAGATGAAGGACGCCCCTGTATTCAAAGAAAACCCGTCTCAGCTTTTCTCTAAAGCCAAGCCAGGAGATGTGGTTCTGGTGGGCAAGGCTGAAGGCTTCAGTACTTCCAAGGTAATCATCGGAATGGGTACCGGCACTTCCGAAGTCTATCACGCAGCCATCGTTGAGAAGACTAAGAACGGCGCTCTGCACATGCTCGACCACACTGACGGCGGGTATCACAGATCCGTGATAGACGCTTCAGGCAAGATACGCTACAAGGACGGCATCGTCGAGGCCATGCCTAAGAAGTTCGGGCAACTAGAAGGAAAGGTTTACAACGTTTCGATCTTCCGACCTAAGGATCCTGAGGTAGCAAAGAGGGGCCTTGCCCTGTTCAACAGGCGCCTGGATCTTTTTGCCGAACTGCAAGGCGAGTTGCAGAAACGTGGGTTACCTGAAGACGTTGCTCGCCGCTACATTCGACACAGCTATAGCTTTCCTCACCTATTCCATTCCAGCTACCGAGAGTTGTTAGCCCCCATCATCCTGTTGCCTCCCAAGACGGATACAGCAGCGGTTCAGAAGAAAGCGGCAGACGCTATGAACCAGATGGAGACCAACATGAGTGGTATTGCTGATGCCATTATGGACAGGCACAATAAAAAGCTGCCGATTAAAGATGTGGTGCCAGAGAACGTGCGTCACATTTGTACTACGGCGATCAGTGCTAGCGGCATTCCTATCCACGGCAACAAGCTACCTACGGATGGCTCACCCGGAGACTTCTGGCGGTCTGCCGGTTTAGAGCAGGTTGGCCACTTCAGACCCAAGACGGGTAAGGTTACCAGCATGGTAAACCTTATGCTGAAACCTGCGCCCCACGTACTTAGAGCCGGTGTGGGTGCAGGTATCGGCGTTGGTGGTTACGCATTAGCGAAGAAAGTTCTAGGTAAGCGTAAGGCAGCAGAGCCTAAGGCTTGATCACACCGCGATCATCAGGAGTACGAGGCATGGGAAGCTCTCGCAGGCATATACTAGAGAAGTTGGCTAACCGCGCTGCTGAAAAGGCTAGTAACAAGCGCACCAGTCAGCGCAGCAGTAGCCGACCAGGAACACCGGCTGAGGCTGCGGGTAAGACCTTCGGATTCACTAAGGGCAAGGTGGATACCCAGAAGGCTGTCGAGAAGGCCAGAGCGGCTGCTGCAGCCTCTCAGAAGGCAGGCGAGACCAGAGCAAAGAGCAGAGCTTGGGCTAGAAGCCTCACCGACGCTCAGAGAACAGAACTGAACACGCTGTTCAAAGATCGCAGCAAAAGTGGAAGAAAAGCTTTCGGTGCTGCTGTGGCTCGCATCAACTCAGAGAGACGAAGCCCTGCTAAAGCCAAGAAGCCTGAGAAGCAGGTACCCAAAGCTCCTGCTACCAGCGGTCCTGTCATGCGGCCTACCGCCGCCGACATGGCAGTCCAAAGCTACTATGGACCGCAGTCAAAAATGCGCCCTAGCGGCAAGCAGATGGCCAGTCAGTACTACGGTCAGCAGTCTAAGATGCGTACGCCTGCAGCTAAGCCCAAGTCCTCTGAGGGCTTCCCTTACCTGTCCTACTTCAAAAAGTACCTTGGCTTCTGACAGCTAGTAGTTCCTCCTCACCTCAGGTAACACGCATGGTCCGGCACCGGCTAAAAGTATTAGACAAGTTAGCCTCAGTAAGTGATCGTGCTGTGATCTACCACGGTAGTCCCTTCAAGATTGAGGGTGGGCCAACACCTCAGAAGCATCCACTCACCGGGGACAAGCCTGTTGTTTTTGGAACCCCCAATAGAGGTGTGGCGCTTGCCTTCATGGGTAAGAGGTGGACAGACGCAGACTTTGACCTAGGCAGTGTGAACAGGGGTCCTTTAACCCTGACGGAGCTTCGTAAGGGGGCTCTACGAGACACGTTCAAAGGTCAGAAAGGCTACTTGTACACCTTAGATTCAAAATCTTTTTCTTCTGAGCCGGGTCTCTGGAGTGCTGAGCGGGTGTCGTCTTCTAAGCCTACTGTCTTGAAGGTAGAAAGGATTGACGATGTCCATGCAGAGCTTGTGGCATCAGGCGATATAGTCGTAAAGACTGCTCCAGGCAACAACCTTAAAAAGCAAGGTACCACTGTGAAAGCGCATACACGTAAGCTGAGTAAGGGTAGATCCATACGCGTAAAAGCCCACACTAGAAAGAAGAAGGCAGTCCTAGAGAAATTGGCTGTATCCTCTGCGGTGTTCAAACGAATATCGAAACTACCAAAAGAACAACAGCGGGTTGCTTACAGACGTTTGTATCGCTCTCAAGGTGTTGAACCGCCTTTATTCCTTGATGATGCTTTAGATAAAGGCGATATGTCTGTTGTGAAATCGCATTTGCGCGACATTAATTATTTTGAACCAGAACCTCTTATAAAGAGGACTTCCAAGGTCAACATAAATGCTCTCAGAGATTTACGCGCTAAGCGATTTCGTACTTTAGAAGCAGGTATGTCGGTACCCGGTGCCCAAAGCCTGGCAAATGCTCCAGGTCCTTCTACTCCCCTTTCTAACCGAACAAGCCCTAGAGATAACGTACGGATTGATGATGACTACGACTACCGTTACTTCGCTTCTCAGCGTAAAATAGAGGATAGTAAGAAGCACCCGAGAACAGGTAGACCCTTGCAGGATCCCCACGAGGGTAGGCGTTTAGCAGCCAGACGCAGGCTAAAAGCAAGTCAGGGTCTGTACATGGCACAGGAAGGTACTGAGAGGTCCGCAGATTACGCTAGGCGTGCGGCAGAGTATACAGGCGACCCCAAGGGTGGAGTAGTAGCTCAGCTAGATTTTCCCGAATCTCTCATGATCAACACGGGTAGAAATAACGAGTACGTGATTCCTCGGGAGTTGATTAGAAAGTACGGTAGAAATCCTAGAACAACTAAAAGGGACCCAAGTCAACGCCCTGAATACAGAGAGTTTTACCCCATCCCTAGGCAAGGGTTAAGTAAGATATAGGAAGCCCTGATAAGAGTTGATGATCACACTACGATCGCAGGAGTGATGCAGTGCTTACGCACTAAGATATCAGGGGTGAGGAGATAACCATGCCCTACAAAAGAAGAGGACAGACACCTCACGGTAGAAAGAAGAAGGCAGTCCTAGAGAAGCTGGCGGCCAACCGAGCGATGCGTGAGCTTGCGAAGAGACTTGGTGTGGTTCCTGGCAGGAACATTACAGAGAACGTTGCGAAAAAATACATTGGCCTGCCATGGGAAGAACAAAAGGAGTTACGTGATCTCGCTAGGGCTGCGGGTATTGGGCTAGGTAGAGATTATAGCAGAGCACTGCGTGCTCATAGACACGAGCAGACTTACGGGTGGGGTGTCAGAAACATAAAAACAGGGGAGGAAATGGCTCAGTATGTCAAGAGGTTAAAGCGTCGTTTTTCTGGCGGACATAAGCCAAAAAAGGGTGAGATAGTTGTACCCGCTACGGGTGACGCTGAACTACTAAAAAACATGAGTCCCCAAAAGAGAACAACGTTAAGCCCCAATCCCCGAGAGAGAGCCCTGTACAGAGGTAATCCTATTCACAAACCCCTAGATCAGCCCAAGGGACCAGCGCTCGCAACTCCTCACCCTGATGTCGCTGCAGGCTACGCTATGGGTGACGCAAGTCTTGGCCAGAGGACAAACCCTACCGGTTATCTTTACAGCTTTGTTCCAGAGTCACGACCAGTTCTGCATCGTGCGGACGCTTATTCCGGGCATGGGGGTCCCAGCGCCATGCTCAACCCCTCAAAAAGGAAAGAGTTGCTTAAGCTACCTCCGCATGTAAGAGATCGTCTTGCTAAGAAGGGCGTTCCGCTTAAAAAGTCTATTGACCGACGCATTTCACAAAACAACCCAACTTATGAGACTGTTCTAGGTCCAGAATATGTGACTTATGAGACATCGGTTCGGGGGTCAAAGACGCTACCAAATCTGAAAACGTACAAGGTCAGGCGCACGAGAATGCCTGACGGGAGCCCTGCCTACGCACTAAGCTATCGGGAGTAAGAAGACAACCATGCGCTACAAAAGAAGAGAGCAGAAACCTCACGGGAAGCGTAAAGTAGAAGGTCCAGCAGAAAGAAGTACCTTCTGATAAGAGTTGATGATCACACTACGATCGCAGTAGGGGCATCTCATGGGTCTCTTTAAACAAAATGTAATTGAAAAGTTAGCAAGCATTGAGTGGTTGCGCGCACAAGCCCCTAATCAACCTGCTGTTAAGCCTAGCCCAGATGACCGCTTTAAGGGCTTAAAGCGGCAGTTCAGAGATCCGAGAACTGGTCAGTTAGATGCGCGTGCCTACAACGAAGCACGTAGAAAGATTCTGTCTTCCCAAAGGGGTAGCTCAGGACCTGTTACACTCTCTAATTATGGTGCGAACGTTAGGCGGCAGTACGGTAAGAAAGCACCGGAATACGCTGAAAGTATGGCGCGCATCGGGGATGCCGCAGCTAAGAACTACAAAGATATTGGCGCAAATCCATCTGAGTTGTACGTCCACCAATTGGGCCACAGAGCAACTGTTCCATCTGCTTACACAGCAGGGAAAGATTACTCTGCCGCCGAAAACAGGTCTTTGGCTAATCAGGCAGGGCCTAGCTATAGATTAGGTCAGGATCAAATCTATCTAAAAGCTGGAGGTCCCGCTGTCCTTGCTCACGAGTATGGGCATGCTGCGCAGCACGAAGTTAGAAGATCTGGTATGGGTCCTGCGTGGATGGCATCTGACTACGATGAAGCTAAAGTTCCATATGAGTATGATGCGACAAGCAGGGCTCTTGCCCTTGGGCAAGAAGGTTTGGGAGGTCGCAGGCTAACGCCAGAGGATGTCTTAGATGTACAAACTGCGCTAGGATCTTACCAACAAAAAGCTGAAGGTACGTCTTTACGCCCTGAGGTAGAAGAGTACCGTAAAGCGATAGAAAATGCTGCAGCAAGGGCACGCAAAGGTACTCCACAAGAGTTTAAAGCTGAAAAGGCAGAACAGCTTGAGCGGTTACGTAAACGCTTAGATAGGGTAAAGGTACCTTCTAGAAGTGAATTAGACGAGCGCTTGCGTAGAGTAAGACAAAGGCAGAGCTTCGCTAATCGTGATGTACGCGAATTTGCCAATCGGGGTATTCCAGGGTTACACAACCTAGACACTCGTAAAACACTAGAAGCAGGTGCTTTTGTAGCTATCCACCCTAAACTGCAGGCGGAACTCGATCAAACGGTAAGAAGTAATCCAAAGTTTGAACGCAGACTACGTGAAGTACTGAAGCAAAGAGATTTTGCTAATCGAGAGTTTTCAGTGGAGGACGTGCTGAACCGAAATGAGAGGCGCGCTGCTGGTAGTAATACTCTGGCCGACAGGTACAAAGGTCTTCAGCAGAGAGCGGCTGACTTAGAGCAGAGATACAAAGCTCGCGCTTCGGTTGAGTCTAACAACCCTTTCACTAACCGGTTATGGCAGCATATGGATGCCTCCGAAAAGGCAAACGTAGAGCGGTATTTCAGACGGTATGCGGATAACCTTAGTAGTAAATTTGGACCTGAGGTGGGCGAGAAGTATTTCACTAAAGTGTTAGCTGACATAAAATCAGGGGCAGTAAAGCCTTTAGCTCGCAGACTACTCGCAGCCCGTTGACTCTGCTTAAGGGAGACGCATCGTGAAAAATAAAGAAGAACTACTAGCCGCAAAAATAAAAGGACCTGAACTGAAAGTTAACCAGGTCCTAAGCAGTAAAAAGATCTCTCCTGAAGCTAAGCGTAAGGTGCTTGCTGCTTTACGTAAGCACCGAGCGTCCAAGGAAAAGACTGCGGCTGTTGCCACGAAGACGACCAAGCCAGAACACAAACCAGAGCCCACCAGAGATTCCCCAGAAGGTAAAGAGCTTCTTAGAATTAGGGGTATCCTGCGAAAGGCGCAAACGGAACTCGGTGAGGGCACCTCTGTATTCTTAGTGGCGGGGTCTAACAAGTACCCAGGGATCGGCGCTGAGGTAACAAAAGGCTCCGCTCGAGACCCGTACATCGCTTCGCACGCTAAGTTACATGAGAGGTGGTCCGCTCAACAAGGATACAGTAAGTGGGGCAAAAAGCCTCTCCCACAAACCGGCCCCAACAGAAGCGGTCCCTCTAATGTAGCTAGGCATACAAGAAAGCTCAAGAGCGGAAAACGTGTTGAGGTTAAGCCCCACACAAGAACAAGGTCGGGAAGTCTTGAAGACAGATACCCAGAAATTATCCTCAGAGAGAAGACTGCGGCCATTGCCACGAAGACCGACCCCGCCAAGTGGGAACAAGCTAAGCAAGATGCCAAGGCTCGCATGGGTGGAAAGCACTCCGCTCGCGCCATGCAGCTAGCCACCCAGCTGTACCAAAAGAGGGGTGGGGGCTACTCTGGTAAAAAGCCCACGACGAAGAATAACTCCTTAAAGAAGTGGACTAGCCAGAAGTGGCAGTGGTCTGGTGGTTCTAAGGAAAAGACCGCAGGTAGCGGTGTGTACTTGCCCGAAGCAAAGATACAGCGTCTGAAGTCTACCAAAGAGGGTAAAAAGAAGTTGGCTGCAGCGGCGGCTAAGAAGGCTAAAGCTACCCGAGAAGGTCGTCAGTACGCAGATCACGGTCTTGCCGCAGGCACGTCTCTCAGCAAGAGAGCATTTCTTGAGCGCTCAGAGCTTCTTCGCTCTGTTCTAGCTAAGTACGCTGCCAATAGAGATCCTCGGTTGCAAAGAGCAGGTGTTAGTGGGTACAACAAGCCTAAGCGTACACCGAACCACCCTACGAAGTCGCACATCGTAGTTGCCAAAGAGGGTGATCGTGTAAAGACAATTCGCTTTGGTCAGCAAGGTGTTCGCACTAATCAGACTGCGGGTCAACGTAAAGCTTTCAAATCGAGGCATGCAAAGAATATAGCTCGTGGTAAGATGTCTGCGGCTTATTGGGCAGACCGCGTAAAGTGGAGTCCCAGCAAGACAAAGGACAAGAAGAACCAACGTTGGGTCAAAGGTAGCTAGTATGCGAAGCGTCGATGGATAGGAAAGCCCTTATGTGTCTGATATGTGCAGAGCTGATGGCCGGTAGGCTTACTTTTAAAGAAGCCTGGGGCAACTACAAAGAAACGTACATTGTACCCAAGTCGGATGATCCTCATCGAAGCGAGGTACTGGACCAGTTGCAGGCTAAACTCTCCTCTGAAAGAAACGAAAGGCGTAAGCGCGCTAAGAAAACTGACATTGATCGCAGCATGATCATGAAGGACTGACCATGGCTACCCTTCGAAACCGAGTTGTAGAAAAATTAGCTGCTGAAGATAGCGCTAAGAAGAAGAAGAAGAAGGACAAGCCGGATCTTCTTACCGTCTTACCGGCAATAGGTACGGTAGGCGGCGGTATCTATGGTGCGCTGAGGCCGGGAGATACCTTATCAGGTGGCCTGTCGCCTGTAGGTACCAAATACCCTGCAAAAGCTAGAGCATTGGGCGCTATCATAGGGGCTGGTGGTTTCGGCGGGTTAGCCGCTACACCTCTTGTTATCCGAGAGGCTGTTAGACAGCTACGCAAGTCTGGTTCTTCGGAATAGCAGGTGGCATCATGAAGATCGTGCGCTTAAGCGTTCTGCAAAAGTTAGCTTCTAAGCAAGATGCTTCTTCTCGGTCGAAGAAACAGCGCCACATTGCGGAGAATGCTGCAATACTAGCAGGCGTGGGTGCAACAGTGCCTAAGGTTCTAGAGCCTTTTTTAGGTAAGGAAGTTAAGCGCTACGATCCCTCTAAACCTGTGCACATTTACTATACGGACCCCGCTAGAGGTAAAGGTCACTACCAGCAAGCCCAGAACATAGCCAAAGCTCTAAAAAACAAAGGAGTTGCCTACAAACTCATAAATGTGGACGAAGCTTTCAGCAGCGCTGAAGACTTGAAGGACATGTCGGAAAAGTACAAAAAACGCATGTCTGGAGAATTGTCCGCGAGTCAGTGGCGTAAGGAGTGGCTGCGATTCTACGCTACCAAGCTAGACAGAGGTGCCCTAGTTTCTTCCGCCAATAACGCGGGGGCTGTGATAGTTACTAACAGTAACGTTACTCCTTGGTTAAAAGGGTCGAAACTACCTGCTAACGTCGTTATTTCTGATCCTAGCAAAACTTTTACAGACATACCGCTAGGTACGTCTTGGACTCGTGCTCAGGATGTAAAGTACGTACCTAGGACTGCAGCGGGCTACAAGGGTAAAAACGTCAAGACTATAGACAACGTTCCCTTGGACCCTGACACTTTCAAGCAGGCTCCTAGCCTAGGCAAGATGAGCGATACTACAAAGTTCCACGTCACTTTGTCCGGGGGTGGTTTAGGAACAGACGTAGACCTAATGGCTAAGCAGCTGCTGGAATCAGGTACAACTACGGCCAATGGTAAGCCAGTAGTTTTTCACGCTATCTCCGGTGGTATGCAGAAAAGTAATCCTGACGCGTTTAAGAGGCTGAACGCTCTGGCTGCTGCAAATCCTGGCCGTTTAGTAGTGCACGGTAACTTAAAACCCGAAGGTGCGAGGAACCTGTTACAAGAGGCCGCTTTGAACGTCATGCGTCCTCACGGCACCATGGGTTCTGAAGCGATAGTAGCTAAGAAACCAGTCATGTGGGTTGCACGCGGGGGTAAAGACTCGGCAGGTAACCTAAAGTGGGCACCCGGTATGAACACTAACAATGCCCAGAAGTTCAGCGAAATAACAGGACTGCCTATAGCAGGGCTAGGTGGTAAAACTACTTCTTCCACACTGGTGGATAACTTCAATACCAGTTTAGGTGACTTAGGATCAGTAGAAAAAAAGGTAAAAAAAGCAGCCTCTGGGTTTTCGGACACTGCTACTGAAATAGTTGAGGACCTACAGAAGAAGCCGCGAATATACGCACCAGGGAAAATACCTTTCTCCGGACGTACAGCTGCTGCAGGCGGAGGTCTGGCTTTGGCGGGATTAGGGTACAAGGTACTGCGTAAAAAAAGACAAAGATCCCAGACAGAAAAGCCTAAGATACCCAAGATAGGTTGATAAGGAGGGGTTAGCACCCCTCCTTATCAGTAGCCCTTCAACCTGCTTTATCCTACCTCAATACCCCATACGTACATCGCGCTGATGGTCGCCGCTCTTACTGCGTCGTAAGCATCTTCGGCTCCATCCCACTGAGAGCTTTCTATCTCAGCAGGCAGCTTGAACCAGGGGTCTGTGTAATGTGCTTTGGCTATCCGGATGGTGTTTCTATACACCAGAACGTAGTCCTGTAGCCCGCTCATGTCGAGTGAGAACTCCCAGTTGTCTCCACTCAGCGGGCTCTCGAATCTACATATTGTGATTTCTTCTGGCATAGTAACTGCCTGATCACGTTGTGATCAGTTCAGGTCCTCGTCTTTTCCGAATAGCGCGATGGCGTTAAACTGCGTCTCAAGTATGCCGCTGCGTTTCAATACGCCGTGAGCGTACTGCCTAGCCTTGGAGACACATTTCTCACCGCTGTTATAATGACACAGCCCTTTCTTCCAGTCACCCCCACCGTAGTCCTGCCAGAACCACTTGAGTGCCCGTATGCCATCCTTGACGAGGTCGCATCCCTTTAGGACTCCTCTCCTCTCGTGTGGCTTGTGCTCACCCTCTGGGTTAGGGCAGTGGTACCTTGGGATTATCTGCAGTGGGCCGCGAGCACCAGCTTTGCTTGTCAGTCCCGTCACAAAACCGCTTTCGCGTTCTGCGACAGCTACGGCGATGTACACAGGCACATCCTGCTCTATTGCCGCTTCTGCGACAAGCACGCAGGTGCTAAGTCGATCGTCGTAGTCAGGGGGCATGTTACCGCCCCAAGCTGAGATAGTTTGTGTGAGCGCTAGCGCGCACAATATGACGTTCGGATCCATTACTCCTCCAGAGACTGGGGTACGCAAACAACGAACACCACGAACCCATAAACTATCAGGGACATCATGGCGCAGTCGCTAAGTATACTGATCATTAGCGTTCCTCCTACGGTTGCTGTTTACGCCCCCTGTAAAGTAGGGGGTAGGTTTTCTACCGTACAGCGGTAGCTTGCAGCAAGTGCTGTACGGTATAAGCGGCTAGAACTTGCGCAGACCCGTGTTTACCTCTGCCCAGATGTTGGCTAGGTCCATCACAGACAGTTCGCCCAGAGGCTTGTTACTGTCTAATACCGACATCTCTCGGTGAGCGAGTCTGCAGATCTCCGACAAGCTCTTCAGCGTTGTCGGGTCGTAAGATCTAACGAACCCGATCTTCTCGCTGAAAAGGTCAGCGATCTCGTCGGCCTGTTCTTTCTTTTCAGCTACTTCGTGGACAGCCGTGACTTGACCTTCCACGTACTCCATGTCGTTGGACTCCAGATCCCCGAACCTGTCCTCTACACACAGGGTAGCTTCTTCTTCAGACGGGGCTTGGATGTCCTCTTCCCCATACATGAGATACTCTTTTACCCAGGAAACTTTATAATTCTTGATCTTCATCCGTCTCTGCCTCGCTGTAAAGGACCCACGTAGAGCCCAGACTCTCTCCGTCTTCTGCGCCTAGAGGATATATGTCTACTGACACTCCCTCGTCGGTCTTCATCACGTACACTGATAGATTATTGACAGTTATCCAGCACGAGTCTTTCGCTAGCACCAACTCAGACACGTCGAAAGTGTCTTCGTTGATGCTGACGCGTCCGTCTCGCAGTACGAGCTTCACCACTCCCACTGCGTCAGGTCCTCTCTGGCGGGTACCCCGGCATCGAACAGCACCAGAGTGCACTCCTCTTTGTTAGCCAGCCCTATAATGGGCAGCAGCCATTTGGGGATGCCAGCACCATCCCCTACCTCCACAGGCCACATGACATAGCCGTACTGGAACTCCACAACCCTCAGACTTCCAAAGTCTGGCTTCGTGGAGGGCATGTGAGCCGTGCTCAGGGTCAGCACCTTCTCTATCCCTGGTTGTTCTGATCTCTCCTTCACAGTCTTGGCCGCGAGGTTCCAAGCCATCATGGCAGCGGTAGTCGCCATGACAGCCTCTGGTCCGTGCATACCCTCGAGCCACTTCTGTAGCTCTGCCCAGTCTTTTGGGGTGTGAAAGATGTTTAGTGGTTTCAGCATTACGCACCTCTTCAGTTGTGGATATCGACCACCACGAGGTAGTCGTTCTTGTTGTACTTTCTGTCTGGGTTAGGCAGGCAGGTGCCCGTTTTTGTATCCAAAAAGCCGCTACTCGAGTTGTAGAATCCTCTGAGTAAGCCGCCTAGACTTCTTAGGTAGTACCCCAACATGGCGTCATAGCCTTCAAGATGAGGCACCTCTTTGGACGCCAGCACCTTCTCCCAGATTTTTGAGAAGTGCTGGTTGTCACGACTATTCTTTTCTGCCACTGCTTTCTTATCTACTATCGGTAGCCCGATGACGGTGTGGATGTCACCCACCTCCTCTTCACTGACTACCGCTCCGGTGAGTCGGTCTACCAGTTCTCTAAACTGCCGATCCTGGTTGTTCTTGCAGTCTCTAAGTGTGTTTCGGAACAGAGTCGGGTCTTCATCATAACGGAGAATGTTTTTCCCCTTGAGAAACCCGTTCCATCGCCCCCCGATAAGCCACCAGTCGTAGACCGACCCATCATAAGGATCTAGGGCGTACTCTACTTCTTGGACGGCTTCCTCTTCGCTATCAGCAGACACCAAGACTAAGTGTAGGTAGTGCATCACTTACTCCCCTTTAGCTCTTTCGCAAGACGAACAGACTCTCTGTTCGTCTTTCGCATCCAGGGCTGCTTCTGTATTTCACAGAACCAGTCCTTCATACTCGGTATGAATCCGAGGTCATCGAGAACATGTTGCTCTCCGACATCTCGGACACTGAACTTCTTGCCTTCGGAGTTGGTCATGACTTCTCCGAAGATAGAAGCACACTCGAATATGCCCTCGCTGTGGTGTCGGAGGGCTCTGTGTCTGACATCTGCGAACGACGCCTTGGAGACGTCGAACCACAGATGGATATCCAAATAGTCTTCAGGCTCACCGCCGAAGCGATGAGCACTGATCAGGGCGTGATCAAGTGGCTTCATCTTTAGTAACCCCCTCGCTTGTGAAAACGTAGTCTTCCGTCGTCATGACATACCAGCTGTGGTCGATTCGGATGAGAGGCCCTTCCCCCGACAGGTCGATCCACAGCGACCCGGTAGATCCTTCATTGATCTCCCATCCTCCTGGCAGAGCCAGTAATGCTATGCTTTCGACCAGATCCTGAACGGATCCGTCTCGCCAGATAGGGAGCAGCCCTTCTTTTGTGCAGCGGAAGCACTGCAGGCACGCGTCCTTCACTTCTGTTTGGCTAAAAATATTGCCCTTGTCGTGAGCCCAGCCCGACCATATCTCCTTACCTTCTTTGTCGAGGTAGCCGGTGTAACAGATCTCACCGCTGTCCCCCGATCCTTCATAGCGAACCTCTATGGTCGCTATGTTTAGACTTTCAAGCACCTCTCGGTACTTTTCGATCGTTTCTACCGCGTGTTGCATTTTCCCTCCTTAGCTAACGGGTCACGGGTATACAAAGCTCTTATACCCAAAACCCGTCAGTCTTTGTTTGTAGTGATCGTACTGTGATCAGGGGCTCCACCAGAGCGGTGCTTCTAGGGTGCCGTCATAGTCATAGCCGGGCCAGGACTCTGAGTCTCGGCAAACGGCTAGCTCTGACCAAGCCTTGTCGTGCTGGTAAAAGCCCAGCGCTCTGGCTCGTTCTGAAAATTCGAGCACGTGTGCTATCGGTGCTCCTGTGGTTTGCACGGCTATGATTCCGCCGACACTGACATCTTCAAACTGCTGCAGCAGCTTAGTGTAGGTCACCAGCTGTCCGTAGTAGGCGTATTCGTAGCAGGCGTTAGTAAAAGCACGGGGTGAGAGATTCCTAGTGGTCTTCACATCCCAGACTTGATAGTCTACTATCAGATCTATCTTGCACTTAGCTGCGTTACCGTAGAGGCTCCCTAGGACAGTCACCTCCTTCCTACCGTCCTCCCAACCGGTCAGGTGTTGGTCGAGCGCCGTCCGACAAGCCTGTGAGAGGATCACGGCTTCCTTCCACGTGTCTGCGTTTACTAGCTGTCTCCCCTCTGCCTCAAGGAGTTGCTGCTGCCACGCAGCCTTCCCCGCCTTAGTTCGACGATCCACTTTGACCGCCTCCACAAAGCGCCAAGCAACCGTCTCTGGCTCCAAGACCATAGCGTGAACAAGCGTACCCAAGTGTTGCGCACTGGTACTCTCAGTCTTGTTATTCAGCGCGTAGTTGTAAGCTGCTGGGCAGTCCAACAGCTTACGCACGTTGCTCCACCTAGCGGCCTCTAAGGCGTTGTATTCCTCGTCCGTTAGTTTGTGTACGCCTGGCTTCATTCTTCCTCCTCGGGCACCCAATAGGGCGATCCTAGGCTCCACACGGCGAAGTGGAGCTTTTCTCCGATGTAGTAGGCTCTGTACGCTTCGACCGCGCACGCAGCTTTGTATTCGTCAGGCATCGCTTGTGCCCACGGTGTTAGCCCCTTGTCGGGTAATAATCTGGAGTGTTTTGCAGCAAGACGTATGACGGCTTCAGACTTGTGCTCTCGGTCGTAGCGTAGCGTGTACTCTTCAGCTAGTGATATACCGTGCTCAACAAGCCACTCAAAGTTCTGCCGAGATTCTGCTGCCCACAATGTACACGGATGCTTGCGGTGCGTCGCCTTGTAAGGAACGTCAGCACCTAGATCGCTGACTACTGTGCACAGTAGTTGTGCTGTCTCTAGTACCATCTTCACAACGTGCTTGTCGCACTGGTACTGAGCAGCTAGCGTTGGGTCCTTGTCTAGTATGAATATGTTCATGTTTAGCGTTCGCTTACTTTAGAGTAGCCGTCATAAGCGAACGCTTCGTATGCCCTACCAAGCATCAATGCTTTCCCAAGCAGCCAAGTCTGTCTCGTCGAGTACCGGGTAAGTCTCCAAGGATTGCTCGATGCCGATACCCTCCATCTCGGCGTTGGTGTCGGGGCGAACCAGGATGATTTCAAACCACCCAGGTCCCCAGTGCCTGAAGCGGTGCACCTCTACGTCTTCACCTTCTCCGCCCAGTATTTCCAGGGCGGTTTTGAAGTTCGACTGGGCCAGGGCTTCGCTGTCTCTGGTCCTCATGACAGGCACGACAAACCAATCCTGGCGATCCGTCAGTTCGTAGCCCTTTGGGTCCATGGGCGTCGGACTGAAGTCCTTATACCGTTCCATGCAGTCTGCCCTCCTCCACGAAGTCCATGACCCACTGGTGGGCCTTTGTTATCTTGTCAAACCCGTCCGTGGCAGACAGGTTCTGAATGCCTGACAGGCTGCTGAGCTTGTCAAGCGTTGCGACCATCAGGGGGTGACTAGCGACCCAGTCGCTACCCTCGCAGTCCTCTGCGCTGTACAGAGCAGAAGACAGTTCTTTCGCAAAGAACAGCACGCCTCCGATGTTGGAGGCCCACTGGATTTGCTCTACCTTCTCCGCCCATGGGCGGAGAGATGAGGTCTTACGATAGTTCATGTGTGTACCCTCCACCCAATGGGGTTGTCTTCCAAAGACACGCTGAAATTCTGCGTGCGGTCCTCTTTACCCGGCCCGCTGGGACCGTGATATATCAAACCGCCGTTCATCACTGTGCGGTCTCCAAGCTGCCACACGATGTAAAAGCTGTGCGGTGCGAAGTCCGTGTAAAGGTGCACCGTGTATGCACCGTCACCGTACTTGTCCAAGTAGTCGAGCTTGGACTGCAGCTGCTCGGTCAAGCCCATAGACTTGGCAAAAGATTTCACCTCTTCGAGGTACTCCATGTCGTTTACCTTTAGCATCGTTCCTCCGTAGTACCTGTGTAATAGGGTAGTCTGTTGTAGGGGCGGCTTCCTCTTTACAGCGGGAAGACCATGAAGGAAGTTATCTTCAACACTCGTGTACTGGTCATAGTACTCTTGGTGCTGTGCCAACTAGATCTAGTCCTAACGACTTTGGAGCTACACCTAGGGCTAATATACGAAGCAAACCCGTTTATGCGGATTTTCGTTGAGCAAGGCGTGCGTAGGTTCATCGCCGTAAAAAGCGCTATCAGCATATGTTGCTGTGCTGTTTTTTACGTGGCAGCGCACAAGCCTTTCTGCAGGTGGGCACTAGAGTTACTGCTTACTATTTACCTAGCAACTCTAGTGCTCCACTGCGTGGGGTTGATCACACTGTGATCGCGCCCTACTCTCCTAGGTAGGGCCGGGAAGGGAACACTCGGAACTTGTTGTCTTCCCACTGCACGTCGAAGCACTTACGCTCGGTGTCCCATTTGAGCACACTCATACCCAAAGAGTACTCCAGATGGGAGGCCGGGTTACTACTGTAACCGCACAATCCCTGACCTGTGTCATTGAACTCTTCGGCCTCGTCCTGCCCGTACTCATCGAAAGCCTCCATGTAAAACTCCACACAGGCGTGGAAGGGGATAACCGTTTCCCCACAGAAAGCCCCGAAGATAGGAGGGCTGTATCCTCCACGGATGTCGCAGCCAGTATGGATATAAAGGACCACGACTATGTGCGGCAGATCTTCTCCGGTCAGAGGGCAGGTATACCCAAAGGTGTCCCTTCCCGATTGCCAGACCCAGTCACGCCCGTCACTGACTTCTGGGCTATGCCAAACCTCCCAGACAAAGTCCTGTGAGTAGTCGTTCTCGTTGTTGTAGGTATTGTCTCGGGCTACTTGTCGGTAGCCCAGCTTTTCCATGACGGCTACCCCCAGTTCGAAAAAAGAGAGGTCGTTCTCTTTCGAAGCTAGGTTTTCATACTGCTGTGTTATGCTCTCATGCTCTTCGAAGCAGTCCACCAACAGCTGGTTAGTGGAGATGCTTACGTCGAACAGTCCAGCCCCTTCGGGCTTTGCTGGGTAAATTAGCGTCTCGTTCTCGGGGTCCTTCTCGGACTCGTGATGGCGCCCGTAAGCATCACCACTGTCCAAGAAGTGCCTTCCACTATTGTAGCGCGTGAAGTGCACTGCTCTCTCGTAGTCCATCTTACCTCCTACACACCAGTTTTACTTTACCTTCTGGTGTCCTCTCACGGGTTACCCGGTAACCCTGCCTTCTTGCCTTAGCAATCGTACGCAGGGTTGCGTACTCTTGCTTGACGCGGCCCAGCCACTTTTGGTTGTAGCCACATCGAGTGTCGTACTCACTTATGCGGGCTATGAACTTGTTGCCCACCTTCTCGAAACCTACATCGTTGGCAGCGATCCCGACGTGTTTACGCCGAATGACGATGTTCGCCTTCTGCTCCCTCTCGTCTCCCTGGTAGCCGAACAAGGCCACGGGAGACTTGTTATTTTCTACTAGCCCTTGCAGGCTGTTGCCTTGGTGGGTACCCACCGCCTCAAGGGCTTGCACCAACAGCGCCGCATCCTTGAACTCTGTCTGTACTTCTCGGTAAGCTGACATTAGCACTCCTCGCTGATCGCAGTGTGATCAGGCTTTGGTCTTACGCCTGTTTTTTACCTGCGTAAAAAACTCAGGCTTACGCTTGTTCTTAGTAGTCTTGCCCAAGCCGGAAAGTAGTTTGTCCAACTCTTTCTCGCACTGGGCTCCGCCAGGACCTTGTGCTACATCTGCACTGAGGTCGCCGTTCTCGTCGATTTCGATGATGATCTCTTCCGCCACTTTTTTACCTCCATAGGTAAAGGGGTTTACATGTTTCTTATACCCAGCAACCCAGATATATTGCACTTCAGTAAGAGTTTGTGGTGTTATAAACTCTTGATATCTTGGCGCTAATTGTCGAGGAGTAAGCTTATGTACAAGGCGGCAGGTCACGCGCACGATAGGATGAAAAGCAGAGCGGGCATGAAGCCTGGTACTGTAGAGTCAATGGAAAAAGCCATACGGCGTCTAGCTCTTAAGCCCGGTAATTACTACACTGAGGTACGGGACAAGAGCGGCTACATTAAAGGCTACGCCACCTTTTCTCCGTTTGGTAAGAAGAAAACACTTCACATGACTACGGTACTTTCACCGGACATGAGCCCTAGAGGTCAGTACGTGGATCTTAAATCTAAATATGCAAATCTACGCATAGTAGATTTTGTGCGTAGCTCGGTGGAGAAAACTGCAGAAGCATCGGCTCCTCCAGCTTTGAACACAGGTGAGAAAAGCCGTATACGCTCTTACATGCGTGACGGTAAAATGGTGCGCTCACACGAAAGAGGTAAAAAGCCTCGCAAGGTAGACCTTACGGCGGCGGGCACTGTAGCCACTGCGGCAATGGCGGGCGCAGGTGCGACTACACTCATCAGCGGCGCAGGTAAGTCTATTGTAGTGGATAAAGATCCTGCGCCTGTTTACACAAACGCTAAGACTCTGTTTACCAAAGTTAAGCCTGGCGACTACGTGCTAAGCGCCGCTACTGGGTTGCAGAAGACTAACGTCATCGTGGGCATCTCTACTGGCTATCCAGACGCGATGCACAGTTCTTTGGTTTCCAGGGTCTTTCCTGATGGTAGCATTGAGGTGCTGGACTATAATGACTCAGGCATGCACCGCGCTAGACTGGACCCAGAGGGTAGGTACCGGTACACACCTGCACAGCTACAGGCTAAGACTTTCCAGAAAATGGAAGGTGAGCAGAGAAACATTACGATTCTACGCGCTAAGAATCCTGACGATGCCGCGAAGGCGGTGAAGAACTACACACGCAGGCTAGAAGTCTTCGAAAAGATGCGGCAAGACTTCCTACGTCTCGGCGTTTCGGAGCAGGATAGTTACAAGCTTTTAGGTCAGACCTTCAACACCTCTTACTTTAGTAAGGGTGGATTTGCTGAGCAGGGTTTCCGCGAGCTTTTTACCCCGTTCTTCAAGCCTGCCTCCAATGTTTCCGTGCAGAAGCAGATAGCACTAGGCGAAGCTGCACTTACTAATTTGGAGAATAACAGACTTCAGTACTCTAGAAAGATGGTCGATGCTTTCAAGAAAGGTAAAAAAGCAGGAGACCTTATCTCTCCATACGTGCGTACCATATGCTCTACCGCTGTAACCATGAGCGGCATGCCTGCTTTCGGCAACAAGCTACCGATGGGTGCCGCTCCGCACGATGTCTACCGCAGCAAGCAAATGCGTACCATAGGTCACTTCAGGCCCAAGGGTTACTACGGTTCCAACCGTACAGTGCACCGAGTTATGACTGCTACACCTACTCTAGTTAGAGCCGCGCTAGGCGCTGGTTTGGGTGTGACGGCACTAGCCGCAGGCGTTGCTATTAAGAGTAAGATGTCCTCGGGTCAGGAGAAGACAGCAAGCTTCGGTAAGATTCCAAAGATCTCACCGCTGCGTTCTACTTACTCCGCTGCAAAAAACATGGCCAGCTTCAAAATGCCTTCTATCGTGACAGACGCAGCGGGTCCTTTATTAGGCGCAGCCGTGATGCTTGGTCTGGGTTACGGTATTTACCGACACGGTGAGCGTAGCCTCCAAAAACGCATTGATAACGAGGTGAAGCTCGTTGGGCCTAAGCCTGGTGAAGCGAAGATGCCTTGGAAATTCTGATCATAGGGTGATCAAAGATGGCTTCTACCGTATTGACAGTGCCGGATCCTTGGGCCAGTAGCACAGAGAGTCTCGATGATCTGATACCCAGGTTAGAGCCTGCATTCGGTCAGAATAGTAGAGACGAAGCTACGGATACAATTGTTTTCAACTCGAGCGTAGCTACCTCGGGTGCCCTTCGGGTGCGTAGACCCTTTGCAGGCTTGTCGATAAAGCCGAATACCCACGCTTACTGCACCGTAGTGCGCGAAGACGGTACTACTTTGAACGTCTTCAACAACTTGGGCGCTACTACAGATCCTGAAATGGCGGGTAAGGCTTCTCAATCAGACGAGACTTTTGGTAACCCGCAGTCTAGGTTCTGGACGGACTTTTTGTTGCAGTCTGTGGACGAGCAGCGCAGCGAGAAGTTTCAGCTAGTTGAGACATTCGGTGAGCCTATCGCTTATGTCTTTGGTGAGCGTCCCAGGTTCTTGTCGTTCCAAGGGTATCTGCTTAACACGGCAGACTTTAACTGGCGTGCTCAGTTTTGGGAGAACTGGGAAAGGTACTTCAGGGCTACCAAGTTGGCAGAGAACAACGCCCGTATGTACCTTGGCTTTGATGACATACTTGTCAGTGGCTACCCTATCAATGCTGTGGCTAGGCAGTCGTCCAACGTTCAGCACACGATCACTCTTAACTTCTCTTTCCTAGTCACCAGTTACACTAACTTCGCCATGCAGTCTGTAGGAGCTTCTCAGCGCGCCAGACAAGGTAGATCTACACGAGGCGGCACTACTGTCTTCACTACTCGTGCGGCAGAGTTCGTAAGTGGCGGGGTATTCAAAGACCCTTCCTATGAACTTGCTAGTGCCGAAGACGGGCCTTTAGCTAGAGTTATCGGTGGAGACCGATTACGGGCGGCAGAGACTATTCAACAGTTCAAAGACGCCTTGAACCTAGGAGAGGACGTCGGATTGTTCGACGTGTTAAACTCACCGTCGCTTAGGTACATCAAAGGTGCCAAAACGTCCATTGAGGTGATGATGGCGCACCAGCGCCGCATACTCAATCAGCTAGCCTTCCAGGGCGTAGACGAGATGGCTGCTAATACATCCGGGGGTACTCTCACCTTAAACTTCTGGATGGGTTTCATAGGTAATCTATACCGGAGTGCGTTTGTTAACGGCTTGCGGGTGCTCGGTTTACGTGATGAACCCTTCAACAACAAGTGGGTTGATTTGGTAGACCATGTGGCGCAGTTAGCTAACCCTTACGCGCTTGCGTCTTACATGGGATATACTGCGACCACTGCGATGCAGAACGTGTTATACTCCGGTACGGATAAGTACTCGTTGAGCAACGTACGCCAAGACTTTGCACTAGGTCTTGTCGCTCGTGGTCAGGACGACGCTTTTGGTCAGCGTATATCGTACAGAAACGAAGCTACTGCTGTTCAGGAGGTTGGCACCCACACTCAGAACCTGTTACCCCCTGGGGGTATATCCGTCACGGCTGCTTCCGACAGCACGGGATTCGAGCAGCCCGTGGGTGAGACTGATCCTTCGGTCAATACGACCGCGCAGACTCTGCTAGAAGGAAACCGAGACCAAGGCGAGAGCCGCGAAGTGCTGGAACGAGAGGCTGTAGAGCGGCAGGAATCTGAGCGGCAAGTAAATCATGGTGCTATCTCTATCGTTGAAGACGAAGAAGAGGTCGAGGACGACGGTTCTTTCTGATCACGCTGTGATCGACACATACGTGGAATGACATGACTATCACTCGTTTTTTAGGTCTACGCCTCTTTCTAGAGGGTATAGAAGTTCCCGTAGTCTCGGCAACAGTGACGGCTAGACTCCTAGGACCCGCCAACGCTCAGATAGTAGTACCCCCTGACGATTCTATCACTGAGTTTCTGCCGCGTACCCTGGTTCACCTATTTTATTATGGTGGTCCGAACATGCAGTCAGAAGACGGTGAAGACACAACTTTGGGCGAGGCTGCTAAAGACCCCAACAACTGGCATCTAGCTTTTTGCGGAGAGGTCGTAGGTTACCAAGCCATGAAGGGTGTGCTTAGTAGGCAAGTAGTCCTCAACTGCATGGACCTTACTACTTACTGGGACGCCGTGCGCATGTACTTCGGTACGAAGACGGTAGGCTCTAGGCAGTTCAGACAAGCCATCTACATGGGCTCTGTCGTTGCGTCTAAGGGTGCTAAAAAAGTAGACACCTCTGGCGCACTGCTTCGATTACTTCGCACTAGACCTACTACGATGCCCACTCTGCAGGGCTTGCTCGGAGGCTGTGTGTCCTTGCTAGAGTCGGCTACGGGCGTCTTTGCCAGCACTCAGTCTCTGAAGAAGTTTAGGGGCATATCTGACTTTTTGTCGCAGGCAGAGCTTAGGCTGAAGCTGACCAAGCAGTTGGGCATCAACCCTAACGACACTAGTTCAGGCATACTCACTAACGACCCTGAGTTCAGACGTTACATCAGGCGAGTCGTGAAGTCTTCGCAGAGCACTTCTAGTTATGGCAACCTACTTAGGCACATACTTACACGTATGCACCACGTGTACAGCACTGTAATCTGCCCGCCATACATACCTTCGGGAGCTACCGCTAAATACCGAAAGCTTGTACCCATACGCTCTAAGATATCTGGTAAAGGGAAGAAAAGCCTTACAGAGCTAGAGCAGAATCTAGACAAACTCTACGAGGCTGTTGAGGCTCGGCACAAAGAGGTTAACAAGCGGGTGTCTACTAAGGGTTCACCCGGTGCTCTAGATGACGCCTTAGTGGAGGATGCCTTCGTCTCCACTACAGACTTCATGGGTGCTGTTAGAGATACCGCAGGCCATGAAGCGTGGACCTCAAAGTACAGAGACGTGGTGCCTACTAGTACTAAGCTAACTGAGGCCAAAATAAACGAAGAGTATGCAGAGTTGCCCGATGCGGAGCGCACGGCTTTGGTGGATGCAGGTAAGTATTACAGCAATGCCATAACCATTGTGCAGGAAATTATGACTCCCATAGAGGGCAATAACTGGGAAGATTTCGACCCTGTTTACGATAAGGCCGGTAATCTTGTAGCGGCGGCGCGTAAAGATGGAAATGAAATACTGGGTCCTACTGCTGTTACTAATGAAGGTAAGCTGTATCCTTACCACAAGAAACCTAATTTCTTAGCCGCCTCTGCAGAGATAGAAAAAGCGCGTGCGGCTCTTAAAAAGAGAGCTAGACCTAAGTGGAAAACTGTTTCCGGTGAGATACGTCTCACTGACCGGCTCATTACTACGCTGTTTCACCCCAACATCTGGATGTGTCCTCCGCCCAAGTGTAATGTCCTCTTTCCTGACTCCTACAGAGAGTTTCAGTTTCAGCGTCAGTTTTTGCAGGAGCCTACGCGCTACATGCTTTTTGGTCTGAAGCGTAACGGTAGACAAAACTGGCAAGAGGTATACTTCGCGCCCAACACAGACATCATCACTGGTGGGATGCAGAAACAAGACGTTTCTAAAGCTGCCCAGCAGTCGATTAGTTTTCTGTTCCCCCACGAGAAGTACTCTGGAATCATACCCACCATAAACGGTGTCGGCAGCGTGGCGGCACTCACCAAGATAAACAGAGAAGTAGAGAAGATATCACCAGGGGGTGCTACTGCCCATAAACGAGTAAAAAGCCCTGCCTTGTCTAGAGCAGCGCACTCCGGGTTCTTCAATGATAGGTACGCGTCTAGGAACCTGTCTTTTACAGGACCTCTCAGTCCTCAGTTGGTCTGCGGTCTTCCTATACTGTTGTTGGACCCTCAGCTTGCTACATCTCCCGACAGCCCTACGCCAGACTTGGGCGGTACTCATTACCTCGGCTTCCTCAGCCAGCTTACTCACAGCTTCTCTCAGCAGGGTGCTATAACTACGGGCTTCGTAACTTACGCACGCCCCTACAACGAGAGCTTGGAGCTATTCGGTACCAAGGACGCCAAAGTAAAGGTCACTAAAGAAGTTGGTCCTAACGCCAAGCTAGCCGGTACGTACTGGGCAGAGGTGTTGGGCTACGTTTCTTTGAAGCGTACTGTAGGTAACACTCCCCAAACTTACTCAGTCCCTATTGTCGGTATGATGGGCGTGCGAGGCCGCACAGGTAAACATGTCAACCTAGGGCTGAAAAAGCAGAACAAGAAGATTCAGATCTTTTGGAAAAAGACGCACCATAGTGGCTACGATGTAGACTGGCCCGATGGGTTTAGACCTGAGCGCACAACTACTGGGCTCATCGCCTACGAGATAACACCTGTGTTCAGCGAAAGCAGGCAAACCTCGGCGGTAGTTCCAACGCCTGGAGCAACAGGGCGCATCAATCGTGATCAGTGGATTGATGGTTACCACTACGCGCCCAAGCTTCCCTGGATGAGCGCGACCGCGTTGGGCGCGGTGGAAGTAGAAGTGCGTAGAAAAACCAAAAGCGACAAGAAGCCAAAAGTCGTAGACTACAGCTTCTCCTTTGAACAAGTGGCTAGACCTCCCTGGGTAGACAAGTCTTACCTGAATCAGAATATAGGTAACGAGTACTATCAGCAGCTATTGGGCTGCGGAGCTTTGACTGATCCTACCCTGATCGCTGAACTCAGTAAGCAGAAGGTGACCAAGGTAGAGGGCATAGGTACGCTGGAAGACGGCGTGAGCCTCACTAGCGACCGAGTGCTTACGACCGCTCAGCAAGATGCTATCCGCAAAGAGTTGGATATGGAGACTAAGGGTCCTGCTCTGCTGGATGAGCTTCTTGACGATGAGACCGGTGAGTTCAAGAAGGCCGCTTTACAGATAGAGACTAAGGACGGAGAGACCTTCAGGATACCTGCAGAGATCGTGGGCGGAGACTCCATCAAAGACGCCGTGGACTCTCTTGCTAGCACTTACACCAACTTGGTGGCTGAGACAGAGACAGCGTACCGAGACGTTAACAGTTTCATCCACAAGTTTACCGATCGCAAGTTTGCTTCGATGGTAGACATCTTTGGCTATGGGTGGAAGTCAGGTGCGCTCTTGTTTAACGAGGGCCAGGACGGTGTGGTAGGTACTCGGTACGTCATGCCGCTACCTGAGTACGATCCAGGCGGCGAGTTCACTCGTGAGCAAGATAACGCACGCGAAGGATTTCACAGTTCTGCCTTCGGAGACATAGCCAACCTGGACCTGTTACCCCATGAGTCTCTGGCTGATGCTTACGGTGGTGAACCTAGGGATATAAACCCTGCTGCAGATCCAAGAGCAGAGCGGTATAGTAGAGTGCTTGCGTACCGGTACCGAATAACTAAAACAATACAACGAGGGTAGTATGCGACCAGCACAGCAGTTTCTAGTTAACTCTGTACTTGAGAAAGTGGGTTGCCGACAGATAGACAACTTTGATAACCCTTACGAGGTAGGTAGGGCTTTAAGCTTCCTAAGATCGTTAGGTGATCGTGACGTGATCAAGCCCGCTATGGCGGCTTTAGAGAAGTTGGCAGAAATGCCGCCTCAGGAAAAATCTAAGTCTATTAATGCCGTACCTCACTTTACTGAAGAGATGCCTGCGGGTAAAGTACCAAGAGAGAGCATTGATCTCAGCCCTGAGGGCTTTGCCAAGCTTGAGTCCACATTTGGTGAAGGTGGCCGTAAGCGGAGAGGTCTTGTTTACGGTGGCACTACGCTAAAGAAGTTCATAGAGTCCCAAGAAATGTAGCCGCTAGGAGGCTCAAGTTATGACGATCACCAGTAAGCAACGAGTAGTTCAACGCCTAAGCAAAGAAGCAGGCATAGCCTCCTTTGCGGGGCGTAAAGTAGGTAGAGGAACCGTAGTTCCGCAGTTTGTTACTAACATGGTTACAGACTTCGGGCGTTCCAGGGCGATAGCAAGCGCAAAACGGGATGCTATGGCTATGGGGCTGAGTCCTAAAAAGACTGAGAAGTACATAAACAACGCCCGTGAGGCATACGAATCTCAGAGAGAGATCTTTGACGAGAGTTTGTTTGACCGGCGTAATCTAGCTAAGGCAGAAGCCAAGGCTGAGCGTAAGGCTGCTAAAGCGGCAGAGAAGGCTCAGCAGGAAGCAGAAGAGAGGGCTAAAGAAGAAGCTGCCCGTCAGGAAGCAAGCTCTAACTTTAACAAAGCTGTCGGTGCTACTCTCTTAGGTGGTGCAGGTGTTGTTGGCGGAGGTCTTTACCTTCGCAACAAGCGTAAAACCAAGGAGCAGAACAATGCGTGAATACACATTAGATGAGATCATGGCACACCCTGCCTTTGCCGAAGCTTTTTGTAATGAGCTTTACGGTCCCGGCTTAGAGAAAGAGGCGATTTACGGTCTGATAACCAAAGGCTTGAGTAAGCTACCTTTCGGCAGTACAGGTAGGATGGCTCGAGAGGTAGCAGCAGATGCAGCTAAGAAGATTGAAGATCCATTAGAAGCTGCAGCTAAGAAGCTTAAAAATAAAGCACCCGCCCCACCCCCTAACGCTAATCCTCCTACCCCTGATGCTGCTAAGGTGGATGCACCGCCCCCTGGTAGTCAGGCTAGTGGGCAAACTGTACCTAAACCTCCCGGCTATGATCCTGAGAAGCTGAAAAGGAAGGCGCCAAAGCCGGAGTCCGTGTTGCCTGGTGGTCTCGTCCCTTCAGCTAGAAGAAAGGGTAGTGCCCTTGCCGGAAAAGGTGATGCCGCAGGAGCCACTACACCTAAGCCTGAAACAGTTAACGTGATGGGCATGGATGTTAAGAAAGACAACCTACCTTACCTTGCAGGAGCGGGTTTGTTAGGTGCTGGTGCGCTCGGTGCTGGTGCTGGGTACGTATTAGGAAGCTGAGAACGTCTGACTTGATCACGGTATGATCGTATGGATCCGGTCTCTACATTTGTTAAGTACGCATCTCAAGTCCGGGTAAAAGGCCACACTCGCGTGGTTGACGGTAAGCTTGTGTACGTTGATCCGCACGGTAGGGACGTAAAGACCAAGCCGAAGGATGTAGTTACACCGAAGACTCGGTCAGAAAAAGATCTTGAGCTTTGGCGCAAATGGAAGGCATCGGGCAAGGACTCCGACTTACAAGAACTGATGGTTGCTTTTGAGCCCATGGTGAGGTCTAAGTCCAACACCTACAAAGGCAAGGTACGCATACCTGATCACGCAATAGACCTGATGTACAAGAAGACGCTGGTCGATGCGTTCAATTCGTACGATCCCAGTAAGGGTGCCTCGCTAAGTACCTACGTGTTTACTCACTTGAACAAAGTTCAACGCTGGATAGGTTCTAACCAAAATGTAGGGCGCATACCCGAAAACCGTCTGTACAAGATACGACTCTTCAAAGATGGTGAGTTGTCTCTTTCTGAGTCTTTGGGCCGCGCTCCAAGTACCGCAGAACTAGCCAAACACCTCGGTTGGTCTGAGTCAGAAGTAGATCGGATGTCTAGCGAACTGAGAAGCGACTTGGTGTCTCAAAACTTTGAGATAGACCCTTACAGTTTCACACCTTCTAGAACTGAAGCTACCTTGCGACTTTTCAAGCACGAGCTTTCCGGTAAAGAACGCATTCTGTATGAGCACCTGACAGGTTACGGTAGGAAGAAGATCACTGAACCCAAGCAGTTGGCTAAAGAACTAGGTGTTCCGGGATACACGGTATCCAGGATGAAAGCATCTATCGCTAAAAAACTAGAAAGGTACTTGGACGAGTAACCACCTTCCGTCCGAGGGGAGCTGTGATGATACACCCTGATTATGATAACGATGCCCTCGCAAAAGCGTTTGCGGAGGTCTTCAGAGAGAAAGTCGCCTCGGCTAAGTCGAAGACTGTGGATCCGACTTTCTTTAATGCTCTGACCGGTAGCCGCCTCAAGAGCCTTATGGCTGAAGAGAAAGCGGCTAAAGAGTTTGCCGACAACATTGATGCGGCAACTCCTGACAACGTGGGTATCATCCAACGTATCCGTAATTACTTTAATAGAAGCGCCCGACAGGATGCTGCTGATAGAGTGCACAACCGGTTGGTTGCCGCAGTGAAAGAAGAAGGCGACAGAGTCAAGGGTGCCCGTATGAAAGCCATAGGCGGTGCTGCAGGCACCGTGGGTTTGGCTGGTGCGGGTAAGCTGTATCTGGACAAGAAGCGCAGAGACGCACAGGCCGCGTCCAGCTATGCTCCTTCCTCTTCTTCCCCTTCTTGGTAGTTCTGGAGGTATCGTCATGTCCCAAGACCCACTTGCGCAGGCTTTTGCTGCCATTTACCTAGAGAAGGTGGCCAATATTCCCAAGTCCACTTTCTTCAATGCCCTTAGCGGCGGTAGGTTGCGAGCGCTAAAGACCGCAGAAGAGGCGGCGGCTCAAAAAGTCCGTGATTTAGATGCAGCTGCCGGTTTAGACAGGTCAGGTATGACAACGTGGCAGCGATTTAAAGACTGGATGACCCGTGACTCACGCCGCAGGAGCGCAGACCGGGCATTGCGCAGCGCAGAAAAGGAAAGAATGAAAGAGCAAGACTACGTCTCTGCCACACGCCGTACTACGGCGCTGACAGGCGGCGCGGGTGCTTTAGGCGTGGGCGGGTTTTTAGCTCTCAGAAACAGAGCTAAGAAGCAGCAGGAACTCGGTGCTCAGTAGTCATGGCTCTGAACGACACAGAAAGGCAAGAGCTTCTTGACCAGTTAGAGGCCGAAGTAATTGCGTACTTCGATCAACAGCTTGCTCGTTTGGTAAAAGAGGCTAAGTTTCTGAAAACGGTAAAAGAGTCGCAGACTATTGACGCGTCTGCCCTACGAAGTGCAAACTACGACCGTGTTAAAGCCGTCGCCCTGTACAAGTTTTTTACGTAACAGGCACATACACAGTCACTGACGAGTGACTTAAAAAGAAAGGTGTACACCATGAGTGAGTTTAACGAAGACATTTTGCGACTATTTGCTGCGGAGCCCGTTGAGAAAATTGCAAAAGCACCACGCGGCGCTTTCTCTGAGTTTCTGGGTAGGTATGGTCTCGCAAGACCTACTAAAGAGTACACTGATACTGCTACTAAGCTCCAAGACCTAGAATCCAGGTACACTAAGCTTACGAACGCCCTTAAACAGAATAAGAGGTACGCAAAACTGACAGATGAGTCTGATGCTGCGTACGCTGAGCGCCTTGACGATGTTCTTAAGGGGCGGAGAGGCGATGCTGCGTTTATGGAGGACCTTAAGAAAACCCGCGAGTCGCTTAAGGCCATGCAAAACAAAGCCCTCACTGGCCGTATTGTGGGGGCGTCTACTTTGGGTCTTGGTGGTGCCGCAGCCGGTGCCGGGATCGCTGCTCCTTTCGCTTACGCCAAGGGTCGTAAAAGAGAGGATTGATCTATTCCTTATGTAATCTGCTAAAGGTAGACTGCTCTTGTAAGTAGAGGTACGACAATGCAGATTGCTAGGTTAGACACTCCCCGAATACTCACCTTCTACTATCCTAGTGGGTTGCTTACGACCCCTAGGGTCGTGGTTTCCAGCGGCGCTACCACGTTGGAAACCATCGCGCTATCCCCTTCTGCTTTCTTAGCCAACCTACTTATAGCAGATACCGCCTTGACGGTGTCTTCGCTGGGTACGTACACGCTAACGCTTCAGGAAAGCGACGGTGCTGGCGGTTACACTACAGTGTTAACCGACACGCTACGTGTTGGCTTGGACCCTGTTAGTCCTTTCATTTTGTCTAGCTCTGCAACCCAGATCTTCAGGTTAGATGACAGCGTGGTAGGGGACACCACGAGCACCGTTACTCTTCAGATAGTCTCTCAATCAGACGCCCTGCACGAGCCTGTGATATCTGCCGTGTACGATGCTGCAGAGAGCGTTTACAAAGCCACTACGGCTACAGCCATATCAGACGAAGGTACCTACTCTCTGATCTGGTTTGACGACGGGTCTGTATCCCGCGTTGATACGCTGGTGGCTTTTGTGCCTCGCGGTTACGAGACAGTGCAGGTGCAGGTGGTAGATACCTCTAGCGGCAGCACTGTGCCCTACACTGCCACTCAGGTACTTTTTTCTGAGCCGAGCGGTACGGCATACACGTCGGCTACAACCAACAACGATGGTCTGGTCTCCGTACAGCTACCGCCTGCGAAGTGGGTAGTGTCTCTGCTAAAAAACAACACAACGTTTTCCTCCAATAACAGTGAGGTAACGGTGGTCAACATGGAGACTGCCGAAGATGACGTTAACAATAACTTCACCATAAACGTTGAGTCGTTTGCTGCTACCTTTTCCGCAGAGGGAGCACCCGGTAAGACTTGCTTACTGTCGGCACATCTGTTCGATTTCGAGGGTAAGCCCTTGAGAGGCAACGATGTCATAGTCGAGCTTCACCAAGGACCGTCGAACTTCTCAGGTAGCGGGGTGTTTGGTCAGTCCAAAGTGTTCAAGACTGACTCTAACGGGTACGTAGAGTTCAACGTGATGCAAAGCGTGGTCGTGACTATTTCTATAGTTGGTCATGCCTTCCGACGTAAGATAACAGTACCTGAACTAGTATCTGCCAACTTCCTTAACTTAGCAGCCACTAGCGAAGACTTGTTTGATATAGTAGAAGTTAACATTCCAGACGCACCTAGAAGATCTATTTAATCGATCATGCTAGGATCAAAACAGTGGTAACACACACAGAGAGAGACATCATGTCACTACTGACTCGCATGGTCATGGAAAAGCTGGCTAGGAACTATGATGATTCTGGAGGTGCACCTCGCCCTAAGCCAGCACCTCGCCCTAAGCCAGCACCTCCCGCTAAGCCAGCACCTCCCGCTAAGGTAGTACCCACAGCTAGGCTTGCTGCTAAGCCAGCACCTCCCGCTAAGGTAGTACCAACAGCTAGGCTTGCTGCTGAAGGGTATTCAAATGCTAGAAATGTTCGAAAGGCTATAATAGATTCTCAACGGTCGAAACCTACGAACTCTGCGCCAGCGAGGGCTGCACAAAGTGCCCGTAGGGCTATAGCCGATAAGCCTGCACCCGCCGCTAAATCGATGTCCATGGCCCAGAAAATCAGGCAGCGCTCTGGCGGTAATAAAAAACTGGAGCAGCGGTGGGCTGAGCAGTACAGAGCACGCCAGGCTAGAAGAGCAAGGGCAAAAGCTGGTGTCGAAGCAGATGTGACCCCAGAGTATCTTAAACAGAGGCTGTACTGATGCCTTGTACTAGGCAGTCTGGTTGCTGAATAGGTGATTCTGTGCCTTCGAACGTAGTACATTCTAAAAGAGACGAAGAGAAATGGGAGAAGGCCAAGGCTATTGCCGCTAAAGAAGGCAAAGGTCGCAACTTTGCCTATATCATGGGCATTTACAAGCGCATGAAACCTTCGCACCGCTTCAAAGGTGGTAAGAAGGAGCGTGTAGTAGAGAAGCTCAGCCAAGCGCAGATGCCTATCTCGACCATTAAGCCCCCCAAAGTTGGGGGTGCTGTTTACAAGACTCCTAAGTTTAACCCCCTAACGGAGGTTAACAAGTGGTCTCGTAGCCAAGGCAGTAATTCCTTAAAGTCTGCGCCTCCTGTACCACCACCCCCGAAAGTGGTCGTGCGCGGGCCTAACAAGCCCAAGAACTTTCTGAAGACCGCGCCTATCGCCAAAGCTCCTGGCGGTGACCAGTTGCCTGGCCCAAACCAGATGGGTAGGACCTGATCACAGCGTGATCAACTGGAGGTAACACATGGCTGAAGACGTGCGCGTATGGGTCGAAGACCCCTCAAGCGTGGCGGTTCTTGGTGCTTACGTAGGTCTGCATGATAGCGTATCTAAAGCTAAGCTGCAGTCCGGTTACTCAGACGCTACAGGTGTTGTTACGTTTCCTGCAGTCGATACGGCACTAAACGGGGGTGTGTACGAAATACGTATAGCCCCTCCTGCTCCGGGTTCCGTCTCAAACGGCTCAGTGCAGAATATTACAGTTGCTGACGGTGGAAATAATAACTTCGATGTGGAAGTCTCTTTCGTTGGGCTGGACACTGCGACAGAGCCTTGGTTGTGCCGCTGTTCAGGACACGTCACCAACGCTCACGGTGAAGCCATCGTCGGTGCCGTTGTTGAGTTCAGCGAAGGCTGCATCCCCCAACTGGCTATACTCTCTTCTGGGGACTACGACGTTAAAGGCATCCTACCTATACGTAAACAAGTCTTGGCCGATTCCGCAGGCAAGCTCACAGTGGATCTTGTCCGTGGGGCCGACTACCGGGTTCTCGTCGAGGGCTTCTGGAGCGTACCTCGCACCGTGCGTGTACCTGATGCTGCGAGTGTTAACTTGGTAGATGTGCTGTTCCCGTACGCTAAGACGTTGGAGTGGTACGACGAAGGCTCTCAGCTGCTACCTACGGCGGCACCTACTTTGGCTCTTGCAGTAGGGGCCTCAAAAGTATTAACTATCAATGTGCTTGCCAGAAGTGGTATAGTCTTAGACTACGGTGAGGTAACCTTATCGTCTTCAGACGAAGAGATCCTGGGGATTAGCTCAGGCACTTCAGGCTCGGTCACACTCACGGCAGTGGCTGCTGGTTCAGCGACGGTCACAGTTAAGAGAACAGTTGTCGAGGATCTGGGTATTACCGCTGTCTCAGATCCAGGCATAGTAGGAACACTAAGCGTAACCATCGCTTAAGCCCTCTTTTAGGTGTATGGGAGTTTTAGATTACAATCCCCGCACCTACCTATCTGGGCACCTGAAGCTGATGGGCGCAGTGTTGAAGAGGGCTGTTTTAGACTACGTCCTCTACTATGGTCATAAAGATCCTTCCAGAGCAGACATAGGCCAAGACGCTAGAGACTGGCTGTTTGAGGACTATTCAGGTCCTTGCTATGTTTTTAGCTTCGAAGAGGTGTGTTCGGCACTGCAGGTGTCTACGTCTACGGTGCGTCAGTACGCAAACGGTATTGACAAAGCGCACCTGTCTAAGTTGCTTCGTGGAGGTACTGCGTACCACGTAGACTTAGAGCAGGAGGGGTCTAATGGCTACGAGATTTTCTGAGGACGACATTGGTCAAGAAGTAGACGCGCTGCAGCCTAGACCTGTGGGTCTGATAGAAGGGTTTGAGAGTGCTGACTACGCACTTCAATACACCAAAGCCTCCGTGTCCCGTCTTATCTCAGCAGACCCTGACGCGATGTATGCGTTTATGGCGCAGACCGCAAAAGAGGTGCTGGCCCACGCAGATCAGGCTAAGACAAACCTTGTATCCTTGTCGTCGTCTCTGTCTGCCTCTACCGGCAATGACACAAAGCTTGACGAAGAACTCTTGTTGTCTATTGCGGAAGAGTTTACGGAGCTACGTGACATAACCTACCGCGCAAAGCTGCGTAAGCTAGACAGGATAAAAAGCAGAGCCTCCACACTCATCTCTACTTCGACAGGTGGTGGCTCTAGAGCAGGTATCTACAAGGATCCTGTTGAGTCTCGTATTGCTTCCCGTGGCTACCTCAGCAAGTTTCTGCACCATCTGGAGTACGTGCGCTTGCTGCACACTTCATTCCGTGCGGCGATCACCGACTACCTAGCCTCTGGTCTTACCGTGATAGCCGCAGAGTTACAGAGCGATCTAGTGGCAGAACGTCTGCGAGATTTTGAGGGCAAGGGTGGCCGTAACGCCAGCAGGGCTCTAGTGCGCTTGCTAGCAGGTATAGCTGCCGTTGACGAGCGTTTAGAGGTACGGGACTGGTCGAAGGCTAAGTACAGTGGTGCGCTCACTATCTTACCAGGCACAGCCCCTTACTCTGTATCAGGTATCAGTCTGCCTCTAAGTGATGGTTCCCCCGGCAGCATATCCGTCACGTTGACGGGTGATACAGGTACTCTGGACTATACCGCAGCGTCTCCCCCGTCTTTGTCGGTAGAACCAATACTAGTTACGCTAACGGGTGCTCCACCGGTCGTACAGAGCGTGTTTTCGCCACAGTGGCCTAATCCTACGGCAAGTGCGACTTTCAAACTGCTTGTAGACAATACCCCCAGGGAAGTGACGCTGTCCTCTGTAGGGTACACGGCATTCGATTCTACTGTGATCAGCGACTTGAACAGCGCCTTATTGCCCTTCAGCGTTACTTGCTCTCTAGTCGATGGCAGACTCGTCGTAACTAGGACGGACGCCGTAGGCAAAGGATCACGGGCTCGCCTAGCCTTCTACGATACATCGTCGGGTGTAAACGACCTAAACGAAACCTTCGGGCTCACCAACGCTAGAGCCGGTGAAGCCCTGGGATCGGATGTCACCAAAGGCGACCTCAGCTTGTCTTCGTTTACAACGCCTCCCACTCTGCAGTTTACAGATACACTGATCTACAGAGGTTCGGGCGTGCCAGGGGGCTTGGGTACTGGGAATACCACATTCTCACTTTCTTCCGATCACGGTGTGATCGCGGGGGACAGCCTCAATGTGGGATCTAGTTGGTACAGGGTAGCTTCTGTCGATAGTAACTCTCTCACCCTAGACCAAGAGATACTGTATACGTTCGACGGGGCTGTCCTGGATACGGCAGGCACCTATTCGTTTGCGGTGTACAGACGGCCAGTTACAATCCGACACCACTCCAAAGCCCACGGCGAGAGCCTGGTTGTAGCAAACCCTAACTCCCTGAGCTTTCCAGAAGAGGCCACCTCAAAGTACGGAGAGCACACTCAGTGCTCTTTAGCTGAAGGTCTTGGTCTAGGTAGCCCTGTACGCCTAGGTGACGTTCTTACACTGGATACAGGGCTTCGCTTAGGTGTGGTGAGCAACTCACAAAATGGTGTGCTGGACGTGACCTTTGACGCCGGTCAGAACTTCAGCGGGGCTGCCTACGCCATTGTGGCTAAAGGCTGCCATTCTTACGGCAACATGACCCAAGATTTGGATGCGATAAGCTCAGATATAGCACGCCTACCTGACACTGACAGGTTTAGTCAGAAGGTGAATGTCTATCTTGGCTCTGGTCAGAACCAAGGTCTTGTGGACAGCGATGTTGTTATTTACCTCTCGCTGCTCCTACAGTTGTCTACTATCTACCAGAACTTCAGTGCCAACTCTGTCGCAGGTGTAAATGACATTCTGAGGTCCCTGAAGGAAAACAGGATGATGCCCGCACACTCCTTGCTTACCGCTTGCCGCTTTAGTGAGTTGGCAGCACTAGACACGGAGGCTGTGTCTCAGTTGGGTTCTATGCAGTTGAAGTTGGCACAGGTGCTGGACGCGCTTACCAACAACAGAGAAGTGTACATACAGAGGCAGACGAGTGATGGGGCCTATGATCAGGTACTAGACCAGGATACTCTGTTGCCGGATGTGCCTACTGCGGAGGATAGCTGATGCCTTCAGAGGGTCCTAAAAACTTTCTAACGGAGCCCCAACTGCGCATTGCAAGTGCGCTTGAAGACGTGCAGTTGGAACTACTGGCGGGTGCTGGCAATCTAGACTTCTACGCTGGGTACAACTTGGCAGCGTCGATAGAAGAGCGCTTAGATCAAATTGGTTTGGTAGATGCCGAACAAGTCGGAGCGTTGCAGGACGTAGAAGACGTGGAATACGCTTACAAGCGGGTCGATCGGTACGGTCGAGCTACAGAACTGGATAGGCTCATACAGTTGAGGAACAAGGCCCTCGCTGCCATTGAGGCTGCTAGGAACATAGAAACTTTGCGCCAAGAAGATCGTGCGCCTCAAGAAGTGTCCGAAACTAGCGACAGCGATGTTCTGGTGTAGTACGTGAAGGCTACTCATGCTCGACATAAAAGTTGTAAAGCTTCTCAATGCTGCGCGTATACGCAAAGTAGACTACCTCACTGCCGACGAGGCTAGAGCCTATTTCTCTGTACCAATCACAGAGAAAGCCCCGGTAGTTTTCTCTATCGAAGGTGATAACTTTGACCGTGCAGAGCAGGTGCTCTACAACGGAGAAGCCATCACGTTCTTCGTAAGAAACTCCTCATTGATACACGCCATCGTGCCGGACAACCTTGTAGGCAGGCGTGTACGCAACATCTTTGTCCTTACCAACAGCCGGGAGTTCAATTCCAGTGCCATCTTCTCTTATGAGTTTGGCTCTAGCATCGGTACAGTGGCTGGTCCCGAAAAGCTCATACAGCAGTTCTTACTGCTGCTGCAGAAGACCCCTGGAAGTGGCGTGTTCAACAGGTCAGCAGGCGGCGGTCTTCAAAAGTTCGCCGGTAGTGTTCAGAAGGCTCCCGGCCAAACGCTCGCATCTATTTCACAGAAGATACTCAATACTGCAGAGCAACTTAAAGAATCTCAGGCAGGCGCTGACCTGCCTCCAGATGAGAGAATGCGTGCAGTGCTGATCAACAACATTACCTTTACGAAAGGAGACAACACCTCGGTGGAGGTGGCGCTTAAGGTAGTCACGTATGGAGGATCTGGATTACCTGTGAACCTGACTCTAGGCGCGAAAGCCGTTATAGAGCAGACGTTGGAGTCCTTTGGATGAATATACTGTCGCCGCAGCATCCTTTTGCTTCGTACATCCTTGTCATCAAAAACAACAAAGTGCTCAACCGTCTGGCAGAGGTTAACCTCTCTAAGGGTTACTGCTGGCAGATTAGATGTGTCGGTCAACCTTTCCCCAAAGAAAGGCGTAACACTAAGATATACATAAACGACTTGGACGGCTTGCTTCTGACGCTGGTTCGCATTGACTTCGACAAAGTCCTGGTGCCAAATACACTAGACTGCATATTCGCAGAGACT
>Ga0208162_1000139_pt1 | contig 38746 bp, 53 predicted proteins | sample CB_VirMetaG_4_FD_184539 | JGI IMG/M metagenome (GOLD analysis project Ga0208162, IMG submission 184539) | Freshwater to marine saline gradient viral communities from Chesapeake Bay - CB_1508_1M Viral MetaG (SPAdes) (version 4) | ecosystem: Environmental > Aquatic > Marine > Coastal | place: USA... | reverse complement strand
GCCTGGGTGGCCGTGGGGCTCACGCCAAACGAGGCCGGCGGGGTCACGTCGTAGTCCATGACCACACCCGATCGGATAGCCTCACGGAGTGGCGCCGTGCTCGTGAGGTCGAAATCCTCCGAACCACCACCACCGGACGCGGCGGGAGGGACGACGATCTGTCCGATCTGATTTGGCGCGGCGATCGTGACGGTGATCGTGATGTCCGATCCGGCCACGCTGGTGGCCGTGGCGCCGGCCCCGAACACCGCGTCAAACGCGGTCACGGCGTTGGCCGCGGTAGCCGTGGCGGAGGCGCCGGCTGCGAAGCTGATCGCGTTGGGGAATTGGGCCGCGCCCGTGTAGGCGTTGACCACGGAGATCGTGATCGTGTACGTCGCGCCGGCGTCGTGGACCGCGGCCAGGACGAGGGACGCGCGCGTGGGCATGGCTGCCGCGCTCACGTTCCACGCGCCTGAGGCGGCGTCGAAGGTGGCCAGGTTGACGACGCGCCCGAAGGTGTGCGAGCCACCCGAGGCCGCGGCGGTAGCCGTGGCGATCGTGAGGTCCGAGGCGGAGGCGGCGCTGGAGGTCACGGAGACCGCGATCCCGGGCGCGTTACCCGTGAGCGTGAGGACGTTGCTCACGACGCCGGTGTCGAACCATCCCGAGGCGGCGGCGTCCGCGTCCACGGCGGCCCCGAGGCCCGCGGCGATCTCCGCCGTGGTGGCGGTACCGTCCGAGGTGAAGGACACCACGATCGGGGACTCATAGCCCGGGGGGAGGATGTCCAGGCTGTAAAGCGTGGAGTTTTGGGCGCTGTCCACCGTGACGGTGGAGACCTGAGCCACGGGGGCTGAGGCGCGTCCAGAGGTCACGATCTTAGCTAGATCGTCCGCGGTGTACTCGGTACCGAGACGGGCGCCGATCGCTTGACCGGCGCGGCCCCGAATTTGTGAGAGTGGCATTTAGAGCCTCCGATCAGAGTGAGGAGAAAATGGCGTCCACGTCCGAGGACGCGGCGGGAGGGGTCACGGGCACGGGGCGCCCACGGAGGCCGTCCGCGCGGGGCGCGGGGGCCGGGGCCGCGGGGGCCTCGTCCACGAGGTGAGAGAGGGCGGCCAGGTATGCGGCGGCGTCCAGGCCGTCCGCGCGGAGTCCGAGGGACTCCACCACGAGGGCCTCACACTCGGAGAGGGTGGCCTCAGTCGGGAGGTCGATCCCCTTGACGCGGGCGATCTTTTCCACGGCGTGGACACGGATCCGCGCGTCCGCGCGTGGGTCCTCGTCCTCGTGCATGGCGTCCGCGGCCGGGTCGTCCTCGTGCATGGCGTCGGCCTTGAGGGCCTCTTTCATGGCGTCCATGCGTCCCCCCATCTCCTGGAGGGCCTCCTGTAGATGCTCGAAAAGGGGGGCCAGGGCCTCCCGGATCTCGTCTGGTGTCATGGTGTCCTCGTCAGCCCGGATCCGGGCGGTGGTGTCTCGCGGGTGGAGGGTGAGTAGTACGTGATTCGGGGCGCGGCGGCGGCGCTGGACGTGGCCGTCCATGTCGGCCACATCATACCGCACGGAGACGCCGGGTCGATCCGGGCCGTCCTTGTGGTCCTCGATCCACTTGATCGCGTCCGGGGCGTGGAGGGTCATCTCCACGATCTGGGCGCCGTCCCGATAGTCCGCGCGCGTCACGGTCCCCACGATCGCGGCGCCGTTGTCGTCCACCCTCACGCCGGGCCAGTGGAGATCGGGGTCTAGGATCACCGGGACGCCTCGGAGGGCCTCCAGATATTCCGGGTCCTCCAGGGCCTCCGCGGCCACCGTCTCCTCCCCGTGGGCGTACCTGAGACGCGTCCCCGCGGACGTGAGGATCGCATCATACCTCACGGATCCCGAGTCCAGGCGGACGGGGGATCGGAGTAGGGCGCGATCGGCGCGTGGCGTATCGTGAGGGGTGGCGTCCATACCTCACGGCCTACCATACGAGGGGGCCGGGGTCAATTCGGACCTATCGGCACGGACGGCCCGATCGTATGCGTCACGAGGTCCACGACGCCACGGACCCCGAGGAGATAGGCCGCCCCACCGATCAGGACCGCGGATCCGATCCCTTGAGAGAGTAGAGCCAGGGTCACGACGGCCACGCCCCACCGTGAGGACAGGGCGCCACGGATCCAGGCGGTGGTCTCACGGCGCGCGGCCATGTCCGCCTCCAGGGCGTCCGCCTGTCTCATGGATGCCTCCACGATCGACGCCACCCGATCGGCCATGGATCGGATCTCCCGTCCGAGGTTGGAGATCTCGTCAAGGTGATCGGCCTGGAGGTCCACGAAAGCCTCCACGAGGGCGGCGGATCCGCCCTCCTCCGCGGCGCGGCGGAGGCGCTCCCGCTGGTCTCTCCGTGTCGCGCGTAGCTCAGGATCGCTCACGCTGTCCTCCCTGAGGTGGCGTGTCCCGCGTCTCCGGGTATGCCACCGCGATCACGATGTCCCGGAGGACGTCCAGATCCTCACGGAGCGCGTCCAGGCGTGAAGATAGGGCGGCCAGGTCCGAGGACGTGGCGGCGGCCATGGCTAGGATCTCACGGCGCGCCCGATCTTGATCGTCACGGCGGCGGCGGTGGCCACGGCGTCCGAGGGTCACGAGGGCGGCCAGTGTGAGGATCACGGCGGCGGCGGTCACGCGGTCCCCCTCGGATCGATCGCCTCGTATAGGTCCTCGATCGGGAATCCCGGACACTCCGTGGATCCGATCTGATAGTGGGGGATCACGTCGTCCACCGTGAGCCCGTGGCGCCTCATCAGGTCACGCGTGAGGGTCACAAGCTGATCCCACGAGGCGGAGGGGATCCCGTCCCGCGCGTCCACGGCGACACAGATCCCGATCGTGTCCTGGTTGCGTCCGGCGGCGTGAGCCCCCATCTCGTCCTCACGGCGTCCGAGGCGGAGGCGGCCGTCCGCCTCCACGACATAGTGATACCCCACGCCACGCCACCCGCGCGCGCGGTGCCACCTGTCGATCTCCTCCAGGGTGGTCACGGCGGCGGCGTGGTGGATCACGAGGGCGGCGATCTCTCTCATGGCTCCACCTTGACCGCGTGAGGTTGGAGCGTGAGGTGATCGAATTTGGCGGGGGTCTTGGCGGGGCGGCCCTCCTCCGCGCGGGCCTCCACGAGACCACCGATCGCGGCGGCGGCCCACACGCCCACGGTAATCAGGGCGTCCCGGACCTCCTCCGGGATCACAGCGTCCACGCCGGGGATCGCGTCGTCCAGGATGTCCACCCAGGCGCCCACGGCGCGGGCTTGTCCCTGGATGCGTCCGCGGCGGCGGATCACCCGGTCCACCATGGCGGGGATCTCCGCCACGGGTCGGGCGAATCCGGCCACCCGATCGTCCGGGACGAGGGAGAGGGCCAGGGCCACGGAGGAGGCCGCGGCGCGTGTGATGTCGATCGGACTCATGGCATAGCCTCCCGGATCATGGTCTCAAGCCACGCGGGGCACTGCATCACGAGGAGGGCGGCCATAATCGGGACGGCCTCCCCGGCGGCGATCAGGGCCTCACGTCCTCCGGCGTTCGCATCGTCCGCGATCGCGCCGTGGGTCTCCAGCCACGCGCGGGCCGCGTCCGGCTCAGCGGGTGGGGGCGCGCCCGGGGGGAGGTCTCCCGGCGGCGTGGCCAGGGCGGCCAGGGCGGCCACCTGGACCGCGTGACCCATGGAGATCAGGGCCTCCACCTCGTGGGCGCTCACGGCGTCCGCGATCTCTCCGAGGGAGAGGATCCAGTCCATCACATGATCGGCCGGTGGCGGCGTGGTCTGGATCTTGAGGTACGTCTGAGCCATGAGGTCCTCCACGTGGCCACCCTAACACGCGCGCGGCGCGTGGCGTCATCTTGTGCCGCGTCGTGTGGCCCCGTCGGCCATCGACGTCCGATCGTCCAGGCCCTCCTCCGTGGCGCGGCGGCGTAGGATCTCCACGTCCTCCGGGGTCTCCGGGGTGTAAAGTGTGACCGTGATCGGCCGTCCGTCCGCGTCCGTGGCTTGGACTGTCCTCTCTCTCATGGTCTCCTCCCGAGGATCAAGAATTCGTATTGTTCCCCCCACGGTCCATTCTTCCACCGGGGGCCGCCGGAGTAGGTGAGGACGCGATCGATCGGGATCTCCTCCGTGAGGATATACCCGTCCGGGCCGGCGAATTTGCGCGCCGTGGCCACGTCCGAGGTCCACGCCTCGATCGCCCCCTCCACGGCGTACTCCGATCGGATCCCGCGGTACAGGGTCACGGTATCCCGCCCCGTGGCGCGGAGGGCGGCCTGGGTCTCCTCGTATAGCGTCCGCGTGGCCGCGCGCGTCCTGTCGATGTCCCGGGCGGAGTACGTCCAGGACCGCCGGGAATACGGGATCCCGCCTCCGCCTAGTTCATCCATGGCGGCGATCTTGAGCGCGTTGGACGCCTTGGATCGTGAGCCTCGGACCCAGGCGGAGATCATGGCCACGGCGCGCCTCCCGTCGTCCACGATCCGCGTGGTGGTCATGGTGGGCCGGGTGGTGTCCTCCACGACGTGGCCGCCCACGGATCGGGGGATCGCGGCGCCTGGACGGCGTGGCGCGGCGCGGTCCAGCGGCGCCCCGGCCTCGTCCCTCCAGGTGGCGCCCGTGACGTCCACGAGGGGGGCGTCCGGGTCTTGGGCGCGCCCTCGTGGTCCCATCTGTCGCATGACGTCCCGCGCGCCTCGTGAGGGGCGCTTGAGGTCATCCGGCAGGATCGCCTCCGCGTAGCATCGACACTGGATCGACTCTCCCGGGTGGGCCGGCTCCCCGTACGGGCCGGCGCGGCGGGGCGGCTTGTCCCACCGGTGGACCGTGCCACGGAGTCCCCAGTGGTCCTGTCTGCTCTTGGCATAGGGGCCGGCGGGGTTGCCTCGGACGCGTTGATCGTTGGCCGTCCGCCACGTGTAGGACTCCACCCCGGCGGCGGCCTGGGTGTCTTGTACGATCTTCCCGTTCAATTTGCCGATCTGGTCTCGGGCGATCAGTTCCGCGTGGCGGGTGGAGATCCCCGTCCGGGCCTCCACGAGGTCTCGGATCTGAGTGTATCGGAGGCCGTCCCTCACGGCGTGAGCCAGTACCACGTCCACGGAGTCCAGGAGGTCCGCGCCCACGGTGGAGATCAGGCTGACCCCCTCCGAGGCAAAGGACACGATCCGCCGCGCCTCGTACTCCGTGGGCATGATGTCGATCTCCGGGATCCCCGCGTCTGAGGCTAGACCCAGGCGGACGTCCAGGCGCTCAGGGTCCGCGCCGGCTCGGAGTAGCTCACGGCGCGCGGAGGACGTGGAGACCCGGGAGGCCGGCGTGAGGATCCGGGCCATCTCCTCCTCCGAGGGTGGCGCGGGGGGTCCACCGTCTCCGGGGGAGAGGAGGGCGCGGCGCTGGACCTCCAGGCGCGCGGCGTAGGCGGCGTCCGCTTGACGGCGGATCTCCTCCAGGTCTGTCTCCGCCGTGATGTCGTCCGGGTCCTCGTCGTCCTCGTCCGCCCGGGCGGCGGCCATAGCCCCGCGGATCACGGAGAGGATCCACCTCTCCAGGGCGTCCACGTATGCCACGGCGGCGCGGCGGTACGCGCGATCCGAGGGCCTCCGGGGGTCTCGTGCGTCCGCCCTCCGTGCGAGGACGGCCCGGCCTTGACGGGCGGCCAGGGCGTGGGCGCGGCGTCGTCCCCGAGGGTCTCCCGGGGTGTAGCGGTACACGGCGCCGGACTCTCCCCACCGGTAGCCGGGGCGGCCCTCCGCGTCCGGGCTCACACGCTGGACGGGCACAGCTACCCCTCCCGGGTGGATCGGGGGTGGTCCTTGGGTAAGAGGTCGTTGTCCCCGGTGTAGTCCGCGTCTTGAGGCTTCCCCGTCCTCACGAGGTGCAAGAAAGCGTTAACGCGCCCCATGCTCCACTGGTTACGGGTCATCCCGGGGCGGTGAGAGGTGGAGAACGCCCCGGCCCCGCGGCGGTAGACGGCTTTAAGCATACCCAGATCCACCCGGCGGCCCTCGGTGGCGCCGTCGTTGTGTTCGTCCACCTTGGACCGGAGGGCGGCCTCAGTCTCCTCGGAGACCTCGATCCCGCCACGAGACCCGGAGGCCGTCCCGCGCGGGTTGGTCCGTGAGCCCTTGATCCGCTCGGAGGGCTTGGCCGGCGTGCTCTTGTCCTCCGCGTCCCCGCGGGCCACGATCCGGGCGGCCCACGCCACCCCGGAGTCCCCGCCCCATCCAAGCCACGCCACGCGGCCGGCGTCCCTCCAGGGGGTGTCTTTGTATTCCGGCGCCACCTCGGAATTCTTGCGGTGGCGCTCAAATGCCGCCATTCTTCCCACCGTCTCCCGGGAGAGGGGGCGGCCCTCGGCTAGCTGACGCGCGCGGGTCCATCCTACGCGGGTCATCCCGGCCACCTCGTCCCCGTGCTCCTCCCGCCACTTGAGGACGCGGCGGGCGTTGTTGCGGGCGGACTCCGGGGGGCGGTACGTCTCCGCGTCCGCGCGGAGGATCTCCTCCAGGGTGGCGGCCGTGTCCTCTCCCGGGTCCACCTCGATCGCGTCCGCGGCGTCGTCCAGGGTCGGATCGATCTGGAGGTATTCGATCTCCCGGTCCCCGAGGTGGCGGCCCCGGATTTCGTCACGCTCCACGATCTGGGCGGCGTAGAGGGCCGCGTCCCGTTGGGCCAGGGTGGCGGAGATCTGAGCGCGCTCCACGGCGGTGGGCTCCTCCAGGGCGGGCCAGATCATGCGGCGGGACTCGTCTAGGCCGTGGACGATCTCGTGGACCCGGAGGATCACGTCCTCCAGGATCGGCCGCTCCTGTCCGTCCAGGAGGCGGTGGTACGTCCGGCGTGAGGCTTGATCGTCCGAGGTCATCCCGGCCGGCGGCGTACCGATCGCCACCGCGGGGGGGATCCCCTCCACGCTGGCCACGTCCTCATACGCGGAGACCTTGGCGTCTCGCCACCCGGTGATCGTCGCGTCCGTCCGGGAGACCTTCCACCCCGGCGGGAGGGTGATCGCCCCGAGGACCGAGGTAGCCCGGCGGAGGGCGCGGAGGCGGTCCAGCCAGGACACGCCGTCACGCCCGGAGGCGGCGCCGTTCCCGTCCTGCTCATAGACGGCCACCGATCGCTCGGACATGAGGGACGTGGTGGAGGATGTCACCACCTCAAGATTTCGGAGACTCTCCCAGTACACGTCCAGGACCGCGGCCTGGAATCCGTCATCAGGCGGCGTCACGTCCAGCGGGACGTCCAAGCCCGGGACGACGATCACGCGGGACGCGTGGACCCGGCGCTCCCCGCTGAAGGTGAGACCCGGCCGCGTCGGGTGGAGGTCCCAGAATTCGGGGGCCGTCCAGTCCGGCCGATCCACGTCCGCCTGTCGTGAGAGGGCGGAGGGGGTGGCCTCGGAGGGCATGATCACGTGGAGGGCTCGGACCTCGTGGGGGCCGTCTCCGAGGGGGGCGGACTGATCGCCGTCTACCCTCACGTAGACGAGGGCGCCCCGGAACGCCCGGGCGTACTGTCGGGCCTGGAGGGCGGCGCGGCGGACGTGGAGGGCGCGCGGGACCGTCTCCTCCTCCTCCGTGTCCGTGGTCACGGTGTACCCGTGGCGGATCGCGTCCATGGGTGGCGCGATCGCCAGTCGTCGGGCGATCCCTCCTCTCATGTAGCTATGGACAAGCTGAGCCTGTGACCACCACCTGAGCCCGCTTTTAGGCGTCACCTCGTCCACGCGGTCCTTCCCGGCCATCCCGAACCCCATGGCGGAGGACTGGATCACGGAGTCCGCGCGGGACTCGTCCGGCGGGGTCTCCGGGGGTGGGGTGAGGTCTAACCATGAGAGGACGCGATCGCGGATCGTGGGCATGGGGCCGCCGGGTCTAGGGGGCGGCGGCCAGGGCCGCGCGTCCCGTGTCGGTGAGAGTATACTCCGCGCGGACGCCTTGACCACGCGGGCCGGTGGTCTCCCCGTCCACGGGGGAGAGTAGACCCTCCGCCCGGAGGCGGCGGATCCGATATTGAGCCGTGCGCCTGGAGGTACCGGCGGCGGCGGCTAGGCCGTCCGCGGTCACGGGGCGATCGGGGTCAATCCCGGCCATGATCTGAGCTATCGTGAGGGGGCTGCGTCCGCGTGGCATGGGTCGATCTCCTTGGGTCGTTTGCATACATGCAAGGCATTAACGCGCAACGGTAGCGCGCGCAACTACTCCCCCTCCAGGGTGAGGGGGGCGGCCTCCGCGATCTGGAGGTCCTCGTCCGAGAGGGACGCGGCGATCGCGGCGGCGCGGTGGCGTGCCTCCACGTCCGAGATCACCACCTCCGCCCGGATCCCGTCCACGGCCTGGACGAGGTGGCGCGCGGCGGCCAGGCGCTGAGGGTGGTCCTTGTCGCTCGCGATCTCGATCATGGCGTCCACTGCCACCCAGTAGCCCTCGGATAGTCGCGTCCGCGCGGCCTCCAGGTGGTCCCGTGCGAAGTCCTGGATCGTCGCCTTTACGTGGGGCTTATTGCCGATCTGATAGGCCCGCTGTCTCGTGACTCCGAGGTGGTCCCCGATCATGCTCCACGTGTAGCCCTTGGACCGCATACGGACCAATTCCGCCTCCCGGTCCTCCAGGAGGCGGCCACACGGGGACCGTAAAGGACGGGTCACGCGGGCCTCCCCCACACAGCGAGACACGCGGCCTCCGCCTCGTGGTCTTGACAGGTCAACGCTTCCGGCCACGCCACCCTCCAGTCCGGGACGTCCCGGCGGAGGACGCGGCGGCCCGTGACCCAGGCGATCGCGGCGTGCTTGGACGCCTCCCCCGAGGAGGCCCCGGAGACCCGGAGGACCCGGGGGCGCCACTCCGCCGCCACGGGCTCGGACGTGGCCGGGTAGCCGGCGGCGTGGAGGGCCTGGAGGATCCGCCCCCTGGACGTGGCGAGGGACGCGATAGAGGCCGCCGTCCGGCGCCGGCCCTCTCCCCCACCCCATCGGGCGCCCTCCACCGTCACGGCCACCACGGGGGTCTCTGGGTGCATCCTGCCCACGTATCGGACACAGGCCACTAGGCCGGTGGCGGCTTGCTCGGCGACGCTATACCACACGCCAGGGACGGCCACCTGATCCTGTGCAGTCCACGTCTCCACCGTCCACCCGCGGACCTTGGCCCGCTGTGTCCTCCGGTAGCTCGAAACGGCCAGGACCTGGAGGACGGGATCCCCCGTGTCCAGGAGGGCCACGGCGGCGGCGGCGTCGTGTCCTGGGTCGATTCCGATCAGTATTCGCGGCGTGGTCATGCTCCTCTCCTCTGCTCTAGTTAGCACATGCTCACCCGCCGCGGGGGGTGTCCAAGTGAATCCGAGGTGTCCAAGTGGTGTTGGGCGCGCGTTGTCGGCGTCCTCCCGGCGCTATCGTCAAAGTGTCCAAGTGTCCAAGTGTTTTCCTGAGATATACCCATAGGATCTGAGTCTCCGGGGGGGGGGTACGAACGATCCTAGCTTTTCCGGCGTAGACCCCCCCCGCCGCGGCCTCCCGGATTTCGTGGGTCTCTCCTGAAACACTTGGACAATTTGGACACCTGGGAGAAAGTGTAGGGGGATCCCTGGTTTATCACTTGGACACCACTTGGACACCACTTGGACACGCTTGGACTTTCTTTTAATTCTTACCTTAGATCCTAAAAGATAGATTTAGACACCACGTCCGGGGCTACGGTAGATCCTATCTTTTCCCGCGTCCAAGTGCGTCCAAGTGCGTCCAAGCCCCCACGGAGGCCCTGGAGGCCCCCACGGCGGCGCGTGGCCCGCGGGGGTGTCACGACACCCGGGGACCCCCTCCGCGTCGTCAGAGGGGCCACAGGGCGCGCGTGGACGTGGTACCGTGTCCGCCCTGGAGGTGGCGGTGGACGTGCTCGGACTAGCGGCGGAGATCCTGGAGACGATCGATCACCACGTCCCGGGATGGGAACCCCGCGCGCGGCGTCGTTTGGCACGCGTGGAGGCCCTCCTCACCCGGGAGGACCTACCGCCCCCGAGGCGCGCGCGACTTGCCACGAGGGCGGCGGGCCTCCGTGCTCTCCTCGGACTCGGCCACGATCGCGGCTAGGTGGGCGGCGCCCTCCGCCACGATCCCGTCCAGGCGCGCGGCGTCCTCTGCTACGATCTCAGCCAGGCGCGCGTCCGCGTCCTGGAGGGCGCGGCGCTCAGCCATGGTCTCCCGGCGGAGGAGGACTAGCTGGCACGTCGTCCACTCCGTGGGGCCGCGGCTGCACACGTAGGACCGGAGGCCCCGCCACCCGTCCGGGTAGTCCGTGATCGTCTCCAGGCCCGTCTCCGCGTGGCACACGAGGCACGCGGGGGCGCGGCGGCGGCTCACTGTCCCCACCGCTCCAGGAGGCCCTCAGCGGCCTCCCAGCATAGGTCCCACGCCTCCGGGGTCCGGTCACTCCTTGCGAACATATACCCGGCCAGGGCGTCCACGATCTCCCACTGATCGGACCACCACGTGAGGCCGCGGCGGCTGAGGGTCTCGTTTGCTTGGGTCTTGGTCATGGTCTCTCTCCTCGTGTGGCCCCGCGGGGCCGGTTGTTAGCAGGACTCCACCACGGCGCGGATCGCCATCCGAACCAGGGCGGCCACAAAGGGATCCGCCGTGAGGCGGGTGAGGGCGGCGTAGGCGGTGGCGATCGTCGTCATGGTGTCATCTCCCGAGGCGGGTGGTCAATCCCGCCCCCCGGTGAAAGTATATTGGCACATTGTGAGATAACGCGCAAGTAGAAAACGACACGGACGCAAAAAAAAACCGCCCCGAGGGGGCGGCGGCGGCGCGGCGCGGACGGCCTACCATGGGGCCGTGCGTGCCCACTTCCGGGCCTCCGCCCGGATCTCCGCCCGGAGGCGGCGGTAGAGGTCCCGCGCGGACTGGACGTCCATGGCTTGGTTGCCAAGGTCACCCGAGACCATCGCGGTATTGTCCGCGGGCCAGATAATGAAGTCCACGTCCCCGTGGTCCGGGTGGCCGTGGAGGGTGAAGGTTGCCGCGCGGCGGTCGGTGGTGGTTGCTGCCATGGTGTCTCTCCTTTCGTCGGGGGTTGGTCCGTCCCCCCGGTGAAAGTATATTCACACTGCTAGAGATAACGCGCAACAATAAAAGCAACACGGACGCAAAAAAAACCCACGATCCCGCCGTGGTGGGGATCGTGGGCCGGTGGCGGCGGGGGCGCCCTAGAGGCGGATCAAGTCCTCCACGGCGCGATCGTCCCCGGACCACTCCGCGGACTGGCCCGCGTGGTACGCCTCCACGGCGTCCCGGTAGTCGTCGCCCGTGAGGGCGTCGATCCAGTTGGCGCGGTGGTCGCGCGGGGAGAGGTCCCGGCCGCACAGGTACGCGGCGCGGAGGACCTCCACGCGGGGGGCGCCCTCAGCGGGGCGGTAGGTAGGGGGGGTGGTGTTGCGTCGTCGCATGTGTCTCTCCTCGTGTGAGGCCCCCGTGGGGGCCGGGTTGGTCTCAGCCGTTGATCAGGTTTTGCAGGATGCTCTGAGCGCGCTTGAGGATTTGCCCGTCGTGGAGGGGGAGGATCCCGTCCGCGTAGAGGCCCCACGCGGCGCGCATGTCCTGGAGGGTCTCCCGGGCGCAGTTGCGGATCGCGATGAGGGTGAGCGCCTCGTCCGCGTCCCCGTCCACGGCGATCGCCCAGTCCTCCAGGCTTTCTGCGATCTCGATGATTTCGGCGGCGGCGGTTGCGTTGGTCATGTTCTCTCTCCCTTCCGGCGGGTGGTCCGTCCCTCCGGTGAAAGCATAAGAACACGGCTAGAGATAACGCGCAACAATAAAAGCAACATAACGCGAAAATAAATCCGACGATCCCCACGGCGCGGGGATCGTGGCGGGTCGCTCAGTCCGCGTCCCCCTCCGCGTCCGGCCCGCGGTCCCGGCGGAGACCATAGACCCAGGCGCGGGTGGTTCCGATCTTCCGTCTCACCTGGTACCCCCCGGAGGTGGCGGCCTCCAGCCACCCGCGCTCACCCCACATCGAGAGGACGTCCGCCGCGGAGTAGCCCCCGGATCGGAGGGCCTCGTCTAGCCCCTCCCGGGTCCAGTACACCACGGCCGCGGCCTGGAGTCCGAGGTAGGGCGTCCGGGCGTCCGAGACCCCCGCCCACCTGTCCGGCCTCGTGGCGCGGTATTGCTCCACACAGCGCCACGCGGTAGCCGCCGTGTCCCGCTCAGCCTCCGCCGCGGTGGCCAGGGTCCAGGCTAGATCGAGGAGGCCCCGGGGGACCTCCAGGGCCGCGGCGCGCCGTACCACGGAGGCCGCGATCTCCAGCATGGCGGGAAGCTGAGCCACGCGGATCACGTCCGCCCGTCTCTCCCCCATCGTCCGCGCCCGGTGGACCTCCCGCCACTGGGTCCTCAGATCCGTCCATTCGTCCCGGTGGTCCAGTAGCCACCGGACCACGAGGGGGAGGAGGTGGCCGTGGTGCTCCTGTACCGCGTCGTGGATCCGCGGCGCGATCTCGATGTCCGCCCACGGCGCCCGGTCCAGGGTGAGCATACGAGACGCGGCGCCCCCGGCGTCCGCACAGTGGGACGCGATCCGGCTCTCACCCGTGGAGAGGACGATCGTCCTCACGGGGCGCGCGCGCTGGGTCCCGCCGCCCACCTGTCCGAGGGCCTGAGACGCGCGATCGTAGGCCGTATAAACCACCCGCTGGACCACACTCCAGTCCCCGGCCGTGTGCTTGGTATCGTCCAGGACACACGGGACGCTGTGGGCGAATTGCAGCGCGTTACGGACCCCGGCCCAATTCGGCCCCCACAGGTGCCACAGCGGCGCCGGGTCTCCACACGCGGAGAGGGCGGCCTTGAGGGCGGCGGACTTCCCCGTCCCCGGTGGGCCTCCGATGTCCAGCGTCCACCCGGGGCCGTCCAGGACGTGGACAAGCGGCGCCGTCACGGCGGCCAGGATCACGAGGCCGGCCGGCTGATCCCGGGATGGCGTCCACACGTCCCGGATCCATCCCTCCAGGGTCCCGCGCGCGCGGTACCCCTCCGCCCGGGATCGCTCCCCCTCACCCGGCGCCACGAGGTGGACGGGGCGCCCGATCGAGGTGGTCCCCCACAGGTACCCGGTCCCGTCCGGGGTCCATCCCAGGCGCTCCATGGACGCCACGGAGGGGAGGCCGTGAGCGGCGCTCTCTTGTCGCCTGAGCCACCGGACCACCTCGGAGGCGGTGGTGGAGTCCACCGGCGCCCCACGGCGTGAGAGGGCCACGAGGGCGCGCGCGTCCGCCACGGTGTACCGGCTCACTGTCTCCGCGATCCACCGGCCCTCGTATCGCCACGCCACGGAGACGGACGCCTCCCCGGTCTCCGCGTCCGTGGCGCGTCCCACGATCGCGATCGGGCGCTCGGAGACCGTCACGTCCTCCCGGTCCTCGGAGGTCACGCGGACGATCTCCCCCTCCTGGAGGCGGTAGCCGTCCGGGACCACGAGGCCGTCCGGGGCGTCGTGGTAGCCCTCGGAGACCATCCTCTCCGAGAGGGACACGGAGGGCGCCTCAGCGCCCCCCTGGACGACGCGGATCCGCGGCCCCGTCTCGTGGTAGCTCCGAAGAATCCGACGCGCGGCGGCGGCCCTGGAGGCGTATCCAGGCACGGAGGCCAGGCGCTCCAAGAGGACGTCCACCTCACGGACGCCCACGAGGGCCGCGCCGTCCCCGAGGGGGATCCGGTCCAACCAATCGCGCCACGCGTCCACCTTGTCCGGGTGATGCGTGGCACACTCCACGAGGGCGCGGAGAGCTAGTAGGGCTTGATCCGTATCCGTGGCTGTGGTACGGGATCCGGGTCGGGCTTGGTCACTCGGCATTGTGTCAAATCTCCTGCGCCCCCCACCGCTTACCCCGCGGCGGGGGGCGTTCTTTGTTGTGTGTCGCTACCGATACCACGCGCGGCGGGGGCGCTGTCTAGTCTCGGAGACCGTGGCCGATCGAATCCACAGCCTCCAGGCCGTGGCGGCCAGGACCCGGGCCACCTCCTCCGCCCCGGCGGCCCTCCAGGCGCGCGCGTCCCGTGCCAACCTGGACGCCTCCGCGCGATCGCGCGCCACGGACGCCTCCCGGGCCTCGTGGTAGCTCCGGGCCTCGTGGACGGCCTCCGCGTCCGGGTAGCCGGCGGCCACCGCGAGAGAGGCCAGAGAGGCCACCACAGGCGCGTCCGTGTCTCGGAGGTGGCGGCGCCACGCCGTGGACTCCGTGGCCACCCCGTCCGGGTAGTCCGGGAGGATCCCGTGGACCGTCTCCACCGGCGGCGGCGGCGGGACGGCGATCCCGTCGTCCGTGATCCACCCGTGGACCTCCGCCCACGTGACCACGGCGCCCCAGTCCCCTCGCGCGCGGCGGTCCCCCGTGGCCATGATCGCCGCGGTGGCGATCGCGTCCCCGGAGGCGTGGCATACCTGACACGTCCAGGCACGCGCGGAGACGAGGACCGCGCCCCGCCTCCGATCGTCGCCACAGGCTGGACACGGCCCCCACCGTCCGCGCCCCCTCTCCGCCGCCCCGGCGCGCTGTAGAGCCTCCGCCGGGGTGAGGGCGCGGAGGCGGTCTAGGCCGTCCCTCACGAGGTGTAGGCGGCCACGAGGCACGCGTCCGCGGCGGCCCTCATTCGGTGGCACAGGCGGAACAGGTCCTCCTGAGTCCAGGTCTCCGCGTCCGCGGCTAGGAATGTGATCTCCGCCTGGACGGTCTCTAGCTCCTCCGCGACGAATTCTCGGCGCACCTTTGCGGACATCGACAATTCGCGCGGCGCGTTCTCGGTCTTGATCATGGTGTCTCTCCTTGTGTGAGGCCCCCGTGGGGGCCGGTAGACGCCCCCCGGAGGGGGCCGGTATCAGGTCCAGTCGGCCTGCGTGGCCTCGCTCCAAACGGCGTACATCATGGGATCCCGGCCGTACTGGGCGAGGAGTTGGAAGTTGAGTCGAGCCAGCGTCTCCACGTGCATGAACTTCCCATTGATCGCCTCACCCGTGGGGAGGTAATAGTCACGGATGCACCGGATGATTGCAGCGATCAGGAGGGCGGCCTCCCCGTATGCTCGCTCGTGTTGCTTGCTGCTTGCGACGTTGAACATGAGGGAGCAATCCCGGCCGTACTTGTTGGCCACAGCCTCCGCGGCGGCGGAGGTGAGCCACTCTCCGCGGCGGTTCTTGTTGAGGACTGCTTGGCTCGCGGCCTGTGCGTTGCGTCGGATGTTTGGGTTCGGGCTGTTGGTTGGCTTGGTCATCGTGTCTCTCCTTGCGGGCGGCTGGTCTCTCCCCCCGACAAAATACCTTTAAGGTGCTGTCAGATAAGGCGCAACAATACAGGCCACATTTAAGCGAAAAAAATCCAAGGATCCCCACCACCACGGGATCCTCACTCCTCCCCGTCGTCCCCGGGCGGCGGCGGTAGCTCCACCTCCGGGGGCCACGTCCACGTCCAGAGGACCCGCGGCCCGGCGGCCCTCCGCGCCTGGACGGCCTCCAGGGCGGCGGGGGTGAATGTCACCCGCCCCGATCCGAGGTCCTCCGCGCGTATCCAGTCCCGGCTGAGCCACGTGTCGGCCAGGTCCCGGGGCGTGATGTCCCACCCCCTCCCGAGGGTCTCCAGGATGTCCCCGCGCGTGGCCGTCCACCCGTGGCGGCGGGTGAGATCGTTGGCCACCCCGAGGGCCTGATCGCCACCCCCGGAGGCGTGCATACCGGCGCGCCTGGAGACGGCGATCAGGACCGAGAGGAGATCCCGGGCGCCTCCCCGGGTGAGGTGGTCCGGGTGGTCCAGGGCCACGCGGATCGCGTCCCGGTACTCCGGGGGGAACCACCTCAGCGTCCGGCGCCGCTTGTCCAGGGCGTCCCGCTGTCGCGCCGTGGGCTCCCGGAGGAGCCACCGATCGCCCCACCCCGTAACCTCTCCGGGCGGTATCCACCCGGCGATCGCGAGCCGGTCCCGGGCGATCGTACACCACGCGGACACGTCTGAGACGCGCCTCACCGTGTCCTCCGCCCTCTCCAGGGCCTCCCGCTCCTTCCTCTCCGCCGGGGTCTCCGTCTCCCCGTCCGGGTCCTCGTGGCCCTCCAGGGCGCGGAGGATCGCCTCCACGTCGTGGCCCTCGTGGACCGTCCGGCCGTCCGGGTCGATCCGCTCCACGTGGGGGAGTTGGTGGCGTGGGTCCAGGACGACACAGCGATCCTTGGTCCCCCACGCGTCCGGCTCGGAGAGGGACCGGATCCCCCGGCCCACCTCCTGGACGAGATCCCGGAGGTTCCGCTGGACGCGGAGACACAGCCACCGGAGACACGGGACGTCCACGCCCTCCGTCATGATCCGCGGGTGGACGAGGGCGCGGATCTCCCCGGTGGCCAGGGCGTCCAGGCGGCGCCGTCTCTCCCGCGGCGTGATCCGGCTGTGGTAGTCCAGGGCCGGTATCCCGTGAGCGGTGAGGATCTGAGCGTACCACGTGGCGTCCGTGATCGAGTCCGCGGAGACCACCCCGGGGCCGGGGGGCGCGTCCCGGAGGATCATGTCCAGGGCGGCCGTGTTGATCCCCTCCCCGTCCGCGCCGGTCCACGGGCGGGGCTCAGGGCGGACTAGGACGCCATCCCGGATCGCGTCGATCACGCGGTAGCTGTAGCAGATAGACCACCCCGGGATCGGCTCCCCCTGTCCCGTGTAGGCGGTAGCCGTGAGGGCGATCCGCTTGATCGGGTCTAGCCGCTGGACCTCCCCCCACCGGGCCGGCGTCGTGAGGCGGTGGGCCTCGTCGCATATGAGGAGGGCCACGCGGTACCCGCGGGCGGCCACCTCGTCCGCCACGGCGGGGAGGGACTGGTAGCAGGAGAACACGACGCGCCCCCACTGTTTCCGGCGCCCGTACCAGACGCCCACGTCATCCCCGAGGCGGTGGCGCGCGGACTCGGAGAGGGACGCCACGAGGTCTTGGCGGGAGGTCATCACGATCACCACGTCCCGCGGTTGCATGGTCTCCCGGTGGTACCATGCAAGCTCGGAGATCATCATAGATTTGCCGGAGCCGGTGCAGCTGTCGATCAGTGGCGATCCGGCGTGAGCCAGGGCGGCCCGGACCCCCTCGTCCTGACACCTCCGCGGGGGCCACTGGGACCCGCTCCACAGGTCCGGCGTGGCGGCGGCGGTCACGGCGCCACCCCCGGGAATAGCTCCCCCTGTGCGTCGTGTTCGTCACGTCCCCCGCCGGCCTCCTGGACGCCCTCGGACGCGCGGCGGATCTCGTGTCGGTGGTCCCACCGGAGGAGGATGTCCTCCAGGTGTTCAGCCTCCGCCCCGTAGCACGTGACCCCCTCCGCCTCCGCGGCGAGGAGGGTGGTCCCGCTCCCGAGGTACGGATCGAGGACCACGCCCCCCGGTGGGGTCACGAGGCGGACAAGGTATCTCATGAGGGCCAGGGGCTTTATCGTCGGATGTTTGGACCCGGCCCTCTCCGCCGGGGACGTCTTGGCGCTGTAGAAGTAGCGCGCGGCGGATCCGCCGTCGTCGTCGTGGCCGCGCGGCCTCAGATCTTTCATAGTGTCCCCGCTATAGTGCGGCCGTTCTCCTCTCCATGATTGACGCCCCGCCCCCGTCTCCGGCATCCCCGCCACGGCCTCCGGGCTCCCGTCGTGGAGGAGGTTGGCGGGCCAGCGGCCGCCCGATTCTGATCCAAACTCCACACGGCCAGCGCCCGCGTCCGCGGCAAATTTGCCATAAGTCGTGCGCTCAGTCGTGCTTACTCCCGCAGTCCTCCGCGTGTCTACGTTTGTGCCCACACGACACCCGCCCACGTTGATCCCCCCCGTCCCCCACCTCAGGACGTTCCGGGCGATCGAGGACTCCGAGGGCGGGAGGCGACACAGGGCGATCGGCTCCAGTGCTGGCTTGAGGGCCGTCCCCCACCCGTCCCACTGTCGCGCGGCGTCCGTGATCGGTACATGGTCCGGCGTGTGAGAGTTTGGCGCCACGAGGTCCCGGCCCTCGAAGTCGTCCCCGATCGCGTAGGCGTGGTGGGCCCTTCCCCGGTGTCCCATGGCCCCCGCCTGTTTGTCCAGGGCGATCGCTACGTTGTGACTCTTGGGGAACCCAGATCCGTACACCCAGGCCAGGGCGTCCCGGACCTCTAGGCCGGCCAGGCGGATCGCGAGTGTCCCGACGTCATACGTCCGCGTGCCGAAAAACGCCACGAGGTGCCCCCCGGGCTTGAGGACCCGCGCCACCTCACGCCACAGGACCGGCTGGGGGACAAACGCGTCCCACGCGCGCCCCATGAATCCCGCCCCCTTGACCTCGTGGTAGCCCGTGTCCAGCCAGTCCCGGAGCATGGCCACCGCGTCCGGGTGGCGTCCGAGGCCATAGGGCGGATCCGTCACCACGGCGTCCACGGAATTGTCAGGGAGGCCCCGGAGTAGCTCCAGATTGTCCCCGGCGTGGACGAGGTGGCGGCCTAGTGTGTGCTGTGTCATCGTCTCCTCCAGGTGGACGCCCCGTGACGTCCGTCTCTCCGATCAATCATCCCCGCCTCCACGAGGCGCCTGAGCCAGTCCCGGGCCGACTTGTCCGAGACCCCGGCGCGCGCCTGGATCGTGGCGGTGGCGTGCCATCCCGTCCCAAGTGCATCCACGGCCCGGGCCACGCGGAGGCCCACGCCCTGGACGTCCGGGCGCCGCTGGACGTATGCCTCCAGGGGTCCGATCGGTCTCGTGGACTCCACGACGGCGCGCCACCCCCGCGGCGTGAGGCCCACCTCTCCGCCCTCCAGGCGAAGGAGGCCCGCGGCCCGGAGGCGGTCCAGGGCGCGGAGGGACACGTCCACCACTCCGAGGGGGATCCGGGTGGCCTCGTGAGACTCGATCACGGCGGCCACGTCCACGAGGAGGGCCGGCGCGGTCACTCCTCACCCCCGCCACGCGTGGCGCCTTGGATCCACAGTCGGATCTGGGTGAGGTCCTCCGCGGTCCACTCCGAGGACGGGCGGCCCCCGGTCACGTCCGCCACTTCCTCCACCTCGATCCCCCGGCTCCTCAGGTACGCCTCCGCGGCCTCACGGCGGCCCTGGAGGGCGGGGTCCACCGCGTCCACCACGGGAGGCGGTGGCGCCACGGGAGGGGCCACGGACGGCGCCACAGGCACGGGTACCGGGGCCGGGGCCACGGGCGCGGCCTCCGCGGTCCCGCGGATCACCCGGGCTAGGTCGATCCGTTGCCTCTGTCCCTCTAGCCACTCGGCCATGGGCTGGACGGTGGAGGCCCGGAGGCCCCAGTAACGGCGGCGGCCTCCGTCCCGCGTGACCTCGTGGAGGTGGGCGCGGATCTGGAGTCCGGCGGCCAGGTAGTCCGGGAGGCCCGCGTCCCGCTGGACCTCATGCCACGGGCGGCCCTGGAGGTCGTACCGTCCGGAGGCGGCGATCATGTAGCCGGCCCACGTGGAGTCCAGGAGGTCCACCACCCCCATGTGACCCTTGGCCGCGCCCCACCCACGGGACCGGAGGCGGACACGGAGGCGGGGGAGGTGAGACCAACGCCCCGTCCAGACGAGGCGCGCGATCACCTGGAGGCGTGGCTTGCACCCGCGCGCGTCCGGGCACGTGTCGCCGGCACAGGCCCGAGGCGTCCACCGGGCGGCGTTGAAATCCCACGAGGCCGCGCGGCCCCGCTCCACCTGTCGGCACCACTCGATCTTGCTCGGCGTCTCTCTCCCGTCCGGCGCCTTGGGTCTAGCGCGCCCGATCTCGATCGCGTCCGTCACACGGGCGGACTCCACCTCATACGTGAGCGTGCGGCGCTCCTCGTCCGTGGCTTGTTCGTGCCACTCCTGGAGGGCCGGGTGGAGAGGGTGGACCTCTCCGCGGTAGCCGCGGCCCCCGCGCGCCTTGAATTCTTGCGTCACGAGGTCCGGCGACACGATCCAGAATCGATCCTTACCCTCCGGGGCGCCGTTGGTCCCCTTGCGTCCGAGGGTCACGAGGGCGTCCACGGGCGCCACGGGGCGCGCGTCCAGGTCATAGCGTGAGCGTGTGGTCATTGTCTCACCTCCCGCTCCATGGTTAGCACGCGGTAACCCCACCCGTCAAGGGTGAGCACGTGGTAACGTGGTGGCATGTCGATCCCGGATCACATTCTGAGAGAGGCCGTCAAGGCTGAGAGGGCGCGGCGGATCCGTGCGGCCCGCGCGCGCGCGGACGTCGTGGAGTGGTGCCGACAAGGACCTCACACTCTCCGCGGGGCCATGGTCCCCCACGGGTGGCAAGGTCACATAGGCCGGATCCTCCAGGGGTCGATCGGGCGACTCGTGGACGGCGGCCACGGGGGCGCCGTGCGGATCCTCTTGATCGACGCCCCCCAGCAATCGGGCAAGTCGGAGATCGTCAAGCGTGCCGCGGCTATGGCGCTCGCGTCCGGGCTATCCGTGGGGGTCCTCGCGTATAATGAGGAATTCGCCCGGGAGTGGGGGCGGGATATGCGGCGCCTCATGCGGTCCCCGGCGGCGGTGGCCACGTGGCCCCACCTCCGCGTCCCGGACGGTCCCGGCCACGAGGGCGCGCGGCGTGATCAGTCGGACGCGGCCACGCGGTGGACCGTCCCTCACCCGGTGGCGGATCGGCCCCCGGTTCGTTTCGCATCCACCGGACGACGCGGCGGCCTGGAGGGTCTCCCCCTGGACGTGGTGATCGCGGACGATCTCTACAAGACGATCGGAGACGCACAGTCCCCGGCCAACGTCCGCCAGGTGGAGGACCTCCTCCTCTCCTCCGCCCTCGGACGCGTGGCCGATCGCGGCGGGGAGATCTGGGATATTGGGACGCGCCGCGGGGCCACGGACTCCAAGGGGTTCTGGATCCGTAAACGGGAGGAGGTGGAGGCGGCGGGGCTCACCATGGAGATCGCGCGCCACAGCTATCCCCTCCGCGGTCCCGAGCCGTGGCGATACGGTCCCCGGGGCTACCTCACCCCCGGGTGGACGGAGGCGAAAGAGGCCGCTCAGCGGGTCATCCTCGGACGGTGGGCGGCCCCCCTCCTGGACGGTGAGGACGTGGACGCCGTGGGTGGTCTTTTCCCCCCGGAGGCCCTCTCTCATACCTACCCGGACCACCCCGATCACGTCCGCGCGTCCGCCTCGGAGCTATGGGTCTCGATGGACTCCGCACAGACCGAGGGCGCCGGGGACTGGACGGCGATCCAGGTGATCGCGATCCGCGGGGAGTGTCACGATCTGATCTACCAGGACCGCGGCCAGTGGGATGAGCTAGGGGTGATCCGCCGTCTCCGCGCCGTCCTGGAGGACTACCGGCCACAGCGCGCCCTCGTGGAGGGGGCGTCGTCCGGCCGCGTGGCGGTCCTTGCTCTCCGATCGATGTTCCCCCAACTGGAGGAGGTCCCCACGTCCGGCCGTGGGTCTAAGCGTGACCAGATCCAGGGGACCCTGAGCCTGTGGATGCTAGGCCGCGTCCGGCTCCCCGAGGCGCGCCACGGCGCCGCGGTCTCCTGGTGTTACGGTCACGACGCGGACGGCCTGGACCTCCGCGCTCGCCTCCTCCGCCTCCGAGGGGATCGGCCGGATATGCGGGGGGAGGTGGACGACGAGGCGGACGCGCTGTGTCAGGCGCTCAGGTATCGCCTGGAGTCCGCACCCGTCCGGGATCACGGTGAATATTGGCAGGCCCTCTCCGGGCTTGGCTGGTAGCGGTTACGGGGCTCTTACCCCTGGAGGACCACATGAGATCACCCGCCGCCCTCGTGGCGTATATGGACCACCACGACCTCACCCGGGAGGCGGTGGCGGCGGCGCTTGAGGTCACAGGCCCCGCCGTCTCACAGCGCCGCTCAGGCCGGTGTCGCACCACGATCGGAGACGTCCTCCGCCTCCGTGAGGTGGCCGCCGGGGAGGCGTGGGATCGCCTGTGTGCCGCGGCGATCCTGGACGTCCTAGAGGTGGACGCCCCCGGCGTGGAGGTCTCGGACCTCGTGGCCGTCCTCCGCGTGGTCTAGCAAAGGCGGAGAGGTCGCCACGGTATCCGATCCGCGTCCAGTCCCCCGGAGGCGATCAGGTGGCGTTCTAGGTCCCTCAGGCACGTCACGATCTCCAGGACCTCCGCGTCCACCTCCGCCGGGGCGCCGTGTCTCAGGTGGCCCTGGAGGCGCTCCACGGCGCGCGTCAAGTCGTCCACGAGTAGGCCCGCGGTCTCAGTCGGTCTCATGCTCACCTCCACACAAAAGAAAACCCGCCCCGGAGGACCACCCCCCGAGGCGGGCGCCGGTGACCGGCCCCAATTGGACAAAAGGCGCGGCCCGGCATCAACCGGATCTCCCGGCTAATCGTTCAATCTATCGTTCCACGCCACGAACCCGGCCACGTGGGCCTCCAGGCGGCGGGCGTCCGTGCGGTCTATCCTGAGCCTGTGCTCACCGGACGGGCCGGCGATCACGTAGTGGGTATCCGTCCGGGTCACGGTCACGCGTCCGCGGCGGGTGTCGATCGCTTTCACTTGATCACCCCCCACCGCTTGGACACGGACTCACCGGGGAGGGCCGCGGCGGTGAACTCATCGCGCGCCGGCTTACCACCCTTGCCCCGCGCGGTGAGGGCGGAGGCGATCGCCTTGATCTGTGTGGCGCCGATCTTGAGGCTGGACACGAGACCCACGATCGCGCCGCGGTACTCCGCCGGGAGGGCGATCCCTGTCCCCGCCTCCCAGAAGGCCACCACGGTCTCCGGGGTGGTCTCGTCCGTGGAGGCGCTGGACGCCTCGTGGTAGCCGATCCCGTGGCGCGGGGTGTCCTTGGTAGCCTCCCGGGCCAGGGGCGCCACGGCGGCGCGGACGGCCTCCGCGGCGGCCCACCGGAGGACGGGATCCGCGTCGTCATCCGTGGCCAGGGTCCACGCGTGATCACACGCGGCGGCGTACTCACACGAGAGACACGCGGCCCCGGGGGACGGCTCCCGGGTCTCGGAGAGGGCGGCGGCGGCCTGGAGGATGTCATGGCGCCACGCGTCGATCACGTCCTGGTCATGCTCACGGTACAGGGTCCGCGCGTGGACTTTACGCGTCCGCACGGCCCCGATCTCCAGGCGGACGATCTCCGCGTCCGGGTATGCGTCCCAGGCTAGGACGGCCTGGATCCGGCGCTGCATGGTGTCCAGTTGGGTCTCCGCGGTCCACGCCGTTTTGTAGTCCATGACGCGGACCCCCTGGAGGTCCTCGTCCTCGTCATAGTACGGCGCGATCAAGTCAATCCGCGTGCGCACGTGTCCGGCTTCATACTCGCACGGGCGGCCCTCCGCGTCCATGGCCAGGGGGACCTCAGCCTCCGCCCCGTCCGGGATAGGATGGACCCGATCCCACGCGCGGGCCAGGTCCCACCCGACGGCCACGGAGTCCAGGTCCAGCGGTCCCTCCGCGTCCTCTCCCGTCCGGCCGGTGGCGATTAGCTCACGGTATAGGGCGTCTAAGTCGTCCCCGTCCACGAGGGCGCGGAGATACTCGTGGCAAGCGGTCCCGGCGTGGAAGATCCGCCGGTCCCGGGCGGCCCCCTGTTCGTAAAGGGTCACGGCGTGAGGACACGCGCGGGCGGCTAGGGTGATCGTGGTTGGTCTGTGGTGCATGGTGCTACCTCCTCCCCGGAGGTTAGCACGGCGTAACTAGAACGGCAACTGATACCACAGGGCCTCAAATTTGGCGCGGAGGCTCACGGACCCGCCGGACGCGGTAGAGTCCCGCCCCCACGAGAGGATCACCTGGAGGGGGGCCACATAGGCGGTATTGTCCTGCTGCTGGATCGTCGCGTCAGTGTTGGTTGTTCGGGCCGCGTCCAGGCCGTACACGTCGATCTGATTGAGGGCCACGCCGGATGCGGAGGGGCTCACGTATACCTCCGCGATCGTGGCGGGGGTGGTCCAATTCTGGATCTTGTCCGCGCCACCGCCACCCCGTGAGGACGCGTATAGCCGGCCGTTCGTGGCGGAGTACCGGAGGCCGGCGATCAGGGTAGCCGCCCCGGAGACCCCGGGGTCCCCGTCCGTGAGTCCGATCCCGAAATTGAAATTGGTTCCGAGGGCCGGCTGTGTGTCCAGCGTGGCGCGGAAAAGGACGCCATACCCACCGGGACCCACGGACGCCACGCGCGCGGGGAGGGTCCACACGACGGAGATCATCCGTGAGGGGTAGTCCGCCGGGGCCAGGGCGTCATCATTCGCGGAGAGGAGGAGATACCCGTCTCCGTCGTCCGCGATCGCCGCGGTCTGGTTGGTGTTGTCGTAGGTGGCGGCGATCTCCGAATACTGGAGGACCTCCCACGCGGGGGCGGCGGCGCCGGCGCTCACGCCCGGCCACAGTCCACGGGATCCGAATAGGGGCCGGGTCACGACGCCACCCGGGCGAAGGTCACAAACACGAGGGGATCCTGGATCGTGATCGTCGGGATCGTGGTGGCCGTGGTCGTGGTGATCAAGGTGTTACCGATCCCCGTGAGGTACGGTCTCACGCTGGCCAATTCGGCCACGTAGATCGGCTGAGCGTATCCGAGGCCGTCCGCCACCGTGACGTCCGCGGCCGTCCCGTCCGCGCCGCGTAGGATCTCCCATGCCCGGGACCTCTCTAGATCGTCATACTCCGCGGCCAGGCGTGTACTCACGGAGGCCGTGGACCACGCGCCGTATACACGGAGGCGCGCGTCCTCCGGGTCCGCGTAGACCGTGGCCCGCGCGGTGGACCCGGAGATCGCCCACACGAGGGAGGACGCCGTGGGCGTGTCCCACGTGAGCCTCACGGTATCGAAAGACGTCCCGCCGGCGTCCCCGGTGGCGGTCCTCTCGATCGCGGTGGCGGTCACGAGGGCGCCCACCGTGGCGTCCCCGTTGATCGCGTCTCGGATAGCCTCCACGAGGGCGGCCACGTCCGCGGGCGGGGAGGCCGGGACGGTATAGACCACGGCGTTCCCGTCCACGGTGGCCGTGTAGGTTACGCCCGTCGTGAGGTCCTCCGTGGTGATCTGGAGGTCCACGACCATCGACGGCCCCCCGCGCCGCATATGTAGCCTCACGGTCCCGTATAGGGCGGCGCCCACGTCGTAGCCGGTACCCTGAGCCGTGGGGGCCACGGTGGCGTCCAGGACGTCCCGGCTGAGTTCCGGGTTGGTCCCGGTGGACTGGATCGCGTACTGGATAGATCGGGTCTGTAGGTCGCTACTCATGGGTCACTCCACTGCGTACTTGTCGATCGCGATCTGGATGTCCTTGGCCGCGACGAGGGCCGCGGATCCGGTGCCTGTGCATGTGACGCGGACAAAGTACCGATTGGTTGCCAGGTCCACGCTGTGGGCGCCCGTGTCGGTAAAGGCGGTAGCGCCCCCGCTGTGTGGCGTCCCAGTGCTTGGGATCTGGAGGATCACCGTATCCGCGGCGGTGGACCTATTTTGAGCCACCACCTCTACCAGGATGTCATCCCCCTGATCCGCGTCCAGGGTCCCGGAGAGGGTGGTAATTCGGGCCGTGAATCCGTGACCACCGGAGGCGGCGGCGGTGGCGTTGTGTCCCGATAGCTCCCCGGAGAGGGCGCGCAGCCACGTGAACGCGGACGCGGTGGCCGGATATATGAAATTCACATAGCCGGTTGCGCTAAAGGCGGTACCTAGGCCGGATACCACGCCGTTAGGCGCCCATCCTCCGTTACCGTCCGTGATCTGATACTTGAGCGTGAGGGGGGAGGCCCCCACGGTGGAGGAGGAGTAGCCGTATCGGAACGCATCGTCCGCCGTCCCCGCGCTCACGATCTGGCCGATCGCGTAGATCCAGCCGTAGGACGGGACGAAAGCTGAATACGTAGTGGTGGACACTCCGTCGTCATAGGTGAAGGCCGCGGACGCGGCCCCCATGGTCCACTGCGTGGCCGTGCTCCCGTTCGACCCCTGAAGGGATAGCGTGAGCCCCGTGAGGGCTAGGGCCGTCGGGGTGACCCCCGCCCCGGACGCGGTAGACCGGATCGCGTCCACGTCCAGGAGACGATCCACGGGTGAGAGGTCCGAGAGGTATTCCGCCCACAGCGCCGTGTGTTTCCACGTCCAATTCGCGTCATCAGGTGACGCGGCCTGTCCTGCCACGGCCCCCACCTGGAGGGTACCCGCGGACGGGGTGGCCGGCGTGATCGCCGTGGCCCACTCCGGGATCACTGTTGGTCTTGCCATGTCAACCCCTCACGGTCTCACGAGTGGATAAGCCCACGTCCCGACGCCCCACCCCGGCGGCGCGGCGCCCCATACTAGCACGCCGCCCACGTGGACGACGGCGCTCCAGTCCATCCCGGCCTCCACGGAGCGATCGACGATCCGCCCCGCGGCCCTGAGCCACGAGGACGACGGGACAAAAGACACCCGCGCGGAGAGATAGACTGAGCGTGAGGTCACGCCCACCACCCGGACCTGGACGTCCTCGGATCCCGTGAGGGCGGTCCACATTCGGTATAGTGTCGCATCCGTCCCGGTGGACGCCATGGCGGCGCGCGCGCCGATCGTGAGGCGTCGTAGCTCCTCGGTGGAGACCCCCGCCGCGTCCACGCCATAGAGGGCGCCCCGCGCGTCCAGGACGTACCGGCCCGCGGCCTCCAGGTCTCCGATCTCCCGGGCCACGCCCTCCAGGACGAGCTCCAGATCCGCCGCTGTCCGCGTGAGGCCCACATACCACTCCGCCCCGTCTCCCGCGCGTGAGCGTGAGGGGGCGCGGTCTAGCGTGTCCCGCCTCCAGTCATCGATCCCGGGGTAGGTGTGATCGCTCATGTGATCGTCACCGTGCCGCGCGTGAGTTGGGTCGTGGAGGTGGCGGGGGATACGTCCGAGGTCCCGCCGTCTAGCGTGAGCGTGAGGCCGATCACGCCCTCCACGTCATAGATCGCGCAATAGGTCCCGGCGTAGGATAGGGCCTGCCCCACGTCCAGGGCGGCGAACACGGACACGATCACGGCCTCCGCGTCCGCGCGGGCGGTAGCCTGATCCGCGGTGGGTAGTCCCGCCGCGTAGGTGAGGGCCACCACCACGTCCACCGTCTGAGCCGCGGGGACCGTGAGGACGATCGCCACGGTGGACCCGTCCGCCGTCGTGTAGTCCCCGGACACGGTGGTCCCCGTCCCGGCCGTCGTGAGGGTCCCGGCGGCCACGCGGTACCCTACCGCGTCGATCGCCTCCTGCTCCTGCGTGGCGGTGGCGGGGGTGGGGTAGATATAGGCGGCGATCGTGTGGGGCGCGGTCCTCACGATAGACGCGGCCTGGATCCACGTGAGGGCCAGGAGGCCGGATCGGATCCCGTCCCGGGTGGGGGAGGGTACCGCGGCCCGTGATCGCTGCATCCTCACGCGTAGCTCAGGATCCGTCTCACGCGCGGATCCGATCGTGAAGGGATCCCCGAATGACGATCGGTAGCTCATGGCGGGGGCATTGGCGATCGGCGTGATCGGCGTGAAGTAGGTATTGATCACGGTATCCAGGACGATCGGCCCGGTGGCCTGAGCCTGGATCGTGATCAGGGTGTCCGAGGTGGTGACCGTGACCGTGGTCACGACGGCCCACAAATTCGCGGCGGCCGTGTCATCCTGGAGGATGTCCCCGGCGCGGAGGATGGAGACCCCGGAGATCGTGGCGCCGCGCATCACATAGATCGAGGAGGTAGCGGCCTGCCTCGTGATCGCCACCGCGTCCGCGTGGCCGTCCAGGAGGGCGCCGCGCGCCGTCCGGGGGTCCACGGCGTCCACGATGAGGGCGGCCCGCTCCTCTTGTGCGGCCAGGGTGGCCCCGAGTCCGAGGGTCCAGCCACCCGCGATCGTCGGGGTGGAGGCGGTCCCGTAATCCTGAGCGCCGATCTCCGTGTCGATGGCGTCCCGGATCTCGTCCGCGATCTGTCCCGCCGTGGAGGGGGTGTAGCCGCTGTCTGTGAAAGTCCCCATCACGCGCCCCAGAGGGCGCCCCGCGTGTATCGGAGGGCGCCTGAGGATAGATACCACGGAGGCGCGGCCCGTGTCGCGTAGGGGTCCGATCCGACGGTGAGAACCACCGGCGCCGTGGCGCCCTCGGTGGCGATCGTCGCGCGGACGGTGATCGCCACAGCCTCCCCCGTCGTGGTCACGCTCACGGCGTCCACGGAGACCACGGCGGGATCGTCCTCCACCTGACCGCGGACGAGGGCCTCAGCCTCCGCCGGGGGGACGCGCCCCGCCTCTATCCAGTCCAGCCAGGGGAGGCCGATCGAGGTATCGGAGGGCCACTCCCCCTGGATCGTCTGGAGTCTCGTGGTAAGTCGGACCACCACGGCCTCCACCCCGTCCACCGGGCGGAGGGGGAAAGAGATCGCGCCTGTGCTGTCGGTGGCGTATGGCATGGCGTCACCATACCACGCGCGGCCTCAGTCGTCCGTGTATAGGCGGGAGGAGGCCACGGAGGACCCGGACGGGGCGGTCCCGTTTTGTGTGCCGGTGAGACCACCCGGGAGAGTCCCGCCCGTGTGGACGTGAGCGGCCGCGAACGCCTCCAGGGCGTCCAGGCGTGAATTGGTCTCTTGGGCCAGGGCCACCGCGGAGGCCGCGGAGGCGCTCCCCACGTGGAGGGCCGTCCCGGCGGCTAGGACGACGGCGCCCCCGGTGGCGGGGGTCTTGGCCGTGTCCCAGGTGGAGTCCGTGAGGGCTACGGGTAGATATACCGCGTCCACCGGATCCCACCGGCGCGGGTCCTCCGGGTACACCACGGCGCCCCCCTGTCCGTCGTCCACCTCTCCGTGGGCCACGTCCCGGACAAGCACGAGACCCCGATCGCCCACGGACGGCGCGGCCGTGATCGTGAGGTCTCCGAGGCTCATATACGCCACGGGGATCCGAGGGAGGATCGGCGCCTCCACCCAGCGGGGGACCTCCGCCACCACCTCCTGGATCGGCGTGAGCATACGCACGGAGACACACCCGTCCGAGTCCACGCCTACCACCTCCGCCGATCGTGCCACCACCACCTCCGCCGCGGCGGCCCTACTCCAGGCGGCCAGGGCGGACACGAGACGCGGGCGGGCCGTGTCGCTCATGCTCTCCTCCCGGTCATGGTCATATACCACGAGGGCGTCCGCCCGGAGGAGAGGGTCCACTCCGTGGCCTCCGCGGTCCAGATCCCGGCGTACTCTCCGCCCTCAATCCGCCACGTGTCGCCGGGGTTGACGGGGCGGCCTGTGTAGACCGTGGCCACGCGGACGCGTCCACCGTCCACGGCGGCGGGATCGCCCACGATCTGATCGGGTCCGAGTACGAGACGGCGATCCGTGAGGGTCCCCCCGTCCGGCCATACCTGGAGGGTCCCAGACTGGATCACGAATCGGGACCCGGTAGCCGCGGCGATCCTCTCCGCCTCCCGCCTCCACCCGCCGGCCATGACATAGCCGCGGGGGTACTGGACCACCCGGCCCGGGCGGAGGCTACCGAGGGGGAGGCCGGACTGAGCCACGAGATAGTCCCACACGGCGGCGGAGTCCGTGGACGTCCAGGACCGGGAGACCGTGACGTCCCGCAATTCGGCGCGCCCATCCAGCATGGTCCAGGAGGTCACGCGGTCCTGACCGCTCACCCCGTCCACGTAGGACCCGGGGACGATCCGGCCGGTACACAGGCCGGACAAGGATCCGAGGCCGGCGGAAATCTGACACGTGGCGCCGTCCCGGACTAGCTCGGAGAGGTACCCCGGGCGGAGTCCGTAGACCGTGACCTGTGCCTCGTCGGCCTTTGTGTCCGCCGTCCGCGCCAGCTTGATCTCCACGGTGGGGCCGTCCCCGTCCACGGCGTCCACGGTCACGGCGCGCCCGGATCCCGTGACGCGGACGCGGAGGCGGTGGCCGTATCTCACGGCGTGGCCCGCGCGATCGTGAGGCACAGCCAGACCATCGAGATCACACAATAGGCGGCCAGGGTGGCGTCTATCGGATCGGGGATCCACCCCATTTGGTGTACGGGCACGGAGGCAAGGATCGCGAGCCACGCCACGAGGACAAGCTCAGCCGTAAAGGATAGGATCTCGGTCATGGTGTCGTCTCCTATGGTGGCCGCCCTCACGATACCACGCGGGGCCGTGGGGCGGCGGGGGTGGTCAGCTATGGGTCCGGGTGCCGACTAGGCGGCAAACCGAAAGTTGTCGGCCACCTCAGGTCCGTCTTCCGGGTAGGTCTCGCGGTCTGTCCAGACAAGAGAGCCCGTGGCGTCCATCAGAGCCCGGACTCTATCGACGTCGGCGGGCATTCCGAACACGCACACGAACACGCCGCGCGCGATCGACTTGGAAACGATGATTTCCACGTTGCATCCGGTCTCATTCTTGACGGTGGCTTCGAGTTGCTTTCGGATTCTGGCCAGCATGTGTCTCTCCTGTCTCGTGGGGGGTGGTCATCTCCCCCCCGACACACAGCACTTATGGCGCCCCTGGATAACGCGCAAGCAGAAAAACAAGATACGCGAAAAAAATCAGACCACCCAGGCGAGAAACGAGGTAACCCCGAGACGATCGCGCTGTGTGAGTTCTAGCGATCCGAGGCAATACAGGCGGCCCGGAGAGGGCGCGCCGGCCACGGTGAGATCCAGCGGGACCTCCGCCCCGGTACACAGGCGCGCCCCGTCTCGGAGGCTTGTCCCGTCCGGGAGGGCGGCGGAGAGGTACCACCCGGAGGAGGCGTCCCGCCACTGGAGACGGAGAGTCACGGAGACCCCGGAGAGGTCCACGTCCAGGCGGAGGCGGTAGGCGTCCCCCACGTCCACGGGTATCACGACGGCGGCCATATCATCACCCCCCTAGTCCGAGGAACCGCGCAATATACGATCCCTGAGCCTGATCGGGCTCTTGGGTGGAGACGGTCCCCCGGTCCTCCTCCGCGGCCAGGCCGGCGGCGGCGTCTTGCCTCGGAGAGGGCGCGGCGATCGCCTCGTCCGTGACCGTGAATAGGCGCGCCTCCTGTAGCTCCAGATCCACAATCACGGCTTGGTACACGTCCCGCCGCTCCACCGTCGTCCCGATCACGAGGTCCCGGATCCCCGGGCGTCCGGGGGTATAGAGGCGCCACCTCTCCGCGCTGTCCACTAGCTCCACGCGGAGGCGCTCCGCCGCGTCCGGTCCTAAATCCGAGGTGGAGATATAGACCGACACCTGGATCGACGTGGGGAGACGCGCGCGCCCCGTGGACGTGGTGGTCCTGGACTGCATCGGGTGCTGTGCCACGATAGCCGGCCGGGTGATCGATGCGGCCGGGATCGCGATCTCCACGATCCCCCCGTCCCGCTCCCGGTATAGATACGCCGTCTCACTCACCTCAGCCTCCAGACTCCACGAGGGCCGATCGGACCTGTCGTTCTACCTCCGCCCCGGCGGCGCGCGCTATCTCGTCCCGTGAGGGGCCTGTGGAGACCGTGACCGAGACCGGGGGGAGTGTGTCCAGCGGGGAGACCGCGGACGTGGAGAGGGCCTGTGAGCGTGCCTCCATAGCCGCCCCCACCACGGCGCCCGTCAAGCCACCCGCTCCGAGGGCGTCCGGCACCATCTGGACCCCCGCTTCCCCGGCGGCGTATCGTCCAGCCAGGTCAAATCCTCGGGCGGCGGAGGTGGTGGCCTCCTCCGTTCTTTTAAGGGTGTACCGGCCGATCGCCCGGACGGCGCGGGAGAAACGGATCAGGCCGCGCTGGGCGTCCTCGATCCACTCGAATTCCGGGATCATGTCCGCCACCGCGTCCGCCACCGCGCGCGCGAGGAGTCCGAAATTGTCCGCCACCTCCACCAGTAGCGTCTTGATCCCCATGAGGGCGTCCCGTGTCTCGTCGCCTAATCCTAGCCGATCGGCCAGGGTACCCGTGAGGGATGCCTCCCCCTCCGCGGCCGCGTTTAGATCGTCCACGGCTAGAGCTAGGGCGGCCACCACGGCGACATGAGGTCCCAACGCGCCTAGCTTGGTCGCCAGTCCGGCCATGGAGGCCCCCAATACCGGGACGGCGGCTAGGGCCTGGGTTATTGCGCCGGCTATACCCACGGACGCGGCGCCCCCGGCCAGGACGGCCACGATCCGCCCCGCCGGCGTCTCCAGGGCGGCGGCGGCGCGCTCGATCGACGTGGCAAGGAGATCAAATCCACGGCTAATCAGTGGCTGGATCACGTCCAGGAGGCGGCCCAATTCACGGACAAGGATCTGACCGGTGGGGATCAGGCGGAGACCGAGGCCGGTCACGAGGCCGCCCACGCGCGCCGTGAGGGCGTCCAGGCCGTCTGAGAGGTCCTCCGCCGCGGCGGCGGTGGCGTCGTCCAGGACGAGACCGAGGTCCCGGGCCTCCGCCTTGAGGGCGTCTAGCTCCGAGGTCCCGCGCACGAGGAGGGGGAGGAGTTTCCGTCCGAGGTCATCACCGAACACCCGGACGGCGGCGGTTAGTCGCTTGTTGGCGTCCGCCGTCTCGGATGCTCCTTTTATGAAGGCTTCAAAAATCTGAGCGGGGCTCTTGTCCCGGAGGTCATCCACGGCCACGCCCACGAGGGCGAAATCCTCAATAAAGGATTGCATCCCCCCCTTAGCGTCCTCGGCCCGATCAACGATCGTGGCCAGGGCGTCCCCGACGTCCGCCTCGTCCGCGCCGAACCGGCGGAAAGCGTATCCTAATTCCTGGACCGTCTGGACCGTCTCCCCGAGGCCCTCAGCTAATCGGGTCTGCTCTCTCACGGCTTGGGCGGACGCTACCGTGAGGGCGGCCAGGGCGGCGGCCATGGCGGCCACGGCGGCGGCGGCCTCCGCGGCGGATTTCTTGATCTGGTCTACGTCCGGGTCCACCAACCCGCGGAGGCGGAGGACGAGATCCTCAACTATCACTGAGCCCCCTTTAACGCGGCCAGGGCGCGCCGCTGCATGGCTTGGAACCTATCCATACCACGGAAAGCCTCTAGGAGTAGGAGGGACCGGATCAGGTCCTCCGGTGGCATGAGGCGCGCGGCCGTGAGGCCCGGGCGTCCGAGGCGCTCAGAGAGGCCCACGGAGATCCACGCGCTCACGAGGTCCGGGTCCTCCGGGTCTCCGTCTAGCGCTTCAAGCGCCCACGACGGGATCCCGGCTTGGGTGCCTGTTTCCCGGTGGCGCCGCTGGAACCACCGGGCCAGCTGAAACCCTGGGCCGTCCAGAGGATCAAGGCGGCCACGGCGTGAGGCCCCCACGGGTCCCCGGAGGCGTGCCACGCGTGCGTGGACCCAGCGGGCGCGCCGTCCACGGTGGCGCCGCGGAGTACCTCATCCACGAGGTCCAGGACGGCCTCAGACGTGAGGTCATCCAGGAGGGCGGAGAGGGGGCGGCCCTGGAGGGCCTCCGCCACCGCGTCCCGGTGGGCGGCTATGGTGCCCACGCCGGCGGCCACGGCGGAGTCCGCGGAGGCCGCGATCTGTGCGTAGGATCCGAGGAGGCGCGGGACAAGTGAGACCACCGGGCCGTCCAGCGCCACCGCGGCCCGGCGGGCGATCGCGAACATGGCGCGCGGGGAGGGGTAGCCCGGGTGGGTGTAATCCCGGCCCTGGTAGCTCACGGAGATCACGCGGCGCCCCCACCCACGGGGATCAGGCGGCCGTACACGGCGGCGATCTGGGTACCCGTGAGGACCCACGTCACCTCAGCGGAGGAGTCCATGGAGAGGGCGGGGGGCTGCTTGATCACCACCTCGGACGCGGAGAACACGGTCCCGGACGTGGGATCGTTGGCTTGCAAGTTCTCCCCGGGGATCTTGAGACGGGAGGCGCGCTGTGCGGTCTCCCGGTCCCACTTGAGACCGAGGAGGCGGTGGGCCTCGGAATGCTTGCCACAGGTGATCGTGAAGTCCATGGCGCCCGGTTGACGGACGCGGCGGACGGCTTGCCCGTCGCTCATGGTGCTCACGGACTCCACCACCTCCGGGAAGGTGCCCGTGAGGAAGGTATCCGCCCCGGACGGGGGGATCTGTCCCGTGGTGGAGAGGACTAGGGACGCGCGGGATAGGTCGATCGTACCGGCTGCCATGGGGGCCTCCTATCAGACGAGGGTAACGGACGCGGAGACCGTGCGGATCCCCTCAATGAAATTAGCGGTAACGGCCACGCTGGCCGCGGTCCCGGAGACCGTGAGGGACGTGATCTCGTATGCCTCCGGGTAGTCCGCGGAGGGTCCGAAGTAGGGCGGGACCTGTCCCGTGAGCATCACCGATCGGACGGCGGCGCGGATCTTGTCCTTGCCCGGCTCGTCGTTCGTTAGCTCGGTACCCCGTGCGATCTCCGTGGCGAGGACCTCCCCGAGGGCCTCCGTGAGTCTGACCTTGGTCCAGAGGAGGGCGAACGCGAGCGAGAACGTGCGCGCGCTCAGGGTCTTGGCGATCGCCATGTTCCGGGTGGATCCGCCGGGGATCGTGATCTGGTGATAGCTCGCCCGGTTGTCCGAGAGGTGGCCGCGCTGGGTAGCCGTGAGGAGGGTCCCGTATTCCGTGAGTCCGTTGAGCCTCACGATCCCGGATTGGCGCTCAGTGTCCGAGGCGGTCCCGGCCAGGCGTCCCACCCAGGCCGCGTCCACAGCGGCGCCGTCCGTGTCCTCGTATACGATCAGGGTCTTGGTAGCCGTGGCGATCGAGGTAAAACCGGATGGAAGGGAGGCCGTGAGCCAGTCCGCATCCGAGGACTGAGCCACGAGGAGGAGGTCCCGGGACTCCGCGGCGCCGGACGCGTCCACAATGTCCGCGGCCGTCCGTGAGTCGATCAGCAAGTAGGCAAAATTCCACGGGGCGCGGTAGCCGGCGGCCTCCGCGGCGGAGATCGCGGCGGCGTAGGTACCGGCCCCCAGCTTGATCACGGTCACGCGCGCGGGGGTCTTTTCTTGCGAGTAGATCGCTACGATCTGATCGTGGACGATCTGGGTAATGTCGCCGGCCGTGAGGTCCGTGGCGGCCTGGGTCACGGCGGAGGCGGCGGCATACTCGCGATAGACGTCCCCCGCGGCGCTCCCGCCCGTGATGTCCGCGACGATCGCCACGTCGAAATCTGTGGTGATGTCGATCGCGGTCCCGTCCACGACGGAGACGGAGATCGCGCTCTCTATATAGCTCGGAGGTGTAGCGGCCATGGTGTCCTCAGGTGATCGTGTAGGTGGGGAGGGTCACCCCTCCGAGAGTCTGATCCACGTCGATCTGATCGATCGTGCCTATCGTAGCATCGGAGAGAGTGACGCGGTGGTATCCTATGAGGTCCACCTGGTAGCGGGGGGACGGGTAGCGGTCCACGGTGGCGCGTAGCTCACGGATCGGCGTGGGCTTCCCCGGCGTGAGTCCCGCGGCCCTCACGGCGTCCATGTCCGGGTGGGTAGAATACCACACGGCGCCCACCGTCTGGAGGTACTCCTCCGCCTGGTACCCGTACGCGTTGACGCTCACGCGGACGCGGCGCTGTGTGCTCACGCGGAGGCGCGGAGACCCGCCCACGCCCACCGGGGCGGACTGGTGATCCACCGCGGCCCCATCGATCACGTTGACCGTAATGAAAGGATCGGACCCGGCGGGGACGGTCCCGGCGGAGTCCGCCACGAGGACCTGAGCGTCCGGGAGGGATAGGGCCGTCTTGATCAGTCCGCGGACGGCTTGGCGGATCTGCTCACGGGTCACGGCGTCCACCCCCGAGGCCCGCGGGCCGGCTCACGGATACAGATCGCATCATACACACGGGGGAGGGGTCCCACGGGTGGACCGCTCCCGACCTTGATCACCGTGTGGCGCTCTCCGTCCACCTCCACGACGTCCGGCCAGGTCCCGGCGGTGTCGTCCCCCGTCCGAAGGTCCGCGGACGTCGTGACGCCCACGGAGGCCGTCTCACGCCACCCCTCCGGGAGGGCGCGGATCTCGGAGAGGTCCAGGTCCCGGACGACGGCGCGGATCACGGTGGAGGACTCCGCGGCCCTCACGGGGCGGCCGTCCGATCCGATCGTCTGGGCGCCGTATCGGTGGCGCGTGACACTCACGGCCGCGTCCAGTCCGGGGAGGGGTAGGGCCATGGGTTACCCGGCTACAAAGGGAGGCGCGCCGGGGATCACGAGGACGGCGCGCTGTGAGTTGAGGAATTGCCCCGTGTCGATCATGGGGTTGTCCGACCCTTTACGGTTGATCGTCTCTTGGCTGTTGGGCGGCTGATCGATCTCGACGATCGTGGCTTTCTGGTCTTGGACCATGGCCACCGCCACCTGACGGAGACCGGTCTCCAGGGCCGCGGCGTCCCCGGTCTCAGCGTAGGACTGGATCCGCGTCCGGGTAGCACGTAACCACCGGGGGCCGTCTACCTCCGCGGCCGTCCGATACGGCGCGTATTCCGGGGTGGTGGCGTCCCCGTACTCCAGGGCCACGGCCACCTCCACGAGGGTTAAATTGGGATCGGTCTCGATCTGGCCGTTCGGCCCCGTCCAGGTCTTGAGGGCGCTGGCCAGGTTACCCTGGATCCCGAGTCGGATCTCAAATCCGGCCAGGGCCTCCAGGTCCCGGATCACGTCCGAGACACGGCGCGGCTCACTCACAGGATCACCTGTGGGCTGTTGCCGCTCTTACTGTCCCGGAGGACGCGGAGGGCTTGACCGGGCGCCGTGAGCATCAGGTCCGCGTCCGCGGCGGAGAGGTAGCCGGACGACGCCCCGAGGGGCGTCCCGTAGCTCACGGAGGCGGCGCGGTTGGAGGCGGCCGTGAGGGGTCCCACGGTCCCGCCGCCGATCGTGCCTCCTCCGGAGGTCCCGCCCGAATTGGCCAGGGCGCGGATCGCGCGGTGGGCCAGGGCTAGGGCTAGGGCGGTGGCGTAGTCCGCGCCGTACCACGAGACGCCCACCATAGCCTGAGCGAGCGGTAGGAACGGGGCCAAGGTGGCGTCCGTGAGTCCTCCGATCTCCGGGGCTAGGGCGCGGGCGTCATCGTATACGGACACGGATCACACTCACGAGGTGGGGAGCTTGAGGAGGAGGGCCGTCTCAGGCTTAGGACACTCCAGGCCGCCCCACGAGGCCGCGTAAACGGTGTTGGAGCCGTTCGCAGTCTGGTAGGTATGGACCGGGGTGGCGCCCATCTGACGGACCTGAGCGAGCCCGAATTCGTCCGAGGACTGGAATAGGAGCCCCCCGTCCACGTTGGTCCCCCCGTCCACGTCACGGAGCGAGCGCCCCACGACGATCCGGGAGATCCCGCGCGCCTGGAGGGCCGCGACGATCTGAGTTTGTGCGTCCGTGCTGCCACCGCTCCCGAGGTTGGTGCTGTGGCTCATGCGGTACCACGGGCGATCCGAGATGATCAGGGTGTCATAGACGCCCCCGGTGGGGTTGCTCAGTCGGCCCTCGTCCACGAGTGCGAGGAAGTCCGAGTAAAGCGTCTGGATCGCCGTGGCGCCGGTGTAGGTCTGGGCGCTCGTTAGCTCCGGGATCCCGATACCGAAAAGACCACCGAGGGGGCCGTATCCGCTGATCCGGGTGGCGTACTCCGCCTCGGTGAACGCGGTACGCATAGCCCGGAGGTCCATGCTCGCCACGTCCAGGCCGGCGAAGCTGTCATACATGCTAGACAGCCACCGATCCGGGATCTCAAAGCACCAGAACCCCAGCGGGGCCTCGGACTCCGTGAGGTCATACGACGGGCGGGGGTAGCTGGAGCGGCCCTCCGCGTAGGGCTGAGCCTCACCCGCCACGGACGCGCCGCGGAGCATGTAGGTCTTAGCGCCGGCGGCCACCTGTCGCACGGGGATCCCGCTAAGGATGTCCGCGCGATCTTGTGTCGGCGTCATGAGGATCGATCCGCTGTAGGGCGTGCGGAGGGTGCCGTCATAGTAGGCGGCGTCCGCGCGGGCCTCCGAGGGGCGGAGGATGATCCGCGCACACTCACGGAGCCACCGCTGGCCGCGTGGGCTCTCCACGTCCACCCCGAGGGCGTCCGCCCGTGCGAGGAGGTGACGCTTGACTAGGACCCGCTCAGGGCTCATTGGGACGGCGTGGCCGTCCGCACGGATCGCGGAGTCCATGGACTCAGCCATGGCGTCCCGCGCGGCGGCGTTGACGGTTGCCACGAGATCGCGGCTTGCTTGGTGAATCATGGGATTACTCCGGGAGTTGGATCACGGCGGCGGAGGTGCCGTCTGAGAGGGTGACTCCACCCTGGACCCACGAGGCGCCCGGGAGGAGGTAGCGGGTAGCACTGGACGACGTGTAGACGCGGCCCTGAGTCGCGCCGGCGGTGGTCTCCACGTAGACCGCGGCGCCGGCGGTGACACTCACGCCCGGGTCCGCGACAAAGACACTGAGGCCGCCCTCGGCCACGCTCACGGCGTCCCCGGCCTGGGTGGCCGTGGGGCTCACGCCGAACGACGCAGGCGGGGTCACGTCGTAATCCATGACGACACCCGATCGGATAGCCTCACGGAGTGGCGCCGCGCTCGTGAGGTCGAAGTCCTCCGAGCCACCACCGCCGGACGCGGCGGGAGGGACGACGATTTGTCCGATCTGATTTGGCGCGGCGATCGTGACGGTGATCGTAATGTCCGATCCGGCCACGCTGGTGGCCGTGGCGCCGGCCCCGAAAATCGCATCGAACGCGGTCACGGCGTTGGCCGCGGTAGCCGTGGCGGAGGCGCCGGCTGCGAAGCTGATCGCGTTGGGGAATTGGGCCGCGCCCGTGTAGGCGTTGACCACGGAGATCGTGATCGTGTACGTCGCG
>Ga0208162_1000138_pt1 | contig 38747 bp, 47 predicted proteins | sample CB_VirMetaG_4_FD_184539 | JGI IMG/M metagenome (GOLD analysis project Ga0208162, IMG submission 184539) | Freshwater to marine saline gradient viral communities from Chesapeake Bay - CB_1508_1M Viral MetaG (SPAdes) (version 4) | ecosystem: Environmental > Aquatic > Marine > Coastal | place: USA... | reverse complement strand
ATCTGGAACTTTAGCAACTTCTTGGTCAAGTAGAAATATTGCAAATTCAGCAGTAGGTCAAGTTAATGTAGGAGCTTCAATAAATAATTATTTTCAAATTACAGGAGTACAATTAGAAGCTGGAACAACTGCATCTGATTTTGAGTTCTTGCCTTATGATGTAAATTTACAAAGGTGTCAGAGGTATTGTTTTGTAGCAAATACAAATAATTATAGTTCATTATGTAATGCTTATTTTGATACAACAACAGCAGTTAGAGGTGGTATTATAACTTTTCCAACTATAATGAGAGCATCTCCAACAATTACATATACTGGAACACCATCAAATTTTAATATTTCAAGAGCAGGTACATCAAACACAGGTGCATCAACATTACCATCTGCTACTTTTATAAGACCATATTCTTATGAATTATTAGCCACAAGTTCTGCAACATCAGTTGCAGGATATTCAACAAGAATTTTATTACTTTCTGATGCTATAATTACAATAGATGCAGAGTTATAATTATGATTAATACAGTAGAAAAAATATATATTGATGGAAACTTTGAAAACTACAAAGTTACATTTTTAAATGGTAAAATATCAAATGTACCACTAGACGAAGCAAACACAGATTACCAAGCAATACAAGAGTGGATAGCAGAAGGAAATACTGTTATAGATAATCCACCTAATGGAGAATAATTTTAAACAACTAACAAAGGAGTAAACTATGTTTGATAATTGGTTAAAAGAATGCGAAAAAAATTTGTTTGATTACAAAACAATTAAAAGTAATACAGAAAAATTTATTGGTAAAATTAATAAATTTTGGACTGATGCTTTTAAAGATATGTTTGAAGTAAAAAAGGATAAGGAAAAATAAAATGAAAGAAGTTTATGATCTAAAAGTCGAGGTTACAGAGGTTAAAGGCGACATAAAGGTCATAAACCAAGATCTTTCTCATATTAAAAATAATCATTTAGCGCATATAGAGAAAGATGTGGCAGGAATTAAAAAGGTTATGTGGACAGTAGGTCTCATGATCTTTGCAGAGTTAATCATATTAGTTAAGCACTTTATTATAGGGTAATTAACATGGGAGATAGTAACCATGGTACGATGGACAGGATTTGTTCTAGCTATGATCTCGGCATACATGTTGTCGACAGCGAACCTCGGAATTCAACATTGGGGCTGGCTAATAGGAAGTGTATCGTGCATGATATGGGTATACGCCGGCATAAAGGACAGGGACATTGCACGAGCATTAATGGAAGTGGTATATTGTATACTAGCTCTGCGGGGTGTAATCAACTGGTGGCCCTAAATGCAGGACTATTTCAAGAGTATGATTATAATAACGAATATGAAGAATGTGATTGGAGGCAATAATGTGGAATCTATTACCTACACTTATTAAAACAGGTGTTGATGTATTTAACAATAGACAAGAATCTAAAAGATTAGAAGCTTTAGCTGAACGTAACTATATGGAGCGTGTTGCTAAAGGTGAGGTTGAATATCAAAAAGCTGTTATGGATAATAACAATCAAGGATGGAAAGACGAGCTAGTGCTTATCATTGTAGTTTTACCAATTATAGTTTTAGCTTGGAGTATATTTAGTGGAGACCCTGCAGCTAAAGAAAAATTAGATTTATTTTTTCATTATTTTAATAACTTTCCAGAGTTTTATAAATGGTTAGTACTAGGTATATTTGGTAGTATTTATGGTTTAAAACCTGGAATAGATATGTTTAAGAAAAAATGAAAATGACAAGAGCTAAAATTAATTCTATATTAATAGGACTACTTGGGGCAGTTCTTATGGGATTAAGTACTTGGGTTTTAATTACATTAATTGAAGTAAAAACTGTTGTTGCTATGATGCAACAAGAATTATTAGATTTTGATAAAGTAGTTGGCAGAATATATTATCATATGGATCAACTTTTAAATAAAAAATAATGGCTAAACAAAAGTTTGAAAATTTTGTACCAAGACCAAAGCCAAGAAAAAGAAAAGGAAGACACGCAAAAAGACCCAATAAAAGTAATACTAAAAAGAAATATAGAGGGCAGGGTAGAAGATAGTGAAAAAAGTACTAGGCTGTGCTTGCGAGCATCTAGCAGTCGCATGGCTACAAGAAAAAGGTTATTATGTATTTAAAGGGGCTCAAACTCATTGTCCTGTAGACCTCGTTGCAATGGACCCAAAAACATTTAAAATAGAATTATTTGATGTTAAGTTAGTAGCAAGAAGATCAGATGGCTCAAATATAAATAGAATACCAAGATTAAAAAATAAAGGTATACAAATCTTATCAGTTGATTTAAAAAATAAAAAGTGTAGAATTGTTCCAAAGAAGGAGAAAGTAATATGGTCATAAGACAGAAGACAGATACAATAGTAATACATTGCGCAGATACACCAGATGATAGAGATGTAGATGCTGAAACAATAAAAAAGTGGCATACAGAAGAAAGAGGTTTTGATGATATAGGTTACCACTATGTCATAAGACGTAATGGTTTAATTGAACCAGGAAGAGATGTTAAAGTACAAGGAGCCCATGCTGTACAAGTTAATGGTACATCAGTGGGTATATGTATGATAGGCAGATCTGAATTTGATGCAAGACAGTTTGAATCACTAAGAGATTTAGTTCAGTCATTATTAAGACAATATCCAGATTCTAGAGTAATAGGCCACTGTGATGTAGAACCTAAGAAACCACATTGTCCTGGATTTAATGTATCTAAATGGTTTACCGAAGCCATTCCTTCCATTCATCGCCCATAATCTGTCTAGCAATATCTTTTTTAGCTTTAAGGGATTTAATGATCTTATCATCAACAGTCCCTAAAGCTGTAATATCTATATAATGAACGTTTGATTTTTGTCCAATCCTGTGGGCACGGTCCTCGGACTGCAGCCTGTGTTCAAGATTGTAACTATTACTATAATAGATAACAGTATTAGCAACCTGAAGATTGAGCCCAAAACCTGCGGTTGCTGGATTAGCAACAAAAAATTGAGCTTTATCTTTTGTAAATAACTTAATATTTTCTTTACGTTCTTTATCATTTGTATCTCCCCAATATTCAACAACAGCATCTGCACCATGTTGTTCTCTTAGTTTTTTACTTATCTCTATTAGATCTGCTCGATAACAAGCCCATATAATACACTTATTATCTATCTCTTCTGTTAACTCTAACAATGCTTCTATTCTATTGTTTTTAATATGATGAGTACGACCATCATTATCTATAATATGACCACATGATATTTGATGTAGTTTACTTAACATAGATAACTTATTAGGAACGGTAACAATACCTTTCTCTAATTCTGTAAGACAAAGCTCTTTCATTTCTCTATAAGCTTTTTCTTGTTCTTTTGTTAATTCAACATAACGATATTGATAAGACTTTTCGGGTAAATCTAAACACTCATCTTTCTTAACTCTAAAACTAAATTTACGTAGCATATCATTTAACTCATCTGTTCGTTGGAATCCTGTAACTTTTTTAAATGATCTATTACCAAGATTCATATTAACCATTATTGCATATCTATTTCTAAATGAATAGAATGAAGAAAAACCTAGATGATATTCATCAAGAAAATCACATTGACTATATAAATCTAATGGATCTCGCGTCACGGGCTCTCCTGTTAAGATACGTCTATATCTAGCCATACGGCCAAGTTTAATAATAGCTTTAGTACGTTTAGCTGTTGGATTTTTTATAGTAGTTGATTCATCTATAACCATCATAGCTCTACTTACATTTAAAAAACTTGTTGCCCATTTAACACCTTTAGGACTACTAAAAGCTTCTACATTCATTATGACTATTCTTAAATCATCTGAAGCTCTGATAATATCATCAAGATAAATCTTTTCTTTTTTTCGTGGGTTTGCTGACCATATAGCATAACGATATATTATATGATCTGGTAAGTGGGTAGGTATCTCATTTAAGCTCCAGTTTCTGTAAGCTCCTTTTGGAGCTACAATTAATACTGTATCTATTTTTCCGTTGTCATATAGATAGCCTATTGTGTCTAATATAACTTTTGATTTACCTGTTCCCATTTCCATAAATAATGCAAATGATTTCTCATCTTTTGACATATCCCAAGCTTTGAGCTGGTGTTCAAAAGGTTCCGTTTTAAATGGGTATACCTTACTATGCATAATCTCCTTTTCCGTTGTCTATGGTCATCTATGGAGCAGTTTTATAGATCAAAATACATATTTGTGTTAGGTTGCACAATATGTAATGATCTTTTTGCCCGAGTAACTGCGACATAAAAGACCCGAATTTCGTCGTCAGGAAGTGAGTGCATCTCTCTATAAGTACGAGGAGCTATATCCGTTATCAATAGGACATGCTCAGCTTCTCCACCCTTAACGCCGTGTATAGTACTAATCTTAATCCTCGGCTCTTGATCAAGATTTTCTCCTCTCTGCAGCAACATTATATAGTATTCTCTGCGCTTTGTATCTATTTTATTTAACCGTTCCCACCAATTTCCGCTTTTCAATTCAAAGTCATTTATAGTATAGTAGCTCTCGGGGTCAATACCACGCGGACAGCGGGTCACCATATATTTATATATTAACTTAACGCCGCTACCCAATATTGATTCCCCACTAGATAGTCTATTCCATTGACTAATGGCATTGAGTACCTCAGAATTTAAAGGTGATCTTTTTCCTAGTACAATGTAAGGATATCCATTCTTAATACATATGTTCTCTAATTCATTTAGCATATATCCATTTCTAGCTAACAGATACCAAGAGCCATTAGATATGTCTACATCTTCTGGGTCCATGTACCAACGAATCTCTCCTGTTTCTGTACGTGGTTTAAACTCTTTTTTAATTCTATCTTTGATTCTTAAATTTAATTTGTTAGCTAATTCATGAACAGTGATGGGAACCCTATATGACTGGTCCAATACAGTAGATTTGCCTTCTAATTTTATAAACTTATCTACATCAGCTCCTGCCCATCTGTATATAGCTTGGTCATCATCTCCAGCAATATACATAGTTTCTGTATCTTTTCCGATTTCATTTATAATATCCCATTGTATAGCAGATAAATCTTGTGCTTCATCTACAAATAATATTCTTAATTTAGGAAATAATTTCTGTTCTAGACATTTTACAAGCATGTCTGTATAGTCTATAATCTTACGCTTATCTTTATATTTAACTAAAGCTTTACTAAGTCTTTCTAGTTCAAACCAATTAACAGCATCATCATTATACTTGTTGTATATATCATACAAAGGTTTTCTCTGTACTCGTGCCAGGTTCTCTAGAAAAAATAACTTATCTCCAGTCTTCATACCAAAGATCTGACCTTCTCCCATATCCACACCACCATCTACTTCTAAACCTAACATTTCTCCTAATTCTCTATAATGTGTAGGTGCCATGACATGGCTACGTTTAAGATTTAATTGTTTAAAACATAAACTATGTATGGTTCTAAAATATGGAATATCATCTTTTGTATAATCAAACTTAGTAAAAGCTCTATCTGCTGCTTCATTTGCAGCCTTTCTTGTAAAGGCAAGATAACCAATATGACTAGGCAAGACACCTTCTTGTAGATGTTGTTCTACTAAACTTAATAACTTTGTAGTTTTACCTGTACCAGGCGGACCTAATATTATGTTGAGGTTTTCGTGCTGCATTTACATTCTCTCTCTTTGCTCTCTTTTAATTCTGTGTTTAATTCACCCATTAATTTTCTATGACCATTACTTATCTCTCTCATATCTTTAACTCTGTCTTGAAGCTCTTTAATTTTATTACCAGCTTTACGACATTGTTTTTGTAAATACTCTATTTGTTTTTGTAGCTTTTCACAATCTTCATTTGTCATCATTTTATTTCTAGTTTCTTTTTAGCAACAACACATCCTGCTGGAAATACATTTCTATCACTCCATTCATCTTCCTTTGTATCATATGTTGATGCGGTTATTAAATCTTTATCATTATCTTCTACAATAAAACCATAAGTAATTTTAATAGCTGGTTTCATTGATTTAGTTTCTGATGTATTAGCGTGTCCACTATCACCTGTAATATCTTCCCATGTTATCTTATGTAAAATATATTTTTTTCCATCTACAGTTATCTCCTCATATTTAGGTTCCCTTTTTCTAGAAGGGGATTTCTTCTTCGTCATCACTCACATCCTTTGGTATGTCATGTCCTGATTCTTGTTTAGCAAAAGCAGGTAAAGACCATAAGTTTACACCTTTACCTTTTATATTCCAAAAATGGTGCTCAGCATCTCTTTGTTTTAATAATGAAGTAACTTGGTGCACTTTAAACTCTCTAAAATGTTGACGATCAAAATAAGCCATAAGATCTGATATTCTAAAATAATGTCTATCTTCTTCTGTCCATGGTTTACCAAGTAGTATCTCATCTTTACTTAATGCTTGTGCTCTGCTTGTACAGAATCTTTCTATTAATTCAAACAACTGACCAATAGAACTAGCGTCAACAGGAGCTTCTATGATATTTAGATTTTCAAATAATGTATTAATCAATTGATTCCATGCATTATCATTCATCTTACCAGGCATCATATTTAATTTCTCCATACATTTCTTTTGAAACCGACGCTGATTCTGTAGGTCATCTGTTTCTAGCTCTATTCTACCACTTCCTTCAATATCAAGAAACCAAATAGGTGGGTTTGAGTTATATTTTGTTAAAGAATGTATAGCAGGCATCCGCCCGTCGTTTCCGATCCCGTGCTTTCGGAGTTTACAAACGGACGGATTACAATGTGGAGCTATTGGAGCTCTACTACAAGTGTACTGATAAGTCTTTTTGCCAGCTGACTTAATGACTTCTAAGACCTCAGCACTTTTTAGAGGAGGGTCCATGAACTTAATATTATACTCTTCTGTTCTTGCCTGCCACTCATCAGGGAAAGCTTTACGAGCGTAGACAGCCATGTTAAAAAGTCCATTGTTCCTTGTGCCTTCTGGAAAGCCTTGCTGTGTTAAGAACTGCAAACAAGGAGGACCTTCCTCAATCTCAGAATTGACTTTGACCTGGAGCTTCTCTAACTCCTTTTCAGTTAAGAGGGAGTTTTCAGCCAACTCTAAGAATTTTTCAGCAGAAAGTTTATTTCCATCTTTATCAATAGCATACCTTTCAGTATCACTATGATTAAAATAAGGCATATTAATCCAGCCACCAACGTCGCCACGTTCAGCTAGAATAACAACTTGCTTTGGAAATATCTCACTTCCACCAAAACCTAAACCTGCTGATAACTCTTCTAATTTAGTTTTCATTATTTGTGCAGGTATAAACTCTTTACAAAACATATATAAATGTACACCACCAGATTTTGATCTGCATGGTACAAAAGGTAATTTTAAATCTGATAATTTTTTAGCTAAGTCTTTAATGTCAAAGTTAGAATAATCATCTATATCTATGGCACCAAACTTACATTTAGATTCATCATTAATTGGGATAATACCTAGGCCTTTCACACCGGCTAGGTGATCTTTCCAATGTTGTATAGTTACTGTCTCTCTAACAGTAATGGCCTTGCCCGTTAGCTTTCCATCGGCACGGGAATCTTTTATCTCGTATGTACCGTGGGCTCGTTCAAGGCCGGCAAAGAGAGAGCTAAATTTATTCTCCATAACCGGCCCTGTACTTTAGAAGTCTTTTTTATTATTAACTTCGTTATCCTCTTTTGCTGGAGGTGAAACTTTAACTTCATTTGACCTCACAGAGTTTGAGAAAACTTTTGCCATTTGATATAAATTACTTTCAGTCACAGGACCTATAATATTTATATCCCAGCCATGCCAAGACCCCTTATCATTTTTCTCAGCAATAGTTTTTAGCTTATACATATGACTAAATGAAGCTGGTGTAACCATTTTCCCATCTGATGAAGGAACTTTTAATCCCATCATCATACTGTTCCAACGCCTAGCTTTTTTCAGCTGGGTAGAACTCATACTGATAACGGCTTGTTCAACATTCTTACCATCTACCATTATGATAAACTGATAAGCTGTCTCTACTAAGATGTTACCATTTTTTAGCACCACTTCTCCTCGATCATTCCGTGGACCGGTTGTAAGCTCACTGTCAGGTGTATGTTCACCAACATAGCCTCCACCTTGTTCACGGGGTTTCCACTCTACAAATGATCTCTTATAGCCACATGGCAATACAGTGATCTCGTTGTAAAGCTTGTTAGACACACTATTAAAGATCATACCAGGTTTGCAACCCTCTATGGTCTCTATTTGTGGACTAGTTTTTTGGATCAAAGAGATAAATGGAATAGCTAGATCTGCAGTTGTCATTTTCTCTAGACCTGCATTTGCATCAGCAGCAAAATCAATCACTGCTAACTCTGTACTTTGCTTTTTAGCAACTTGTTTATTGTCTTCCATGCTATTCTCCTCTCTTGATTTTAGCAATTTGCCCTATATGAACACCCAACAGATCATGAGGTAGGGCTTTCCCCTTCTCTGTTTGTTCTCTGATAAACGCATTAAGAGACTGCGGGTGGACAGACTCTTTATCAGTGAAACTTATACCTTTTTCATTTAAGTATTTTTTAATATTTATTGCAGATGCATCTTCACCTTTTCCAAATGAAGTTTTAATTTCATTTTTAATTAAGTCACCATGACCTTCTTTACGGAACCATGCAAATGCCTCATTTTGTTTTTCTTTTGATATATGACCTCTATAAAAATTTTTAAGATCAATTTTTAATTCATGGTCTTGTGTTTCAAATTTAGAAATACCTATCTCATTCATTAAATTAGGTAAGTCTTCCTCTTCTAATCTTCTTAATTGTTCTTTTGTAGACTTAACTGCGTCTTCTTTTATTTCTAGATTTTTTCTTACTCTGTCAATCTCATTTGCAAGATTAACAATCTGCGTCATTTCCTTATCATTAGTCATTTGTTGGCCTCCCAAATATATTACATTTTACAGGATAGTAAATCTTCTCTTGACGATCCCATTTTAAAAAATTTACTTTCCCATTGTTTATGTCACTTGCAATTGCGCCAGCTATAGCTATGGCAATTGGATCGCCCATTGTTAAAATATAATCATCGTCAGAATAATTTTTTAAATGTTTTTTCAAACGACTTATCGTAGGAGCTGCTGATAACACAACATCGCCGGGAGGTAACATTAATTTAAGCTCACCATATTTAGCGGCAGGCAAAACGTTTCTATTTGGTACCTCTTGAACTATATAAACTGCCATCTCTGCTCTCTACTCATATATTTTATTTATAATTTTATCCCAATTCCATGGTTTATGAAAAGAAATAAAATTTAATTCATCAATGTTAATAGAAACCTTATCACTTTTTGTAGGTTTGTAAACTGATTTTATTACAGATTCAGCATTTGTAATGTTAATTGTATCATTTTTTCTCATAATAACTTTTACATTAGCATTTTCTTTTACAGCTTCATGCATCCATGCAATTTGTGTATTTTGAAACATAACCTTATTCCCTCGTCCAATCTTTAATTCTAAGAATATTGTTTTTCCCTTTCTTAACCAAAGACAATCCGGAATTCCCGAACTTACTAGATTTTCTATCCTGTTTTTTAACCCTGGTAGGTTTTGTCTTAGTAACTGAAAAAGGTTTTTCTCTGTCATCTAGTTGTAAGTAGCCATCAAGCCATATTTTACTAGCAAAAACTTGTAATACAGGGTCTTTAATTGAATCTTTAAAATTTGTATAGTCAATGTCAACAGGCAATGCTGCATAAAAATTAAATAATTCTTTTCTAGTTAATATAACCCTATATCTATAATCGCTTCCATCTGATGTAATGATAGCTTTATCATTGAAATAAGTTTCTAAATGCTCTTTTCTCCTAGCTCTAATATAGAATGCGTCTGGTGATGCATCTATTACTTTAACTATACTAAAGAACCCATGATTTGTAAATACCCACATTATTTTACTTCTCCCCAAGATCTGCCTTTTTCGACAGATACTTTTAACGGCACCTCTAGTTGTACACAGTTTTCCATAATGTCTATAACCTGTTGTAAAGGTTTTCCGTTGTTATCTTTATACGACAAGTCCAATTCATCATGAACTTGTAGATGAGGCACAACACCCATCTCCTTATATAATGTAAGCATTGCTTGTTTTGTCAAGTCTGCTGATGCTCCTTGTATCAATGCATTTAATGCTTTATGTGTATAAGCTCTTTTTAATGGTCTACCATGCCAAACTTCTTTTGCATCTTCTAATCTTAATGGCATTTCTTTATTTGGCCATTTTAATTGTGAATCAGCAGGTTCCCAAAAATTAAAATGTCTTTTTCTACCTAGTAATGTCCTAATCTCACCACGTTGTGTAACTGCACTTGATGCCTCATGCATCAATCCTTTAACAAAAGGGACATTATTGTGATATTTTTCAAGCAAAATTTGAGCTTCATTGTAGCTTAAATTAAGCATTTGACCTAATTTAAACGTACCCATACCATACATAATACCTAAATTAATAACCTTAGCGACTTTACGATCTATTCCTGCCATCTTTGCGACCATTGTATGGAAGTCTGCACCTTTGTCCCTGTATTCCTCAGCAGCTTGTTTTGCACCTGCTATCTTTCTAAGTGATGCATAATGTACTAACATTCTAGGTTCTTGCTGATTATAATCTAGTCTAATCCAATCACAACCATCTTCAGGTATAAACAAACTACGAATCATTGGGCCCCAATATTCATCTCTCGCAGGTATCTGTTGTAAGTTAGGGTTACTTGAGCTAAACCTTCCGGTTCTCGTACCATCAGAATCTTTACGTAACTGGTGAAATTGAGCATGAATACGATCACCAACACTCATATCAAGGCAGACCTTTTGTATAAAATCTCTTCTCATCTTATTTACTTTTCTATATTCTGCAACTTGACATAAAAATAGCTCTTTACTAGATGACATAAAATCTGCTGTAAATGAAGGATTTCCTGCTTGTGTCCTTGGAAACCATATCTTATTACGTTCACAAACTAGTCCTAATTGATCATTACTCCAAGGTTCTACTGCAAAACCAGCATATTCTCTCAGTTCATTTAATAGTTTAGATTCTTCTTTTTTATATTGTTTATTAAGCTTTTCAGCTTTTGTCATATCAATACGTACACCTTTAAATCTCATATCCAAGATAAGTGGTATAAGCTCTGTCTCTAGTTTAAATATACCTTCAAGATCTTGCTGTTTTAAGATAACTTTTTGTTTCTCAAATATTTCTAATGTATTTAAAGCATCAATCTCTGCATATTCACCTACATAATGAGCAGGTAACTTATACATTTCTTTTTTAGCATTGATATTATAAGCTTGTGCTGCTGCTTGCAGCATAGATTCATCTTTACCTCTGCCTAAATATCTTTGACTGAGTGCCTCGAGACTGTAGCCTTCTTTTCTCTCTTCGTCGATGAGTGGTTCAGCAATTTGTACGTCGTATTTATTCCCGTTGACTTCAATTCCAACCGATCTAAGCCATTCAAGATCATAGAGGATATTTGCTCCAACCTTGTCAACGCTTGTTTTGAGTTGGTCTCCCAACCATCGTAGCACACGGTCACGATTGAGGTTACCTTCACCTGCATGCCCGAATGGGTAGTACCCTTTAAATCCCGTGTCTGTTGCCACTGAAACTCCAATAAGTCTTCCATCTTTTCTAACACCTCCTGGTCCATTAGTTAATAAATTTGGGTCGTAAGTCTCACAATCAAAAGCAATTGTTTTAGCTCCAGATAAGTCTGGGTAGACCTGTGGTGGGGTCCACGTCGATTCTGGTTTCCAAAGCGGTAATTGCTGGCGTCCATAGTCTATTGGCATTTTTCCATATCCTCTCTGCGTCTGTATTTACGTATTCCTCTAGGTAGACGATTTCCCTACAGGACGTATTTAATAACAATTTTACACAAGTCACACATGGACTTAATGTAATATATGCAGTTTTTATCTTTTCAGTGTTCCTGCATTGCAATATAGCATTTTGTTCTGCATGTATTGCTTCACACTTATCTAAACCTTCTCCAGTTTTATACTTAGCACCTTCACATGGCTTTGTGATACAATGCTCTTGGCCACGGCCATTTCCGTTGTACCCTGTAGCAAGAACAAAATCATGCTGATCAACCAGAACACAACCAACATTACGACGAGCACATGTAGCACGCGTAGAAACAAGTTTCGCCATAGCCAAAAAGTAAGTTGTTTTACTAGGTCTACCATGTACTTTAATTCCCTGACGTGTCATCTATGTCACCTTTCGGGTAATCTAGTATGCTGCCATCATTAGCTTTATCAATCAACCATTGTGTTAACTCTTTTGGATGGTTAAATGCTGTAATATCAAAGCTATGATACGGCTTTGAACTAGGATTTTCTAGTACATTCATTGCTTTTTCAAAATCTGATTCATATAGATGTTGACTAGCAGCAGTAAGATAAATATTACCTAATGGTAATATATGATCTGTTCTAAGTTTATATAATAACGAAACAAAACCAGCACACATTGAAAAATTAAATATATCATATGGCCAACCTAGCCATATGTCACTGCTTCTCATTGTGTCAAAAATATGTAGCTTGTTGTCTCTAATCATGAACTGTATTGCGACAGTACATGGTATATCTCTAGAGGGCCTTGGATTTGGCCTCCAAATTGTGGCAACAGCTTGTCTTGTATCTTTATCTCTTATGAGCTCATCAACTATATAAGTTAATTGATCTATGATCATCGGACCATAAGCCCCATTAAAAAAGTAACCATCGTCACTAAATTTAGATATCATATCACTATATTTTGATATCATTCCTACTGTATTTCTGCCAGTTAAAATAAATGCTGCTTCCGCAGGCATAAATTTATAACCTAGTTTTCTTTCTGTATATGTAACAATGGGATTTGTCATGTCTACACATGTAGTATGATTCAAAATCTCATATGTCATGTTATCTCTAGGAGCCACTGCTTTTCTTTTCTTAATAATCAAAGCAAGGGTCCTAAACCACTCGTCATTTGCGCTTAAGCCGACCATAATGCCTCCTTTATGTCATTTGTTATTTGTTCGTAGCCTTTACCATTAAATCTACGGTAGTATTGTGGATGCTTTATTGAATTAAATTCAATATTTTCCTTAGATAATATGTCTTGTGCAATGTTACCCATAGCAATAATCTCGACCTCATTTTCTAATTCCTCTATGAATCTAAGATCAATATTACCTTTATGGTCCTTGATGTTTGTGTATGCACACTCATGTTCTCTTATCCACAATTCATGTAATGCTTGAGTAAAATATAAGCTACAATTTCCATATTCAAAGAAAGGCCAAAATGTATTTTTATATTTAGGATTAACTTGTTCGCCTACAAATAAATATCTAGCAAACTTTTTATGTCCTAAAAAATTATGTTCATTTGGATTTAATGCATCTTTAATTTGCTGCTGTATCATATGTTCTGATACCTCTAGTATCATTGGTATAAAATGATCATGATGGCTACCCCATCGTTCTATAGTGTAAGGTATATAATATGGAACCATTGACATACCACCAGACAAAATCATTTGGTCAATATAATTACCATTATCTTTATGCTCTTCTGAGCCATAATATAATTTAAGATACATCTCACATAGATCTTTAATATCATCGTACATCTCTTCTCGTTCTGTTTTCATCTTTTCAAATCTTGATAATGTGCTATTGTCAGGTAAACACATAATATAGATTACGCCATATTTTAAACTAACTCTCTCATGAAATCTGCCTTGTAATGGCCATGAGCTAGATTTTCTATAGACTGTTGCATAACAAGCTTCAGTAGGCCACCAACGATCTATAATCACTGGTTGCTTTTGTGCCCACTTAGACGCAGCTTTAATCACAGCTGTATGGTAATCAAATATCCTGTCCTTAAATCTATATGTACAATGAATATATTTACAGTTATTTAATTTTTTCATAATATTTAAAGCCAATGTTGTTTTGCCCACGGCATCAGGACCATCTAAAACTATTATTGGGTACATAAATCGTCCAATCTTGGTTCTTGCCAACCTTCTGGTTTTACTACATCAATTGGACTTCGATCTGTGGCCTTTGATACTTTTTTCATATTTGCCTCGTGAACTCTATCCCATGCTGTTTCAAAATCTAATCCCATGAGATATGCTGTGCCTAGTGCAACATATACAATGTCAACAATTGCATCTAATGCATCAACTGGTTTTTCGTGTTCTAGTGCAAGTCCAAGCTCATCAGTCTCTTCTTGTTGATGTCTCCACCTAGCATCAGCTATATTTTGTGGCAAGATTCTCGTCTTACCGTCGTATTTCATATTAAACTTTTCGTGAAAGTCTTTTATGTCTTGACATAGTTTTGTGCGCACTCTATACATTTTGCCAAATCCCTCCATTTTTCTGATGAACCTAAACGTCCATCTATTTTGTCTATCTTTTTAAATAATCTTTCGTCATTTGTCAACTTACCAACGTACTGAGTTTCCCATAAAACATTTCTTGCTTGATGTGGAAATAAAGGTGCAAAGATAGTTGCCAAATAATTTGAGTCATAATATTCTCTGAGCTTATCAAACACGCCATTAAGTGATAAACTTTGTAAAGAATCTTTGTAATCTTTGATAGATGCAAATGTGCCCCAATGATTTAAGATTTTATATCCCATTTCCTCGAGCAACGAACCAAATGCCTCATATGTCATTTCATTAACATGATTATTTGCAGCTCCAACTTTTTCATCAAAAGCAGGAGTAGAAAACCATGAAATTGCATCGTTAGATAAGAACTTTGGTAAATGTTGCAGTATAGCTATTGCAGTAATAGGTTCAACGTGCTCAAGAACCTCAAAACAAACGCTATAATTGTAAACATCGTCCAATGATTTAATAGATGTAAACTCTGTATCAGAGATTAAATCAGGCTTAAATTTAGTATTATCAAACATAGAAGGCACAGACATCTTATTGTATTCAATGCCTAAATATTTTTCAGGCGCCAATCTAGATGTCATTAACATACGGGCCAACGGCATGTCTTTACCACAACCTACATCAATAATTTTTGCAGTTTTATATCTTGATTGTATGTGAAGATATTTTGACACATGTGTCCACCTTAAACAGTGCGCAATATAATCACGGTGAATAAAACCACGTTCCTCAGCTTGATCTATACTGAGATGTGTATTATCTATTTCTTTTCCTCTTGCATTTGCCATAGTTTTCTCCTCTCTGCAATTGTTTTATCATTCAGGATTCTTACGTACCTCAATGACATTTCTTCTGATTAGAAGACCTTGGTAGTACGCTAAGATTCTGTTTGCTCCACCTTTTTGTTTTGTCTTCACAAAGTTTTGCATCTCAGCTAAAAGCTCATTACGTCTTAATGCACCTCTATCTTTTAGAATTTTTGCAATTCCTAATGCTTGCTTTGCTAATGGTGGTTGGACAGAATTCGGGTCAAGATTTACATCTTTATAAACGTATACCCATTTATTTTTTGTACTCATATCTCTACTCATTTAGTTGGCGCAAGGTCTTATCCGAATAACTCCGTCGCCTTGCGTTAATAATATTATAATAAAAATATCTGAAAAAGTAAACGGTTAAAAACAAAAATAACCAACAGACTGAAAAATTTCTCCACCTATTTTGACTAGTGTCTTGTTGACTTTGTCAATGTGAATAGTGTACTTAGAATAAAAGTCCTCGCAACTTAGATCATTGAGATTGAATTGTACTAGGCGAATTAAGGAGCTCAAAGAGAACTCCTCAGATTCACCTAATAATAATAATGTTATTTTATTTTGTGTCACTCAAATCAGGTAGCCATGAAAAGGCTCCCCACCCATAAAGTTTTACACATTTTAAAAATTGTGTTTCAGTTAAGGTCTCGTCCTCCCCCAGGTGAGTCAGCCCTGGTAAAACTACAGTGTATGAGTCAGCTCCAATGTAGTCAGGATGAGCTTTTATTTCTTTGATATCTTGATCAGTCAAGACAACACCATTGTAGATAGTCATATTGCTCCTCTCTGTTAATTATCGGATAATATAGTAAAATGGGATAGTTGTAAATATAAAAAAACCAGGGACCCTAAGGTCCCTGGCTTAATTTGTATTAGGCAGCTTGTGCGTATTGAAGTGCAGACTCAAGAGCTCGTCTCTTCAGTGCTGCTTTTTGACCTAACCATGCAGATGTTAAAGTCGCATCTCGTTCTCTGCCAGACTTATGGTCTACGTAATAAGTCACGGCATTTAGAGCTTGCCACCAAGTATTTCTAGAATACTGTGCACCAGGTTGCGTATGAATTACCTGATTTAAGTATTCAAGAGTTTTACTAAACATCTCAGGAGTTGGATTCGGCTCATTTTTCAATGATGGTTGAAATAGCATAATCCAATACTTCCAAAGGTCCTTGTCATTGTACTCTTTTGAAGCCAACAATTCAGACTGCTCCTGGAACTCTCTCATTTTAATTTGAGATAATCCAAGCGCTTCCTCAGCCTTAAATTGTACATTGGCATCAAACTCTTGAATATGAGGCATTCTGAACTCAGCAGACTTGCCTTGAAGAGCTTGCATTAGAGTATTTTGACAAACCACACGAATCGGAGTCCACATAATTTTTAAAGACTGACCCCAAATGTGCGGATGATAGCAGAACAAATAAGAATCAACTTTGTCTTTACCCTTAATTGCAAAGCTTTGAGTAGTTTTGGCAAGCACGAAAATTCGTCTGCCACCGTCCAACGAACCTGCGGTCTCAAGTGTCATGTGACCAGATTCAGTGAACTTTTTAAAGAACTGCAACGCCTGTCGGTTTTGCACCGGAACATAATTATGTCCGCAAGGCGAGAGCTCTCTCCCATCTTTATCACGAATCAAAACAAAGAAATCTTTGCTTTGTTCATTTGTGATTGGATTAATGAATGGAACTTTATTCACTTTCCAATCTAGACCTGCAACCAACTCCATCTGTTCTGGAGTTACGTCAGATCCAACTTTGTGTCCAAGACCATGCCACGGAGTTTCGTTAGCATAAGCCATAGTTTCAACGTTTGCTGTCATAGGTTTCTCCTCTCTGTTAACCATAGATTAATTTTCCCACATAGATCAATAACGTAGTTAACGCCAATGAGCCAAGTGGTATACCAATGATTGCAAGGTAGAATAGATATTTTTTCATATTTACTCCTCTCTGTTTCATTAGTTGTGACGAATGTATCACGGTTCTCGGTCCTTGTAAACAGCGGATTTATTAGTATTTATTGGCATAATTCATAGTCCAATATATAAGACCAATATGAATATAAATTAATAAAATCAATGATAATTTGCCATCGGTTAAGAAAGTTATTGGCTTATTGGTAACTTTAGCTCTGTTTTTTTAAAAAAAACTTCAAAAATTCCTATATATAGCTCTAATCTAATATGAATCAGACTAGAGCTATTGATATATTTAATCGTTTAAAATGTTATGAAAAACTTCGGTGACTTGATCGTCCCATTCTTGTGCATTGTCTTTGACTAATTTATTCCATTTAGCTTTTGGAACTTCTAATTGACCAGTGTCTTCACGTTCAAATATCTTCCAAAACACTTTGTCTCCATCATAAACATACAAATCACCATTTGAATGCTCGACAGTTATTTTTACTTTTGCCATGATAATCCTCCTCTCTTTCGTCCGTTGTAGCACATTAATCCGCTCTTGTACACTACATTATCTAGTTAAATGACACTAACAACTATCACGGATAATTTGATAAACAATCAAAATGAATCAAAAGACTCTACTCTCTCCCTGTCAAATCGAGATCTTTGGTGCGAATTGCTCTTGTTATTATGCATTAATCATTGCTAGTAATGAAAAACGTTTTTTGCCCGGACACATGTGCCCAGTCGCGAGGCCCCGGGCCCGCAAACGACGCGCCCGAAAAGTTTTACACTAACCCAGAAATTTTGGTAGGGCCTTTTTTGCCAACGGATAAAATAACTATGTACATCGGATAAATCAATTAAGTACTACTATAGGAGATATCGAGAAAAAAATTACTAAACCGATGGCGAATGCCAATAAATATAATATACTAATAACGTAATTCGTTATATAGCAGTAGTATGGAATATGCATTTGCACTAGTTCTACAGATATGTTCAGTAGCGTTTGGCTGCGCTTCACCAGGAGTATTACCTGAGTTATACAATACCAAGTATGAATGTGCTGTACAAGGCTACGATAAGTCAAAACAGATGTATATCGCTATGCATGAGAGTCTACCTGAACCAGAGAAAATAGACGTTTACGTAAAATTTTGGTGTGATAGAATACCTAAAAGTGATATATAATATGAATGCACTGGAAAATACGTTTAATGACAAAGCCAGATATGTTGGCAAATGTCCACGTAATATTTCTAGAAGCAGATAGTTATGAACAAGCTCGTAAGATGGTTAGACTTGAAGCAAATCAAGTCGCTACATTCGAGGTATTAGAGGAGGAATTAAATGGATCTGTGGTACATGCTGGACAAGACGGAAAACAAGATCGCAAACCTTAAACAACATAAACACTGTGTTATTGCAGTTATTGTTGCTTTCATTTTAGGAGCGGTTATATTTTAATGCCTAGAGGTCTTTGGGATAATATACATGCTAAGAGAAAACGTATAGCATCAGGTTCAGGAGAACGTATGAGAAAACCTGGTTCCAAAGGAGCTCCTACAAAAGAAGATTTTAAAAGATCACAAGGTAAAACAGTATTAACACGTAAAGCATAATGGCAAAGAAAACAAATGGAACAACTATATTAACAAGACCCGTTGCTCATAAAAAGCATGGATATAGTACAGGAGTACACACACATAAATTATATGAAGAAGAAATGATGACTAAACAAAATAAATTTAAAAACCTAGGAGCCGTAAGGAAGGCAAAAGTATGAGCGTAAAAGGAGCAGGTGGATTTAGAGAAGGTGCTGGTAGACCAAAAGGTTCTTTAAACGAAAAGTCTAAAGCAGTGCAAGAAAAATTAGAAGCATTAGGTTGTGATCCAATAGAAGCATTGGCTAATATATCTATGGATGTAAATAATACACCAGAGCTTAGATTTCAAGCAAACAAAGAACTTGCACAATACGTTGCGCCTAAACGTAAAGCTGTAGAATTAGATGGTACATTAGATGGTGGATTTAATGTTAACGTATTAAGTTTTGCAGATAGCAAAGAAGAAAAAGAAGATTAATATATGGATATAACGGTCCCTTACGATTGGAGACCTCGTGACTATCAACTGCACCTTTGGAACTATTTAGAAAAAGGTGGTAAGAGAGCTGTAGCAGTTTGGCATAGACGAGCAGGAAAAGATTTACTTGCAGTAAATTGGTGTGCAACAGCAGCTATTAAACGTAAAGGTTTATATTGGCATTTATTACCTACATATAACCAAGGACGTAAGATTATATGGGATGGCATGACTAAAGATGGTAAATCATTTTTAGAACATTTTCCAAAACCATTATGGGGAGCAGTTAATAATACTGACATGAGATTAGAACTTAAAAATGGTTCTATCTATCAAGTTGTAGGAACTGATAACGTTGACCGATTAGTTGGATCAAATCCTGTTGGTGTTGTCTTTTCTGAGTACTCACTTCAAGACCCACGTGCCTGGGATCTGATAAGACCTATCCTTGCAGAAAATGGTGGCTGGGCAGTTTTTATTTATACAGCTAGAGGAAGAAACCATGGCTATGATATGTTTAATATGGCTTCTAAAAACGAAAGATGGTTTAGTCAACGACTTACAATTGAAGATACGAAGGTTATTGGCCAAGATGCAATTGAAGAAGAACGAGATGCAGGAATGCCAGATGAACTAATACAACAAGAATTTTATTGTAGCTTTGATGCACCATTAGTTGGTTCTTATTATGGTAGCTTAATGGCTAAAGCTTTAGCAGACGGAAGAATTAATAAGGTTCCATATGAGCCTAGATTAGAGGTTCATACAGCATGGGACTTAGGTATGGGTGATAGTACTAGTATAATATTCTTTCAACAATTCGGTCAAGAATATCGGATAATAGATTACTATGAAAATCAAGGAGAAGGCATGTCCCATTATATTAAGATGCTTAGAGAAAAGGATTATTTATATGGTAAACATATAGCACCTCATGATATTAAGGTTAGAGAAATGGGTACCGGTAAGTCTAGATGGGAAGTAGCAAATGCACTAGGATTAAGGTTTACAATCTGCCCGAATGTGTTAATAGATGATGGTATAGAAGCTGCAAGAACAGTAATTCCTAGGTGTTATTTCGATGAAAAACGATGTAATATACTAGTAGAAGCGTTAAGACAGTATCGTAAGGATTATGACGAAAAAAGAAAAGTTTATCGTGATAAACCTTTGCATGATTGGACAAGTCATGCTGCTGACGCGTTTCGATACCTTGCATTGGGAACAAGGGATAATATTAACAAAGGCCGTAAGCTCCCAACTTACGCCGATGGTGAATACAACGTATTAGGAGGATAACTATGGGAGGAGTATTTTCAAAACCCAAAGCGCCACCCCCACCACCACCGCCACCACCAACGCCTACTCCGGCTGATGCCGCACCTGCTGCTGCTGATGCACGAAGACAAGCTGGTAAAAGATATGGTAGAAGACAAACTATATTAACAAGTGGTCAAGGTGCTGAGGATGAAGCAACTATTGTTAGAAAAACGTTATTAGGAGCATAGATGACAGACCTAGTTACTAGGATTATAACAAAACAGGAATCTTTAAGAGGGTTCCGGTCTCCTTGGGAAAATCTATGGCAGGATTGCGCAAATTATGTGAATCCTAACAGAGGTGATTTTTCTACTATACGATATAGAGGAGATCAGTCAAGATACGACTTGATTTATGATACTACTGCACCATTAGCCAATGAGCAGTTAGCGTCAGGCTTGCATAGTTTCCTAACTTCACCTTCACAAAAATGGTTTTCATTAAGAACATTTGATGATGAACTAAACAAAGAACTTGCTGTTAAAGAATGGTTAGATAGAGCAACAACTATTCTTTATGACCAAGTATTCAATCTTCCTAGCAGTAATTTTAATAGTCAAGCACATGAATTATATTTAGACCTTGGTGCATTTGGTACCGGAGTTATGATGGTACAAGATATGCCAGGTAAAGGTATTACATTTAGAACTTATCATTTAGCTGATTGTTATATACAAGAAAATGATGCAGGATTTGTTGATACATTATACAGAAAATATAAAAGAACAGCCAGACAACTTATGGAAAGATTTGGTGATGCTGTTCCTGAAAAAGTTAAACAAATAGCAGAAAAAGACCCTTATAAAGAATTTGAAGTTATTCATGCAGTAGAACCTTCTGAAACATATGGTGAGCCTTATAAAAACCCAACAAAAAAGAATTTTAAATCTTGTTATGTTTTAGTAGAAGAAAAAGCTTTGCTTGAAGAAGGCGGCTATGATGAGTTTCCATATATGGTACCTCGTTGGCAAAAAGTTGCAGGCGAAATATATGGTAGATCACCATCAATGACATCTTTACCAGATATCAAAATGGTAAATACAATGATGAAAACTATTATTAAAGCTGCACAAAAAGTAACCGATCCCCCTTTACTTGTTCCTGATGATGGTTTCATACTCCCTGTGAGAACCGTGCCAGGTGGACTAAATTTTTATAGATCTGGCACTCAGGACAAGATTGAACCATTAGTAACTAATGCTAGACCTGATATTGGTTTTGAGATTCTTCAAAATAGAAGAGAACATATTATGTCTGCATTTCATGTTGATTGGTTAAAGATGCCAGAACAAAAAGGCGGTCCTAATATGACAGCTACTGAGGTTATAGCTAGACAAGAAGAGAAAATGAGATTAATGGGACCAATGGTTGGTAGACTACAAGTAGAATTTTTAGGTCCACTAATCAATCGTGTATTTAAAATTATGTCAAGACAGAAGAAATTACCTGATGTGCCTTCTATTTTACAAGGTCAAAATATGAAGATAGAATATACATCACCTTTAGCAAGAGCACAAAAATCAGGTCAATTAATGACAGTTACAAGATTATTTGAAAGTATGGTTCCTTTATTCCAAGTTAAACCTGATCTTTTAGATAATATGAATACTGATGAAACATTCAGATATTTCCATCATTTATTAGATGCTCCACCTCAGATATTAAATGATAAAGACGCAGTTGAACAAGAACGACAACAGCGAGCTGAGCAACAACAAGCTATGATGGAGGCAGAACGTGCACAACAAGAAAGCCAATCTATGAAAAATGTTGCTGAAGCTCAGCGAGCAAAACAACAAGGATTAACAATTGGCTAAAAAACCACTAGGGCTTGAAAAGCTCAACGAACATTATAAAAAAGTATTTACATCAAAAGATGGAGAAATTGTTTTATCTCATCTTTGTAAACAAGGATTCGTCTTTGAGACAACACATTGTCCAGGCGATGCCTACGAAACAGCTCACCGTGAAGGTATGAGACGTATCGTAGTTTCAATACTAAAGTTTCTCAATAAACAACCTGAGGACTTTAAAAACATGATAAACATGGAGGCAATCAATGAGTGAAATAACTCAACAAACTGGGTCCGTTGTAACTGATGCGGGTAGCTCAGCTGCTCCTACGCAAGATTGGAGAACTGCTATACCTGAAGATTTACGATCTGACCCTTCATTAACTGACATTAAAGATGTTGGTAACTTAGCTAAAAGCTATATAAATAGCCAAAAGCTAATAGGCAAAAACAGAATCTCTTTACCAGGAGAAGGTGCAACTGATCAGGAATGGGGACAGTTTTATAACAGTCTAGGCAGACCTGAACAACCAGATGCATATAACTTTGGTGATAGACCTGTTATGGCTGAAGGTTTAGAATATGACGAGCAATTTGAAGGCGCATTTAAAAATTTAGCGCATCAAGCTGGATTAACATCTAAACAAGCTAAAACATTATTTGATGGTTACCACGAATATGTAAACGGTAAGGTAACATCAGAAGGTCAAGACGCTGCAGGTCAAGCTTCTCAATGGGTAGATTCTTTGAAAAAAGAATTTGGAAAAGCTTATGATGAGCGTGTTGATTTAGCTCAAAGAGCTGTACAAACGTATGGTTCTCCAGAGCTTAATGACTGGTTAGATAATACTGGCATGGGTAATAATCCTATGATAGTTAAAATGTTCGCTAAAATTGGCGAAGGTTTAGCTGAAGGAAGATCCGATGCTACTACTCAACGTTCATTTACCATGACACCTGATCAAGCTAGACAAGAAATAGCTAGATATAACAGGGATAGTGATTTTATGCAAGCATATAATAGTGGAGACCATGGAGGTCATGCTGAAGCGGTACAGAAGATGAATAATCTGTTCCAATTAGCATATCCTGACGAAACTCCGATTAGCTAGTGTAAAATAAGTATGTACGAATTTATTAACTAGTTATATAGTTGGTAGAAGTGGGTAGCCGTAAAGGTCCACTCGTCGATGAAGGCAGAGACGTAAAATGCAAGTGAATGTCCATGTATTTGGGTAGCGTTCGCGATTAATAATAACAACAACGTAAACACGGAGGCAACATAGTATGTCTGTAAATATAACAACAGCTTTTGTGAACCAATACAAAGCTAACGTTGAACACCTTTTACAACAAAAAGGTTCTAGACTTAGACCATTTGTAAGGGTTGAAACACAAAACGCTGAGTTTGAATACTATGATCGTATAGGAAGTGTGGATGCGGTAGAAGTTACTTCTAGACATTCTGACACTCCGCTTATCTCAACTCCTCATGACAGAAGACAAGTGTCATTAAGAGACTTTGATTGGGCGGACATGATTGACAGAACTGATAGAATCAGACTTTTAATCGACCCTGCATCTCCTTACGCGCAAAACGCCGCTTGGGCACTTGGCAGAAAAATGGATGACATTATCATCGGAGCTGCTTTTGGTACTGCTTACACAGGTAAGACTGGAAGCTCTTCAGTGTCGTTCCCTGCTGGTGATCAAATCGCTGTTAACTACGTTGAGACTGGTTCTGCTACGAACTCAGGTCTAACAATTGGAAAACTTAGAGAAGCAAAAAGAATTCTGGATTCAAATGAAGTTGATCCTTCAGATCCAAGATTCGTTGTTGTAACTTCTAAGCAAATCAATGACTTGTTGCAAACAACTGAAGTAACAAGCTCTGACTATAACTCAGTCAAAGCTTTGGTACAAGGTGATATCAACACTTTCATGGGTTTCAATTTCATTAGAACTGAAAGAGTTGCAGCTGACTCAAATAGTTACAGAAGAGTGATCGCTTATGCTAAGTCTGGGCTTCTTTTAGCCGTTGGTGCTGATGTACAAGTTGACATCGGTCCTAGACGTGATAAAAGAAATGCTACCCAAGTATACTGTTCTGCTTCTTTCGGGGCAACTCGAATGGAAGAAGGAAAAGTTGTTGAAATCAAATGTTCGGAAGCATAATAAGGAGATAAAAAATGGCTGTTACAACTCAAAATTCTACAGAGTACACTAACGCTACTGCTTCTCCTGTTGTGACTTTAAATCCGACTACAGATTATGCTGGAAGAGTGAGAATAATGCACTTTACTCATGCTCAGTCTGGTGCTGGAGATGCTACTTCATCAGTAGCTCTTGGTACTTTACCTGCAGGAAAAGTAAAAGTATTACTTGCTTCTTCTAACGCTTATGTAAACTGGACTACTGCTTCAGCTACATTAGATCTTGGTTGGGATGCGTACACTGATGGAGACGGTAATAGCGTAGCTGCAGATGCAGATGGTCTTTTGAATGGTTTAAACGTAGATACTGCTGGTCAATTCTCTTTGGGATCTGGCCAAGCTGCTACTGGAGGTACTTATACTTTCAATAGCAAAAGCGGTGTCACTATTAGAGCTACTTCACAAGATACTGCAATTGCAGATGGTGACGATCTAGTAGGCTACATTTTATATGTAGTTGACTAAACTCGAAAAATTGTGGGGGTAACGTGATGTGCCCCCACATTTATAGGAATAAATATGGCAACGACAAAAATTGATATAGTAAATAGGGCGTTAGGATTTTTAGGTGCAGAATTCATATCGTCTTTGACAGAAAATACAAAAGCTGCACGTTTTGCAAATCAGTTATATGATGATACTCGAGATGCAGTTTTTAGATCACACCCTTGGAATTGCTGCATAAAAAGAGCTACATTTTCATTATTATCATCAACACCTAATTTTTATTTTAGTTACCAATTTCAATTACCAAATGATTTTTTAAGAATGGTAAGACCAGAAGATGATACAGTTGAATATAAGGTAGAAGGTGACAAATTATTAACAGAAACTGAAATATTTAGAGCTACTTATATATTTAGAAATACAGATGTAGGTACATATGATTCTGGATTAATTGATGTATTGGCATATAAGCTAGCTACAATACTAACAATGCCATTACTACAGGATATTAAAACATTAAATGCTATGAACCAAATGTATGAATTAAAATTAAGAGAAGCTAGATCTTCTGATGCAATGGAAGGAACGCCTGAAGGTCTTAATGCAGATTATTGGTTAGAATCAAGAACTTCTGGTACAAACTTATCTGATTATAGATGGAATAAATATACGACGTAAAATGACATGGCAGAAACATCACCAATACTCACAAATTTTACCTCTGGAGAGCTTAGTCCTAGATTAAACGGCCGTGTTGATCTAGATAAATATTACAATAGTGCTGCTACAATACATAACTTTGTAGTTTTAATGCATGGAGGTGTGACAAAACGTCCAGGTACTAGATTTATACGTGAAGTCAAAAATAGTGCTAATAGAACAAAACTTATTCCATTTACATTTTCAAAAACACAAACATATGTGTTAGAATTTGGAGATCAATACATAAGATTTTATAAAGATGAAGGTATTATTGTAACAACCGGAACAACTCCTTATGAGTTAGCTACAACCTATACTTCTGCACAAATAGATGAGTTAGATTATGTACAATCAGCTGATGTATTATTTATTGTGCATCCAAATCACCCTCCTAGAAAATTATCTAGAACAGGACATACTTCGTGGACATTAACTGACGTAGATTTTTTTGATGGTCCATATCTTGATGTAAATACCACATCTACAACTATGTCAAACTCAGGAGTTTCTGGCAGTGTAACTATCACAGCATCCTCAACAACAGGAATAAATAATAATACAGGATTTTCTGCAGCAACTGACATTGGAAGATTAATTAGAATACAGCATTCTGGTAACTGGGGTTTTGCAAAAATAACTGCTGTTAATAGTACAACACAAGTTACAGCGACTGTTGATTCTGAAAGACCTTATACAGCATCTTCTGGTACACATGCAGAATGGCAATTAGGAGCTTTTTATACAGGCAATTATCCATCTAAAGTAACATTTTTTGAAGAAAGATTATTTTATGCAAATACAGATACTAATCCAAATACAATATATGGCTCTGTAAGTGCCGATTTTGATGCATTTCATCCTAATGCTACAAATGGTGATATCGCAGATGATGATGCAGTTATCTATACATTAACATCAGATCAAGTTAATCAAATTACAGCCATGTATGGTGGAAGATATTTACATGTATTTACTAAAAGTGGTACATTTAATGTATCATCAAGCTCAGCTACTGCTGCATTAACACCAACTTCTGTACAAGCTATTAATGAAACAACTGATGGTTCTTCTGATTCAAAAATTGCACCTGCATCTAAATCAGTATTATTTATTGGTAAAAACAAAAAACGTGTAAGAGAATTTGCTTATAACATTGATTATGACTCATTTACTTCTCCTGATATGACGGTTCTATCAGAACATTTAGGTTTTGGTAGTATAGAAGAAATAGCTTTTGCTACTTATCCTAATAACGTTTGTTGGGCTAGAAGAGCAGATGGCATTTTATTAGGTTTAACATATTACAGAGATCAACAAGTTACAGCTTGGCATAGACATACAATTGCTGGTACTGATGCTAAAGTAAAAAGTTTAGCAATTATACCTGGTATTAATGATGCATTTGATACTGTTTATATGATTGTAGAAAGAACAATAAATGGTTCAACTGTACAATATGTTGAATTTATGGAAAATGAATTTAGATTAGCAGATAGTCAAACTAAAGATGATCAATTCTTTTTAGATTCTGGGCTTACATATACAGGTGCTTCAACATCTACAATTACAGGACTAGATCATTTAGAAGGAGAAACTGTATCGGTATTAAATAATGGTGCTGCAGAATTATCAAAAACAGTATCATCTGGTTCTATCACACTATCAAATCCAACTACAAAATGTCATGTTGGATTAGCTTATAATTCAGAATTAGAATCAGTTAATGTTGAGCCTAAAAGTCAATATGGCACAACTCAAGGTAAGCGTGGAAGAATTGATAAATGTATATTTAGAGTATTTGAAACAGTAGGTTTAAAAGCAGGTCCTGCTTCAACTAGTGTAGAAGTTGTGCCATTTAGAACTACAACTAGTACAATGTCTGCTACAGAACCTAAAACAGGTGACTATGAGTTTTTAATGCCTGCTACATATACTACACAAAATAAACTATACGTGAAGTCGGACACACCTCATGCGTGTACAATATCCGCTATTATGATACAAATGAGTACTTACGAATGATGGTTGTTCCTTTTGAAGATTGGCATTTTGACATGATAGAATTATCAGGTCCTGAACAAAAGATGATTCAGAACTATGGCAAAACTTGGCCAGCTGTTATACATTGTTTAAAAAATCAAGGGGCTACATTTTCATGGTGGCATAATAAAACAATTATTGGTATATGTGGCGTAATGCCTCATTGGACAGGAGTTGGAGAAGCTTACATGTTTTTATCACCAGAGTTTAAAAAGAACAAAATTCGTTGTATAAAAGATATAAGATATTATTTAAAATTAATAGCGGATCAATTTAAGTTTCACAGGGTACACTGCCATGTGATTAAAGATTTTAAAGATGCTGTTAAATTTGCTAAATATCTAGGATTTGAAATTGAGGCAGAATTAAAGCAATTTGGTCCTAACAAAGAGGACTATTATAAATTGGTAAAGTTTTATGATCGAGGTATAAACTAATGGCAGCAAAAGCAGTTGTAGCATTGATGGCAGCAGGTACAGCAATAAGTGCTTATGGCGCTTATCAACAAGGCAAAATGCAAAAGCAACTTTATGAGTATAACGCTCAAGTTGCAGAACAAAATTCTAAACTTGCTCAAGATAAAGCTGCTTATGATAAAGAACAATTAAAAAGAAAATATAGAAAAATTGCAGGTTCACAAAGAGTTGCTTATGCAAAAGGTGGTGTTGATTCAAGTACTGGCACACCTTTATTTGTGCAAGAAGAACTTGCTATGCTAACAGAAGAAGATATTTTAATGACACAATATAACGCAGATTTAAAATCAAGAGGTTATACTGTAGAAGCTGCTCAAGCAAGATATACAGGAGCTGCTGCTTATCAAGCTGGAAAAACAAGAGCTATGGGTACATTATTAACTGGAGCTGGTCAAACAGGCCAAACAGGATATGAACTGGAGGTATTTGGATAATGGCTAGAACAACAAAAATTCCTACATATGATAGACAAGTTGGAATGTCTGATCAAGGCATATCAGGTTTTTCTGGTGGAGAAATAGCACAAATATCTGACACAGGATTACAATCATTTGGTAGAGGTGTAAGCAATTTAGCAGGTAGTTTAGCTACTATTGAAAAAGATAGAATGAGAAAAGAAGCCACATTATGGGTTTCTGAAAATTATGAAGATTTGCATCAAAAATATGTTAAAAGAGAAGTAGAATTACAAAATGAAGATCAAACGCTAGATGGTAAAGGTTTTGTAACTAAATCTTTACAAGAGTTTCAAAAGTTATCTGATGAAAAATTAAAACAAGCTCCTTCTAAGATGGCCGGAGAATCTTGGAAACAACAAATGAATCAGTATAAGATGAGTGCATTTAACTCAGCTATTAAATATGAATCACAAAAAAGATTAAAATATCAACAAGATTCATTAACTAAAACAGGTAATGGTATGGCATTAAGATATGCTGAAGACCCTACAGCATGGGGTTCTATTACTGGATCATTTGATCAAATATTAAATGGATTAGCTGATAGCCCAGAAACAGAGGCGATTGAGGGATATTCTAATTTATGGAATAAAACAACATTAAAAGCGGCTAAAGAAAAAGGACTTGCTTATATTGCAGAAACTGGAATTAGTGCTATTATAGATGAGGGTGATAAAGCTAAACTTGATTTTATTAAAAAACAAATGGATAATGGCGTTTTTGATAAAGTCTTAGCTGCTGATAAATTATTAGCACTTAAAAATAAAGCAAATGGTGTAATTAATCAAGTTACAGCTGCTGATAAAGCTAAATTTGGTATTAAACTAAATGACAATGTTGCAAATATTTCTGAAAATGGAAATGCTGTTCATGAAGTAACAGAGGCTGAATTTGATTATTATTATGGAAAAGGTAATTCTCAATGGGTAGAATATCAAGAAAAATTAAAAGTTGCTAATGGTGTTTATACAGCTGTTACTGCATTAACAGGTATGAATCTAGCTGAACAAGGTGATTATATTAAAAATTTACCGTCAACAACTGCTGTAGAAAAAGATATTAAAGAAGCGGCTATTAAACAGCAAGCCAACATGGTTAAATTAATGGATGAAGACCCTGTTATGTATGCTGCAAAATATAGAAAAGATATATTTAATAAATTAGATTCAAATGATAGAGCAACTGTTCAAGAAGGATTGTTTCAATTAGAACAAATGCAAAAAGGTTTTGGTAAGCAACAATCAGATGTTGTATATTTAAGTGATAATCAAAGAAATGCTTTAATTTCTACACTAACTAGCCCTGATAACGCTGATAAAGAATCAGTACAATTATTAATTACAAATTATAAAGAATTATACGGGGATTACTTTGATAATATTATGGCTGAACTAGTAATTAAAGGAAAAATGGATAATTCATTAGCAGCTGCAATGATGTATGTAGATGATATACACAATTTTGGAGAAATATTCCAAGCAGCTAGAATGAAAGTAGATAATAATGCTATAGCTGAAGCTGATAAAAATACTATTAAAGCTGAGATACAATCTGAATTTATACCAATCAGACAAGCTTTAACAAGACATAATACAGCAGCAATTCCAATGGTTGATGGCTGGCAAAATTTAATTACTAAAATGGTCGCTGTTAGAGTTGCAAAAGGTGAAGAAGTAAATGATGCTATATCTTCTGTTATGAATAGATTTATTAATGATAAATTTATGGTTACAGAAAACTTTATTATACCTAAATCTGTTAATGCTGGAAATTATTCAGAATCTGCAATTGAATCTGCTACAAAATCTGTAATACAAAATTTAAAAGATTCTGATATAGAAGTATTAATGTCAGGAAATCCTACTATGGATAAAATTGGTATAGACCCTAAAGTTGGTAACTATGCTTCAATCCAAAAAGGTTCATTAGAAACAAATACAACTTGGAGAAATACAGCTGATGGTTCAGGCATAGAACTTGTATGGGCATTTGACGAAAGAGGAACTTATCCTGTATATCAAATGGATGGTGAATCTGGAAAATCAAAAATTGTAATAACTTGGGAAAATTTAGATACAATTATGGCTGGATTGAAATTTCAAGTAATAGACGGTAATCCTGAACAACAAGAAGCGATGAGTCCATAATGGCAACTCTTACTATACCAAAACCTGATGATAATGAATATCTTCCTAGTATTGGTCATAATTTTATAAAAATAAATGATGATCAAAATAAGGAGGCAATGTGGAATGAAGGTAAAACTTTTGGTTTGCTTAACTGGGAAGATTTACCAGGAGGTTCAGAAGGTAATAGTACCGCTAAAAGATTTTATGAGCAAACTATAAAATCTGATTGGCTTGCTCAATCAGGAGAATCTATTGATATTAGAGGAGAATCTAGCTATTACAACGCGCTATCAGGAGAAAATGAACCAAGAACAGGAGATATTATAACAGCACAAGCTGCAAATGACAAATATGGCCTTGATGGAAGACTAAATTTTGATAGAGATATTACTGTAGCAGAAGCTCAAATACTTCATGGAAGAAAAATAAAAGAAATGCAATTCCAACAGTTAATGGGAATGCAAAGCGGTTTGTGGCAAAAAACTAAAGGTATTGGTTGGATGGGTCTTTCAGCCATTGTAAATGACCCAGTTAATATGGGATTACTATTTGCTCCTGATCCAACTGCTTCTAAAATTGGTTTTCTTGGCCTTTCTGTAAAACGAGGAATAGACGTAGCAAGATTTGTTTCTGGAGCAAGAAGTGCTGCATTCTGGTCTGCTGTTGCTGAAGTACCTGTTGCTTTACAAAAATTTAATGAACAAGCTGATTATACAATTATGGATTCATTAATGAATGTTACATTTGGAGCTGGTCTTGGAGGTGGAATACATGTTATAGGAGGAAGAACGGCTGATTGGATTATGGGCGTTTCTAGACAAAGACATGCTATGGCATTAGATCTTGCATACAAACAAGCTATATCAGATGCAGATATTAATGTTGATGCTATATTAAAAGCTGCAAAAGATGTAGCTAGAAAGAAAAATATTCCTGAAGGTAAATTAATTACAGATCTAGATGCTGCTGATTTACAAAGAGCATATAATGCTAGAACTGGATATAGACCACCATTATTAGAATATAGACCCAATGAAATTGATGAAGGTCCTACTATGGGTGAATTTACTCAAAAACCATTAGATCTTGATGAAATGCCAGGAGCTCCTTTACTAGATGAAGAATTTACTGCATCATCTGGTAAATTAGGTAGTAATGAAGGTAACACTGTAATACACAATACTACAGGTGAAAAATGGTATATTAAAAAACCAGCTAATAAAGAATGGGCTATAAATGAATTAGTAGCATCTGTTATAATGAAAAGACTATTGGGAGACACTGCTCCATTTGTAAGACCTGTTATTGGTAAAGATGGTTCGTTTGTTGGTATTGCTTCTAAATGGAAAGAAGGTACTCCTTTAACAATGGAAAAAGTAAATGCTATTATTAAAAATAATCCAAAAGCTTATCAAGACTTTATAGAATCTTCGATGATTCATGCTTGGTTAGGTAATAGAGATTTTGCGGCTCAAGGTAATTTAATTGTAGATCAATCTGGTAGAATACATTCAATAGACGCTGGTGGTTCTATGAAATTTAGAGCAATGGGAGAAGTAAAAATAGATTGGATAGAAAATGATTTACCAGAGTTTGTATCTTTTTTAATTGGTAAAAATAGTGACATAGACGCTCATATCAAAAATATGACAGTTGAAATGCTGGCAAATGCTATTAGAAAAATATATCAAATGTCTGATGAAGAGATTGAAGCTATTGTTTCTGGAGCTTTAGACTATGCTGGTAAATTAACAAAACAAGAACAAGCAGAAATTAATAATATAACATTTGCTTTAATTAATAGAAGAGATTCGGTAGCTAAAAAAGATTTAGGTGTTTTGTTATCAAATATAGTAGATAAAGATAAACTACCTGCAGGATTAAAAGATAAATTATTACAAGATGGTTTAGATATTGGTGAATTAGCTTCTGATGAATTTCAAAAATTAAGTAATAGAAAAACACCTTATAAAAAGTTTTATTCATTTAAACAAGTAAAAGAATATATTAATAAACAAATTGATAATCTACAAAAATTATTAACAAAAGAAGAAATAAATGCTTTACAATCATGGGCAGCAAGCTCTAGTAGTATGCATGCATTTGCTTCAAATGTAGCAAAAGGAGTAGATCTTGTAGAAGAATATGGTAAATCAGCACTAAAAGATTTTCAAAAACAATATAACAATCTATTATCTGCAATTAATAAAGTTAAAACACAAGATAATTTTATTGTATATGCTGGTAAAGATGCTTCTAACTTTGCTGAGATAGAAGGTATGCCATTTGGCCCGCAACTTTTTGATGACGCATACAAGATGAAAGGTATGGAATTTACTAGTGATTCATTTTTTAATGGGTCATTATTACACCATATTGGTTATAAATTTACAGGTGGCAAAAATAAACCTGTAAAATTAAGAATACTTGTTCCAAAAGGAACTAATATGACATTTGTTGATAAAGCTTTTAAATCAGCAACAGGTGGTTATAATGAGGCAGAAGTATTATTTGCACCTGGCACTGTATTTAAAATAAGAGATGCTAGATATGTTAGTCGATCATCAAAAGGAGAATATATTAAGGGTCAAGGTAACGAAGTATTACATATTACAGCAGAAGTTAAAACAAAAGGTATGCAAACAATGTCAATGGATGACATTTTAAAACATGCTAAAGCTAACTATGAAAATAAACATGGCACAGTAACTGCTGATGTGGAATTATCACCAAAAATTAGAGCATTAAATGCTAGAGAAAGAATACAAAAAATTGAAGCAGATGTCAATAATAAAGAATTAACTGCTATAAATAAAGAAATAGATATGTTAACTGATGAACTAGCAGCTTATAATAGTGACATTATTACAAAAGAAATTAATGAGCTAAATCAAACATTTAATGATGGTGTTAAGAAAAATAAATCCATTGGACAAGCTTTAAAAGCAGTCCTTAACTGTGCAATAGGTAAATCATAATGGCTAATATTAGAGATTGTATAGGTATTGTAAATGAAGCTATAGGTGATGCTTTAACTCTTGATGAAAAAAATAAATTACTTGATGAATTAGGTAAAAAGATTAGTAAAGAGAAAAAAATTACAAAAGAGCAAGATCTTGAAAATAAGATTAAACAATTTTTAACTGATGAATCTACAAAAGAAGAAGTAAGACTTGCTATACAACGTAGACAAGAAATATTAAATATACAAGCAAGAGAAAGAATTATGAGCTATCTTGGTAATTTTAAAGATAGAGCATTAGGTCTTAGAGCATTTCTTGGTGGTACTTTAAAATTATTTAGAGGTGGCAGAAAATCAGTAGATGCTATTGGTAAATATCATTCAACTAAATATATTACTTCTATGATTAAAAAGATGGAAGAAGAAGACATATTTGAAGAATTTGTATCTGGTAAGATAGATGATGATATTGCTAGAGAGTTATATGAGATAAGACCAGGTGGTAAATCTGGTATATCAAAAAATCCAGCTGCAGAAAAAATTGCTAGAGTTATAGCAGAATTACAAGATGATGCTATTGATGCACAAAATAGACATGGTGCTTGGATTAGAAAAATACCTGATTATATTATGCGACAAACTCATAATCCGGTCACAATGAGAAGAGCTGGCTTTGATACTTGGTATGCTAAGATTCAAGAAACTGTAGATATGGAAAGAACTTTATATGGCGTTGATGATGATAAAATAAACAGATTTTGGAGAGATATTTATAATGGTTTAATTACAGGTGTTCATTTAAAACATGAAGGTGCAAATTACGCTGATGATATTGTAGCTGGTTTTACTGGTCCTAGTAATTTAGGTAAAAGATTATCAGAAGCACATAGACTTATTCATTTTAAAGATGCAGATGCTTTTATGAATTATAATAGAGCATTTGGTTCAAAAAATCTTAGAGAAACTGTTGTATTAGGTTTAGAACATGCAGGCAGAAATAGAGCATTATTAGAAACTTTGGGACCTAATCCAAAAGCTATGTTGAAAAAAATCATAGATATGGAACTTAGAAAAGCTAAAAAAGAAGGGGATATTAAAGCAATTGAAGAGTTTAGTAAATATGCTAATAGTGAATCTAATTTATTATGGTGGATATTCAAAGAAGTTGATGGTACTACAAGAATACCTGGTAATGTAACAGCTGCAAATATATCTGCAACTATAAGAAATATACAAAATATGGCTAAACTAGGTATGGCTGTTATATCATCATTAACTGATATACCTAACCAAGTAGCTGAATTAAAATATCAAGGAGTAAATAGATTTAAAGGATATGCTATAGCATTTGAAAATTTATTAAAAGGAAGAGGTGCAAAAAAATCTGATAGAAGAAAAATAGCTCAAATGTTAGCTGTTGGTATGGATGGTATTATTGGTAATACACTATCTAGATTTAGTGCTAATGATCTAACTCCTGGAATGTTTTCAAAAGCACAACAAGCTTATTTTAAATTAAATTTATTATCACCTTGGACAGATGGTCATAGAGTTGGCGCAGCTGTTATGATGGCTAAAAATCTTGGTGATCAAGCTGGAAAAGAATTTAGTCAATTAACTCCTGAAACACAAAGAATATTAAATATGTTTGATCTTGGTGCAGAAGAGTGGAATAATGTAATTAGACAAGCTATTTATAAAGCAGATGATGGAAATAGTTATATTGTGACTGATATGCTTGAATCATTATCAGATGACATATTTTTAAATTATCTTAAAATAAAAGAACCTAATATTAAAATGCATAGTCCAAGTAAAGTTGCAAGAACTAAAGATAGATTAGTATCTGCCCTTGGTGCTTATTTTACAGATAGAGCTGACTTTGCAGTACCTATGCCAGGAGCTGCTGAAAGAGCTATTATGAATATGGGAACTCAAGATGGCACTCCATTAGGTATAGCTTCTAGATTATTATTTCAGTTTAAATCATTTCCTATCACAGTATTACATAAATCTATTGGTAGAGAGATATATGGTTATGGTGCTAATTCATTTAAAGAAGGGCTTGTTCAAGGTAAAGGTTCATTAACTGGCTTAGCTCATTTTATTGTATCAACATCATTATTAGGTTACCTATCGTTGTACTTAAAAGATATTGCAAAAGGAAAAGAACCACGTAAATTTACAGATGATATGGCTCATAATATTAAGATTATAAGTGCTTCAATGGCACAAGGTGGAGGCCTTGGTTTATATGGAGACTTCTTATTTGGACAATTTAATAGATATGGTGGTTCTGCTTTAGGTACATTAGTAGGTCCTACTATCGGACAATTTGATTCATTAATTGATATAATACAAGCTATTAGAACAGGAGACGATCCGTTTGCTAAGATGGCAAATTTAATACAAGGAAATACACCATTTATTAACTTATTTTATTTACGAATGGCCATGGATTATTTAATATTATATAACATAAAAGAATGGCAAAACCCTGGATATTTAAAACGGATGGAAAGAAGACTTAAAAAAGAACACGATCAAAGGTTTTATATTTCCCCTAGTCGTGTTATAAAGAGAGGTGGAGACCCAAATATTCCTGGGATAGTAGGAAAAATGATTAAAGAGGCAAGTAAATGACGGTATCGGCACAAAACAGTTATATTAGTTATACTGGTAATGGATCAACGGCTGCGTATTCATTTCCTTATAAAGTCTTTGTGGCTGGTGATATTAAGGTATATACAGTTGTCATTGCAACTGGTGTAGAGACACTACAAACATCAGGTGGAGCTGGTACCTATGATTATACCATTTCAGTAGCAGGAGATTACTCAGGTGCTACTATAACATTAAATAATAACCTACCATCTACACATAAGATATTTATTACTCGTGTTCAAGCATTAGAGCAAACTACAGACTACATTGAAGGTGATGCTTTTCCAGCTGAGACACATGAACAAACACTAGATAAGATTGTATTAAAATTACAACAACATGAAGAACAATTAAAAAGATCTTTAAAATTTAAACAATCAACTGCTACAAGATCTGAACCACCTATCCCTGAATTAACAGCTGATACAGTAATTAAAGTTAATAGTGCAGGTACAGGTTTTGAAACTCAATCAACTACAGATATAACTACAATTGCAGGTATAGCTGCTGATGTTACTGCTGTAAGTAATATAGCTGCTGATGTTACTGCAGTTGCTGCAGACGCCACGGACATCGGGACCGTTGCTACAAATATAGCTTCAGTCAATACGGTTGCAACTAACATTAATGATGTTATCACAGTAGCAAATGATTTGAACGAGGCTGTCTCTGAAGTTGAAACAGTTGCTAATGATTTAAATGAGGCCGTATCTGAAATTGACACAGTAGGAAATAATATTACTTATGTCCAAACTGTAGGAGATAGCACAAATATTGCAAACATCACAACAGTTGCAGGACAAATTACACCAACAAATAATATTTCTACAGTTGCTTCAGCAAATGCAAATATTTCAACAGTAGCAACAGATCTTTCTGGATCTAATACAATAGGCACTGTTGCAACTGATTTATCTGGAGCAAATAATATAGGAACAGTTGTAACAAATATTTCTAATGTTAATACAGTTGGAACAAATTTATCTGGTTCAAACACAATAGGAACAGTCGCAACAAATATTAATGATGTCAATACAGTTGCTGCAGATACTGCAGATATTCAAACTTTAGCAGATATAGAAGATGGAACAGTTGCAACTAATGCTGTTTCTAATGCAGGGAATAATTCAACAAATATTACTACTGTAGCAGGTCAAATATCTCCAACAAACAATATCTCAACAGTAGCTGCTGCTGCTCCAAATATTGCAACTGTAGCAGGTCAAATATCGCCTACTAATAATATTTCTACAGTAGCAGGTGCAAATGCTAATATAAGCACAATAGCTTCTAATTTAACTGGTGCAAATACTATTGGTACTGTTGCTGCTGATTTATCTGGTTCTAATACAATCGGTACTGTAGCTACAAATATTGCAGATGTTCAAGATGTGGCAAATAATATTGCAGGAGTTAATTCTTTTGCAGAACGATATAGAGTTGCTTCGTCAGATCCTACCACAAGTTTAGATGCAGGAGATTTAGCATTTAATACAACTGGTTCTGTACTTAAATATTATGATGGTTCTTCTTGGCAAGGAATTACAGCAGGTGGAATTACAGATGTAATTCAAGATAGCACTCCACAACTTGGTGGAAACCTAGACCTAAACTCAAACGATATTACAGGTACAGGTGATATTAATGTAACTGGTAGCTTAACAGTAGATGGTGGCACAATCAAACTAGATGGTAATTATCCTGTAGGTACAAATAACTTAGCTTTAGGAGATGGTGCTTTAGATGATGGTAGTTTAACAGGTGGGTTTAATACTGCTATAGGCACAAATGCTTTAACTAATAATACAACAGGTCAGGTAAATACTGCTATAGGTGGTCAATCACTTTGTTCTAATACTACAGGTATTTGTAACGTAACTTTAGGTTATAACTCTATGAGATCTAATATTAATGGTAGTTATAATTCAGCAATAGGTACTAATTCACTTTGTGCTAATACATCAGGTAGTAATAACATAGCAGTGGGTTATAATTCACTTTGTTCTAATACAGGTTCGTGTAATGTTGCTTTAGGAATATATGCACTATCATCAAATACGACAGCTATTAGAAATACAGCAGTTGGTACTTATTCACTTTGTGCTAATACAACAGGTGCTTGTAATACAGCAATAGGTACTAATTCACTTTGTTCTAATACGACAGGTAATTTTAATAGCGCAATA
>Ga0208162_1000137_pt1 | contig 38913 bp, 68 predicted proteins | sample CB_VirMetaG_4_FD_184539 | JGI IMG/M metagenome (GOLD analysis project Ga0208162, IMG submission 184539) | Freshwater to marine saline gradient viral communities from Chesapeake Bay - CB_1508_1M Viral MetaG (SPAdes) (version 4) | ecosystem: Environmental > Aquatic > Marine > Coastal | place: USA... | reverse complement strand
TATTCGTTTATTTTATGATCATCGGGGTCTTGATAAGTATTATGGTTTACTTGAGTTAGGTGAACTTGCCGGAATGTGGAAGAACGTTGCCGGTCGTTATGAGATGACTGTCAATGGTGAGACTAAAAAAGTATATGCTAAGGCAATTCTGAAAGACCCAGAAGTTTATTTTACAGAAGAAGTAATGCAGCAACTTGATGCTGCCGCGAAAAAAGAATTCTCTTATGGAACGGATTGAGACTACAATTCTCAGAAACTTAATATGCAACGAAAATTATTCTCGTAAAGTCATTCCATTTATAGAACCAACATATTTTGAGCAAAGAGGTGAAAAAGTAATCTTTGAGGAGATTACTCAATTCATTGTGAAGTATGGTTCTGCCATTACAATCGAAGCACTAAATATTGAGGTTGAGAATCGGACAGATCTAAACGAGAGTGAGATTAAAGAAACTAGAGATATCTGCAATTCGTTTACGGATCTTCCAGTAGATAATGAATGGTTATTAGACACTACCGAAAAGTGGTGTCGTGATCGTGCGATTTATCTTGCACTGATGGAATCGATTCATATTGCAGATGGAAATGATGAGAAGAAGAGTAGAGATGCGATTCCTTCTATTCTTTCTGATGCACTGGCAGTTTCTTTCGACAACAACATTGGACATGACTACTTAGAAAACTATCAAGAAAGATATGAGTACTATCACAGGAAGGAGGAGAAGGTTTCGTTTGATCTCGAATACCTTAATAAGATTACGAGCGGGGGTATATCTAATAAAACTCTTACTATCGCGCTTGCTGGGTGTGTTCATCCAGAAACCAAAGTTAAAATTAGATTTAGGAAGATTTCTTGGTGGATTGAAAAAGAAACAACAATTGCTGAAATCAAAACATTACTTGATAATGGATATGAGATAGAAGTTGATTCTCCTGATGGATATGTTCCAGTTAATTTCTTTATTAACAAAGGAATGTATGATGAATATGTTTTGAGAATCAATGGCATTGATGAACTTATAAGATGTAATGCCGATCATTTATTTCAGACATCTTTGGGGTGGATGAGTGCATCGCATCTTTATAAAAAATATAAAATAATGCATTTTTTAACCGAGAGTGGTTATAAACTTGGTAGTGTATCTAAAACAGGAAATCAAATACCTATTGTTGATATTAATGTAAATCATCCAAATCATAGGTATTATACTAATGGAGTTTCCTCTCATAATACTGGTGTCGGCAAGTCTTTATTCATGTGCCATGTTGCTAGCTCCGTGTTGCTCCAAGGGAAAAACGTTCTCTACATTACAATGGAGATGGCAGAAGAGAAAATTGCTGAACGAATTGATGCGAACTTATTAGATGTTGCTATTCAGAATATTGTAGATTTGCCTAAGTCAACGTTTGAAAATAAAGTAACTAAATTAGCAGCAAAAACTCAAGGCACACTTATAATTAAAGAATACCCTACAGCATCTGCACATAGTGGACATTTTAAAGCACTTCTTAGTGAGCTTGCACTTAAGAAGTCATTTAGACCTGATATTATTTTCATTGATTACCTTAATATATGTGCTTCCTCCCGTTATAAGTCAGGCATGTCTGTCAATTCATATAGTTATATTAAATCTATTGCAGAGGAGCTTAGAGGGTTGGCTGGAGAAGCCGAGGTCCCGATTGTTAGTGCGACACAAACTACTCGTTCAGGGTATTGCTTGGACTTGAAAACACAAGTTCAAACACCGCAAGGTATGAAAGAACTTTCAAATATTCAAGTTGGAGATTTGGTGCTTTCAAACACTGGTTATAATCAAGTTTTAAATGTTTTTCCAAAATCTAAAAAGAAATCTTACAAAATTACTTTGGAAGATGGTAAAGAAATCATTTGTAGTGAAGAACACTTGTTCCCAACTCAAAATGGTGAAGTGAATATCAAAGGGGGTTTGAAAGAAGGTATGTGTCTTTATGTGAAGGAATAGTATGTGTAAGTTATACTTCAAAGTTAGTGGTGAGAACTTTGATGAGATTGTGAAATTTGTAAAAGAACTCAAAGAGAATAATAAAACAATGCTTCTTTATGAGATTTCTTATACTCCTCCAAGAACAGAAACATTAGTTGTTGGAAAGAAACACAGAAGTACAAATTATACTGAAACTTATCCTCAATCAGTTGCTTTTTATAAACTTCGTTATGGTATTTTGAATTGAAAATGATGCTGAAAAAAATTCTAAAAATTGAAGAACTTGATGAAAGAGAACTTATAGATATTGAAGTATCTGGAAATCATTTGTTCTATGCGAATGCTATTCTCACACATAATAGTAGCAGTGATGTTGACCTTACTGACACTTCTGAGTCCTTTGGTCTCCCTGCTACTGCTGATCTTATGTTTGCCCTTATTAGCACTGAGGAACTTGAACAGATTGGACAGATAATGGTGAAGCAATTAAAGAATAGGTATAATGATACTGTAGTCAATAAGAGATTTGTGATTGGAATTGATCGTTCCAAGATGCGTCTTTATGATTGCGAACAGTCAGCACAAGATAATATACTTGACTCTGGACGGGAAGAAGAGTATAATAACGAGGACAGACCTAAGAAATCATTTGAGGGATTTAAATTTTCATGACCGTAAATACTGATGCATATCTTGAGTTTGTGAATGCCGTCACATCTCAACCCAGTCAAGATGCTGATGCCTTTGAGCATCGTATTCAAGAACTTCGTGGAGAAGGATTTGAAACACATCGACTTCTTACTGCTGCTGTAGGAATTTCTGCAGAAGCAGGTGAGTTTACCGAGATTGTAAAGAAGATTATTTTTCAGGGTAAACCTGTCAATGAAGAAAACTTGTTTCATCTCAAACGTGAACTTGGAGATATTATGTGGTATGTGGCACAGGCATGTATGGGTCTCAATATTTCTCTTGATGATATCATTGAGATGAATGTTGATAAACTCAAATCACGATATCCTGGTGGAGAATTTTCCGTAAAACATTCCGAAATCCGTAAGGAGGGAGACATTTGATGGGATACTTAATAGGAGTTTGTATTGGCATAATTTGTATATTGTATTTTAAAATACTTAAATTTCAATCTCGTATTCATAAATTGGAGTATGCTATAAAAAATAATATTCATAATTACGATTATGTAACTAATACTCAGGATCAAATAAAGAGAGATAGAAAATTTTTTGAATCTGAAATATCAAAAATTTACGATAAAATAGAAAAACAAAAGGGGTAATTATGAGTCAAGATAAAAAAGTAACATTAGAACTATCTGTCTATCAGGCAGCAGCAGTTCGTAAGTCATTGTTTACTGATACAAAAGAATATACTTATGATTCTACATGTTGTCCGCAACGTGTGATTGATATTCGTCAGGCAATTACAAGTATTGATGAACAAATCGAAGAGGCACTTAAGGAAGAATAATGTATACAATTCTCAACTATCTTATATCATTCTGGACGGTAGTTGTGATGAATTGTATACAACCTGTGAACTGGAAATATTGTCACCGTGTTGACCAATGGTTAGTTCCAGATATTCAAGAAGGATGGAAACATTATACTGGTGAGATAGTTCCATATCAAAAAGAGAAGGACTATCTCAAAAGAATATAATCAATTTATTATCTTCCAATATCACCAAAAGATCTAGATTTTCCAGTTCCTCTACCTCCAGTAACCTTGCCATATCTTCCTGATGTCCTTGTATCTGAAGGTTCTGCAGGTCCAAGAACTTCACCTGTTCCTATATTGGTAAAAGTTCTTCTTCTTAAACCAGAAACTGTTCCAACACTACTTGTAGGTGTTCCTTTTCCTCTTTTTCCAGTTTGAGCATACCCAGTATTTTTTACTGCATTAGTTCTTTGCCTTTTTTGTTTTGCAGTTTCTTGAGGTTTTGTGTCAGATTCTCTAGAGTCTGTTTTTTCAATAGAAGACTTTATTTTTTTTAATCGAGAGAATCTTTTTACTTGTTCTTGTGGACTTCCACCTCTTGCTCTACGTAGTTCTGATTCTTTAGATTTTGCCTTTGGTCTACCACCATTCCACCAACTCAATTCTGCTTCTAATATAAATTGTCTATATGTCTTCATTTTTACTTTTTAAATATTTAGAAAAAAATGCATCCAGAAATAACTAGTTTAATAAAAACTTTTGATTCAAAAACTAAAAATAAAAAAGAAAAATATAAAGATTTTCTTACACATGTCTATATGACTTTTGATAAAAAGATAGTATCATCTAAGGTAGATCGGGAAATGAATAAATATAAGAAAATGAGAATAGATGTGATCAACTATATTGTTGCACATGAAAATCAGATAATAAACCAATTAAGTAAGTAATGAAAAGTTTCTCTCAATTTATTATCGAAGCACCTGATGCCGTAACTCAAGCAAAGTCACTTGGATTTAAAAGTGATGGTCATGGTGGTTGGGGAAGAGTTATTAGAGGTACTTGGGAGTTTATGGGTAAAACCTTTACCAACCCAAAAACAGGAAGAACTGCAATTGAATTTTTTAATAAAGGGACAAAACTAGGAGGACAAGATCGTAGACAAACTCCAAGAGAAAAAAAATTATCAGGAACAACATATGCTCCAATAGCAGCATCATATGAGTATGGAACTGATGACTACGAAAAAGAATTGAGAGAAAAATATATTAATAAAGAAATTTTTAATATTGATGAATGGGTAAAATGTGATATTAGTGAAAGTGTTGGAAAGATTATCCGAAGAGGAACAAACTATCTAATCTGTGTAACTGAAGATGGTGAGATGTTTAAACCTTGGATTAAAGATGTATTAGAATCAGTAACTAATAGTAATGCACCTTCTGGTGTTCCTGCTGATCAGAGACTTGTAGGAACTGATGCTCATCGGAAGTATGTGGAGAAAATGGTTCCCGGAAGTGAATGGGGGAAACAATTTATAAATAAATATAAGAAAAAGTAAGATTAGTTAAGACTTCCAATGAGTAATAACGTATTTGAAGAAGCTCCTCAAAGAATAAAGGGTAGTTCTCCTGCCAACACTATTGTTGACAAAGTTCGAAAGCAGGCTAGACAACTTGCGTATGATGTTAGATATGAAGTAAAAGGTCAGTTTAAGGACGGTCAAAAAACTGATCCTGCGGCATTGAAGCGTGCTTATATGCAAAAGTTGACATCAAAAAATCCTCCTGGTCCCGTTAAAGCACTAGCGCAAAAGATGTTGATGGGTGAACAGTATGATTTTGCTATGGTCGAATCTTCACTTCCCCAGATTTTTAATAAAGTATTTGTAGAAGGTGTTGGAGAATATGTATTAAGGGTAAAAGATCCTAAAGCAGGTTCACAGTATACAAGATCTTATGGATCTTATGCTGATGCAGAAAGAAAGGCAAATCAACTTAGGCAAAAAGGTTTGCGTGTAGAACTTGTTACTGCTAGTAGTAGTGCGAAGAAAGGAACTTATGATAATAAGGGTGGTGATAAACCCAATGATGGTAATCTTGCCAACAATCGTAAACCTTATGATAAAGTAACTCGTGGTGATGTAATTGCCGGAGCAACTGGTAAAGATGAGATGGGTGGTAAAAGAAAAGTTAATAAGGAAGAAGTCATCTATGAAACAGAAGATGAGCAAGGTAAAAAACTTGATGTAATGAAAGGTAAAAATAAAGTCACAATTAATCCTAATGTTTTAGAGAATGCAACACAATATTTTTATGATCAGGGATATAATGAAGAAGATATTGCAATAATCTCTGAGGGAATGGGTTATGATATGTTCCTTGAATTTGTTAATGAGGTTGGAACTACGATATGTCTTTATGAAGATGTACAAGGAGAACTATTAACAAAATCAGGTAAAGCAAGAAAAAATCCAAAGATTACTAAATCTGCCGGAACAGCAAGTGAAATTTCACCTAACAAATCAAAAGAAACTAAAAAATCTGATGAAAAGAAATCTTCTCCCGGACAACTTTCAATTAATTACAATAAGAAACCATCCCCTCCAGGACAGGAAAAAATTAAGCAGGGAATTCAGACTGCAGTAAAAAAAGCAACTTCTCCAGAAGCAAAGAAAAAAGTTGGTGGTGCAGTTAAAGGTGCTGCAAATACTGCTGCAAGAGTTGCACTTTCTGCCTGGAAGGGTCATCAAGCAGCAATGAAAAAGAAGAAGGAAGGTGGATCAATTGCTCAACAAATTGGTTCTGGTGCAGGTAGAGCAGTTGGATCTTTCTTTAAGAAAGGAAAAAGTCATTTAGAAAATTATGAACCCACTGTCCGTGAGGGAATTAAAGCAGAACTTGATGCACTGAAGGCACAAAGAGTTGAGGAGGAAAAAAAATCTGATAATGCAGAAAAAGCAAAAGCAAGAAAAGAAGCAGAATCTGCATTTAAAGAAAGAAATCTAAGATCTTCTATGAGAGAGAAAGATCAAAAAATGCTAAGAATACCTGAGAGTATAGAAAATATGCGTTATTGTCCAAAGTGCGATAAAGATGAGACGAGAGAAGAATGTAAGTATGGTGGAGAATATTGGGATGAGAATTCTCAACCTGCAAAGGCAGAAGATCCAAGATCAATGCCTACTAAAATCAATCTCGCAAAGAATAAGTTGAGAGCAATGGGTCTTAAGATGTCTTATGATATGTAAATTTATGTCTACTGAAAAGAAGGAAGTGAAAGAAGCACTTCGTAGTTCTTTGCTTTCTGATCCAGAATTTATGAAGAGAATTGCCAAAGAAAAAGAAGAACAAAAACCTAAAGTAAAAAAGTCTTTTTCTACATTCAATAAAAATGCTCAGAAAGCAAAGAAAGGATATGAAGTAGATAATAAAAACCCATTCAATGTTCATAGAAACACTACATATTATTAAAAATTTCCTATATAGTTTAGACTTCTGGTTCAAACTATGTTAGCATTTTTACTTCCACTCGCATCAAAAATTATTGGTGATGCAGTTTCTAAAGTTCCTGATAATGAGGAACTGGGTGAGAGACTTATAGAGATTTGTTTAGTTATTCTTAGTAAGGCAGTTAAACTGACTAAAACTGATATGGATGATCAACTTCTTGAAGTAGTTTCAAATGCTATTAAAGCAAGAGAAGCAGAATAATTTTATAAATATCTGTATAAAAGAATTATAAGGTAATAGAACATGTCTCTATGGGGCGATAAAGATTTAGTAACAAGCACGGGAACTATTTCCATTGACTTTGCTAGTAAAACTGTTACTGGTGCTGGAACAACATTTACCGATGATGGTGTCACTCAAGGTGATGTTATTAGTGTAGGTACCGGTGCAACTTATGGTTTTGCTGTAGTTGATTCTGTAACAAATAATGGATCACTAACAATCTATAGCACAGATTATTTTGTTGCTGGTGTTACGACAGTTCCTGCATCAACTACGTTTGCTATTTCACAGGAACCTCTGTATGCAATGGCGGATACTGCATATGCTGCACCTGAAGTTCAGACTGGACTTTCAACTAATCCTGTAACTCGTGTAGTATACGGAATAGATGAAATTGAAGCAGGAATTGCTGCAACAACGGCATATGCTGTTACACATTCTGGTTGGGTTGGAATTACAACTTATATTGATATGCACGGAAGATTGAGAGTTAAGAATGAAGTTTTAGTTGCTGGTGGTATTCTGACTACATCTGATGCTACTGACGATAGTGTTTTCCCAGATAGTTGATAATGTAGTATGAGATTTGAAGAGTTGAATGAGAGTAATTACTTACTCTTTGCTATAAAATTCTATAATAATCCCCAAGCAGTCACAAAAGATGATTTTGAAGATGACTTAAAAAGAATTAAGTACATTAAAAGATTATTGAAAAGATATAAGAATACTGGGGAACTTAAAACTCATCTCATACTTAATCATTTAACTGTACTATTCAACGTCTTTGATGATGCAGCAATTCCCTTATTATTTTATAATCTTGAAGATGAACTTTGGCCTTGTATAAAAAGTTTTTTTGTATTTTTAAATAGGATACCAGAATACCCTAAAACAAAAATTACTGAATTGAAAGAAGATGAGTATTGTATACAACAATTAAAAGAAATCTGAGTGTTATGAATGATAGAAGATTAAATCACATAAGGAATATGATTAGATCTTTGAAAGAAGAAGCAATTGCTAATTCTGTTGGAGATGGTAGTGGTGTTGCAGGATTGACTGGAGAACCTCCTGTGAATTTAATAAAGAAAAAGAGACCTACTATTATCGCCAGAGGTTTGATGCCTGGAGCAAGAAAACGATGGAATAGTGGAGTAAAATAATGCTATCCAACAACTCAAAGGTTGCTGTATTAGAATCAAAACTTGATATGTATGAGGAACTCTCAAGGGAGATGCTTTCTAAATTGGAATCGGCAGTAGAAAAAATATCTGAAGGAAATAATCGTATTGCTCAAATTCTGACGAAGCATGATGAAAGAATTGAGCAAAGTATGAAGACTGATAGTCTTATTATAAAGATGATTGATGAATTAAAAGATACAGAAGAAAAGAATAATAGAATTCTACACGAAAGAATAGATAAAATACAGATAGAGATAAAAGCATTTTCAAAGTTTAGATGGCAGGTAGGAGGAGTTCTAGTGGTCTCCGCACTGCTCATAGGTGCCGGTAGTCGAATCGCACCTTTCTTCTTGACTCAGACCCCACAGCAGGTTATAATAGACCCAGTAAGGTAGTACCTATACATAATGGATCTGGTTGACTCCAAGTATATTGGGATGATATCCTCTCGTCTCCAGAAGTTTAAGAGAGTTAAAGATAACCTCTATAACTTTCGTTGCCCTATTTGTGGCGACTCACAGAAGAATAAAAATAAGACACGGGGATATATCTACCAGGTCAAAAATAATACAAACTTCAAGTGCCATAATTGTGGTGCGAGTATGTCCTTTAATAACTTGCTAAAGGAGATTGATGTAAATCTTCATAAGCAATATACTCTTGAGAAGTTTAAGGAAGGTCATACTGGCAGAAACTTTGTTGTTCAGGCACCAAAGTTTGAATTTACAAAACCAGTATTCAAGAAATCGATCAATCTTCCAAAGGCATCTACAAATTCTTTTGTCAATGAATATCTTGTAAATCGCAAGATAGATCCGGATAGGTTTTATTATGCTGACAAGTTCATGGAGTGGACGAATACTCAGAAACAAACCTTTGATACTATCAAGAAGGATGAGAGTCGTATCGTAATACCAATGTATGATGAGAACAAAAATCTCATTGGATTTCAGGGTAGAGCACTGGGAAAATCATTCACTAAATACATCACCGTGATGTTGGATGAGGAAGCACCGAAGGTTTATGGACTTGAAACTATTGACAAAACAATTGCTGTTTATATCACAGAAGGACCTTTCGACTCAACATTCATTTGTAACTCGATTGCGATGTGCGGAGCTGACGTTGATATTAGTAACTGGGGCATTAGCAATCCTGTTTGGATCTATGATAACGAACCACGCAATCGAGAAATCGTCAATCGAATCGGTAGAACAATCGATAATGGCAACTCCATAGTGATTTGGCCGACGAATATAATACAGAAAGATATCAATGACATGGTTCTTTCTGGACATGATGTTATATCTGTGGTAGAATTGAATACCTATTCAGGATTAGAAGCAAAAATTAAATTTAACAACTGGAAAAAAATATGACTAACGGGACAAAGGTAACTAAAAGAAATGGAAAAAATGAACCTCTTGATTTAAATAAACTACATGTAATGGTAGAAGAGGCATGTAAAGATCTTGCCGGTGTATCTGCTAGTCAGGTTGAGATTCAATCTGGTATTCAGTTTTATGATGGTATTACGACAGATGAAATTCAGGAGATTTTAATTCGTTCTGCATCAGACTTGGTAAGTCTGGATAATCCCAACTATCAGTTTGTTGCCGCACGACTTCTTTTATTTGCCATTCGTAAGCAACTGTATGGTCGTATGCATGAAACTCCAACAGTAAAGGAGCAAGTTGAGCAATGCGTTGCTAAAGAAGTTTACGATGCAGAAATACTTGACCTGTATTCTGATGAAGAGTTTGATAAACTTCAGTCCTTTATTGATCATGATAGAGACTACTTATTCACTTATGCAGGTTTACGTCAAATCTGTGATAAGTATCTTGTGCAGGATAGAAGTAATGGTAAGGTATATGAAACTCCACAGTTCATGTATTTGCTGATTGCTGCAACCATATTCTCTAAATATCCAAAGGAAACAAGATTAGAATACGTTAGAAAATATTACGATGCAATCTCAAGACACAAAATCAACATTCCCACACCTATCATGGCAGGGGTGCGAACTCCACTTCGACAATTTGCTAGCTGTGTTCTTGTTGATGTTGATGACACCCTCGATAGCATCTTTAGTTCTGATATGGCTATCGGCAAATATGTTGCACAAAGGGCGGGAATCGGTATCAACGCAGGTCGAATCCGTGGCATCAACAGTAAGATCAGAGGTGGTGAAGTACAACACACAGGTGTTGTCCCGTTCCTTAAAAAGTTTGAATCAACTGTACGATGTTGCACTCAAAATGGGATTCGTGGAGGTTCAGCCACAGTACACTTCCCAATCTGGCACATCGAAATCGAAGACATCCTAGTTCTTAAGAACAACAAGGGTACAGAAGACAACCGAGTGAGGAAACTTGACTACTCAATCCAAATTTCAAAACTTTTCTACGAACGTTTCATTAAGAATGAGCAGATTAGCTTATTCTCACCGAATGACGTACCGGGCCTCTATGATGCTTTTGGTACTGATGCATTTGACTCTTGCTATGTGGACTATGAATCAGATCAGTCTGTTCCAAGAAAGACTATCGGGGCACAAGAATTATTTTTCGACCTTCTAAAAGAACGTGCCGAAACTGGTAGAATATACATCATGAACATTGACCATTGCAATTCTCACTCATCCTTTATGGATAAAGTTGAGATGAGCAACTTATGTGTTGCCCCAGAAACTCAAATTCTTACTAAAGATGGATATCAAACTATTTATGAAATGGTGGGTGATTATGTTGATGTTTGGAATGGTGAAAAGTGGTCTAATGTTTTAATTGAAAAAACATCAGATTGTCAAGAATTGATGAAGGTTATTATTGATAGTGAAGAAATTGAATGTACTCCATACCACAGATTTTTTGTTGTAAACGGAAAAAATTATTCCAGAAATAAAAAAATTATTGAAAAGAGGGCATATGATTTGAAATCGGGTGATAAAATTATTAAGTTTGATTTACCTATCATTGAAGGAGAATTAAATCTAGAAAATTCATATACTTTAGGTTTTCATTCTGGAGATGGATCATATCATAGAGGTACTCCAATACTTGATTTGTATGGATCTAAAAAAGATATTTTAGAGTATCTTCCATATACAAAATACTATAATTTGGATAATAAAATTAGAGTAATTTTAGATATTCCCCCCCATACTAAATTTGTGGTTCCCGATTGCAATTATACAATTGAGTCTAGATTGAAGTGGTTTGCTGGATTGGTTGATTCAGATGGACACATTGCAAAAAACAATCAGACAGAAACAGTTCAAATAAATTCAATTAACTTTGAATTTCTTAGAAGTATCAAGTATATGCTTCATACTCTTGGAGTTGATTGTAAAATCAAAAAAATTTATGAAAATAGAAAGCAATTTATGCCTGATGGTAAAGGTGAAACGAAAGAGTATGAATGCAATGAAGTGTGGAGATTGCTTATTTCTAATAGCGGTCTCATCAAATTATGCAATCTTGGTTTTGCAGAATATGTAATGAGATCTAAAATTTCAAAAAATATTCCAAATAGAAATGCTGAAAGATTTCATATTGTTGAAGATATTATTTTCACTGGAAGAAAAGATTCAACCTATTGCTTTACCGAATCAGATAGAGGAATGGGTATGTTCAACGGATTTCTTCTTGGGAATTGTCAAGAGATTACTTTGCCTACAAAACCTTTACAACATATTGATGATGAAAATGGTGAAATTGCTCTCTGCATCCTTAGTGCTATTAATATTGGTAAAATTAGGGATCTTGAAGATCTTGATGTTCTTTGTGATCTTGCTGTCAGGAGTCTTGATGAACTCATTGATTTTCAGGGATATCCCGTCAGAGCAGCAGAGATTGCCACAAGAGCACGTCGTTCGTTAGGTATTGGTTATATTGGACTGGCACACTACCTTGCCAAGCATGGGCATAGGTATGAAGATCCTGAAGCATGGAAATCTGTTCATGACCTATCTGAAGCATTCCAATACTATCTCATTCAGGCAACTGTTAATCTTGCGAAAGAAAAAGGTGCATGTGAATACAGTCATCGTACCAAGTATGGTAATGGAATTCTTCCGATTGATACATATAAGAATGACGTGGATGAAATAGTTCCAAATGATCTTCACTATGATTGGGAGAGTCTTAGGGCACAAGTTAATCAATACGGAGTTAGGAACTCAACATTGTCCGCACAGATGCCTTCAGAGAGCAGTTCCGTTGTGTCAAACGCAACAAATGGAATCGAACCACCTAGAGGATACTTGTCCATTAAGAAGTCCAAAAAAGGACCTCTTAAGCAGATTGTTCCACAATACGGAACACTGAAGAACAATTATGATCTTCTTTGGGAAATGAGATCCAATAAAGGATATATTAATATTGTTGCCGTAATGCAAAAATTCTTTGACCAGGCAATTTCTGGTAATTGGAGTTACAATCCAGAACATTATCCCAATAATGAAATCCCAGTGTCAGTTATGGCACATGATATGCTTTACTCATATTCAATGGGATGGAAAACCGCATATTACCAAAACACTTATGACATCAAGACTGATGAAATGGACGATTCCAATGAGTCACTTGATAGTTTAATTTCTCAATTAGAAACCGCAGAGGAGGAAGACTGTGAGTCTTGTAAGATTTAAGACAAATAAAGAAGAGAGACCAATGATCGATTCTATGACCGTGTTCAATGCAGAAGAGGTAGACACTAAAAAGCAACCAATGTTCTTTGGAAAACCATTAGGTATTCAGAGATATGATTCTTATAAGTATCCAATTTTTGACAAACTTACAACGCAACAACTGGGATATTTCTGGAGACCCGAAGAAGTATCCCTCCAGAAAGACCGTGCGGACTATCAGACACTACGCCCTGAGCAAAAGCACATTTTTACCAGCAATCTTAAGTACCAGATCATGCTGGATTCTGTACAAGGGCGTGGTCCTGGGATGGCTTTTATCCCTTACTGTAGCTTACCTGAATTAGAAGCATGTATGGAGGTCTGGGGGTTCATGGAGATGATCCATAGTCGTTCATATACTCATATCATTAAGAACGTTTATTCAGACCCCTCAGATGTGTTTGATCACATTCTGAATGATGAACGAATTGTTGAACGTGCAATGAGTGTGACTGGGGCATATAATGATTTTATTAATGCAGCACATCATTATGATAGTACTAATGATTGGCAACACGCATTAGAAGGAGTTCCTTATGCACAAGTTTCAAGATATGAACTCAAACGCAAACTCTTCAAAGCAGTTGCGAATGTTAATATCCTTGAAGGTATCCGATTTTACGTATCATTTGCTTGCAGTTTTGCTTTTGGTGAACTCAAACTTATGGAAGGAAGTGCAAAGATCATCTCACTGATTGCTAGAGATGAGAATCAGCATCTTGCCATTACTCAGAATATTCTGAAGAAGTGGAGAGAAGGTGATGATCCTGATATGGCAAAAATCTTCAAAGAAGAAGAGCAGTGGTTGATTAATACGTTTGAAAATTGTGTTAATCAAGAAAAACTTTGGGCAGAATATCTGTTCAAGGATGGTTCGATGATTGGTCTCAATGATAAATTGCTTCAGCAGTATGTGGAATGGATTGCCAATCGTAGAATGAAATCAATTGGACTGAAACCAATCTATGATGTACCCGCAAAGAATAACCCACTCCCCTGGACGGAACATTGGATTTCTTCTAAAGGTCTTCAGATCAGCCCACAGGAAACGCAAGTGCAGTCATATATTGTTGGTGGTATTAAGCACGATGTCACTGGCAATACATTTGCTGGTTTCAGTCTTTAATTGACCTTAAGACTGAACTAATATATTATATCGGGCAGCAACTTGTGTCTTGGCGGATTATAGTTGCGTAAGTCCCACTTTTTTATTATAAATAATAGTAAGTCAACGCCAAGACACAATGAACGAATATTATACTTACGCTTACTTGCGTAAAGATAGGACTCCCTATTATATTGGTAAAGGTAAAGAATATAGAGCATATTTTAAGTGTAAAGGTGAAATACAACCACCTAAAGATAAATCCAGAATAATCTTTCTAAAACAAAACCTAACTGAAGAAGAATCATTTAGGCACGAAATCTATATGATTGCTGTCCTTGGTAGAAAGGATTTGGGAACTGGTATTCTTCGCAACAGAACTAATGGTGGTGAAGGTGCTTCTGGTATTGTTATAAGTGAGGAAACTAGGAGAAAATTGAGTGAAATAAACAAAGGTAAAATCCTTACAGAAGAAACAAAAAGAAAGATGAGTGAATCAAAAAAAGGTAAAAATCATCCTACTTACAATAAAACAATCTCGCAAGAAACCAGACAAAAATTAAGTGAAACTCATAAAGGAGAAAAAAATCATTTTTATGGTAAAAAACATTCTCCAGAGACAAGAGAAAAAATGAAACTTGCTTGGAAGAAAAGAAAAAATGAAGAGAAAGTTTAGATTGTCATTACCAGAAGATGATTGTGTGGTTAAACTTCAAGAGTATTGTAAGTTTTCTCTTACTCTTTTAAAAGTACCTGTAGTATCTAAACCATTATGTATTGATGCAAACTGTCATAATAATGTAAATCATTATGTAGAAACTTATGGTGGAGAAAAAATAAGTGGATATTATTTGATTACAGATATTAGTGATGAAAGATATGGGTGTGCAATATATCATAGTATTTGGAAAAATACTTATGGAGATATGGTGGATATAACACCTTTTGATGATAGGGAGTATAATATATTTTCTGTATTGAATACAGATAAATATTATTCAGGAGTTTTTTTTGACGGTAAAAAATATATGATACTTAAACCAGGAAAAAATATAATCTGATGGAAGAAAATAAAACTATCTGTAAAGGAAATTGTAAGTGCAACTGTGTAAAAACTGAAGATGCACTAGAGATGTATAGAGAAGCAGCAAAATCTGATGCTTTTCTATTTGGTGATTATAATGGTTATGAAGCATATACCGAGGACTCCTAAGGGAGTCTTTTTTTTTATAAATATTCTTATAAAGAGTTAATTAAGAATTACGATGAGAGCTTTATCGCAGTCCGAGTACGGAGAAATCAGAAGTTTGTATGAGAGTATCTATGCTCCTCAAGTAGATGAGGAACTAGAACTTTCTGATGAAGAGTTAGAAGATATTGTAGAAGAAGTTGTTTCAGATCTTCTTGAAGAAGGATATGATATTGATGACATCGAAGAAGGTTTTAACGACTATATTGAAGAAGATTTTCAATTTTTAAATGAAGCAAGAGCAGCAAAAAAAGCACGTAAAGGTTCTAAGTCTTATGCTGAAGTAAAAGCAGAACAGGATGCTAAGGAAGCAGAAAGAAAAGCAAGAAAAGAAGCAAAGAAAAAACCAGCATCAACAGGAATGGGTGCTACAAAAACATCTATTCCATCTATTCCATCTACTAAAAAATCCCCAGAGAAAAAATCTATTGCGAGTAGGTTAAAGGGAGCAGTTAAGAGAGTGGTTGGGGGTAAAAAGGGTGCGGAAAGAGTTACTGCTAGTGATCGTGACCAAAAATCCACAAGGATGTCTCCTGTAAGAGCGCAGAAAAATTCAAGGGTAACGATAGGGTCTGAAGATAAGAGAGACCTTGCAAAAAGAAAAGCAGAAAGAACCCAAAACAGAATTGACAAAAAAATTAAAAGTGCTCAAGGAGATTCAAGTAAAAGTCTTAAAGCAAGAGTCTCAACGGGTGTTAAAAAAGCAACTGATACTGCAAAACGTGTTAAAGCAGGTGCTCAAATTGCTGGTATAATTGCAAAAGGAAGTGCTCAAAATGCACAAGATAGTGCTGTAAGAGCAAAACGTAGAGCAGAACTTGCTGGTAGTAAAGCAGTGACGGCAGTCAAGAATGCTCCTGGTAATATCAAAAAAGGAATTAAGAGTAGAATTGCTAGTGGATTACAGAAGGTTTCTGATAGGGCAGGTAGTGCTGCTAAGAGAATGTCTGAAGAGGTTGAGACCTATGATGTAGTAGTCGAGTTCCTGTGCGACTACGGCATCGCAGAAGACCTCCAAGAGGCGGAATGGTTGATGGTCAATGAGATTGACTCTGAGGACATTGAGAACATTCTAGAGGCATACGGATCACCGAGACCAACTAACCTTCCTCTCTCTAGAGAAAGAATGACTAGAAAAGTAGATGACTGGAAAGAAAATCCAAATAGAGACTTTGGTAAGAGAGGAACTGCTGCTAAAAATCTAAGGTCTAGAGCAAATGCAGTTGTAGGAACACAACGTCGTCAAGACACAGAAGTTGGATTGCGTTAGAAAACTCACATAATACTCAAAGGGGGCTTGACAAGTCTCCTTTTTTTATGTAGACTAGGTTTGTCCCCGTTAAAGATAAATAATAGCTCATTGAATTCTATAAGATGAGTTATGAGAATTCTTGGATATACAATAATGAACCTTTTGAGTCTGATGCTATTGGGAATTACTTTGGTTTTGTTTACTGTATTACCAATAAGACCACCGGTAGAAAATACCTTGGAAGGAAATACTTTTGGTCATTCAGAACTCCACCAGGAAAAAAGAGAAAAGTAAAACAAGAATCTGATTGGAAGAAATATTATGGTTCTTGTCCTGAGTTAAAGGAAGATATAAAAAGATACGGCAAAGAGTTCTTCAGTAGAGTAATACTAAGTCTTCATGAGAAGAAGGGAGACTGTAACTTTGAGGAGACCAAGCAGTTGTTTCTAAATAATGTGCTATCAGAGGCACTTGACAACGGAGCACCGGCATACTACAATAACAACATTCTCGGAAAGTATTTTCAGAAAGATTATGGAAATTTTGGAAAAGACTCTACAGGTGACTCATGACTGGGCAGTTGACAGAATGCACATTCTGTGTGACATGAAGAAGGATGATGTGCTAAAATCTGTAGAAGATGCTCATGCGATTCAGTCAGAGTTTGCCGAATGGTTAGACCCTAATCTTGAGGATCATGAAATTTACTCACTCGAATATCTTGGAGACAATGTTTAAATCACTTTTTGGAATTGGACTTCTTGCAAGTGTAGTTGCAATCCCTTCCCCAGAACCTGATCAAATCAAAGTGACACAGGAACCAGAACCTGTAGAAGAAATTCTTATAGAGGAAGAGACTTGGAAGTGTCCTAGTTGTACTCCTAATGAGCAATTTGTTTTAGCAGCATTACAAGAGCACACAAAGATCTCTGATCGTAATGCACTTGCAACAATCATGGGAAACATTCAACAGGAATCTAAGTTCATTGCTAACATTTGTGAGGGTGGTGCTCGTGTTACTTATGAGAACTGTTTGAGAGGTGGTTATGGATTGATTCAGTGGACTTCTATCAATCGTTATAGAGGACTTGGAAACTTTGCAGTGAAGTATGATTGCAATCCAAGTGAATTAGATTGCCAAGTTCGTTGGATGATTAATGAACCTATCTTTCAACGTGTTCTTCCACAATTTGAGGGTGGTGGACAAACAGTATCTTATTACATGAGACCTGCATACTACTGGTTAGGATGGGGAATCAAAGGTAATAGAGAACTTTATGCATATGATTACACTAAGAAAATGGTATGGGCATGACTTTAGATTTAATTGACAACTTAGAAGCATCATTATTTGAATGTGGTCCTGGATACTTCACTCAAGGATATGGTTCTTTTGTAGGGGTTCTTGCTCCGAAGTATTTGGAAGATGATTCTTGGTTTGGTCCGGCAGTCTTATCTGATCGTCAAATGACTATCAAAGAAGCATATGAACATGCAGTATCTGATGGACAACTATTGTATGAAGATGATACAATAGAACCAAAAAATATTCATGAGGTGATTTATAATATTGCTACTAATAGTGGTAAAACTACAACACAACTGAATCCGATTGGTGTTGGTGGTTGGCAATCTGGGACTGGTTGGGAGCAGTTTAGGTGATTGAAGATTGGCGTTACAGTGAAAATAAGTTAAAACTTCGTGAGTCGGCACTTAAAGTTCTTCTTACTAAATATGGTAGTCAACTAAAAGAATCATTACCCGAATACACTAATCAATCAATGTATGAATGTGCTCATGATTGGGTATCTCAAGGTAATGTAAATACTAATGCTATTATTAAATATTTTAAGGCATATTATACATGAAAAAACTTTTACTATCTCTTCTTGGATGTGCTGCACTAGCAGGAACAGCATATGCAGGAGATGAAAAAATAACTAAAGGATACTATACTAATGATTCTTTGGGTTGCATGATCTTACGGGAATGCACCGATAATGTTCAAAGAATCACAAGTATCAAAGACATTCAAGATAATTATCCCAACTCTGATTATTCTGCTGTTGCTATTGAGTTTAATGAGATGTTGGACTCCCTTGATAAGATCGGAGTTATGGTTTTTCTAGGAGATCAGAAATATTTTCCTGTAGGTAATCGTGGTGTTTATCATACCGTAAGTAATAACTTCTTTCTGAATGATGCATTCATGGGTAGACAATCTACATTAATGAGTGTGGTTAGACATGAAGGATGGCACGTAGCACAAGATTGTATGGCAGGAACAATTGATAATTCAATGATTGCTATTATTCTTCCTGAAGATAATGTTCCTTTTATTTGGAAAGAAATGGCAGAAAGAACTTATCCAAAAACTGCTGTTCCGTGGGAAGCAGAAGCATCATGGGCAGGTAGAACTGAAGGAATGACTGCTGATGCACTTGCAGCATGTTCTACTGGTAAGATGTGGGAGATTTATGAACCCACTCCATTAACAAGAAAATACTTGGTTGATGAAGGGTATATTACTAAATAGTAATGATCAAAACTATCAGATCAATGCTTCCAAAAAAGAAGAAAGATCATGATGATGATGGATTCCATTGGCATGAAGAAGGAATTTCAAGTTTGGTTAGATTAATTGTATTGATATGGACTGGTGCAATCTTAACTTTAAACTATGTTTCAATTCCAGGAATACCTCAGCAAAAAATTGACCCTACTTTTATTGCCAGTGTTTTTACTGGTACATTAGCAACCTTTGGTGTAACACCATCAAAGTCTAATGGAAATGGTGGGGGAACACAAAAAACAACGGTAACAGTTCCTGTTCCTAAACCAAAAGATGAAGAGGAGAAAAAAACTACATGAAGTTTGAGTCTCAATGGGGTGGTGAAGATACTTGGTATACAAAGTTCAAAAGATGGGCAAATAAAAAAAACCCTATTGTTCGTCATCTTGCATTAGGGTTTATTGAATGGTTGTGGTTGAAATGGATGGAGGGTAAAGTCCGAATGGAAATGGCATCTGTCGATAAGCAGGCAGAAGACATTGTAGAAATGTGGGAAAATGAAGATAAACCAATTATAAAATCAACACCATCTAAAGTAGAAGGACTAGATATTATAAGTATATCTACTACTGATGAAACTGATTCTTCGTCCACTTGATAACGTAAATGATCCTGTGTGGTCAGTGATCTTTATGGTATTTCTTTCTGTTTGCATGGCGGGTTATGCTATCTACTATATATTAGGTGTTGATGAGAGGGAAGAAGAGCACAAGGAACTTTGATAGAGTGATGAGTACTTTATTTGTATTTGGATTTATAACTTTATTGACATATACCCTACATATTACATGGCCTATAACAAAAGGTAAGAACTAAAATGCAAAAAGTAATTAACGGAATCGCATTACTTTCGGGATTAGTATCACTTTCAATAGTTAGTGCAGGAGCATACCTTTATATGAATAAGGATGCTCTCATTGAGGATGCCAGAGTAAAGGCAACAGAAGCAGTTACTGAAGCAATTACAGAGGCACTTCCTGGTATGGTTGAAGGTCTTATGCCAGAGATGCCAGAAGTTCCTGAACTACCAGCACAAACTGGTGGTGTATTGCCTTTCTAAAAAATTTATGAGAAGTGTTAAATAGTAAAGATGTTTTATTATTTAAAAAATGGATAGATCAGTCCCAGCAAAAAAGAAAAGGGATAATCAAGATAAATTTTTCCTGTATGTAATTTTCTTTCATTTTTTTACAGCAGTTTCAAATATCTTTAAAGACTAATGCCACAAATTAATGATGTAAGGATTGAAGAAATATCCGCAACTGGTATTCCACCCATAAGAAGTATTTTTACTGGTCCACCTATATCATTACCAAATTCCCCACCAGTTACTTTAACTATTGGAACACCGATAGTCGATGTTCCTGGATGTGTAGAAGCAAATCTTAATGGTCCGGGATTAGTTAAAGATGATCCAAATGGAAATGTTGTTTTTTGTGATGGTCAAGTTCCTTCTTTCAATCCAATTGAATATGATCCGGAAGAAGATGTAAAATTAACTGGACCACCAGAAGCAATAGCACCAAAGTTAGATCTTGAAGGTGATACTAAAATACCTGAAACTCCTCAGGTTTCTATACCAAAAACACCAGAAATTACTATTCCTTCTTGTGAAATAGATGAGGAATATAATGAGCAATTTAAAAGATGTGAAAAGAAAAATAATGAAGAAACTGTAGAGATAATAGAAGAACCCACATTCGTAGAACAGTATTTACCATCAGCAAACGAAGTTATAACAACAGTTACGATTGCTATGGCAGCAGCAACAGCAGCAGTCTTTGGTAAACCATTAGCAGAGATTTTATTAAAGTTAATCAAACCCCTTGTAAAGAAAGTAGTTCAGAAAGCAAAAGATAAAGTTGGTGTCAAGGAAGTGGTGCTCTCTGTGAGTGAGAGACGACAGTTACAAAGAGACTTGAGGAAGTAGACCACTTCCTAAACTGTCACAGCACTCCTTCACATGGGTGCTTTTTTATTGTATGATGACTTCATACACATCAAATTTATAATTAATTTTATTAAAAGAAATGTTCTCACAGAAAAAAACTAACAATGAAATTGTATCTTGATGATGTAAGAACACCACCAGAAGGTTGGACTCTCGTATCAACTGTAAAGGATATGATGTTCTTAACAGCAACTGAAAATCCTACTCATATCTCTTTAGATCACGACCTTGGAGATACAGATCCAGATTATACTGGATATGACTTTATGAATTGGTTAGAAAAGGCAGTTTTCTCTGGTGAATATACTAAAGACGACTTTCCAATCATTACATTTCACACAGACAATCCAGTAGGTCTTCAAAATATGAGAAGATCTTTGGCAAGTATTAATCGTATGCTACTAATTCTATATCCACATTAACGAGGAATAGAATGACGATGAGGGGCAATAGCATTCTTATTCATGACTGTCACATCGGCACATAACTTTGCCATTTCTGTGCCAGGAGTGAATAAGATCCCTTCCTTCATTAGATTTCCACAAGTCTTAAGTCTTGCCAGTTCAAAATCTAATCTTTTATTGGCAGTCAGTTGTCTCTGTAAAGCAATTTGTGTTGATGCTGCTTCTTTACACTGGTCTTGTAACTTTCGGTCCAGTGGACGACTCCATGTAGCAGAGAAACCTACAGATAAATTATAATTATCTTTCTGTCCAGTTCTGGTTCTCTTTTCAAAAATTATATCTCCTGGATTATCAATCCTTCCATCTCCATCTAAATCACTAACATCATATACTGGATCATTAAAAAATGGTTCGTATGGTTTAGCAGCAGATATAGCACCTGTCACATAGGGTGTAAAGTTGAGAGTGGGACCTTGACACTGTATACCTCCACCGTAGGTGTTTGTAATGTAAGGTCCCTGAAGGACTTGTATAGCTTGGTTTGTAACACTGCCTGAGGAGTTAGCAACAGGATTAGCAGTAGCAGAAACACCACCAACAGTTTCAGCATAAGATGGATTTGCAAATAATAATGTTATTGTGAGAATACTTTTAGATACTTTATTTCTTGTAAGTAGTTTTTGGATCATCATAATTTTGTTGGAATTATTAAATTTATTGACTAAAAATTGAAGTCGTATCAGTTGCACTTTCTATTTCTGTTACTCTTTGTATTATTGTTTGATTACTTAATCCTGGACCCTGATAAGTTTCTGTAAATTGGAATGCCTTTCCTGGGTTTGTTTGTTTCCAATTTTGAGAATCTGTTTGTAATCCAGTCAATGTTGAAGTCACTCCATCAATAGTATTGGTGGTTACTACTTGGGGAAGATTGATTTTCCCATCAGTTGTTTCTACATTAGTTCCAGTTACTGAATACTGATAACCGGTGTTATAGTCCATCGAATTGATGGTTTCTGTAATAGTTTGTTTTGTTTCTGTTCTGCTGGTTAATGAACCTTGACTGAAGTTGGGAACAACAGGAACACTCCAAGAAGGTTGAAGTATTCCATGTACAACACCAAGAATCAATCCTATACTAATTGCTTCTTGTAAACTATTCATAATTATTAATTAAAAATGGTGATTTCACTTACGAATTGTCCAATAGCATTTGTTCCAGGACCACCCGCAGTTAAACTAACTGTTCCAGTGGTATCGATAGAACCAGCAAGAGATCCTGCAGTACCACCTGCCTGAATAGTGTTGCTAGAATAAAGAGTCGGACTATCAAATCTACCATTAGATCCAAGATTATCATTAGTGATTACAGTATCACCAACTAATTGAGATTCTGCGAAACTAAATGCTTGACCATCAGTTGCAATACCATAAGTTCCAGAACGTATAGTTGCAGGTGCAGTTGCAGAAGATCCAGTAAGACCACCAAGATTAGTTACTGAAACATTGCTTCCAGATACTGAATAAGAAGAACCTAGACGTGTTGATGATGTTACAGGACCATCAACGGTTAATTGAACACTCGAAGATAATCTAGATGTAAGTCCACCTGCTGATGCAGAGGATGCACTTATCAAAACCATTCCAAAAGCTAGTAATGCTTTTTTCATTTTTTTTTCTTTTCTGATTTGTGGGCACTGATTTATTTAGTTTCTTGGAAGTTATAAATAAAAATGAAATCTTTTTTTCATTGAAATGAACGAACAGGAAAATCATCTTTCTCAATTATTGGAGCAGAGATTAAAATTGATAGCAGAACTTGAAGGACTTAGTGAACATTCCACAAGAACCAGAGATTTGATGCTTAAGACTCAAGGTGCTATTGAGTATTTGGAAGCAACTGGTGTCAAACTGCCAGAACCTGAACCAGAAGCAGAAGTGTCTGAGACGGAAGTCGTAGAAGAGGGTTGACGCACAGACCAGAAGGCATTATAATAAACATGTTGAGATTGCTCATAAAAAAGCAGTATCAACCTTTGAGGGAGACACTTTAATAAGTGTTATAAACTCAAAAGAAAACTTAATGGCATTATGTCCTAATTGCCATTGGGAGTATGATCACAATCTGTGATTAGTTTGCCCCGTTAGCTCAGGAGACAGAGCAACTGCCTTCTTAGAACAACCGTTTGGGCTCATAGTTAAGAGGATATAACCTTCGCCTTCTAAGCGAATGTCCCTGGTTCGATTCCAGGTGAGCCTGTTGGTTGTTCTAAGTAACATACGGGTAAGTTGTTACTCTTATAAATAATAAGAGATAACATAACTTGTATGAAAGAACACCATACTAAAAACAAAGGAGATCTTGGAGTTCTAAAAGCACAACTTGATCTATATGAGAAAGGATATCTAATTCTTACTCCTCACACAGAACACTCTCCTTTTGACCTTGTTGCCTATAAAGATAGAAACTTTTTAAGAGTCCAAGTCAAGTATAGAGCATCAAGAAATGGTAAAATAGCAGTCCCTTTTATGACTTGCTGGACAGATAGAAATGGAACTCATACTCAAGATTATGATAAAAATGAAATTGATGTGATGTGTGTCTACTGTCCAGACACAGATAAATGTTACTACATAGATCCAAATGATTGTAGTAAAACATTTGTCCTAAGATTAGTTCCATCCAAAAATAACCAAAAAACTGGTGTAAATTTGGCTGAAGATTATCTTAGTATTCCCGATAAGAGGTTATCCGTTGGTTCGAATCCAACATCTTCCGTTTCTCGGAGTATCATGGGGCGTGATACTTAATAGAGACCACCCCGAAAGTTGGTTATCGTCCGAGAATCTGGCAGTGTAGTTCAGTGGTAGAGCAGCACCTTTACACGGTGAATGTCGGGGGTGCGAATCCTCCACGGGGCGTTGGAAACTTTATGTTTCCTTACTAAACCCACTTGACAAGAATTCAATCTTGTCTTATACTATCTCTTGTCCGTGTGGAGAAGAACTACCTAATCAATTAATTAACTAATCATGAAAAGAGCATCCCGGTTAGACTTGGATTTGAACGATCAAATGACCGAGGTATTTGATGAGATACAAAAAGAAGACGGCATAACTAAAGCCGAAATCGTAAGAAGAGCAGTTGCTTACTATAGGATTTTAAGAGACCAGAAAAGTAACAACAGGAAAGTACTGTTAGTTGACCAAGACGGTAGTAACGCGAAAGAGCTTATTTTGATCTAAAGAGTCGCGCTGCCAACTCAGTCGGGGGTGCGAATCCTCCACGGGGCGTTGACAAGAACTCAATCTTGTCTTATACTGCCTCTTGTGTGAAGGAAGTGCGTCGGGAGAGCAATCTCCCACTCTGCGGAATTAGTTTAGAGGCAAAACTAAAGGTTTCCAACCTTTCGTCACCAGTTCGATTCTGGTATTCCGCTTTCGGGTTATCCAAATACCCGAAAAACAAAATGAGTATAAATACTCTGAAGTTACTGTAAGTAACGATTTACAACAGAACCAGTCGAGGTTCTTAACATCTGCGGGTAACCATTCCGCAAGTAAAAAACGAGGAAAACAAATGTTTAAAACGACTATCGCTGCAGCTGCTGTTGCTGTTGCTCTTGCCCCTGCTGCTGCCCTAGCCGGACCCTACGTCAATGTCGAAGCTAACTCCGGTTGGACGGGATCTGATTATGGTGGAACTGCTACAGACCTTCACGTTGGATATGAAGGTGAACTGGGTGAGTCTGCATCCTACTACGTACAAGGAGGAGCTACTGTAGTCTCCCCTGATGGTGCTGAAAGCGACACTGTTCCTTCTGGTAAGGCAGGTCTCGGTCTTGCACTGACCGACGCACTGGGTGTATATGGTGAAGTATCCTTCGTCGGTTCAGGTGATTCTGACATCGACCGTGGTTACGGAACCAAGTTGGGTCTGAAGTACTCCTTCTGATACTGTAGACACATAAACATCTAGATGTTATACTGGGGGTGCGACGGCATCCCCTTTTTTTATATATGGATTATACCCCACCTGCACTTTGTATTAGAAGTATTGTACCTACCGAAACTGCAGGTAGAGTGCTTCTGGATATGCCATCTCTATGGAGAGATAGTGATCCTATAAACCCCGTAGAGGTTGATAAAAAAATAGTTGAGTCTATTATGAGTGAACCTTATAGTGTGCCTATGTGCCCACCAGGATGTCCCAATCCTCCTCTTATTGAGACGGAATGAAAAAATATTTTATAAACTTTATAACGAATCCAGGAACTTTGACCTCCCTTCTAATGCTGGGAACGATAGCACTGATAGGGTCACTGCATAATCATGCCCACTACACAATGAGTAAGGATGCTGATGCTTATGTGAGGCAGTGGTGTAGATCATCAGCAGAAAACAAAAAGACCTGTATCAGTTATGGTGGAGACATGGATTACTAATGAAAAAGAAAATGAAAAAGTCGGAACAAAAAATTGCAGACTGCGATAACATCTATGATATGATTGAGATGCTACAGTTTCGTATTGAGGAAATGGAAAATGAACACACGCAATTGATTCGTAAGATGGGAGAACTAAATAGTCGCGTAGACGACTTTTCTACAAATGAAAATTAATCTTTGGTACTCTAAGGGTATGAGTCAATGGAGATGGACTCTCTGTGAAGAATTTAGAAATGGTGTTACGAAAGTAGAACAACATGCCGGACAACGTGAGAAATTGCGAGATGCAATGAATGATGTTGCCAATACGGTAGAATATATATTAGAAGAAAAATTATAAATAATTGAAAACTGAAGACTTATAAAGAATTATACAATGGAAAATATAAAGATTAGGTGTCGTTCCTGTGGAAAGGAATTGGAAGGACATCCAAGTAAGACAGTTTGTTGTGGTTGTCCGAATATGGCAACCATTCGTGGTGATAAGATTTCAGCAATTGACTTTTCGAATATTGTTATGTTAAACTCTTATCAATCTAAAAATAAAAAGTCAGTTCTTTCACAAGAAGATATTTTGTGGCAGGAACAAAGAAAGCAACGTAAAGTTCGTAAAATGAATTTTGAAGTTAGGTAATATTAGGAAATCAAAATAAGTTGACAAATTCAAATTAGTAACTATTATAGCTAATATAGATTTTAATTAAAGGAAATGGACGAGCATACCTACAATAACTGGGTGAAAGTCAAAGAGACTTTTGAGTCATCTGGAAATACCAACAACTTCTTTTATCAGAGAGCATGTGCAATTGTTGGAGGATCACCAGATCCTATTGATAAAATGATGAAAAATGATACATCAACAGAATGATATAGAATCAAAAGAACAATATGTCACTCTAAAGGAGTGTCAGGAGATGATTGACGATGCTATTCGGAGACACAATAGAAATGCAGGTATTATCAGCATGTGTGTTTGGTGGGTTGTCTTATGCTTATTTGCTGAGGGCCTTCTCAGATTGATTGGAGTTATTCCTCCACTATTGCCATGGTTACAAATTAAACTATAGGAGAATTTTATGAAAGTTGGAATGATTGGTTTGGGTCGTACTGGTGAAGGTATTTCCCGTCGTATGATTGAAAAGGGAATTGAAGTTTGGGGTTATAGTAGCAGTAGTTATGAGAATGCCTGTGGTCAATATGAAGCAGGATATATTAGTGGATGTGTAACTTCACTAGAGTATCTTGTTCAGGCAGTTAAATCTGACGGTCTTAGATACACTAGTGCTGGAAAAGTTCCTGGCATCTTTCAGATTACACTTCCAGAACAAAAGGCAGAAGACACACTTGATGAGTTGCTACCTTTACTTGAAGAGGGTGATATTATTATTGATTACAGTACCAGTGACATAACAAAATGTCAGGAACTTGAGAAGTACTGCTCTAAGTTGGGTATATCTTATATCTTCTCCGGAGTATATGGAGCACCTTATGCTATCAATGCTTGTTCTAAAATTTTCCAATCTCTATCACCAGGAAATGTCATATGACTTTAGCAGATGTCTTACTCTGGGGAACGATACCCTTTCTATGTGCCACCATCTATTTCGGGCACAGAAAAGGTGAAAATATCTACTATGAAAGTGACAAATATGACGAAAATGGAACAGCGCATTAAGATGAGATATGCGTTTGCCATGTCCTCATTTGGTAGAATGTTCACACCAAATAGAATAACATGTGAGATGAGAATATTATGTGATGAGTGGTCTGAAAATATTGATGAATCTCCACCTACTAAAGACTTATATCAAGTTGATCGTTACTTTTTAGAACTATGGAAAACATGGTCATTACCTTCATAATATTTTATTGCTCATTCGGTTTATTTCTTTTTATCCTTTCAATTTTACAAGAATAATGTTACATTTTGCTAGGTTTTGTGGAACAGTATTAAACAATCCATGGGGTTGTGGATTTTTGGCATGGTGTCTTATCTTCGTTCCTATTATAGGAATGTGGGCAGTCCACAAATATAATTGGCAGCACTGGGCACCATTTGACAGAGGTCACTAGAGGTAGTATAATGTATAAGATAGGTAAGGAAAGAAAAAGGAGCATGGGAACCGACCGGACGTAATCTGGAAGGAGATACCGCACCTGCCTTGACAACTTGACTACATAATCACAACACCGTATAATATACAGGTAATCAAAACGGACAATGGCACTCACAGAAAAATTTAAAACCAGAGATTTAGAAACTCTTCGTAATGCAGCAAAAGGTGAAATTTTCTTAGATGTAAAAAGTCCAAAATTATTTAAGAAGGTTCGTAAATATTATGAATCTAATGGAGTAATTTTCTCTGGTGATCCACTTGATGATTATGAAATCATGATGGACTGTTTGTATTCTGATCTAAAAATTTCTGTTGAGGTTGCCTGATGAATGTTTTGCAAAAACCAACCGTTCTTCTTGAACGGTCTCCTTATCGTTCCCGAAGTCATGGAGAGACTTTAAAAATCCTGGTGGAGTCATTATGACCCTCTTATGAGTTTACGGCATCTCTCAAATGCCGTTGGTGTGGGTGGAAGTTACTACCTTCCAGTTTCTTGTTTCTGGTCAAAGAGCAAGTGGAGTGCATGGCAAGACCTTATGAGGAGAGTTGCATAAACTCTCCTTTTTTAGTATAATACATACTATGAGATTAAATATTTTATGTCTGATTATAAGAAGACTGCACTTGTGCTTGGTGCAGGTGGATTCATTGGAAGTCATATGGTTAAACGACTTCGACAAGAAGGATACTGGGTTCGTGGAGTTGATCTTAAGCATCCTGAATATTCAGCGTCTCATGCGAATGAGTTTATTGTTGGTGACTTAAGAGACACTCGTTTTGTTTCTAGATGTGTTCGTTTTACTGGATATCTTGGAAACTTCTACAAAGATATTGTAGATAAGTTTGCCGAACCTTTTGATGAGATTTATCAGTTTGCTGCTGATATGGGTGGAGCAGGATTTGTATTCACTGGTGAGAACGATGCAGACATCATGCATAACTCTGTGTCCATCAATCTGAATGTTCTTGAGGAACAACGTAAACTGAATGAAATTACAGAACAAAATAAAACTAAAATCTTTTATTCTGGATCGGCATGTATGTATCCAGAGCATAATCAACTAGACCCTGATAATCCCGATTGCTGTGAAGAATCAGCATACCCCGCAAACCCAGACTCTGAGTATGGATGGGAGAAACTCTTCTCTGAGCGTCTCTACCTTGCTTACAATCGTAACCATGGCATCCCTGTTCGGGTTGCTAGGTATCACAATATCTTTGGACCTGAAGGAACCTGGGACGGTGGCAGAGAGAAAGCACCAGCTGCAATCTGTCGCAAGGTTGCTTACCTCCCGGAGTCGGGTGGAGCAATCGAGGTGTGGGGAGATGGTCTACAGACTCGTTCCTTCTTGTTCATTAATGAATGCATCGAAGCAACTATAAGATTGATGGACAGTGATTTTATGGGTCCTGTGAATATTGGTTCCGAAGAGATGGTTACTATCAATCAACTTGTAGATATTGCTGCTGAAGTTGCAGAAAAAGAAGTTTCTAAAATTCATATTGATGGACCTCTGGGTGTTCGTGGTCGTAACTCTAACAATGATTTGATTCGTGAGAAGTTGGATTGGGATTATAAGATGACTCTTAAAGAGGGTATTCGTTACACTTATTATTGGATTGAGTCTCAGATTTCTGAATCATCATCCAAATTTGATTTCCATCATTCAGTTTGATTATGAAAAAGGTTGCTTTAGTTTATTCTGGTCAACCCAGACATTTGAGAGAGTGTTTTGAAAATCATAAAAAAAATTTTTATGATATCAACCCTGATTGGGAAGTCAATGTGTTTGCTCATATTTGGTATGACAAAAGTTGGGTAGGATCTTATTTCTGGGATCAATATAAAGAACGTGGAAAATGGGATGCTGACTTAATTCCATATATTGAGGAGAATTGGAATCCAAAAGCATTGGAATTTGAAGAACCGAAAGATTTTGAAAGTGATTGGGCATCCGATTCTAGATTTCCTCATCCAGTTAATAATATTATCTCTATGTTCTACAGCCTTGAGAAGGCAAACAACTTGAAAAAAACATATGAAGAGAAAAATAATTTTAAGTATGATTGTGTTATTAGATTGAGAACAGATGAATTTTTCTATAAAGATGTTGGGTCTTTAGACAATTATAATTTAAATACCGTTAACGTTCTTGACGAATATGCACACTTAGAGTATGGTATTAATGATCATTTTGCTTTTGGCAACTCAGAACTGATGGATAAATATCTTAGTGTTTGTAGTAACCTTTCAGATATTATTGATGAGGGTGCTGCAATAAATCCAGAAACATTAATTGGATGGAACGCACAAAAACATTATAAATTGCCAATTATAAAAAATAAATTTGGTTATCGACTTTGGAGGGATATGTGACAAAACTCGTTATTTTTGATTTGGATGGTGTACTGATTGATAGTAAAGATTATCATTATTATGCCTTAAATCAAGCACTTGGTGATGAATATGCGATCAGTCGGGAAGAACATGTCAGCATCTATGATGGTCTCCCTACTAAAGCAAAGTTGGAACTTCTTACAAAGAATAGAGGTCTTCCTGTAGAACTTTATGATACGATCTGGAGAGATAAGCAAGAAGCAACTCTTAAAATCTTTAATGAGTGTGTTGCTAAAGACTATGAATTGATGGGTTACTTTCAACAGTTGGTAGATTCTGGATATAAAATTGCTGTTGCATCAAACAGCATTCGCAATACTGTAAAGATCATTCTCTTGCGTTTGGGACTGCTTGAGTTTGTGGACATGTATGTTTCTAATGAGGACGTTGTTCGCAACAAACCATTTCCAGCAATGTATTGGAAGTGTATGACTGCATTGGGTGCTATTCCTAATGATACTGTTATTTTAGAAGACAGTCACATCGGTCGTCAGGGTGCTTTAGATAGTAAGTGTCATCTTGTTCCTATAGAAGAACGAAAAGATCTTAATCAAAGTAAGATTGATAAAATTAAAAAAATTCTTAATGGTGATAAGAAAAAAATAGCATGGGAGAGTAAGACGATGAATGTATTAATTCCTATGGCAGGTGCTGGTAGTAGATTTGCTAGTCAGGGATACACCTTTCCTAAACCTCTTATTGAAGTTAAAGGAAAACCAATGATCCAAGTGGTCACTGAGAATCTCAATATTAAAGCAAACTATACATTCATTGTACAAAAGGAACACTATGATAAGTATAATCTCAATTACTTGCTTCCTCTTATTGCTCCTGGGTGTAATATCGTACAGGTTGAAAGTATCACCGAAGGTGCAGCTTGTACCACTTTACTTGCGAAAGAATTCATCAACAACGACGAACCGTTAGTAATGGCAAACTCTGATCAGTTTGTTGAGTGGGATTCTAATGAGACCCTCTATGCCTTCCAAAATGGTGAGGTAGATGGTGGTATCGTTACCTTCCCCGCAACTCATCCTAAGTGGTCTTATGCTAAGTTAGGAGAGGATGGATATGTTGCTGAGGTTGCTGAGAAGAAACCAATCTCAGAACATGCTACTGTCGGTATCTATTACTGGAAGAGAGGATCTGACTATGTGAAGTATGCCGAACAGATGATTAAGAAAGATATTCGTGTCAATAACGAATACTATGTTTGTCCTGTATTCAACGAAGCAATTGGTGACGGTAAAAAGATACGCATTAAAGAGATCTATAAGTCTGGTATGTGGGGTATTGGAACTCCTGAAGATCTAAATTACTTTTTAGAACATTACGAAGGGGAAGTTTAAATTCCCTTCATTTTAAATAATTTTTATTTGAGAAACAATGATTATGGAAAAAATTAGATCTCAAGTGGATCTTTCTATCTGTGGTAAGAAGTGATGAGAGTAGCAGTTCTATTATTTGGTCAACCAAGATACTGTAATGATCCTAAACCTCAAGAATTTTTGAAAGGAATTATTGAAAAATATAATGCTGATGTATATGCACATGCCTGGTTTGGGTCGAAAGTAGATTATCAAATCTCTTCTTGGGCAGAGAATCCTCCGGACGGAAAGGGAATAACTAAAAATCCTGTTCCTGACAATGCTTTAGATATAATTGAAGATGTGTATTCCCCTAAAAAATTTAAGATTGATCCTCCTCAAAAGTTTGAATTGACTAAACGAGCATTTAATTTTATTTCTCAAAAATGGGATGGTACACATGTTAATGAAAAAAATATTAGTAATATTAAGTCTCAATTAACATCTATCGGTGAAGTTGTCAGATTATATGAAGAGAGTGGTGATGAACATGATCTTTATATTCTTGCTAGATATGATGCATGGGCTGTTGGTTTTCCTGAACTAAGTGATCTTCCTACCAATAAATTTTATGTTGCAGATCATCATCCAAGATTTCCTGATATTATTCAATTTGGAGGAAGAAAATTTTTCGATTGGATGAAAAATTGTTCCGATGATATGAATAAGTCAAGTATCTATCAAAAGATATGGGAACCTTCTCCCGAATCTTTCAAAATGCTTTCATTTTTGACAAGGCATTCATCTGATGATATAATTGGAGTTCCTATGGAAGGTTTTGTTATTAGGAGATAAATGAAAATAATTGCACATAGAGCTAATTTAAATGGTCCAGATCCTAAAACTGAAAATAGTCCAGACCAAATTGTAAAATGTATTGATGCTGGGTATGATGTTGAAATTGATATTCGATATGATTTGAAAACCAGTACTCTTTGGTTAGGTCATGATGAATCTCAGTATATGGTTACTTGGTACTGGTTAGCAGAGAAGCAAAATTACCTTTGGATTCATTGTAAAGATATTTCAACTCTTCATCAGTTTTCTGCGATGACTAGTGGATATAATTATTTTTGGCATCATGAAGATGATTATACTCTAACTAGTAAAAATAATATTTGGGCTTATCCGGGAAAATCATATACATCAAATACAGTTATTGTTATGCCGGAGTGGAATGATGTAAATTGGGATAAATTAAAAGTTACTAATTGTTATGGTATTTGTACAGATTATCCAGAAAAAATAAAATGAAAATTGTTATTATCGGACCAGGTATTATGCCCATTCCTCCTACGGGATGGGGTGCTGTTGAGATTCTTATTTGGGATGAAAAACTTGCTCTCGAAAAATTGGGTCATGAAGTATTGATCATTAATACACAAAGTCCTAATGATATATTAAAAGAAATTGATTATTTCAATCCTGATTTTGTTCATGTTCAGTATGATGACTTTATTGAATTAATTCCACATATTAGATATCCATGTGCAATTACAAGCCATTTTGGTTACTTGGAGCAACCAAATAAATGGGACTATTATGGACCTAGAGTTGCACAAAAGTTTGAAAAAATAAAACCAAATGTGTTTTGCTTGTCTAATGGTATTAAAGAAACTTATAAAAATAAGATGGGATTTGGTGATGATAAACTATTTGTTACACCAAATGGAGTGAATCTGAATCTTTTTAATAAAACTGAAACTCCGAAATATCCAAATCGTTCTATCTATCTTGCTAAAATTGATTATAGAAAAAGACAATATCTTTTTCAAGGTATTGATAGTTTGTGGTTTGCAGGAAATAATTCTGATTCTAGGTTTGATGTGAGTAAGAGATGGTTGAGAGAATGGACTAAGGACAAACTCTACAATGAACTCAGTGAATATGGTAATTTAGTTCTTTTAAGTGATGGTGAAGCACATCCTTTAGTATGTCTTGAAGCATTTGCTGCAGGTTTAGGTGTTGTTGTGAGTCAATATGCTTCATCTAACTTAGATATCACTAAAGATTTTATTACGGTTATTCCGGAAGATAAAATTACAGATATGAATTTCTTAGAAAAAGAAATTATTAAGAATAGAAATTATTCTGTTGAAAATAGAAAAGAAATTTTGGAGTATGCAAAGACATTTGAGTGGTCAAACGTAGTTGAACATTACTATGTTTCTGCAATGGAAGAAATTATAAACAAAAATAAAAATAAAGTTGCTATTTGCTTTATCGGTACGGGAAAATATATTAATTTCCTTCCAAATTATTGGAGAAATATTCAAGAGAAGTTTTTACCAAATACCAAAAAAGAATTTTTTGTATTTACTGATGGTGAAATGAGCGATACACCTGATAATATTACTACTATCTCTCAGGAACACCTTGACTGGCCTTATATTACTTTACTGAGATTTAATATTATCAACAAAGTAAAAAAAGAATTGTCCGGATTTGATAAAGTAGTTTTTATGGATGCAGATACTTTAGTAGTTAACAAGATTACTGAAGAAGAATTTTTCACTGATAAACCTTTCTTTGGAGTTCATCATCCGTGTCATTACTTGAAAATGCCTCCCCATAATGAGGGTACTGGTTCTTTTGAGAATGACACTAAATCTACTGCTGGCATTATAGATGGTGACGATACTTCTGTTTATTTCCAAGGATGTCTTTGGGGTGGAAAAGTTCCTTATGTTCTTGATATGATTAGTGAATTGGAATCTAGAACCCAAAAAGATTTGGATAATGGTATAATTGCACAGTGGCATGATGAAAGTCAGATGAATAAATTCTTTGCTGAAAGGAGAGATGATGTTCATGTACTAGGACCTCAATATGCATATCCAGAAGTATTCAAACAGGTATGTAACTTTGAACCAAAAATAGTTCATCTAGCAAAAAATAATTCGGAGTATCATGTATAATGACATTATCATTTAATCATCTAGGGAGACTTGGATTTCTAGCAAATCAAATGTTTCAATATGCGGCAATAAAAGGAATTGCTTCACATAATAAAATTAAATATATGATTCCTGTAAATGAAGAGATGCAATTATCTCAGGGATTTAAAATGACTAATGCTACTCAAAATAGAGGATTTTTAGGTAGTCTTAATCGTAGAGATAGTAGAGGAGCACCTATTGATTGTCCAATAGTAGCAGAATCTGGATTTGAGTTTGATGAATATCTTTTTAATAACCCTCCTGAAAATGCTTCTTTATATGGGTTTTTCCAATCTGAAAAATATTTTTTAAATATTTGGGATGAACTCCAGGAAGATTTTACTTTTCATGATGAAATTTTAGATCCTTGTCAAGAGTTTATTTCTGGTATAAGTGGTAAGGTTGTTTCGGTTCATCTTAGAAGGGGTGACTATTTACAAAACTCTGCTAATCATCATAATCTTAGTGATGCTTGGTTTGAAGAAGCAGCATCTAAATTTTCTGATCATACAGTTTTAATATTCTCAGATGATATTTCCTGGTGTAAGGAACAGAAAATGTTTTCTGATGATAGATTTATGTTTTCTGAAACTGAAGATGGGAAGATAGTCACAAGCGATGGTCGATGGGAAAGTTCTAATATGGATCATTGGTATGATTTATGTTTACAAACTCTTTGTACCGACAATATTATTTCCAATAGTACTTTTAGTTGGTGGGGTGCTTATTTGAATAAAAATCCAGATAAGAGAGTATTAGGACCGGATCCAAAAACAAAATGGTTTGGACCTAATAATGCCCACTTAAATACAAAAGATTTATATCCTGAGCACTGGGAGATTTTATAATGGATAAAAATAAAGCACTTTATAAACTCAAAGGACTTCCTCCCATATATTATCTGAATCTGGATGGGCAATTAGAGAGGAAAGAATATATGGAAGAGCAATTTAAGTATTGGGAGATTGGAAATTATACTCGCATCTCTGCATATGATGGTAGGGACGGTAGAGACCTCGGAGACATTCTTAAAGGGAGATACCCTGATATGATGTCTTCTGGTGAGGTAGGATGTACTACGTCTCATCTGAGAGCAATGGTAGAGTTTCTTAAGACAGATTCTTCATGTGCCTTAATCATGGAAGATGATTGTGATATTTCTACTGCATCGTATTGGCCTTTTGAATGGAAGAATTTTTATGCAAAGATTCCTTATGACTATGATGTAATTCAACTTGCTGTGATTAATCCTGCATCAGTTCATTTACAAATGCATAAGAGATTCATAAATGATTTCTCAACGGCATGTTATTTAATTACACGCTGTCATGCACAAAAACTAATTGACCTTCATGTAAGGGGAGATAAGTATAAGATCGATAATGGAGTTAAACCAAGAGCAGTTGCCGATGATCTGATTTATAATTCTGGAAACACTTTTTCCATTCCTTTATTCTTATACAAACTTGAACTTGGTTCTTCAATTCATAAAGAACATATTGATGTTTTTCATAAGTCAAGTTATGAGGGTCTTTGGAATTTTTGGAAAACACAGGCAAATCAGATTGAAGATTGGAATAGTATTTTTGAATATGATCCATACTTCAATCGTCTACCACCTGGATTTGAAGGCAAATAGTAAGCATTTATACTGACTACTCCTTGACAGGACTTTATGTTTGCTATATAATACTGTAATGTTTCTTCACAAAACTCAAATGACTGTAACAACTGAAGACGGTGGACGCACAAACATGTGGGCCACAGAACCCCGTATGTATGTTGATCCCTCTTATACTGAGGCATATGGTCTTGAGACACATGCAGAACGTGCAGAGAAACTCAATGGTCGCACAGCAATGATTGGATTTGCTTTTGCACTGGTTTCTTATACTACGACTGGTAGTGTTTTCTTTTTCGGACTTTTCGGTTTCTGAGCACTTGACAATGCATTCAATCTTGTTTACAATAACCAGTATTGCCTTCCTTGTATTGTTGGCATACTCTGTACAAAATCTTTCTGAAACTTACTAATGGACTTTAATGTTACCTTCCGTACTTCTGATGGTACTGAAACAACTGTAACCTGCCAGGATGACCAATATCTTCTTGATGCTGCCGAGGAAGGTGGTATTGATATGAACTACTCTTGCCGTGCAGGTGCATGTTCATCCTGTGCAGGTAAGATTGTTTCTGGCACAGTAGATCAAAGTGATCAATCATTCTTGGATGATGATCAAATTGAACAAGGATTTGTTCTCACTTGTGTTGCATATCCAACTTCTGATGTTATAATTCAAACTGAACAAGAAGAGAACCTCTACTGATGCACGGAAGTCTTGAACCAGAAGATCGAGTAATGGATGCTCCATCTGTCTATGAACAAGTTTCTTCTCTTGTCCAAAAATATGGGTGGGAAGAAGAAGATGAAATTTCTGTCGAAATGGCAGGAACTCAGGTGTCTGGTATTGATGTAGGTGAAGAGTATAACAAAAAATGGCAAACACCTATTGGTACTCGTAAGTACAATAAAGATGCTTTTATTGTTATTAAGAATCAATCCAGAAGAGACCTTAGTAAATCTCAACCTATGGATAGAGAGCACAAACCGCAACATCCATATGAACCAGTAAAGAATGTTTAATCCAAATCAACTCTATGATGATATGGAGAGACTAAATGCCCTATACGAAGAACTCTGCTGGGCACATGATGATGAATTAGTATTCACTCATGAAAATGGCAGAGTCATTATTTACAACAAAACACAGGAGCAAGAACAATGAACGAAAGAGCAGAACGTATTAATGGTTGGGCAGCAATGATTGGTGTCATTGCCGCAATGGGATCATATGCCGTCAGTGGCCAGATTATTCCTGGCATTTGGTGAGATATTATACCACACTTTGACCTAAAAGTCAAGACTTGACTTTGCTAAATACCTGTATGATAATACAGGTATCTGGTAATCAATTATGGGTATAGGTAATCCTAAAGGAACAAATCGTGGTGGTGGTAGAAGGGCAAACACTTCAACATACATACCCCGACCCGATGGAACGATATGGTTAGAGGGTAAAAAAAAATGCAAGCAAATAGGATATAAACACCATAGTGGTTATATCGTTGTTGATATAGGGACACCTAGAAAACATTATATGGTTCATAGATTGATTGCAGAAGAATTTATCCCTAATCCACACAACCTACCTTTTGTAGACCATATCAATAGAGTAAGGGACGACAATAGAGTTGAAAACTTACGATGGGTCGATAGAAAAACTAATAACGACAATCGTTGTTTCGGCAGTACTGAAGCAATGATTGCAGAATTAGAAAAATTAGGTTACACAATTACAAAGGAGAAATAAAATGATGTTAATAGCAACCTTTATGTTGGGTGCTTTTATAATTCATTCTGTATTTTCTGAAGATATTGACGATGACGATGATAAGGGTGGTGGTATGTTGATACCAGCACAAATCCCAATTCAATAACAGACAAAAAAGACTTTACTCTATATACTGAGTAGAGTCTTTTTTTATTATATGCCAAAGAATCAATTGAATAAGGATGAACTGATATGCCATGTCCTTAAACTCAAGCATGAGGTTGATGCAGAATCGAAAGCAGTTTGGCAGAAAGAAAAAGATTTGGCACACAAGTATCTAAATCGAGTACTGGATCGGATTCAAGAGTATCGATACTAGAGCTTGACGGAATTTTCAAAGACCTGTATAATAGTTGGGTCTTCGGGACACCACCTCAAAACACTCCTAACACAGGGGTTGACAAGGACGGGAAACCGTAGTATTCTAAATACATCAGCAAGTTAAGGAATCAACACATTTCTTAACTGTCTGTAACACCCCTTAAACCGAGACCTCTAGGGTGTCTAAATCACGTCTCTCATATCCCAAGGCGAGGGGTCTTGGGAAATAGTAACTCCACCATGTCCCTGATGGTCTTACTTTTTTGTTCAAAACAATGGCTACAACTCTTTCAAGGCAACAATCTACATCCCCATGGCAGAATTTCTGTGAGTGGGTGACATCAACTAACAACCGTTTGTATGTTGGTTG